>Ga0208589_1000294_pt1 | contig 24056 bp, 21 predicted proteins | sample NGESurshal092012_2_FD_184486 | JGI IMG/M metagenome (GOLD analysis project Ga0208589, IMG submission 184486) | Arctic peat soil microbial communities from Barrow, Alaska - NGEE Surface sample F53-2 shallow-092012 (SPAdes) | ecosystem: Environmental > Terrestrial > Soil > Wetlands > Peat ...
GGAGAAGGGCGAGCAGGACTCCGAGCGGCTCGCCAACCTGTTCCAGATGGACCACCTGGCCACCCGGATGCGCCGCAACTCCGAGAACCTCCTGGTCCTGGCGGGCCACGAGTTGTCCAGGCGGCGGAGCGAGCCCGTGGCGCTGGTGAACGTCCTGCGGGCGGCGGTCTCGGAGATCGAGCACTACGAGCGGGTCGTGCCGGACATCCAGCCCGGCATCTCCGTCCGCGGGCAGGCGGTCAACGACGTCGTTCACCTGCTGTCCGAACTCGCCGAGAACGCGACCACGTACTCCCCCTCGGAAACCCTGGTGCACGTGTCGGGGTACTCGCTGAACAGTGGCGGCGTTCTGCTGGACATCACCGACCAGGGCGTCGGGATGGGCGGGGACGAGATCGCTCACGCCAACTGGCGGCTGGACAATCCGCCCGTGGTGGACGTCGCGGTCTCCCGCCGGATGGGCCTGTTCGTGGTCGCCCGGCTGGCCGCCCGGCACGGGATCCACGTCCGGCTCCGGCCCGGGTCCAAGGGCGGCCTGACCGCCCTGGTGTGGCTTCCCGACGAGGTGATCACGGGGCACACCGCCGCCTCGCCCCCGGACGTGCGCCCGCGGGCGCAAGCCAGCGCGTCGGCCGTGACCCCATGGATGGAGACCGGGCTGACCATGGATGGGGCCGATGAGCATCCCGCGGTCAGCTGGCCGTCGGCGGACGCCCGGCCGCGGCGGCCCGCGGACCGCTCCCGGGGCGGTGCCGCGGCCGCGGAGATCCGCCCGCAGCGTCCGGCAGATCCGCCGCGCCGGAACGCAGGCGCGGCCGCGGAAACCGGGACCGGGAGCAGCCCGGACGCGACAGTGGCGTTCCCGGCCCCGGCCCCGGCCCCGGCCCCGTCGCCGGCCCCGTCGCCGTCGCCGTCGCCGGTGAACGGGAACGGGGCGGTGACCGCGAAGCCCGCCGCTAAAACTCCCGGAGGTACCCTGGCGGCCCAGCACGTGGTCCTCCCGCCCGCGAAGAGTGCCGGGACGGAGAACCGGCTGCCGATCTTCGAATCAGTCGAGTCCGACTGGTTCCGGCGCGGCGGCCACCCCGTGGCCCGGACGGCCGGGCAACGGGACGCGGATGAGGCCAGCTGGTCGTCGGCCGGGAGGGCGGGATGGTCGTCACCCGGGGACGCGGGATGGCAGGCAGCGGAAGCGGTGCGGGCACCGGTGTTCGCGGACACCACGCAGGCGGGCCTGCCCAAGCGGGTGCCCAAGGCGAACCTGGTGCCCGGCGGGGCAGGCTCGCCGTCGGCACCCGAGCTCCCCGTGCCCGGCCGGTCGGCCACGCAGACCCGGCAGCGCCTGTCGAGCTTCCAGCAGGGAATCAGGAAAGCGCGCGCGGCCGAACCCGGAGATGAGACGCACCTCGGCGACGAGGCAGACCGTGCCTCGTGACCCAGTGCCTCGTAACCCAGTGCCTCGTGACACGGCGGCGCGCCCCGGCCGCCGACTATCCAGCTGGCCTCCACAGGCCAGGCAGAGAGGGGAATCGTGAGCCCGCTGACGTCGCCGGTCCAGGACCTGAACTGGCTTATCACCGATTTTGCCGGGCGGGTGCCTTCGGTGGCCCACGCCATCGTCGTCTCGTCCGATGGCCTGCCGCTGGCCTTCTCGGACGGGTTCCCGAAGGACCGGGCGGACCAGCTCGCCGCGGTGACCTCGGGCCTGACCAGCCTCACCCAGGGAGCGGCGCGGGTGTTCGAAGCCGGATCCGTCACCCAGACGATCGTCGAGATGCACCGGGGCGTGCTGCTCGTGATGGCGATCAGCGATGGCTCGAGCCTGGCCGCGCTGGCGTCCGGCGATTGTGACATGGGCCTGGTGGCCTACGAGATGGCGTTGCTCGTGGAGCGGGTCGGACGCGCCCTGACCCCCGAACCACGCACCGGGCTGCTGCGCCCCCCGATCGGCAGCTAGTCCCGGACGGGACCGATGCCCCGACTCACCTGCACGGAAGGGTACCCAGTGGATTACGCAAGCGCACAGCCCCGGCAGAGTGATGCAGGGAGCACGGCCATGACGTCCGTGAAGATCGTTATTGCCGGTGGTTTCGGGGTGGGCAAGACCACCTTCGTGGGAGCGGTCTCGGAGATCACGCCGCTGACCACCGAAGCCGTGATGACCGCGGCCAGCAGCGACATGGACGACCTGTCCGCGGTACCGGAGAAGGCGACCACCACGGTGGCGATGGACTTCGGGCGGGCCACCCTGGACGCCGGGCTGGTGCTGTACCTGTTCGGCACGCCCGGGCAGCAGCGCTTCTGGTTCATGTGGGATGACCTCATCGAGGGGGCCATCGGGGCCGTGGTACTCGCGGACAGCCGGCGGCTGGCCGACTCGTTCCCGGCGGTCGATTACTTCGAGGCGGCCGACCTGCCGTTCATCGTCGGCGTCAACGGGTTCCACGGCGAGTTCCCGCACAGCGTGGACGACGTGCAGGAAGCCTTGTCGGTGAACCAGGAGGTGCCGGTCATCCGCTGCGACGCGCGCACCCGCGAGTCAGCTAAGACAGCCCTGGTGACCCTGGTCCAGCACGCCATGGCCGCGCACCTGGCCCGCCAGTAACCAGCCAGGCCGGACGCGACGAACGCCCGCCCCACGTTCACCCGGGGGCGGGCGTTCAACGCAGAAGTGCTCAGGCTTCGAGCGCGGCGTCGAGGGTGATGTCCACGCCGGTGAGCGCCTTGCTGACCGGGCAGCCGGCCTTCGCGGCCTCCGCGGCCTTGACGAAGTCGGCGGCATCCAGGCCCTCGACCTCGCCACGGACGGTGAGCTTGATGCCGGTCAGCCGGAATCCGCCCGCGGGGTCGGGGCCGAGCGACACGTCTGCCTGCACATCAAGCGCCTGCGGCGTACCGCCGGCCTGGGCGATCACGGCGGACAGCTGCATCGCGTAGCAGGCCGAGTGGGCCGCCGCGATGAGCTCTTCCGGGCTGGTGTACCCCCCGGCCTCCTCGGCCGCCCGCTTCGGGAAGGACACCTCGTAGGTGCCGATTCCGGAGCTGGTCAGCTCGACCTGGCCTGAGCCTTCTTCGAGCGTTCCCGTCCAGCCGGTCCGCGCAGTACGTGTGGGCATCGGGTCTCCCTCCCGTTGATCAAGCAACGCCTGCACACTAGCCCCCACGGCGGGCGCGAAGCACCGTGTCCCTGATCGTGATGGGACGCCCGTCGGGGTCCGGGGCGGAGCGTGGCGGCGCGTCGTCCCTGATGACCTTCCAGTCACGGGGGTCGAGCAGGGCCGTGATGTCCTCGCCGGTGAAGAACAACTCGGGCATCGGCGGGCGCGGCATCGTGGTCTGCAGATCCGAGGGATGATGACCGACGATGAGCAACGTGCCGCCCGGCGTCACCGCGCCCGCGAGGCTGCGGAACAGCACGGCCCGCGCGTCCGGCGGCAGGTGCATGTACTGGCTGGAGACCAGGTCGTAGCGGGCCGCACCGGGATCCCAGCCGATCAGGTCGGTCTGCACCCAGTCGATCCGGGCCGCGATCTCAGGGCCGGCCTGCGCCGCATGGCGGGCGGCCCGCTCGAGCGCGACCGTGGACAGGTCGGTCCCGGTGACCCGCCAGCCGCGCCCGGCCAGCCAGAGGGCGTCCGCCCCCTCACCGCACCCGACGTCCAGGGCCGTCCCGGGCCGTAGTTCTGATGCCTCGCTGACCAGGTACTGGTTGGGGTCGCCGCTCCACAGCGCGGCGGCGGAGCGGTACCGCTCGTTCCAGAACGTCTCGTCGAACACCGTAAGCACCTCCGCCACGACCCTGGCGCGGGTGGCCGCCGGGCGCAAGCTTCGTTGCCGATACGGCAACCCGCGGTCAGCGGTCGAGGTCGTCCCAGAAGGTCTCGGAATCCTGGATGTGCTCCAGCATCACGGCCCGGGTGCGCACCGGCAGCCACTGCAGGTAGGGCAGCAACCCGGGGTCCGCGCGGGCCAGACCGTCGATGATCTGCTGGAGCGCCGCCTCGTTCATCGGCTGGCGCCGTGAGTGCCGCCGCACGAACCGCCGGACCGGGCCGGGTCGCTCTGGCTCGATGAGCAGGTCCGCCCGGCCCAGGAACAGGCTCCCCGCGGTCCGGGTGATGATCTGGATATTCCGCCGGGTGCGCGGGTATCCGCCCGCCGCCACGATCTCCTCCGCGTAGCCGGCCGGCAGGACAGGCGGGACGAGCCTGATCAGCCCGGCCTCGAGACGGCCCACCGGCCTGGACAGGGATGGGTCGCGCTGGCGCCACGCGGCGAGCATCGCGCTCTCCAGCTGGGCCTCCTGCAGCTCGTCGCCGCTCAGCGGGATGAGGCCGATGCGGGAGCCGCCGGAGCCTGGCCAGAGCGCCACGAGCACGTGCTCACCCGGGAAGTCGGCGCAGATGACCACGGTCGCCGGAGCCTGAGCCGGCTCCCCATCCCAGGCCCAGTTCGCGGTCGTGAACGTGGGCAGATGGGTGTACTCCGGCACCCGGAAGCTGAGCAGCGTCCGGTCGAGTGCCTGCAGGCACCCATCTGGATCAAGCGCGCTGGTCACGGTGCGGCCTGGACCGGTGACGGGAGGGTCCGCGGCGGTTTTCGTCAGGCGCTGATCCCTGGCGAATAAGCCCATGCCAACCCCCCTGGCTAGCGATTCAGGTCACCTGCCTCGCCACCCGCCGTCGTGCTCTGCGCACACCATTCCCGTGGTGGCGCACTGACGGCATTGCTTGCCGGGCCTGCCACGGCAGGCTTGGCAAGTCAGCAACGGCTTCCCTCAACCCGCCTTTTCGCAGGTAAGGCTGAGCATCGAGGCAGTCCCTCCCATGTGCCCTGAATATGCAAGCCTTACTCTCACAGAACAACCCCCGCATTCGGGGGGACGGCCAAAGGCCGGACAATCCCGGACATCCCGGGCCTGGCGGGGACCGGCGCAGGGCCGCCGCGGGGGCGGCCGCGGCCAGATTAAGGCTGTGTGGAGGGATGATCCCGGACAGTCCGTTATTGAGGAGCAGTCAGCCGGCGGGCGTGCCGGGTCAGCCGGGCACCGGGGTCGCCCGGATGAAGTCCGCGATGACCTGGCCGAGCTGCTCACCGGCGTCTTCCTGGAGGAAATGGCCTGCTCCCTCGAGCACCGGGTGGTCCAGGCCCGCGGCTCCCGGGATGTTCTCCCTCAGCATGGGCGCCATTGCGCCGGTGATCGGATCCCGGTCGCTGAAGGCCACCAGGAACGGCTTTTCCCAGGCGGACAGGTGCTGCCAGGCGGCCCGGTTGGCGTCCGAGGCGGGATCATCGGGGGTGGTAGGGACCAGCCCGGGCATGGCCCGCACGCCCGCGGCGAAGGCCTCGTCCGGGAAGGGCGCGTCGTAGGCGGCCAGCACGGCAGGCGGCAGCGTGGTCTGGCAGCCCGACTGGACCAGCCGGGACACGCTGAGCGCCGGGGCGGTCTGGACCACCTCGCGGAACCGCAGCCAGACGTCAGGCATCGGGTGATCCCCGGTGGGCAGCCCGGTGTTGGCCGCCGCCACCCGGGCGAAGCGGTCCGGATGCTCGGCCACCAGCCGCAGCCCGATGAGACCGCCCCAGTCCTGCCCGACCAGCGTGACGCCGTTCAGGTCCAGCCGGTCGAAGGCGAGGGCGCGGATCCATTCCACGTGCCGCGCATAGCTGTGATCGCTGACGTTCATGGGCTTGTCCGAGCGCCCGAACCCGGCCATATCCGGGGCGATCGCGCGCAGTCCCTCGTCGGCCAGCACCGCCATCACGGTCCGGTACAGGAACGACCAGCTCGGCTCGCCGTGCAGGAGAAGCACCGGCTCACCGTCGGGGGGACCCGCTTCCACGTAGGCCAGCCGCACTCCGCCGACCGCCGCGTACTGCGGGGCGTAGCGGAAATCAGGCAGGTCCCCGAACCGGTCCTCGGGGGTGCGGAGCACTCGCATCCGCCCATGCTGCCACGACCCCGGCCCGTGGCAGCATGGCGCCATGGACCAGAACCTGCCCGCACCCGAGGCGGGTGTCCCCCTGGTGGTGATCGGCGTGGTCCGCAGCGCTCACACGGAGCCGGAGACCACGCCGATCCAGGCGGCCCTCAACCGCGCCGGGCGCGCCGGGCACGGCACCATCGAGATCGCCGAGCCCTACCGGGAAGGCCTGTCCGGGCTGGACGGCTTCGGGTACGCGTGGCTGCTGACCTGGCTGCACCGGCCCGGCGGCCGGGAAGGCCAGGCTGGGGCCCGCCGCTCCGGCAGGTGCCCTACCTGCTGCGCAGCCAGCAGCGGGAGATGGGCATCTTCGCGACCCGGGGGCCGCGGCGGGTCAATCCCCTCGGGCTCAGCCTCATCCAGCTGGTCGACGTGACCCCGGAGACCGTGGAGTTCGCGGGGGTCGACGTCATCGACGGGACTCCGGTCGTCGACCTCAAGCCGTACGTCACCCGCTTCGACCGCCCGCCCGGCGACCCGCCGTGCGGCTGGTTCGACGAGATCGACATCAGCGACGGCAGCACCCCGGCCAGCCTCGGCCCGCCCAGCCTCGGCCCGGCCGGCCCACCAGCCTGATCGACCGCAGGCCCCTGGGTAGCCGCCAGTCGCTCATTTGGCCCTCTCCGCCGGCAGCGTGAAGTAGAACGTCGCACCGCCGCCTACCGCGCCTTCAGCCCACACGTGTCCACCATGGCGCTCCGCGATCTGCGCCACACTGGCCAGACCAATGCCGGTACCGGGGAACTCGCGCGCCGCGGGCAGCCGCTGGAAGGGACGGAACAGCGTGTCTGCGTAAGCGGGGTCGAAGCCGACGCCGTTGTCTCGCACATAGCAGCAGACGCGGGTGCCCGAGACTGACGCCGTCCCGAATTCGATCACCGCGGGATCCTGGCCGCAGGTGAACTTCCACGCGTTGTCCATCAGGTTCTGCACCACCGCGCGGACGAGGCTGCGGTCCGCGAGTACCCAGACTGGCTGCTGGACAGTCATGCGGCTGGGTCGTCCAGGGTGCTCACGCTGGAGTTCCCGGGCGATGCCGGCGACCTCAGCCCCCACGTCGAGCGCTTGCAGGGTAATCTCAGCGCGCGAAACTCGGGCCAAGTGCAGCAGGCCGTCGATACGCGTCGCCACCTGCTCGCTGGCCGACTGGATCCGTGCGGCATAACCGAGGCCAGTCTCGCTGAGACTGTCCCCGCACTCCTCCATCAGGGCCGCGCTGAATCCCGCCAGCGCCTGCAGCGGGGCGCGCAGGTCATGAGAGACCGAGTAGGCGAACGATTCCAGGCTCCGGTTGGCGCGCTCAAGATCCTCGTGCGCCTGGCGCCGGCTGGTCACGTCGCGGACGGCCGCGGTGACCAGGATCCCTTCCTCGGTGTCGATAGCGGACAGGGAGATCTCCGCCGGAAAGGTGCTGCCGTCCCGGCGCCGCCCGGCCAACTGCATCCCGGCCCCCATCGGCCGGTGCCGGGGATCAGCCGCATACCCCGCCCGGTGCTGGGGATGGACCGCACGCGCGGCATCGGGCACCAGCAACTCGACCGGCTGCCCCTCCAGCTCCTGCCGCCGGTACCCGAATAGCCGCTCCACCTGGGCATTGACCATCGTGATCCGGCCATCGGCGGCCACGCACACCATCGCATCCGGAGCCGCCTCCAGGAGTGCGACGAATCTGTTGTCGGAAAGCGACCTCATGATCCCCACCTGTGCCGTCGATGACGCTCGGCCGGGCCGCTGGCGGGGTGCCCCGGGAGCGCCCGCGGTGCTGGTCATATCGGTGCCGCCCGGTCCGTCGGCCCGTCCCCCATGACCGGGCCAGTAAAGGAGTCGAGAAGGCCGCCGAGCTCGGCGAGGTCGACGGGTTTGGTCAGATAGTGGCAGGCACCGAGGGTTCGCAGGCGGCGGATGACCGCCGGGGCGGCCTCGGCGGACAGCACCACCACCGGGATGGCCGCCGTGCGCGGCTCCGCCTTCAGCTCGGTCAGGACCTGGTCACCCTGGAGACCGGGCAGGTGCAGATCGAGCAGGATGACGTCCGGCAGGTCCACGACGGCAGATTCGAGTCCGGCCCGGCCCTCAGTCACGGAGCGCAGGCTGGTGTTCGGCCGGGTGGCCAAGAATCTGGTTATCACCTCGACGTTCGCCGGATTGTCTTCGATGTAGAGGATCCTGATGGTGTCCCCGGCCGCCACCAGCGGCTGCCCCGCGACGGGCGCCCCGTCCGCTCGCCCCGGCTCCGTATCGACGACTGGGACGTGGACCATATCCGCTGCGCGCGGCAAACTCACGGTGAACGCCGATCCCTCGCCGAGGACGGTGGACGCGCTGAGACAGCCTCCCATGGCCTCGGCGAGCGCCTTGGCCAGCGGCAGCCCGATCCCCGTGCCCTCGATCGCGGTCTGTTCGGCACCGAGCCGCTCGAAGGGGATGAACACCCGCTCGATGTCATCCAGGGCGATCCCCGGGCCAGTGTCGGCGACGACCGTACTGACCTGGCCAGCCGGTTCTGCCCGGCAGGTGATCGTGATGCTCCCGCCCCGGCGGTTGTACTTGACCGCGTTGGACAGCAGGTTCACCAGGATCTGCCGGAACCGGTGCTGGTCGGCTTGCACGGCGAGCCCCGGATGGGCACTGTGCTGGATGATCTCTATCGAGCGGTCCGCCGCAAGCTGGCCCATCAGCCGGGCCGCCTCGTCGACCACCGGCAGCACCGGGACGGGTTCGATGGAGACGCTGAGCTCACCCGATTCGATACGGGCGATGTCGATGAGCTCGTTGATCAGGGCGAGCAGGTGACGACCGGCCTGGAGGATGCGCCCGGTGCTATCGCTGTCTGCCTCGTCCAGATCGCTCAGGGCCAGGAGCTGGGCGAAGCCCAGGATGGCGTTGAGCGGCGTGCGCAGTTCGTGGCTCGTGTGGGACAGGAACGAGTTCTTGGCCTGGTTCGCGCGGACCGCGGCATCCCGGGCCTGGGCCATGCCTTCGGCCCGCTGGGTGAGCAGCCGCTGCGCGTCGACCAGCGCGTCGGCCAGCCGGCCGAGGTCATCACCCGCGGGTTCGACCGATTCCAGTGGCTCGCCGGCTCCCAGCCGCTCGGCGTTGCCTACAGCCGCCCGGACCCGGCGCGAGATGCCTGAACTGAACAGGATCGCGCCGCCCAGCCCAGCCAGGATCCCGAGCCCCAGCCCGACGGCGTTGAGCAGGTCGACCTTTGCCTCCAGGCTGCTGACGGCCCTGCCCCGGCCGGCCTGCACGCGTCCGGCCACGGCGATGATGCGGGCGATCTGGAGGCGCAGCACGTCCATGCTCTTCTTGCCCCGCAGCAGCGCCGGGGTGAGAGCCCTGATCGGGGTGCCGTGACCGATGTCGGAGCGTATCCGGGCCAAAGAGGTGGCCAACGCGGCCGCGTTGGCCACCGCGGCCTGCGCCTGGCCGGGGATACCCTCAGCGGCGGCGGCCGCCGCCAGCCTCGTCCGGTCCGGGCCGATCCGCGCCAGCGCGAAGTTGTAGGGCTGAAGGAAAACGGGGTCCCCGGTGGCGCCGTAACCGCGGACCCCGGTTTCCCCGTTCAGCGCGTCCTGCAGCACAACGCTGGCGGCGATGCTCAGCCTGAGCGCCCCCTGGGCCGCACTGCGGTCCCGGGCTTCCTGGCCTTGCAGCACCAGGCTCGCCGAGATGGCGATCACCAGGGCAACGAGCGGAATCGCTATGACCGTCAGGCCCTTAGCCCGCACGGACAACCCGAGCCACCACCAGTGGACCAGGCCCAGGTGGCGGTCAGAACCGAACGCCGATCGCGTGGAGCGGAATCCCACCACTCACCCGCCGTTTACCAAACTGTAGTCGAGTTATTACTCTAAGTAACATTTGGTCCTTACTGTACTCCGCTTCCCCGGGCCGGCCTCGGGCCGGCCGATGTCCGGGTCCCGCACGAACTGATGGCCGCGCACGGCGCCGCCCCGGGCTTGCGCTGTGCCCTGGACAGCGGATCGCCCCGGCGCCGCGGGGAGTGGCCAGCGGTTGTCCCGGGCCCCTTGTGGCGGGGCGCCCTGCGCCGGGCCCCCTGTGCCGGGCCCCGCTCTGTAGTCTCATTGGGACTACCGAGGGGCTATGGCCACTGGCCCGGGCCCCGTGCGGGTTCCGGCAGGCTGGCCGCAACGGGGTGGCCGCCTTCCCCGCGGCAGCGGGCGCGCTGCCGCCCGGCGGCGCTGCCTGCGCGGAACGCCCGGTCGAACACCAGGCGGGAGGTGAGCGCGGCGGCGCGCAGCTTGCGGGTGTCCGGGCCCTCCAGCGACTGGCCACGCTCCAGCCCGAAGGCTGCGCAGTAGGCGTCCTTGGTGTAGCCGTGCACCCGCAGGTGGGCCGTGACCGACCGGAGCGTGCGGCCGCACAGGTGGCACACCACCCGGGCGTCGGTGACGACCACCTCGCCGATCGGGGCAAACGCGGGGGTGCCGTCCGCCAGGACCGCAACGACCGCACGGGCCGCCCGCTGCCGGGCCGGCCGACGGCCGGGGGCAGGCACCGGCCCGGGCCCGCGGACCGCGGGGACCACGCTGTTCATCTCGGCGGACATGACCAGTCCTCCGGGCTGAGACCTATCTAGTCACAAAGAGACTACCTAAGCCGGGGCCTGCCGTCACGCCCGCATCTGGGGTCACAGCACACCAACGCCACCGCCACGCGCACTACGCTCAGGAGCATGACCGCGGGGCTATCACTGTCGCTGGCGGAACGGGCCGTCCTGGCGATACTCAGCGAGCGGCCCGTGCATGGCTTCGCCATCGCCCGGCTCACGGAGCCCGAGGGCGACCTGGGCCGGATCTGGCAGATCCCCCGCCCGGTCATCTACCGCTCGATCACCCGGCTGCTGGACGCCGGGCTGCTGACGCAGGACGCGGTCGAGTCCGGCCGGGGCCCGCAGCGCACCCTCTACGCGGTGACCCCGGAAGGACGCCGGCTGGCCACGGAGTGGCTGGACACCCCCGTCGAGCACGTCCGGGACATCCGCTCGCACCTGCTACTCAAGCTGGCCCTGCTCGACCGGGCCGGACGCGATCCGTCGGATCTGCTCCGCCGCCAGCGGGCCGCCCTGGAGCCCATCGCCTGGGCCGTCCAGGCTGAACGGCCGCTGCGGGACGGGTTCGAGGCGACGCTGCTCGCCTGGCGCCGGGCGACCACCGCGGCCACGCTGAGCTTCCTCGACGACGTCATCGGGCCCGCGCAGCTCGTCCACCCGGACGAGGGTGACCCCGGCGAGGATGAACGCGCCGCCCAGGAACTGCATCGCGGACGGTAGCTGGCCGAGCAGCAGCCACGCGAACGCGATCGCGAACAGCACCTCGGCCATGCCAATGAACGAGGCCAGCTTGGCGCCCAGCCGCCGGGCCGCGCCGATGCCCGTGACGTACGCGAGCACCGCTGCCACCAGGGACAGCCCGACCACCGGCACCACCCAGCTGACCTGGTGATGGAGGAAGTCCACCGGCCGGGAGCTGACGGCCATCGGCAGGACTCCGATGCCGCCGAACAGGCCCAGCACCACCGCGCCCACGCACATCCCGGCCCAGGCCATGACGATCGGGGGCAGCGGCTCCCCGTCGGTCGCGGCGGAGAGCACGAAGTAGATGGCCAGGGCCACGGCGGCCAGCAGTCCCCACATCACGCCGACCAGGTTGATGCGGGTGGCCCCGGTCAGGTTCAGCACCAGGATCAGCCCGGCGATCGAGGCGGCCGCACCAGCCACCGTGAGCCGGCGCGGCCGCTGGGCGTGCCGCACCCACAACCAGCCGACCACCAGCACGGTGCCCAGGTATTCGAGCAGCAGGGCCACACCCACTGGCATCCGGGCCACCGCGTTGAAGTAGAAGAGCTGGCAGCCCGCCACGCCGGCCAGGCCGAAAGCGATCACCCGCGGCGCGGCCCGGCGCAGCATCAGCCAGCGGCGACGCAACTGCACCACGGCGGGAATGGTGAGCATCACGGCGGCCAGGCTGATCCGGACGAGCACCGCCGCGGCGGGGCTCCATCCGGCACCGATCAGCGACGAGGCGAAGGTTCCGGACGTCCCGAACGCCGCCGCGGACAGGATGCCCAGGGACAGTCCCGCGCCGCCGGGGCGGGACACGGCACGGGTCCGGGGGGAAGTCACGGCGGCCCTCCTGGTTATGATCCGGCGATGGATGTAAGAGGCAAAACTGCCTTATGCTTATGACACTAGCCGCTTCTGCTGAAAGGGGTCAAGGTGCTTTTTGCTCATGACACCGAGGTGGCCCTGGCGGCAGCCGCGGCCCTGGTCAATACCGGCCGCGGCGGCACCGAGGATCTGCCGGACGAGGCGGCCCTGGACCGCTTCGCCGCCCAGTGGCAGTGGACCGGCGAGCGCACCGGGCACCGGGCGGAGCTCGACGCGGTCCGGCGGCTGCGGCCCCGGCTGGCCCGGCTGTGGGAGCTGCCCGAGGACGACGCCGCCGCCCTGGTCAACGCCCTGCTGCGGGAAGGCGGCGCGCTGCCGCAGCTGGTCAAGCACGATGGCTGGGACTATCACCTGCACGCCACGTCCCCCCGCGCCCCGCTGGCCGACCGGATGGCGGTGGAAGCGGCGATGGCGTTCACCGACGTGATCCGCACCGGGCAGCTGGGCCGGCTGCGCCGGTGCGCCGCGGACGATTGCGACAACGTGCACGTCGACTTGTCCAAGAATCACTCCCGCCGGTTCTGCGGCACCGCGTGCGCGAACCGGGTCAACGTCGCCGCCTACCGCACCCGGCGGGCCGGCCGCCAGCCCGCTGGGCCGCCTGGCTGACCCCGCCTGGCTGACCCCGCCCGGCTGACCCGGGCCTACCGGCCAGACCGGAACATCCCGGACTGTCCCGGCCATAACTCAGCCACTGCTACCCGCGATCGGCTTGATGTCGCTGGGCGTTGCTGTCAGGCTTCGGATGGTCGCGGCCTGCGCCGTCCCTCCCGCCGCTGGCACCGGGTCCGGCCCCCACCGGCCGGTGTCTACCGACAGGAGTGCCATGCACCTGCCTGCCCGTTCCAGCGCCCTCGCTCTGGCCGGGGCGCTGCTCCTGGCACCGGTCGCGGCCACGCCGGCCGCCATGGCGGCCACGTCCGCCCCGGCAGCCACCAGCACCCCGGCTGTCCCCGCGCTCAGCCACGCTCCCCGCAGCGTGCAGGCCGAGGGGGGCGCCCTGGCCAACGCGGCCAGCGGCGCGGTGCTGTGGAGCCGGGGGATGAACACCGAGCGCCCAATGGGCAGCATCACCAAGGTGATGACCGCGATCGTGGTGCTCCAGGCCGGCGACCTGCACCGGCTGGTCGAGATCCCGAAGGGCGTGATCCCCTACGACCGCAAATACGACGCCAGCAACGCGGGCCTGCACCCCGGGGACTACCTGACCACGCGGGAACTGCTGGAGGCCCTGCTGCTGCCGTCGGGGTGTGACGCCGCCTACGCGCTGGCCAAGTCGTACGGACCGGGCTGGACCGCCTTCATCGCCAAGATGAACAGTACCGCCCAGCGTATGGGCCTGGCCCATACCCACTTCTCGAACTTCGACGGGCTGCCCTGGCCCACCGAGACTTCCACCTACTCCACCCCCCGGGACCTGATCGCGCTGGGCCGGGCGGCCATGGGATACCCGGTGTTCCGCTCCATCGTGGGCCAGCAGACTTATCACCTGGCCGCAGCCCCGCGGCATCACGCCTACGTGTGGCACACCACCAACATGCTGCTCAGCAGCTTCCCGGGCACGTTCGGGATCAAGACCGGGTCTACCGTCGCGGCCGGCTACTGCCTGCTGTTCGAGGCCCGCGAGAACGGCCATGTGCTGATCGGCGTGGTCCTGCACAGTTCGCGCAGCAACGACATGGCGGCCTTCAGCGATGCCACGAAGATTCTGGACTGGGGCTTCCGGCACGTTTAGCCTGCAAGGCCGCGTGCTGCCCGCTAGATTCCATTAGCTGGCGGGCGGCCCATGGGCTACCCGCCACCTCATGTCCTCCGGAGGACGCGATACTTGAGGTAGCTGACGGCATTTCGGGGCAAGGGCGGCTCTCATGCGGTTCCGGTCGGGTGTGGCGATCGACCTGGGCACGGTCAACACCCTGGTTTCAGTCGCCGGCCGTGGGCTGGTCATCGACGAGCCGTCGGCTATCGCGCTGGACCGGGCGACCGGGCGGGTCGCGGCCGTGGGCGAGGCCGCGGACGCCCTGGCCGGCAAGGAGCCGCAGGACATCGAGGTGCTGCACCCCCTGCGCGACGGGGTAATCGCGGATCTCGACGCGGCGTCGGCCATGCTCCAGGGCTTCGTGCGCCGGGCCCGGCTGCGCCGCGGGCTGCTGCGGACCGCGGCGGTTGTGTGCGTCCCCGGCGGCGCTACCTGGGTGGAACGGCGGTCCCTGGCCGCGGCGCTGAGCGTGATCCGGCCGCGCTGCTCGGTCCAGCTGGTTGACGAGCCGGTCGCCGCCGCCGCGGGCGCCGGATTCGACCTGGCCCGGGGCGCCGGGGCGTTCATCGTGGACGTGGGCGGTGGCACCACCGAGTCCGCGGTGGTGGCCGGCGGCCAGATCGTCCGGGCCCGGTCGCTGCGGGTCGGCGGCAACGCCATGGACGACGCGATCGTGACCACGGTCAAGGCGGAACTCGGCCTGCTGCTCGGCCGGAACGCGGCCCGCAGCCTGAAGACCACGCTGGGCCTGGCCAGGGACGGAACCCAGCGGCTGGAGACGGTGGGCGTGGACGCCGCCCGCCGCACCCCCCGGGTCGAGCAGGTGCCCGGGTGGCTGGTGGCCCAGGCGCTGGAGCACATCGTCACGGCGATCGTGGACTGCGTGCAGGAGATGCTTTCCGACATCCCGCCCAACCTGGCCGAGGACGTGGTCCGCGGGAAGATCCGGCTGGCCGGGGGCGGCGCGCTGCTGCCCGGACTGGCCGACCGGATCGAGGCGGCCACCGGGATCCCGGTTGTGGTCGTGGACGACCCGCTGCGCTGCGTCGCCCGCGGGGCCGCGGAGATCCTCGAGCACGGCGACGGGCTGCAGCAGGGGCTCGCAGCCCAGAGGTAACATCAAGCGACCACACGGGAGCTCGGGCTGACCGGGCTGAGAGGGTGGCTGGCCCACCGGGCCGCGCGTCACCGACCGCCTGAACCTGACCGGGTAATGCCGGCGTAGGGAGGATCCTGTGGCGCCCGCCAGTGCGCACGCTGCGTTTATCTGCCCCCGGCGGCCTTCTTTTTCGGTGAGCGTGAGCCGGTGAGCGGGGTGATCGGGATGCCCGCGCCCGCAGGCCTGGTGCACGGCATGGGCAAGGAGCTGGTCATGCCGGACTGGAGCCCGCTCACCGGCGCCGAGGTGCGCAGGGTGCTGGCCCGCTACCCCGAGCCGGGCGCCCTGGACGCGGGCGCGGCCCTGGACCCGGGCGCGGCCCTGGACCCGGGCGCGGCCCTGGACCCGGGCGCGGCCCTGGACGCGGCGGGGAACATGGCCCGCGGGACCCTCAGAGACGCAGGCCTCAGCCCGGGTGGCAGCATGGGCGGCGTCCCGGGCGGTGACGAGATGATCACCTGGCGCAGCCCGCGGCCCATGTCGGCGGCGGGGCTGATCCGCCGGGGCGGCGCGGACCTGTTCGTCAAGCGGCACCATGCGCGAGTGCGCACGCCTGCACAGCTCGCCGTGGAGCACGCGTTCATCGGACACCTTCGGGCCCGCGGCATCCCGGCGCCCGCGGTGCTGCGCGCCGCGGACGGCACGACCGCGATCCAGTACGGCGACTTCGTCTACGAGGTGCACGAGCGGGCCGGCGGCCTCGACCTGTACCGCGACGCGCTGTCCTGGACCCCCTACGCCAGCCTCGGCCACGCGCGGGCGGCCGGGGCGGCCCTGGCCCGGCTGCACGTGGCGGCGGACCGCTTCCCGCTGCCGGCCCGTGCTCCTGCTGTGCTCACCAGCGGCTGCGAGATCATCCTCGCAGCCGACCCGCTCGGGGAGATCAAATGGCTGGCCGGGTGCCGCCCAGAGCTGGCGGCCTACCTGGACGGCCGGGCCTGGGCGGACGACCTCACCCGGCACGTGCTGCCCGCCATCCGGCGCGCCACGCCGCTGCTGGCCGCGCTGCCCCGGCAGTGGGGCCACGGTGACTGGCACCCGTCCAACCTGACCTGGACGTCCGTAGCCCCGGACGCCGGCGTGGCCAGCGTGTTCGATTTCGGGCTGGCCAACCGGACCTTCGCGGTGCACGACCTGGCCACGGCCCTGGAACGCGCCACGGTGTCCTGGCTCGACCTGACCGATCCGTCCGGAGCTGACCGGGATGCGACTGGCCCGGGCCAGGCAGCCCCGGATGCGACTGGTCCGGGCCGGGCCAAGGCGGACCTGGATGCCATCGACGCGCTCCTGGATGGCTACGAGTCGGTCCGTCGGCTGTCCTCGGCCGAGGCCGTCGCGCTGCCTGAGGTGTTCCCGGTGGTGCACGTCGAGTACGCGCTGTCGGAAATCGAGTACTTCGCCGACGTGGTCAGCTCGGCCGCCAACGCGGACCTCGCCTACGACGGTTATCTCCTCGGGCACGCCGCGTGGTTCGACACCCCCGACGGCGCCGCCGTCCTCGACCACCTCCGCCGCCGCACCCCAACCGCGTGACTGAATCCCGGTCACGCCCGCGCCCGGCCACCGGGCGGCGGCTTCCGTCCGCGCGGGCCGTTCTTGTCCGGACCGGGCTCGTACCCAGCACCACGGGTCACGGTGATCATGGACAGCGCCGACATTTCACGCGCGCGGTGCGCCTTTCCGGGATGTTTTGTCCGGTTAGGCGCGCGCTGCGCGTGAAACGTGAGCCGGAGGAGCCAGTGTGACTCGCGGGACTGGGCGCAGTGCGGCGGCAGAAGGCACCGGGGGTGTGCCCGTACGGGCAGGACACGGTGACCTCAACTCGGTCCGGGCCACGAAACCTGTCACCTGAATCTCAAAAGTCCCGACTCGCTTGCTGAAACACCTTGCCCTGCGGGGTCCCTCTAGGCTGCGGATGTGGATCTCGAGCGGTGGGTGGGGCAGGCGGTCGCGGCGAACCGGGAGTGGGCGGCGGAGTTCGGGCCGTTTGACCCGCATCCCTCGCTGGAAGTCAGCGACGAGCGGTTCGGGGCGGCGTTCGCCGAGTTCACCGAGCGGCTGGCCGACAACTACCCGTTCTTCCACCCCCGGTATGCGGGGCAGATGCTCAAGCCGCCGCATCCCGCCGCCGTGGCCGGCTATCTCGCCGCCATGCTGATCAACCCGAACAACCACGCGCTGGACGGCGGCCCGGCGACCGCGCGGATGGAACGTGAGGTGACCGCGCAGCTCGCGGCCATGTTCGGCTTCGGTACCCACCTGGGCCACCTCACCACCAGCGGCACCATCGCCAATCTGGAGGCCCTGTTCGTGGCCCGCGAGCTGCACCCGGGCCGGGGTGTCGCGTTCAGCGCGGACGCGCACTACACGCACAGCCGGATGTGCGGCCTGCTGGGCATCGAGGGCTACCCGGTCGCCGTGGACCGCCTCGGCCGGATGGACCTGGACGCCCTCGACAAGCTGCTGCGCACCGGCCGGGTAGGCACCGTGGTGCTGACCGCGGGCACCACCGGGCTGGGAGCGATCGACCCCATCCACGAGGCTCTCGGGCTGTGCCAGCGGCACGGCGCCCGGATTCACGTGGACGCGGCTTACGGCGGGTTCTTCGCGATCCTGGCCCGCGCCGACGGTGAAATGGGCGCAGCGGGCGGGCTGCCGGCCGCACCATGGCGGGCCATCGCCGAGTGCGACTCGGTGGTGGTGGATCCGCACAAGCACGGCCTGCAGCCCTACGGCTGCGGAGCCGTGCTATTCCGCGATCCGGCGGTGGCGCGGTTCTACCTGCATGACTCCCCGTACACGTACTTCACCTCTACGGACCTGCACCTGGGGGAGATCAGCCTGGAGTGCTCCCGGGCGGGTGCGGCCGCGGCGGCGCTGTGGCTCACGTTCCGGCTGCTGCCACCCACGCCGGACGGGCTCGGGCAGGTGCTGGCCGCGGGACGGCGGGCGGCGCTGGCCTGGTCCGCCCTGATCGAGAAGTCCGCCGTCCTGAAGCTGTACCAGCAGCCTGAGCTGGACATCGTCAGTTATTTCCCGGTCACCGAGCCGGCCACGCTGTACCGGATCGACCAGGCGTCGGAGCGGATCCTGCGGGCCGGGATGACCGGCCCCGACCCGGTGTTCCTCAGTACGCTTCGCGCGGACGCCGGCGCCTTCCTCGCCCGGCACAGATCCGTGCGGGACGACGCGGCGGGAGCCCGCATCCTGCGCAGCGTGCTGATGAAACCGGAAGCCGAAACCTACCTGCCGCACCTGCACGAGCGGCTGGAGCAGCTCGCACGCGGCTGAGCCGTCCACCCTGGGCCGGCCCGTGCGGGTGCGCCTCACCCTGGTGCGGCCCGCCCGGACAGGCTCCGACTGAGGCCGCCCCCCGGTTTCGGCCTGCCTGGGCCCAGGCTGGTCCCGCTGCCTGGCGCCCGAATATCCGGGCTGTATCGCGACGGTAACTCCGCGTTGTACATGCGGCCCGGACGGAGCTAGCATCCAGGAGTCGAAGCGTTTCGCTCCCCCGGATGGACCTTGGTCAAGATCTCTGACGTGGCGCAGCACGCGGATGTCTCGCCGAGCACCGTCTCCTACGTGCTCAGCGGCAAGCGCTCGATCTCTGAGCGGACCCGGCAGCGCGTGCTGGACAGCATCGCCACGCTCGGCTACCGCCCGCACGTGGGCGGCCGGGCCCTGCCCGGCCGCCAGTCCAATGTCATCGCGCTGGCCGTCCCGCTGCGCCCTGGCACCTACGTGCCGGTCATCATGCAGATTGCCACGGCGGTGGTGACTGCGGCCCGCAGCCACGGCCACGACGTGCTGCTGCTGACCCAGGACGAGGGCGTCACCGGCCTGCAGCGGGTGACCGGCGGCTCGCTGGTGGACGCGATCATCGTGATGGACGTGGCCAGCCGCGACGTGCGGCTGCCGCTGCTCCGCAGCCTTCCGCTGGCCTCGGTGCTGATCGGCTTCCCGGCCGAACCCGACGGGCTGACCTGTATCGACCTGGACTTCGAGGCGGCCGGGAAGGCCGCCGCCGAGCACTTGGCCGCGGCCGGCTGCCGCGACGTCGCGCTGATCGGCGCACCCCCGGAGGTGTACCGGCGCGGTACCGGCTTCGCCCAGCGCACCCAGGCTGGCTTCGAACGGGCCGGCCGGGCGCGCGGGCTGCACCCGGCCACCTGGCCCTGCGATTCGGCGCCGGACGCTGTCCAGGCCACCGTGGCCGCGCTGCTCGGGCAGCGCCCGAGGCTGGACGGGGTCATGGTCCACAACGAGTCCGCCCTCGGTCCCCTCCTCGACGCGTTCCGGGCGGCAGGCCGGCCGATCGGCGAGGACCTCTCGGTGCTCGCGATGTGCCCGGACGACCTGGCCGAGCAGGCCACTCCGCTGCTGACCTCGATCGCCATCCCGGCCGACGAGATGGGCAGGCAGGCGGTCGGGCTGCTCATGGCCAAGCTCGACGGCCAGCCGGTGCCCGGGGCCACAATGCTCACCCCGACGCTCACCGTCCGCGCCAGCACCCGCCCGGCCGCTAGCAGGCTCAGCCCCGGCTGAGCACGTCCCGGACCCGGGTCAGCAGCTGGTCCGGGGTGAACGGCTTAGTCAGGTAGCCGTCTGCCCCGGCCGCGAAACCGCGTGAGATGTCCGCCTCCTGCACGCTCGCGCTCATCAGCAGGATGGGCAGCCGCTGCGTGGCCGGGGTGTGCCGGAGGCGCTTGGTGAGATCGAATCCGTTCAGCCGCGGCATCATCACGTCCAGCACCGCCATGTCCGGCGCCTGGTCCGCGGCCAGCTGGAACGCTTCTTCCCCGTCCCGGGCCTCGATGATGCGGTACCCGGACCGGCTGAGCCGGTAGGCGACGAGCTCGCGGATGTCCTGCTCGTCGTCGGCAACCAGGATGGTGGCCGGCTGACTTCCCGTCGGCTGAGTCTGGGCCGGCTGAGTCTGGGCCGGCAGAGTCTGGGCCGGCTGAGTCTGAGTCACAAGCTGACCTCCGCGGCCACGTGAAGCGGGATCTCCACCACGAACCGGGTGCCCCGGCCGGCCGAGTCCGCGATCCGGATCGTGCCACCGTGCGCTTCAGCGATGGCCTTGCTGATGGCCAGGCCGAGCCCCGATCCGGCGGTGCCGGCAGCGGTGGAGGCGCGGTAGAAGCGCTCGAACAGATGCGCCCGCTCCCCTGCCGGGATCCCGATCCCGCTGTCGGTGACCTCGACCTGGCAGGCGCTGTCCTGTGCCCCGACCCGCACCCTGACCTGGCCGCCGGCGGGGGTGAACTTGACCGCGTTGGACACCAGGTTGCTCAGCAGCTGGCCCAGCCGCAGCCGGTCGCCGTGCACCATCGCGCGCGTCCCGATATCGGCGGTCAGCTCGATCCCCTTTCCCACCGCCGCGCCCTCGAACAGCGCGACGGTCTCGCCGACCAGCTCAGCGAGGTCGACGTCACCCAGCTCCAGGGTGAACCGGCCCGCGTCCATCTGGCCGATCAGGAGCAGGTCGCCCACCAGCCGCATCAGCCGGTCACTATTCCGCTTGACTGTGGTCAGGAAGCGCTCCTGCTCCTCGTTCAGCGGGCCGGGCTCGCCGTCGAGCAGGATGTGCAGCCAGCCGTCCATCGCGGTTCACAGCATCGTATATTTACTCCGTGTAGTCATCCAGGCTGCGGGCCACCCGTGAGGGCGTCATGACCCACCCCACTGTGCGATGCGCAGGCAGAACTGAAAGGCTTGAGCCTGACCCGCGAGGAGGATTCATGACGAGCAAAGCGACGGCCGCCGCGGCCGGAACCATCGAGATCGGCGGCGACCTCACGGTTAACCGGATGGGCTACGGCGCGATGCGGATCACAGGCTCCGGTATCTGGGGCGATCCGCCGGACCGGGAGCAGGCCAGGGCGGCACTGCGCCGGGCGCTCGAACTGGACGTCAACTTCATCGACACCGCTGACTCCTACGGCCCGGAGGTCAGCGAGACCCTGATCGCCGAAACCCTGTACCCCTATCCGGACGACCTGGTCATCGCGACCAAGGGCGGCCTGGTCCGGCCCGGCCCGGGCCGCTGGGACCGGGATGGCCGTCCCGAGCACCTCCGCGAGGCGTGCGAAGGCAGCCTGCGGCGGCTGAGGCTGGAGCAGATCCCGCTCTACCAGTTCCACTCCCCTGACGAGAAGGTCCCCCTGGCCGATTCCATCGGCGCGCTGGCCGAACTGAAGGCGGAAGGGAAGATCCGGCACATCGGGGTCTCGAACTTCTCCCCCGAGCAAGTCGCGGAGGCGCAGCGGATCATCCCCGTGGTGTCGGTGCAGAACCGCTACAACGTGCACGACCGCTCCTCCGAGCCGGTCCTGGACCTGTGCAGCCAGGAGAGTCTCGCGTTCCTGCCCTGGGCGCCGATCTCGGACACCGAGCGGCTGGCGCCGGTGCTCACCGCCGCGAAGCGGCTGGGGGTCAGCGAGCGGCAGATCGCGCTGGCCTGGCTGCTGGCCCACTCCCCGCAGATCCTGCCGATCCCCGGCTCCGGCTCCGCGGGGCACGTGGAGGACAACATCGCCGCCGCGGGCCTCGAGCTCACCGCGGAGGAGTACAACTCCATCACCGGCTCCATCGAAGTGGGCTGACCGCCTGTCCTGACCGCCCGGTTCCCCGTGGCGCCGCACGGCGTCACCGGCGGCCGGGCGGTCTGCATGGGTGGAGGGGCTGGTCGGCCGGCCTGAACCGCCGGCTGGATGACCCGAGGCGGGCGGCTGCCGGGCAGCCTGAAGGGCCAGCGAGGGCTCAGACGCTAGTTCACTAGCCAGGCCGGAGAAGAGCGGATGACCCGTCCCCCCGCTGGGGGGGTTAGCGGGGGGACGGGGATCATCGCGGGACCCGGGCTAGCCGGGCCCCGGCACCGCGGTTCACCGCGGCAGTTCGTTCAGGGCACCGACCACTGCTGGTTGCTGCCTCCGTTGCAGGTCCAGAGGTCAAGCTGGGTGCCCTGTGTCGTGTTGAAGCCTGGGTCGTCCAGGCACTTACCGGAAACCGGGTTCACCAGTTCGCCGTTCACCGCGAGCCACTGCTGGTTGGCGCCGCCGTTGCAGGTCCATTCCTCGATGAGGGCACCGTTGGCCGTGCTGCCCCCGGTGATGTCCAGGCACTTGCCGTTAATCCCGACCGTACCGTTGGACTCCATGGTCCAGTTCTGCGCGGACGCATTGCTGTCACAGTCCCACATCTGCACCTTCGTGCCGTCCGCCGTCGAGCCACCGTTCACGTCGACGCACTCGGCGGCGTCGTCACCCGCGATAATATGCCCAGTTGGGGTCCCAGATCCGGCCAGGGTGACAGACAAGTTGTCGAACTGGTCGGTCTGGTAACCAGATGTGCCAAAACCGATCATTCCCGAGGCGTATGTGGTGTCGGTGACGGCAGTGACGGTAGTGCCGTTGATGGCCGCCGAGATGCTGCTGCCGTTGAAGGTCACCGCCAGGTGCTGCCAGGTGCCGGTGCCTGGTGCGGTCACCGTGCCGCTGGCCAGCGTGGTGAGCGTATCGCTGGTGTTGTTGCGCACCAGGGCCCACGCGCCGGTGTTACTCAGCTGGAGGTAGTACTCGTCGATACCGGCCGGCCCGAAGGAGTGCTGGGTGCTGGCCCGGCCGATCAGCTGGACCGACCCGGCCTGCGCCATCAGCGCGTCGGCGGACACGGTGTAGTTAGCCCAGCTCAGGTTGCCGCCGATGGTGTACGGGTTGGAGTTCCCGTCCCACTCGATGGGCTCGACCGGGGCCTGCTGCTGGACGCACTGCCCGGCGCGGCCGCCCGCGCAGGGCTCCACCTCGAACGCGCCCTGCATCTGGGACAGGTAGCGGGGCTGCTGTCCCGCGGTGTCGCTGTCGAAGTTGTCGGAGTACGGCAGGGTCAGCGTGCCCTGGCCCGGGGTGGCTGCGGCGCCCTTGCCCTGCCCGCTGGTGGTGGTCAGCGTGTAGATGTAGCCCGGCTGCACGGTCAGCGAGTAGGCCCCGTTCACCGGCGTGATGGAGGACTGCTGGGCGAACTGGGGTCCCGACCCGGGGGTATTGACGTCGGTGGCCCACACGTGCACAGCCCCAGTAGACAGCCCGCCGCCCACGGTCACGTTGACGGTCTGGGCCGCCGTGGCCGTGGTGGTCTCGATGATCGTGGAGTAGTCGGTGCCGTTCGTGGACTTGAGCGAGACGTAGCTGCCGTTCGACTCGCTGCCGCCCAGGTACCCGGAGCCTGAGTTCAGGAACTGCCACCCCGGCGCGGTGAACTGGGTGACCTGGGCGGTGGCCCACAGGCTCTCGCCCACGCTGTAGGCGCCGGACCAGGGCTGGTTGGCCAGGATCAGCCCGTCGGTGTTGTAGGGCAGGTTCGGGTAGATCGCGGCGACCAGCGGCCAGTTGATGTAGGCGGTCAGGTCGGCGTCGATGTATCCGCGGGTGATCGAGCGGATCAGCGCCGGGGCGCCGGTGTTGAGGTCCTGGGAGCCGTTCTCGCTGGCCCACAGCGGCTTGCCGGTGCCGATCGCGGTGGAGTTGGCCGGGCAGGTATCCGCGCTGCCGCCGTCACCGCCCGCGCAGGGGTAGTGCACGCCGATAATGTTCACCGCGCTGGCGAACGTGGAGTTGGACGCGATGTCGCTGGCGATGCTCCAGTCGCTGTCCGCGCCGACGATCTGGACGCCCGAGTAGCCGTCCGCGTTCAGGGTGGACCGCAGTTGCTCATACCAGGAGATGTTGTAGCCGCGCTCGTTCCAGCCGCCCAGGTAGTTGATGGTCAGGCCGTGTGACTTGGCGCAGTTCAGCCAGCTGACCAGGTAGTTGATGGTGTCGGTGGACCAGAAGCCGCCGCTGATCCAGCCCGGGGCACCCCAGGCCAGCCCGTACAGCTTGATGCTAGGGTTCAGCGCTTTAGCCTATTCCATCAGCCACCAGTTGTATCCGGCGCTGCAGTTGATGGAGCCGGACGTGT
>Ga0208589_1000295_pt1 | contig 24054 bp, 25 predicted proteins | sample NGESurshal092012_2_FD_184486 | JGI IMG/M metagenome (GOLD analysis project Ga0208589, IMG submission 184486) | Arctic peat soil microbial communities from Barrow, Alaska - NGEE Surface sample F53-2 shallow-092012 (SPAdes) | ecosystem: Environmental > Terrestrial > Soil > Wetlands > Peat ...
CGGATCCTTCCGACTCTTTGTGCGTCCTGCATGGGCGCATTATCACATCCGCCGTTCGAATTGCCATTGAATTGTTCAGATTATTTTTGAACGGTCCCATAGTTCATATTTGGCGGTGATGGAGGTGTTATCCCACCCGCCGCCGCCCGATTGGCCGTTGGTTTTCTGGTAGATGTAGGTTTGGCCGATGCCGAGGGCGAAGTGCGGAAATATTTCCTTGTCGAATTCGAAGCCGGTGTCGAGTTTTCGCGTATGCGGCGAGCCGGGATCTTCAAATTCGGAAAGGGACGGCAGCGACAGCTCATCCGTGGCGAACGGATCGTCGGTCGCAATTGTCGGCGGGAAGAAGCGATCGCCGACAAACCCGTGGGCGCGGAGTCTGCCGGGCAGAATCAGTGTCATCGCGCTGAAGAGCGCGACGAAGACGTGGGTGCGCATGAGATTTTCCTATCGACGGAGGGGCTTTGCTTGAAACGGAAACGCAAAGTTCACGCGGCCGATTGAGCAGGGGGGCCGCGGCCATCGAAGGGAGAGAGGACTAGGCGGGAGATGAGATCAATGCCGTCTTGCGCGGGGAGCTTATGGAGCAATCCGGTCGGACGGAGATCAAAATCGAATACCGGCGGCAATGTCAGATGGGCCACGGAATCGCAGACGGCGCAATTGCCGGGTTGCCGGGGCGCGGCCGGGGATGAATTGTTTGCAGCCGGCGCCGCGTCGTGACAGAGGCAGCAATCACAGGCGGAAGCCGTCGGAGAAATCTGAACTACGCCGCGTTTATGTGCGGGAACGATGACGCCGAACCACAAGAGCAAATAGGCGGCGAGGAGAATGCGGAGCCAGGTTCGGCGCACGGCGCGGAGTATATCGGTGGGGGTGGGGAAGTCAAAAAGGGGAAAGAAAGGCACGAAGGCACATAGGTACGAAGGCACGAAGTGAAATACAAGGAAACGGGCGCAGCATTAGCTTGCCGCCGGCGCCGTCAGCAGCCGTTCGCGGTAATACTCGATCATGCTCTTCAATCCCTGCTTGCGGGGAATGACCGGCGTCCAGCCGAGAATCTGGCGGGCGCGGGTGATATCCGGGCAGCGGACGCGCGGATCGTCCGGCGGCATGGGGCGGAAGACGATCTTGCTGGTTGAGCCGGGGATCAATTCCAGAATTTCCTGCGCGATTTGCAGGATGGTGACTTCGTCGGGATTGCCGAGGTTGATCGGCTCAAGGAAATCGCTCTCCATGACGCCATTAATTCCGCGTACGAGATCTGACACATAGCAGAGGCTGCGGGTCTGGCGGCCGTCGCCGAACACCGTCATCGGCTCGTTGTGGAGGGCCTGGCGGATAAAGCTGATGACGACACGGCCGTCGTAGGGGTCCATTCGCGGGCCGTAGGTGTTGAAGATGCGGATGATGCGGGTGTCTACCTTGCGTTCGCGGTGGTAGGCCATGGTGCAGGCTTCGCCGAAGCGCTTGGCCTCGTCGTACATGCTGCGCAGGCCGATGGGGTTGACATTGCCCCAGTAATCTTCGCGCTGCGGATGAACGGCTGGGTCGCCGTAGCATTCGCTGGTGCTGGCCATTAGGAAGCGGGCGCCGGATTTTTCGGCGATTTCCAGAAGGCTCCATGCGCCCTGGCTGTTGACCTTGAGGGTCATGATCTGGTGTTTGACGTAACCGATCGGGGAGGCGGGCGAGGCCATGTGATAGATGCGGTCAAACTTGCCGGGGTAGATGGTGTGGCGGATGACGTCGCCTTCAATGAAGTTGTAGAGGGGATTGTCCTTGAGGTGGGCGATGTTTTCCTTTTTGCCGGTGAGGAAGTTATCGATGCCGACGATCTCATGCCCCTGACCCAGAAGCAGGTCGGTCAGGTGAGAGGCGAGAAAACCAGCGCCGCCGGAGATGAGAATTCGCATTCGATGATTCCAGAAATCAAATGAGCAATAGAAAACGAAAGAAAGACAAATTCGTCTTAGCCACAGATGAACACAGATGCACACAGATAAGAGAATTTCAAATTTAAAATTTGAAATTTGAAATCCCCAATTCGCATTTCATCTGGCTTTTCATCTGATTTTTATCTGTGGCCAAGAACTTTTCTTCATTGAAACAGACCAAACCGGATGATGGTCAGGATCGCCTTGATCCCATCCTTCCAGGTGATCTTTTTTCCTTCCTCGTAGCTGCGGCCATAGTAGGCAACACCGACTTCGTAAATCCGAAGGCGCGGCCGCATGCGGGCAACCTTGGCGGTGATCTCCGGTTCGAAGCCGAACCGGTTGCATTGCACCGTCACCTGATCCAAGATCGGCTTTTTGAACACCTTATAGCAGACCTCCATGTCTGTCAGGTTCAAATTGGTGAACATGTTGCTGAAGTGGGTGAGAAAATTATTACCCAGCGTGTGCCAATAATACAGCACGCGGTGCGGCTCGCCAATGAAGCGTGAGCCGAAGACGATATCCGCTTTGTCGTCGATGATGGGCTGGAGAAGTTTGGGGTAATCGCGCGGATCGTATTCCAGGTCGGCGTCCTGTATCAGGACCACATCGCCAGTCGCAAGTTTGAACCCGTCGCGAAGAGCGGCGCCCTTGCCCTGATTGACGGGCTTGTGCATGACCTGAATGTCGGTCCCAGGAAAGACGCCGGCGAGTTCGTCCAGCTTGGCGGCGGTGCCATCGCGGGAACAATCGTTGACGCAGACGATTTCGCGGGTTAGGCCTGCCGGTAGTGGCGCGGCGACGACCAGGCCGACCAGCTTGTGGATGGTGGCTTCCTCGTTATAAACCGGGATGACGATTGATACTTTCATGGAGACGTTCATCAGACCCCAAAGGATCGGCTTTTGCTTATAATCGCGTTAGTCGGCGTCGGTTCTGAAGCCGAACCCATTGGGACGCGGAATCCTACCGACGAAAACCTGAAATGCAATGGAATCGGCAGGTTTGGCTTGACAGTCCCATAAACCGGGTCTAGTTTTGGGTTTGAGTGTGAGCCGCCGTGAAAATGCGTGGTCAATGCGTTGTGAAGCGCATCTTTAGGGTGGTTGCTGAGGAGTTGTGGCCATGTCTATCCAAATGGAATTGCATCGGATCATCATCAGTGAGATGGCCGAGCAGCAGATCATTGTCCTCAAGGAAGTGGACGGCGACCGCAACTTCCCCATCGTGATCGACAGCGCGCAGGCCTACGCGATTGACCGGCGCCTCAAGGGCATCGCCGCGGCGCGGCCGATGACGCACGATTTGCTGGCGAGCGTGATTGAGAGCCTTGGTGGCACAATTGACCATATCGAGATCAATAATCTGGAGAACCACACGTTCTTCGCACAGATACACATCCGCCAGAATGGCCAGATGGTGGTGGTGGACAGTCGTCCGAGCGATGCCATCGCGCTGGGGATTGCGACCATGGTGCAAATCTTCGTGGCGGAACATGTGTTGAATGAGGTGGGATGAAACGGGGCTGTTCCAGAAGAATTTCCCTGAAAAAGAAATCCTGCCAACGGGCCTGTTCAAGACCCGTTGGCAGGTTTAAGAGAGAGGGATACATCCGGACGAGTTCGCGTGATTATCGCCCCGGCATACCGGAGCCACTTGGATTAGGTTGCGTTGTCGGCGCTGCACCCGGACCGGGGTCGTTCGGCACGGCTGGTATCGCTGGTGCGCCTGGAGTGCCGGTTGTTCCGTTGGGAGTCGGGTTCGGGGGCGTGACAGTATTTGGCATTCCCGGACTTCCCGGCGCATCTGGAGCGCCAGGGATGCCGGGCTTGGCCGGATGGCCGGAGAAGCCGCGCGATGGCGGGCGGTTCGTGGACTCCACTGAGGCCTGAGTCGTCGGTCGCGTTTCGGCGATGATGGGCGGCGTGGTCGGTGTCCATGGCCTATCCGGCGGAATATCCGCGTGAGGATATCCCGGCGGGGTCGGCGGGACGCCGGGGGCATTCCGGTCAGGCAGTCCCGGCGAGGCCGGCGAGCCAGGCCCCGCATTGAGCGGCGGCGTTGGCGTATTAATTGCCTGCGCAAATTGAACGCCCTCCATTGCCGCGACCTGCGCTTCGCCCGCCGAACGAATTTGTTGTGGAAAGTCGTCGCTCGTTCCGTCGGAGTTCATCGAACCGCCGGCGGCCAGCATAAGGCCGACATCGAGAATGGCGGCGGCGGTAATGGTCGGAACGATCCAGTTGTGTAACGTTCGCATATTTGTGCTCCAGCCTTACTGATCCGGCGACAAAAGCTGCGTTGGCTTGGTCTTCGCGAGAGTTCGTCGCTACCGATCCTGCGCACTATAGGAACGGAATTGCACACCCTGCCACCCGAAGTGAATTACCCTAATGAAGCGTCGGGCATTGGTCGCATTTCGGGGTCGGGTTGCATTAATCTCCGAATCAAATGAGGGTTCAACCTGGCGGATGACTGCGTAGAAGGCCGTTCCGGCGTCCAATGAAATCCATTCCGACCTGCAACGAAAATAGGGGCGGTCGTTATAAGGTGTGCCATTCGCCGAAGTGGGCGGAGGCGGCAGACGCGGCCCGGCGAAGGGTCGATAATAAATTTTCGCATCCATGGAAGAAACCCCAGACATCGCGCAACAGTACCCCGTCCAAGTGCTGGATACGTCGGCAGGTCAGCAATTTGAGCAAGCCTCGGAAGATCGGCCGGCAGACCAATCGCCCCAGCGCGATGCAGCCGCTAGAATCTCGTCTCTGGATAGGCGACGCATGGACGAGACGAGATTGAAATATTCCGGACTGCGAGAAGTTGGGCCGCAACAGGCTCAGCAGCCAGCAGTGAGTCCGCAAGTTGATGACCAGACGTTACTTAAGCGGGCTGGAGCAGGCGAATCCGGAGCGTTTCACAAGCTTCTGGATCGCCATGCCGACCGGCTGTTTCGGCTGGCGTTTTCGCTGATGGGAAACGCGGCGGATGCGGAGGATGTGGTGCAGGAGACGTTTTCCGGCGCATTCCGTGGAAGTCAGGGCTTTGAAGGCCGCTCCTCGGTGGGAACCTGGCTGACGAGAATCCTGGTGACGCAGGCGGCCCGGTTTAAGCGGGATCGAAAAAAGCCGATGGCATCGCTTGAAATGTCAGGAGCCAGCCCGCAGGTGCGAAGCGGCGAGAGCGGAGTTGACAGTCGCCTGGATTTGAAAGCCGCATTGGAGAAGCTCAGTCCGGAACACAAGCAGGTGCTGGTGTTGCGGGAATACGAGCAGATGAGTTACGAGGAGATAGCCGAGGTTTTGGGCGTGCCGCGCGGAACTGTGGAGTCGCGTTTGCATCGAGCCAGAGCCGAGCTTCGTGAGAAGTTAAAGGCCTATTTATGAGCAGCAGAGGGTTTAGGACTGAGGATTGAGAGGTTGGAAGAATCTCCCAAGGCGTGCCTCTCAGTCCTTGGTTCTAAGCTCTCGGTTTTGGGTTTGGCGAATTGTTTTTTGATTTGAATCGTTGAATGGATTGATATGGCGTGCAATTTTGGTCATCGTCTTTCTGCCTATCACGACGGCGAACTGGACGCCGCCGCGCGGGCGGAATTCGATCGCCATATTGATCAATGCCCCGAGTGTGCGCTTGATCTGGCGGAAATGGCCTCGCTGTCGCGGATGCTGATGGACAATTCTCCGCCGAGACTTTCGCAAATCGGCCTTCATCGTTTACACAACCGCGTGGATGTAGTGGTCCGGGCGGATGTGTTGCGGACAGCGCGCATGTTGCAGGCGGTTGCGGCATGTGTGCTGGTGGGTGCTTCGATCCTGATGATGCGTCTGCCGGGAACCACGATCACGGGCGTGGAGACCGCGCAGGTTCAACCCCAGAGTCCGCCGCCCTGGGTGGATTTGGCGGTGAATGTGACGGTGGAGACGACTCAGATTGATGCCACGACGCCGGCGGCGGCGTGGTATCTGGCGGATATCTCCAGCCGTTCCGATGACCTTCCCTAGGCAAGCCATGACTCATAGCAATCTGGTTCTCGTGTCCACCGCGCTGCTCGTCATGGGCGCGGGCGTGATGGTGGGCCGACTGAGCACCCAGCTTGAAGCGCGGATTGTACCTGCCGAGCCGGCCACGCGGCCGGAGTTTTCGCGTCCGCAGCGGCAGGGGAACAGCACACGCGGTTCGCCGCCGTCATGGCTGGCGGATCAATTGAATTTGACCGCTGAACAGCGCCAGAAAATGGACCTGGTTTGGGCCGACACGCAGAAGCAGATCGACAAGATGTTCCAGAGCCGTCCGGAGTTGGAGAGGGCGAGAGAACAGGCGATCCACGATCTTCTCACCGAGGATCAGCGCAAGGCCTACGACAAGATCAACGAGGATTTCCGCAACAAGCGGGACGACTCATTCAAGGCCCGCACGAAGCTCGTTCAGGACGCCAGCGACCAGAGCCGGGCGCTGTTGGATGATATTCAGAAGGCAAAATACGATTTATTGGCGCAGCAGATGGAGCGCCGTTCTTCCGGTCGCGGCGGAGCGGGATTTGGTCCCGGTTCGCGTGGCGGCCAACCAGGAGGAAGAGATCGGGACCACGCGCGAGGCGAGCGCGGACCTGGTCAACAACAGCCAACAACAAAACCCATGGGCGGCGCGGAAGGTTTCCGCGCTGGTACGGAAACATAGCCGTGCTTGAACCCTGGGAATGTATGAATGCGATCCCGGTGCACCGGTATCGCAGCGGAAGTCACGCTATCAGGACCTGTGGCGTGGCAATCCGAAGTTTTTCCTTTTGAAAGGAGCAGGTTATGTCGGCGAGTAAGATTGGTAGTCTGGCAGTATTGCTGCTGGTCACCGCGTTGACGTTGCCCGTCATGGCTCAGGCCGGTGGCGGTGGCGGTGGCGGCGGCGGTGGTGGCGGTGGCGGCGGCCGTGGCGGTCGCGGTGGACGCGGCGGTGGGTTCGGCAACCCGCAGGCTCGTCTCCCCATGATTCAGCAGGCGCTTGGCGTGACGGACGATGAGTTCGCTGCCCTTTCGCCCAAGATTCTTAATGTCCTGACGCTCCAGCAGGAGACCAATGCAGGCGGCGGCGGTCGCGGCGGTGGTCGTCGTGGCGGCGGCGGTGGCGGCGGCGGCGCTCCGGCGGCTGCTCCGACTCCGGTTTCAACAGCTCGCGCTGATCTTCAGACGGCGGTTGATGATCAAAGCTCCACTCCTGACACGATCAAGGCCAAGCTGGAAGCCTATCGCACGGCCCTCACCAAGGCCAAGGATGATCTCGGCGCTGCTCAGAAGGACCTTCAGGCCGTTCTGACTGTCAAGCAGGAAGCCATTCTGGTTCTCCAGGGCGTCCTAAGCTAAGTGCCTTGACGACGCATCTTCATGGAGTCTTAAGTCAAGGCTTTCTATAGAAGAAGGCGATGTTATAGGAACTGTGGGCGGCGGGTCGGCGGGACAAGCGGCGTAAAATGCCGCTTCCCCGACCGACCCGCCGCTGCCACAGGATGCCGAAACCTTTTTCGGCACAATGGTTACGGTTAGGATGTTAGAACTGAGGGCGGGCGGCGCAAGCGAGGTTGACTGTGGATGCAGTGCTCAACAAATTAGTGAAAGATGGAGTCCTGTCGGCCGAAGGCGCTGAGCAGGTCAGTCAGGCAATCGCCGCCGGCAAGCCGTTGGACGACGCCCTGCGCGGCGCTCCCGGAGCCGTTGAAGACAAGGTTTTGAAGTGGCTGGCAGCATATTTTGACGTGCCATATGTCGATCTCGACACCGATGGCGCCAAGCTCGCTCCCAGCAAGGAATTCCTCGGCAAGTTTCCCGCGCGCATTCTCCTCGACCGGCGCATGATGCCGCTGGCTCCGGGTGAAAACGGCAACGGCGACGGCGTCGCCATGGTCACCAGCCGTATTTTTGACACCACCGGCCTTGACGAGATTCGTCTCGCCACTGGCATGGACGTCCATCCGGTTCTGGCTCCCTCCATTGAAATTGAACGATTCATTAAGAAATACCTCGGCGTGGGAGCGGATACGCTCCAGTCGATGGGTCTGACCGGCGAAGACGCCGACGTCAGCTTCGTCGAAGAGAAAAACGACGAGGACATGGACCTCACTGACGCCGCTCAAGACGCGTCGCTGATCAAGCTCGTCAATCAGATTCTGGCCGAAGCCCTCGACCTGCGTGCGACGGACGTGCATATCGAGCCGTTCGAGCAGCAGTTGCGGGTGCGCTATCGAATTGACGGCGTGTTGCAGGAGGCGAATCTGCCCGCGGAAGTCCGCCGGTTGCAGGCGGCCATCGTCTCTCGTATCAAGATTCTGAGTCATCTGGACATCGCGGAAAAGCGCGTGCCGCAGGACGGTCGAATCCGTCTGAAGGTCGCCGGCCGCGAAATCGACTTGCGCGTCAGCGTCATTCCGATGGTGCATGGCGAAGCGGTCGTGCTGCGTATTCTTGATCGCGGCGACACGGTGCTGGGAATGGAATTCCTCGGCATGAGCAGTCGCGACAACAACTGCTGGAGCAAGGTACTTGAGTTGCCGCACGGCATTATCCTCGTCACCGGCCCGACCGGCTCCGGCAAAACCACCACGCTCTACGCGGCCCTCTCCAAGATCAACACGATTGATCTCAAGATCATCACCGTGGAAGACCCGGTGGAGTACCAGTTGCGCGGCATCAACCAGATTCAGGTGAACACCAAGGCTGGCCTGACGTTCGCCGCCGGCCTTCGCGCCATTTTGCGTCATGACCCTGACGTGGTGCTGATCGGCGAAATTCGCGACCACGAAACCGCTGAAATCGCGGTGCAGGCCTCGCTCACGGGCCACCTTGTGTTCAGCACGCTGCACACCAACGACGCCCCCGGCGCCGCGACGCGACTGATTGATATGCAGATCGAGCCGTATCTCGTCGCCAGCTCCGTCGAACTTGTGGCCGCTCAACGACTCGTCCGTTTGATCTGCAAGAATTGCAAGGAAGAGATGCCGAAGGATCAGGTCGCCAAATTGCGTGATGAATTCGGCGATTCCATCCCGCCGATTGTCATGCACGGCAAGGGCTGCCGCAATTGCCAGGGCAGCGGGTACCGCGGCCGGCAGGGCTGCTTTGAGATGATGCCCATGACCGACGAATTGCGTGAATTGATCTTGCGCCACGCCAGTGCCCGCGAAGTGCGCAAAGTCGCCATCCACCAGGGAATGAACAGTCTCCGCCAGGACGGCTGGCGTCTGGTCGCCGAAGGTAAGACCACACCCGATGAAGTGGTGCGAAATACCAAGGATGAAGAATTAGTGGTAGGCCAGAAGGAATTAAGAGCGGCCCAATAGGAACAATACCTCAGAATAGAAAAAGCACGCGAGACTCAAGAGACGAGAAGTTCAGGATAAGTAGAAGCCGCGATGACCGGAATCCTCGGCGCGGCGGATTGTGAGACGTGAACTTATGTCAGTATTCGCATACACAGCGATGGGAAAAGACGGCCGCATGACCAGCGGCACGCTGACGTGCGACTCGCGCGCCGCGGCGCTGGCGCAGATCGGCAAGCAGGGCCTGATGCCGGTGAAGATCGAGCAGGCCAAAGATACCGCCGCTGCCGCCAGGAAAGTGCAATCCAATGCGTCGATGGGGCCGGGTGGGGTTCGGGTTGGCAAACTTTCGGCCCGCGTGGTCGAAGGATTCACTCGAGAACTATCGAATTTGCTCGCCGGCGGCGTCCCGCTGAGCCGGGCTTTGGCTCTTTTGAAGCGTGAAGCGTCGAATCAGAGCGCCAAGGCGACGTGGGTGGCCATTTACGAAGACGTGATGGGCGGCACCGCGCTGGCCGATGCGCTGGCCAAGTTTCCGCGGTCGTTTCCCCCGGTTTATATCGCCATGGTGAGAGCGGGTGAAGCGGGCGGGTTCCTGGATGTGGTGCTGGCGCAGATCGCGGATTTCCGCACGCGCGAGGCCGACCTCAAGGGAAAAGTTAAGGCGGCGATGGTCTATCCGATCATCCTGGGATTCCTGGCTGTTGGCGTGGTGATCTTTTTGCTGACCTTCTTCATTCCGCAATTCAAGGGCATTTTCGAGCAGTTTGGCGCTGATCTGCCGGTGCTGACGCAGATTATCGTGGCCGCCAGCAACGCCATCAAACATGACGGACTGGTTGTCGCGGTGGTAATTGTCGCCCTGGTCGTTGGGATCAAGCGGCTGCTGGCCACCAAGGCGGGCCGCCGCAGAAGTGAAATCATCGTGTTGTCGGTTCCCATGCTGGGCAAGGTCATCGCGCATTTTGCGCTGGTGAGATTTGCCCGAATGCTGGGAACGCTGGTGGGGGCGGGAGTTCCGCTGGTGGCGTCGCTGAAAGTGGCGCGTGAAGCGATCGGCAATCAAACACTGGCCGACACGGTATCGCATTCAGTCGAGCAGGTGCAGCGTGGCACGGCTTTGTCCAAGGCGCTGGCTTCTTGCCCGCAACTTTTCCCGCCTTCAGTGGTGGAAATGGTGGCGGTGGCCGAGGAGACGGGCCGTCTGGACAAGGAACTGATTCGCCTGGCAGCGACGTATGAGGTGGACCTGGACCGCCAGCTTCGGCTGCTGGTTTCGATTGCCGAACCGATGATGCTGTTCCTCATGGCCGGAATCATCGGCACCGTCGTCATCGGAATGTTGTTGCCGGTATTTAACCTATCAGAAGTGGTTCATTGAAAGAGAGGACTATATGTCAGAGTCAATTATGCAATGGAATGTTTCGCAGCGGCGTATGCGATCGCTTGGGGCGCGGGCGTTTACCTTGATCGAGCTTCTGCTGGTCATGGTGATCATCGCCATTCTGGCCGGCATTGTCGTGCCGCGATTCGCCGGACAGGGCGAAAAGGCCCGTCAGAAAGCCGCCTTGCAGGACCTGAGCAATATCAAGACGGCGATGGCGACCTTCGAGGTCGAGAACGGCCGCTTCCCCTCGACGGACGAGGGCGTCGCCGCACTGGTGACCAATCCGGGCAACCTCACGAACTGGTCGAAGCTGTTTGACAAGGTTCCTTCTGATCCGTGGGGCCGTCCTTATATCTACCGCAGCCCCGGCGCCAATGGCGATGATTTCGATCTCTACTGCACGGGAACCAGCGGGCAGGATGGGAATTCGGACAATATTCATTTGCCGTGAATGTGATGCAGTGACGCGGTCGTGAATGGGCGGATGCCATGGTTGCTTTGAATACACAACATCAGAATCCACGAAACGCCGGTGGCAAACGACGTGGAATGACGTTTTTGTTTATTGTGGTTTTGATGTGTATTGCATTGTTGCTGGCTTTCTTTATGCGGTCGGCATGCGGCTGCGGCTCGGGTGAAAAGGCTCGGCAAAAGTCCGCCCTCCAGGATATATCGAACATCAAGACAGCCATGGACACCTTCAAGACTGAAAATGGCCGCTATCCGACCACCGCTGAGGGAATCGAAGCCTTGGTGAGTAATCCGGGCCAATTTACAACGTGGACAAAACTTTTTGATCGACTCCCGCTGGACCCTTGGGGTCGCCAATACATCTATCGCGCGCCCGGAAGCCATGGCGAGCCGTACGAACTTTACTGCACGGGAACCAGCGGCCAGGACGGCAACTCGGACAATATTCGCTTGCCGTGAATTTAGTGCTATCAGTCATGTTGAATCGAAATTCAAATCCTCCCCGCACCTCCGACGCCTCCCGCGCCAATCGCGGTTTCACGCTCATCGAATTGCTCATGGTCATGGCGATCATCACCATCATGACCGGCATCATCGCTCCGCGGCTGGTTGCTTTCGCCACCGGCCGCAAGGTCAACGACGCGGGGCGAGTGGTCTGCGCCATGGCTCGGTTTTCGCGGTCCGCGGCGATCAGTGAAGGCCGCCAATACCGACTCAATGTGGATACTTCGACGCGCAGCGTATGGGTCACGGCCCAGAGCGGCGCGGAATTCCTGCCGGTGACGAATGAAAACGGCCAGCATTATGTCATGCCGGATGGCGTGGGCATTGAAACGGATTTTCCCCAACAGCCGGACGGGCAATATGTGGTTTTTGATCCCAGCGGGCTGATGGAGTTCTCCGCCGCCGGCAACGTGCAACAAAATTCCACGAACCAGGGCAGTCAACCGGCGTTAATGCAGTCGGCCAAAATCACTTTGGCGGATCGCACCAATAAGACCGTGACTATCGCCTGCCCGTCGGCGACGGAAATGTTTCATATCGTTCAGCCCGGCGAGGTGGTTCCATGAGACTTTCCCTGAAACACTCTCGAACCGGGTTCACGCTGATTGAAGTTCTCGCCACGCTTTTGCTGCTGGCGATTGTGATGCCCTCCGTGATGGGCGGCCTGGCGCTGGCGGAAAAAGTGGCCGACCGCGGCAGGCATAAAACCGTGGCTGCAGGATTGGCGCAAATGGAAATGCACATGATCCTCGCCTCGCAAAGCTGGCAAAACGGCGGTGCCAACGGCGACTTCGGAACCGACTGGCCCGGCTATGCCTGGCAGATGGCGGCCGCCTCCTGGCCCGGCGACACACTGGGCGCGGGCCTTGAAGAAATCGACCTGAAAGTAACCTGGGGCGGCGCCGCAAATCCGGCCGACTCCATCACCATCTGCTCGATGGCGTACCTGCGAACGACCGCAACTTCATCGACGAATGGATTGTAACGCTCATGCTCAGGAATTCGCGCAATCCCGCCCGACGCAACGCCTTCACGCTCATTGAGCTGGTGCTGGCGCTCACGCTCGTCGGCATCATGGGCTTCACGCTCTACGCGAGTTTGCATCAGGCATTTCAGGCCGTGAAAATCACGGATAACGCCATTGAGCCGCCGCGCTCAGCGGAACTGGCGATGGAACTGATGTCGAAGGATTTCGAGAACGCGATCACGCCGAACATCGTCATCACCAACGCACTAAACCTGGCCACGATTAATGAGACCATCGCCTCCAGCGTCTCCAGCAGCACGAGCACGGGTTCCACACCGGGCAATAGTAGCGGCAGCACCAGCAGCGGCACGGAAACCGGATGGGTGTTAGCCGGCGAATTTGAAGGCATTCAGAATTCCGGCGGCAGCGTGATGACCGGCGGCGTTGGCGTTTCTACCAGCGGCGGCGGCAACGGCGAAATCGACGACGTGACCTTCTTCACCACAGCCGATGCTCCGCAGCACATTGACGGCAACGGCGAGATCAAGTTCGTCGAGCTGACCATCGAAACCCCCGCGGGATCAAACGTGCCGTGCCTGGTGCGCCATGTCACGAGCAACCTGCTCACCGAGCTTCCGATTCAGTGGGACGACGAGATTCTCTGCCGGAACGTCACGGCCTTCACCATGCAATATTTCGACGGCTCCAACTGGAACCCCGATTGGGATTCAACCCAACTCGACAACACGATTCCCGTCGCGGTGCAGATCGCCATGACGATCCAGCGCCCCCTGGACAACGGCCAGATGCATCCGATTACGTTTACGCGCGTCTTCGTGCTGCCCTGCTCAACGGCGGCGATTGACCCGAACGTGAACACTGGAACGGCTGGACTATGAAAAACGGCTTCGCATTTTTTACGCCGTTGACTCGCCGCTGGCGGGGGATGTCGCGCCGCAGGCGCGGGGCGATCTTCGTCACCACGCTGGGCGTGATTGTGATTCTCAGCGGCCTGCTGCTTGCATTCGCGCAGGACATGCGGACAGAAGTCATCGCGGCCGGCAACCGCGCCTCCCAAATCCAGGCCGACGCCATCGAGCTTGCCGGCGAGAAATATGTGATGGCGATGATCGACTATTACAACTCCACAGCGCCGGTCACCAACGCCGCCGGCTCCAGCGTCACCGATTCATGGAGTCTGGTTTACAACACGCCGGCGCAGGCGGTGCAGGTGGGAAACGGCTACTTTTGGATTATTCGGCCCAACGAACAGTCGGACACGGAGTATGACTACGGCATCGTCGATGAATGCTCGAAGCTCAACCTGAACGTCGCCAGCTTCAATGCCAACATGCTTCTGCAACTGCCGACCGGCATCACTCAGGACGTGGCCGACGCCGTGATCGATTGGAAGACCCCGGCCGCTCAAGGCTCGCAGGACGGCGCGCAGACGGATTATTACAACGGCCTGGCGATTCCGTACGAAGCCAAAAATCAGCCGTATGAGACGGTGGATGAAATGATGCTGGTGCGAGGGATTGGCGTGAATGAGTTGTACGGCCTGGACGCCAATCACGATGGAATCGTGGATGACGGCGAGCGCGCAGCGTCCTCGAATTCCAACTCCACATCCGGCGGCGTCAGCGCGTCGGCGGACACCCGTGGTATCGCGCGATATCTAACGGTGTGGTCGCAGGGCGAGATTATGGTGCAGCCGATCACTACCGGCGGAACAGCGGGAGCGGGACGTGGCGGTGCCACAGCGGGCCGAGCAGGTGGAGGCGGTGGTGGTGGAACAACCACTTCAGTCGCGTCCGGCCTGATCAATGTCAACACGGCTTCAGAAAATGTTTTCATCGCCTTGGGCCTTACGCAGTCGGAGGCGAATTCTCTGGTTACCGCGGCACAGGGTCAGTCCGGCGGGCTGATCCAGCAGTCGGACATTCAGACGGCGATGGGCGGAAGCGTCCCCAGCAGTTTCTATAACCAGGTGACGACCAGCTCGTATCAATATTCGGCCGACATCGTCGCGGTGAGCGGAGATGGCCGGGCGTACAAGCGCGTGAAGATCATCATTGATTGCTCGCCGAAGGCGGAGGCCGGCTCAACGGGATCATCCGGTTCGGCTTCGCCCCTGTCGGGATCTTCGGCCAACGGCGTGGCATCGACTGCTTCGGCGTCGGCGGTGCCGAGTTGCGTGATGGTGTATCGAAGAGATTTGTCGAATTTCGGCTGGCCGCTGCCGCAGGATATTCGCACGGCGCTGCGTTCGGGCCAGCCGATTGAACCGGGCGTGCCGGGATCGAATTTGCAGGACAATGGCAGGCAGTAATTTTGGCGGAGCAGGTATTAGACCGAACGATTCAGCCACAGAAAAGAGTTTTAGCCACAGATGAACACAGATGAATGCGAATAAAAATGCCCAATGACAATATTCATAATTCAAATTTGAGATTTCTTATCGGTGTGGATCTGTGTGCATCTGTGGCTAAATCGAATTGGCATTAACTGGGAGCACTTTGAAAACGTCTCGTCACAAAAAGGTACTGGGCCTGGCGCTCGGCGAGAAGTCGCTGCTGGCGGCGGAGGTCGCGGGGGGAGATCGTCCGCAGGTCAAGCGTTTGGCGGAACTGATTTATCCCTCCGGCGTCACCTTGCAGCAGCCGAAGGAATTGGGCGTCGCTCTGGCGGCGTTTTTGAAGGAGAATGACCTTGGCGCGAAAGTAGCCGTGATCGGAATTCCGGCCAAGTGGCTGGTGGTGAAGCAAAAAGAAGTGCCGCTGGTCGATCAGAAGACATTGATCAACCTCCTGCGCCTGCAGGCCGAATCGGAATTCAGCACCGAGTTGAAAGACCTGGTTTATGAGTTTGCCGACGGCAAGACCGCCGAGGGAGAAGGCTCCAGGCCGGTTCGCAACGTGCTGTTACTGGGGACGCAACAGAAATATATCGATCTGGCCAAGGAACTTGGCGAAGAGGCGGGCCTGAAGATTGACTCCGTGGTCTGCTCCGCCCTGGCCCTGGGCCGTACGACCGGGCTGGCGATGGCCAATCAGCGTCATACCGCTGCTCAGGACGTTTTGGTGCTTTCAACCGGCACGGGCGGATCCGAATTAACCGCACAGAGCGGGTCGGCCGCCAGCGCGGTCAAGTACATGAGGCCGCTGGAACCGCGAGCGCCCTTCGTGAGCGAGCTTCGCCGCGCGGTTTCAACCATGCCGGCGGTTTCGTCCCGTGAGATCGTGGTATGGGATGGAACCGGGCTGGATATCACTGTTCTGGAGGAACAGGTCGGCATGCCGGTGCGCAGCGCCGATCTAAAACAACTGGGCGTTGACGCCGCCGGATTCAACGGCGACGGACGCCGGTTTGCGACGGCGGTGGCCATCGCTCTGGCCGGGCTGGATGAAGAGGGGCCGCGAACGGATTTCCTGCATTCGCGTTTGGCGCCGCCGGCGGCGCAAAAAATTCCGAGGTGGGCCATCGGCACCGGCCTGGCAGTGGTGGCCATGATCGCGCTGATCGTCTGGGCCTTGCAGTTTCAGGGCCAGCTTCAGGACGATCTGCTCACGGCACAAAATAATTTGGCCGCAAAAAAGACGGATATCGCGGCTGCCACAGATTATGTGAAGACGCACGCCGACGCCATCAACTGGCGCACCGGCAAGCCGCAGTTTCTGGCCTGCCTGCGTGATGTAACGGCGGCGATTCCCGAGGACAACGTGACCTACGCCACCACGCTTTCGATCAAGGAAGCGCCCAAGCCGATTCTCAGCTCGGCCGCGGCGAAGGCGGCGGCGGCGGCGGCGGGGACGCAGACGCGCAAGCTGGCCGGCAAGCTCGAAGCCAAAACCAGCATGCAGCAGCCCGATGCGCCGTACCAGATCGCCAATCGCATGAAGCAGAACCCCGCATTCGGCGGCGACGCCCGGGTGACCTCCACGGTGAATATCCCGCGCCAGCAGCAGGTTCAGTTCACGATTGAATTCACCTACGACCCAACCAAGGCTCAATAAAAGAGGGTTGCCGAAGAAGGCTTAATTATCATGCTTGCATCCAAACGTGAAAAAAACATCGCCATCGCAACGGTATCCGCGATTGCGCTCTTCGTGGTATGGGCCTATTTTGTCCAGCCCTACCTGACGAACCTTCAGCAGATCCGCGACGACACCGCCAAGGCGCGGCAGGATCTGGCGGACGGACGGAAGATGATCAACGCCCAAGTGAGCCTGCAGAAGACGATGAACGAAATGCGCTCGCACGGCCTGAAGGACGACGAATCGCAGGCCGACACCCAACTCGATTACGCGATGGTGCAGTGGTCGCAGCTTTCCGGAGTCGAAGGGCCGCCGGAATTGCGTCGCGAGGCTCCCGCCAAGGCCGGAATTTTCCCCATCATCGGATACACCGTTCAAGTGGCGGGAACCTCCAAGGCAATGTCGCGGGTGATGTGGGCATTGGAAACCGCGACATTGCCCATCCGCATCAGCAGCATGACCGTCACGCCACAGCGTGAGGGGACGGACAATCTGACCATCCATCTCGAAGTTTCGACGCTGTCGATGCCGCCGAGCGATACGACTCCCGCCAAAACTGCCGTCAAGGCAACGCAGGCATCGCCCGGCTTGGTCTTGCCGAACAATGCGATCATGCGAACCACACAGGCTTCACCCGCAACACAGTCTTTAGCCGCAACGCGGCCCGCAAATGGAGGCACCAGCCGATGAAAACGACAACCAAGCAATTCGCGTTAGGGCTTGCAACGATTCTTCTGACCGCCGCGGCAGGCTGGGCCCAGCAGGGCCAGACCGGCGGCAATGGCGGCAATGGCGGATTTCAGGGGAATGGTGGCAATGGCGGCGGCGGCCGCTTCAATCGCCAGCAGAACCAGGGAGGAAATAACGGCGGTGGCAACGGGGGAAATAATGGCGGGGGAAATAATGGCGGCGGAAATAACGGCGGGGGCAACAACGGCGGGGGCAACAACGGCGGCGGTTATGGCGGATTCAATGGCGGCGGCTACGGCGGATTCGGCGGCGGCGGACGCCAACGCAATGGATTCGGAGGTGGTGGTGGCGGTGGATTCGGACGGCGCAACGGCGGAGATCCCGCGGCCGGCGTATTCGGGCAGACGCAATCCACCGATGGGATTGATATCCCCACTCCCGACCCCATGAGCAGCAGCTATCTTGCCCTCACGCAGCGCAGCATCTTCTTCCGCGGCCGGTTTATTCCGGTTGATGAAACCCAGAATCAAAACAACCAGGGCCAGCAGCGCGAAGAGGGCTACACCGTGCTGGTCGGGTTGATTAATACCGACGGCTCGATGACGGCCTATGTGGAGGATCAGAATACCGGGCGCATCACGCCTTGCCGCGTTGGCGAGGAGATCGCGCAGGGCAAGGTCACGCGCATCACTCTGGACGAAATGGATTACCAGTCGAATGGCCGCATCGTGCATGTGCTGATTGGCCAGAATCTGGTCGGCCAGCAGATTCAAGGCGCCGGGGCGCTGCTTACAACGGCGCTCCCCACGGCGGACCTTTCCGGACCCAATGCCGATATTTTGCGTCGAATGATGCAGCGTCGTCAGCAGGAGCTTGGCGGCAACGCCGCGCCCGTGCCGACAGCGGTTCCGACGCCGACGATGGCGCCGACCGTGACGCCGGGCAGATAATCAGAGGAAAAGTGGATTGAGGGAACCAACGGGGGTCAGTGAGTCAGTGAGCGACGGCGGATGAAGACCGAAGTATTCGGCCCGAGGATGGGCCGTACCGATCGGAATTCCCGAAGTGCTCGAAACTTCGAAAGGTTCAGACATGCGTAGCTTCATGCGTCGAGCGTTCTTGTTGAGTTCAGCGGCCGTGCTGGCCATCGATCCGGTGAGATCATTCGCCCAGGCGGCCCCGGCGCCCGATGCTCCGGCCACCCAGCCGAGCACCCAGCCCACCACACGGGCGGCGTTCAATTTCCAGAACGCGCCGCTGACCAGCGTGCTGACCTACATGTCCGATACATGGGGATTCACGATCATCGCGCAGGTGCCGATCACCGGGCGGGTGCAGATCGTCATTGGGCAAAAACCCATCGACAACCGGCAGGACGCGCTGGATCTGTTTGAAAGCATTTTGCAGACCAACGGCTATGCCGCGATTGTTCAGGCCAACATCATCAAGATCAACAGCGCGTCGGCCATCAAGAAGGAAGGCATTCCCGTGTATTACGGGACTGATCCGGCGTCCATTCCCGACACCGATGAAATGCGCACGCAGATCATGCAGGTTAAGACCGTTGACGCGGTGCGCCTGCGCACCGACCTGGTGCCGTTGGTGGACACGGATGCGGACCTGACGAGCAACCCCGGTTCCAACAGCATCATAATCACGGATACGTCCAGCCGCATCCGGCGCATCGCCAAGATCATCTTCACGCTGGACCAACGGGATCAGGCGCAGAATGGCATCAAGGAATACCAGCTTCATTACGCCGACGCACAGAGCACGGCGACATTGCTGCTGGCGATATTCAAGCCGCCAGATCAGCAGCAGCAGGCGGGCGGCGGGGGTAATGGCGCCGGCGGCGGCGGCGGCGGTGGTCGTGGCGGCGGTGGCGGCGGTCGTGGCGGCGGCGGCGGTGGATTCGGCGGCGGTGGCGGCGGTCGGGGCGGCGGCGGATTTGGTTTCGCCGGGCTTGGCGGCGCGGCGGCGGGGGGCGCGGGCGGCGGGGCAGGAACCCTGGCGTCCAGCCCGGTTGAGGCGGCGGCGGATGAACGAACCAATACGGTTGTAGTAACCGGGCCGTTGGCCATCCTCACTCAGGTCGATGAGGTCGTCAAACAACTCGACAACAATCCCGCGGGCGAAGAGACCTTCTTCCTCTATCGTGTGAAGAACGGTCAGGCGGCGGACATGCAGGCAACTCTGAACGCACTGTTCTCAGGGCAGGGCGGCTCCTCCGGCGGCAACCGCAACACAGGATCCAACGCTCTGGGCGCCCGCGGCGGAGCCACTTTGGGTGGCGGCGGCGCCGCTGGTGGGCGTGGCGGCGCGGGTGGAGGTCTGGGCGGCGGCGGCGGTCGCGGCGGCGGCGGTGGTCTCGGCGGCGGCGGCGGCGGTGGCTTCGGCGGCGGCGGCGGTGGGCGTGGCGGCGCGGCCGGCGGATTCACAGCGGCGGCGGGAGGTCGCGGCGGCGGTGGTGGATTTGGCGGCGGCGCTGGTGGCGGTGGATCGGCCTCGGCACTTAGCGGCGTGGCTTCCCTCATTGGGCAGGTGATTGTTGTCGCCGACGGCGATACCAACTCGCTGCTCGTGGCCACGGCCACCAAGTTCCAGCAGCAGGTCAAAGATGTCATCGCCGAGCTGGACCGGCCGGTCCCGCAGGTGCTGATTAAGGCTCTCATCGCCGAAGTCACTCACAACAACGGCGATCAGATCGGCGTCGATTTTTCGATTTTGAATCAGCGCATCACGCCCGCCTTCACAACGGGCACGGTTACGCAGACCCAGACCATCAACGGCACGCTAACCACGCTCAGCACCGTGAACACCCAGAGTGGCACGCTTGCGACCAAGGGGTCCATCGGCGGCCAGGCGCTTGCCGGCGCTTCACCGGCGATTCCGGGCGGAATATTCTACACGCTGATGGAAGATAACGTCACGGCCCAGATCCAGGCCCTGGAAACCAGCGGCAAGCTGGACGTATTATCGCGGCCTTACATCCTCACCAGCGACAATCAGGAAGCGACGATTGTCGTCGGCGAGGAAGACCCGTTTGTCAGCGAAACCCGCACAGACACCAACGGAAACCCCGTCAACACCATCCAGTACCAGGAAGTCGGCGTCATCCTCGACGTAACGCCGCATGTGAACCCAGACGGCCTGGTCACCATGATCGTTAATCCGCAGGTCTCGCAGCGTGAGCCGGGCGGCGTGACCATCACCACTGGCGTGGTATCGCCGATCTTCTCGACCCGCACGGCCAGCGCCGAAGTCGCGGTGCGCGATAGCGACACCATCGTCATCGGCGGCATGATGCAGGACACGACCACGCAGACGGTGAACAAGGTTCCGCTGCTGGGCGATCTGCCCCTGATTGGCGCGTTGTTCCAGAACAACCAGACCAACAAGCAGAAGACCGAACTGCTCTTCTTCCTGACGCCGCATGTGGCGCAGATCCCGGAGAAGTTGCAGGGGATGACCAACGAGGAAATGAAGAATTTGCAGATCGTGCCGAACGCGGTGCAACCCGGCGTGTTCCAGCAGTCCCTGCGTGACATGGAGCGCGGCGGCGATCCCAACCACAGTCCGGAGTTATTGATCCCCGCGGCTACGACGAAACCGTCGGGCGTGCTGGGCGAGCCGCCGTTGCCCAATGGAAAGAACGGCAACTAATTTAGGCAAATGCCTTGAAGTCCGGTCGATATACAATGAGCCTGCGGAATGCACTTCCGCAGGCTCTTTCAATGGAGAAAGCAATGAATTCCAAATGGCTGGCGTGGGCGGGGGCCGCGGTGCTTTTGTGCGGATGCGAAACAACGACGACCAGCTCCTCGAAACCGCGGCGTGCCGCGGCGCGGGGCGTCGCGGCGCAGCCGGATGATGCGGCAATCGCACCGGCGGATGACGCACCCGTCGAACATCTTCCCGTGGCCGGGCAGGTCTCTTTATCTCCGCTTGGCGCTGAAAACACAGCGGATCAGGCGCTGACCTCCGACATAAGCGAACGGCGTTTGGGCGACATCATGGCGGCGATCCTGGTTTACTTCCAGTTTAATCATTCGATGCCGGCGAAGCTGGAAGACCTGCGAACCGTCGGCGGAATTGACATGAACGTGGCTAATTCAGCAGGACAGACGTTCGTGTATGTGCCGTCGGGTCTGGCCATGCCGGGCGTTAGGAAACTGCTGGTGGTGTACGACCCGCAGGTCAGCGCGGATCACACGCGGTGGTGTATTTTGATGTCGCCGCCGCAGTCGGGGGTCAAGCCGACCGGCGAAGTGCTATCACTGAAAGAGGTGGTCATTCAGGCGTATCTTAAAGGATCGCAATAGAACGGGATGACCCCGATTACAATCCAAACCCCGCGCGTTCCCAGCCCGTTTAGTTTTCGCCCTCGGGGGCGCGCCCGACCGCCCTCATGCGTCAAAGTAATACTCGATGGCCCTTTCCAAAGTTTTGAACAGAAATCGAACCATTATTGATGCGGCCCCAACAACACCCAAACCCTGTATTCAACACATGATGCGCGCCAATCAGACCCCCTCAGGGAAATAACCCGGGCATTTGGGGTGGTTTTTTCACGCACCCCGTCGGAAGCAGGCTACAATTCCAGTAACCACATACTGGAGGCTCCATGACACGTCTTGCTGCGGACGGAAGGGGATTGGTCGGAGTCGATTCGGGCTTGTCAGCGGCTTCGGCCCTGCGAATCGCCTGGGTAACATGGTTGTTACTTTTAGTCGCTCCATTCTGCATTTTTCTGGCCATGATCTGGCGGGTCGCCATCATGCCCAGCGCGGTCAGTCACCTCACCGGAAACTCCTGGTTTCTGGGGGCGTGCCTGTATTTGCTCGTGGCGGTGCCGGGTTCATTTTTTTGGCGCGGGCATGTCTTCAAGGCCTATTGGACAGGCCACACCGTCTCGCCGCGAAAATACCTGATTGGGATGATGTCGATCTGGCTTGCATTGGAGATCGGCGGTATTTTCAGTCTGGCGGGCTGCTTCGTGGAGAATTCGGTTTTGCCGAATCTCCTGCCGGCCCTGGTGGCATTCATGTTCTTCGTGACGCTCTGGCCGAGCGGAAGAGCGATGACGACCACGATGGGCGGCCACGAAGACCCGGCCGTCTATGAGGAACCTCGGTGAATGAAGCGGGAATTGCGCTGCAGTGGCTGGCCAGGCTTCGTTGGCTGGCGGTTGCCGGGCAGACGCTGGCCGCGCTCATCGCCGTTTTCGTGCTTCGCCTGCAACTCCCCCTTGCCGCGATGGAACTGATCATCGCGGTGACGGCTCTCAGTAATCTGGCGCTGCAATTTGTCATCGGCCCGCGCGCGGGCCGCATGTCGCTCTCGCTGTCTCCGGCACTGGTTCCCGGCGTGCTGGTGCTGGATGTTCTTTTATTGACGGCGCTTCTCCTTTGTTCCGGCGGGGCGGGAAATCCATTCAGCATTTTGTACCTGGTTCATATCGCCATGGCGGTGGCAACGCTGCCGGAGGCGTGGTCGTGGATGGTCGCGGCAACGGCGACGGCGTGCTACGCGCTTCTGTTTCTCTGGCCGCTTGAGTTTCGCGGACCGTTGCAACTAACGCCGGTCGCGGCGGCGGCGGCCAATTGGGTGGCGGTTACGCTGGTGGCGATTGTAATCGCTTATTTCGTGGGAAGGATGAACCGTTCGCTGCGGCGCCATCAACGCGAACTGATCGACGCGCGCGAGCGGGCCGGCCGCAATGAACGCCTGGCGGCGCTGACGACCCTGGCCGCCGGCGCGGCGCACGAGCTGAACACGCCGCTGAGCACGATCGCCGTGGTCGCGCGCGAATTGGAGTTGCTGGGGGAGAAGCTGTCGTTGCCGGCTGCGGAATCGGCCGGCGGGGCGGCGGGGTTCGTGCAGGACGCGCGTCTGATCCGGCAAGAGGTGAATCGCTGCCAGTTCATTCTCAGCCGCATGCGCCTGGACGCGCTGCACGGCGAATCGCCCGGCGAGGAATCACCTGCCGCCATGGATGAACTCCTCAAGGAACTTCAGGCCGATTTCAACTCCGGCGAGACTACTCTGCGCGTAAAGTGTGAAGGCGAGTTAAGCATGACGCCGATCCCCGCGCGCACGCTTCGGCAGGCGCTGGCGATCCTGATCGACAACGCCATGGATGCCTCCCCGCCGGGCAAGGCGGTTGATCTGGCGATTGTCGCGCGAAACGGTGATATTGTATTTGAGGTCAGCGACGGCGGGGCGGGAATGAGCGATGATGTCTGCCGCCGCGCCGGCGAGCCGTTTTTCACGACCAAGCCCCCCGGCGTGGGGATGGGACTGGGTCTGTTTCTGGCGCGATTGCTGGCCGAGAAACTGGGCGGGTCGCTGGTATTGCGTTCCACGCCGGGCCTGGGAACGCGGGCCACGCTGCAAATGCCGCGCGAGCCGGGCCATAGGGATCGGAGAACAAGTCATGAGTGACAGGCTGTCGCTGGAGAAAACGAAAATCATGGTGGTTGATGATGATCAGGTGTTTCGCGAGCGCCTGGTTTCAGCGCTGGCGGCGCGAGAACTGGATGCGCACGGCGCGGCGTCGCCGCAGCAGGCCCGCGAGCTTTCGATGCGGCTCCGGCCCCATCGCGCGGTCGTGGATTTGCGCATGCCGGGCGGATCGGGTTTGGATTTGATTCCCGAACTGCTCAAGGCCAATCCAGACATGGATATTGTCGTGCTCACCGGCTACGGCAGCATCGCCACTGCATTGGAAGCCACGCGGCGAGGCGCGATGGATTATC
>Ga0208589_1000296_pt1 | contig 24044 bp, 24 predicted proteins | sample NGESurshal092012_2_FD_184486 | JGI IMG/M metagenome (GOLD analysis project Ga0208589, IMG submission 184486) | Arctic peat soil microbial communities from Barrow, Alaska - NGEE Surface sample F53-2 shallow-092012 (SPAdes) | ecosystem: Environmental > Terrestrial > Soil > Wetlands > Peat ...
TGGGCCGCAGCCGCAGCCGCAGCCGCAGCCGCAGCCGCGGATGTCGCGGCGGGCGGCGCTGCGGACGGCCGCGACCACCGGCGTCGCCGTGACGGCGCTGGCCGCGACCGCCGGCCCGGCCCTCGCGGCTGCCCGTCCCGCGCGGGCGGAAGGCGAAGACCATGGCCACAACGTTGCGGAACGCGCGGGGACAGACCCGGGCGAGCCGATCATCGCGCATCTGCGGGATGCCCGGACGGGCGAGATCGACGTGTTCCGCGGAACCAGCCGGGTTCGGCTCCGCGACCCCGCCCTGGCCGCCCTGCTGGTCCGCAAGAGCCGGTAAGCCGGCCTCCCCAGATTTGGCCACTAGCCCTGAGAGGTTACCGATGTCATCACATCGCGAGGCTCCGGAAATATCGAAAGATCCGGTAGCCGACAGTACCGACGTTTACGCATTCATCAGCCCGGACCAGCCATCCACGGTCACCCTGATCGCTAACTACATTCCGCTTCAGGGGCCGGCCGGCGGCCCGAATTTCTATGAATTCGGCGACGACGTCCTGTACGAGATTCACGTCGACAACGATGGGGACGGCTACGCGGATATCACGTATCAGTTCCGTTTCACGACGAAGCTGCAGACCCCGAGCAGCTTCCTGTACAACACCGGGCCGATCAGCTCGCTCAGCGACTCGACCTGGAACAGCAAGCAGTTCTATTCGGTCACCCGGTGCGACAGCGGCGGGACACATCCCCTGGGGACCAGGCTGGCCTGCCCGCCGTGCAACATCGGGCCGCTGTCCACGCCCGACTACGAGGCCAAGCTCGGCCGGCCCGCGGTGCACTCCCTGCCGCGCGGGATCAAGGTCTTCGCAGGCCAGCGGGCCGAGGAGTTCTACGTCGACCTCGGCTCGATCTTCGACCTGGCCGACCTGCGCCCGCTGCAGTCGGCCAACGTCTTCGCGCATGCGCTGGGGCTGCCGAACCAGCCTGGCGTTAATGCCACTAATCACCTCAACGTGCACTCGATCGCACTCCAGGTGCCGATCTCCCAGCTGGTCAGCCACGGCAAGCCGACCATCGGCGTGTGGACCAGCGCGAGCCGCCAGACCGTCTCGGTGCGCGGCGACGCCGGCCAGCACCCCGTGGGCAGCGGCCCGTGGAAGCAGGTGTCCCGGCTCGCCAACCCGCTGTTCAATGAGGTGCTCGTCCCGCTGGGCCAGAAGGACTACTGGAACACCCAGCGGCCCGCGCACGACAAGCAGTTCGCCTCCTACGTGGCGCACCCGGAGCTGGCCAGCCTGCTGCCGGTCATCTACCCGGCCATCCCGCCGGGCAAGGCTCCGTTCGCCCACCTGGCCAAGCTGGTCAAGTCGGGCAAGCCGCGGGCCGACCTGGAAGCGATCCTGCTGACCGGCATCCCCTCCGGGATCATCCCGGGCTTCACCAACTTCACCGGCCCGGTGCAGGCCGACATGGTGCGGCTGAACACCTCGATCCCGCCCACGCCGAAGTCGTCCCCGAAGTACAGCACCCTCGGGCTCATCGGCGGCGACGTGGCCGGGTTCCCGAACGGCCGGCGGGTCGAGGACGACGTCGTGACCATCGAGCTGCGGGCGATCGCGGGCGCGACCTATCCGCTCGTGGCGCCGGGCTACAAGGTCGACGCGGTGGTCGCCGCCCTGACCGATGGCCTGACCGGCGCCAGCGTCAAGAACAAGCCGCTGGCCAGCTTCCCCTACCTCGGAGTCCCCTACGACGGGTACCACAACCCGTCCTGACCGCCCGGTCGTGGCGAGCGAGGCGCTGGCCAGCCTGCTCAGCGGGCCGGCCAGCGTCTCTGTCGCGCCGCCGGGGCGTCGCCTCAGTTACGCAAACAGGATCCCAAGCGGCCAGCGTCCGGCCGCCCGGCGTGGTCAGATGGACGTCAGCGCGGGCATGCCGCCGCGGCGCCGGCGGATCGGGCCTGGCATCACTCGGGAGGACGACGTGAGCTCTGGAACTGCAGCAGGCGGCCGCTCGGCCGGGAAGATCGCCGCCATCGTCGTGCTGGCCGTCATCGGCGTCCTGGCCATCATCGCCGGCGTCATCTACCTCACCGAGCCGGCGAAGTCGCTGCCGAGCATCCTGGGCACCATCACCCACCCGGCCGTCCGGGCCCACGCGCACCGCCATACCCGCGGCGCGGTCGCCCTCGCCTTCGGCGTGCTCTGCCTGGTGGCGGCCGGGATAGTCGGCTGGCGCGGCCGGGCATCACGCGCGTAGCCGCGGGCGGCCGGCCCGGTCAGTAAGGCTAGGCCGCCCGGAGTGACGTGCTGTCCCATCGGGCGCCCATGATCACTACAGGTTTTTGCCGTATATCGCCGCAAACCAGTAGTGATCAAGCACTGCGGCGTTTCGGGCGCCCCCGGACGTGGTTACGGCTGGCCGCCCGGGTACCTCAGCTGGCCGCCCAAGTGCCTCAGCCGGCCCGGTGCCTCAGCTGGCCCGGGTGGCCGAGCTGGGCGCTGTAGACGTTCACCACGCTGCCGCCCCGCGTCCACACCCGGACCTCGATGCGCTCGCCGGTCGGCCCGCCCCCGAACGTGGCCTGGAAGGGGCCCCAGCCGCCGAAGAGCCGGGCCCGGTAGCCGACCGTGGCGTCCGCCGGCAGGGTGACCGTCTCGCGGCCGGCGGTCGCCGGCACGCTGCGCCGGGTCAGCAGGACGTGGCCGGTGTTGTTCCACACCTCGAGGTTGACCGGTCCGGTCGCCGACAAGGTCACCGAGATCTGGTAGAGGCCCGCCGGGCGGGGCCATTCGAGCCGGTCGGCGACGTAGCCCGCGCGCCCGGTGGACGTCACGTGCCAGCCCGCGGACGGACCGGTCAGGACCGCGCGGCCGGCGGCGCCGGGGGCCGTCCAGGCCGGCAGCGGCGCCGACCCGCCGGGCACCCTGATCCGGCGGACCCCCGGCGGCGGATGCCAGCGGAATGCCCACACGCCGTTGGCGTCGGTCACCAGCGTGGCATGCATCGGCCCGGCCAGCTGCCCGGCGAAGACCATGGCCCCGGCGGGCTTCTGGGTCTCGATGCCGGCCCAGGGTGAGAACACGAACCAGTCCTCGCCGGGCTGGATGGGCAGGTTCCCGTTCAGCGGGCGCACGTCGAGCCGACTGGAGAACCTCCCGACTACCCCCTGGGAGGCGAACACGGCGGCCGACGGCGGGATCCGCGCCGCGACCGCGGCCAGGGTGGCGGCCGTGGCGGGCGGGACCCGCAGCCACTGAGCCGGCGTCCGCGGCCCCCAGACCGCGGCCCAGCCGATCGCCTGTGCCACCACCAGCGCGGTCAGCACCGCCCCCAGCCAGCGCCGGCGGCGGGTCAGCCAGCCGAGCACCGCGACGGTGCCGACCGGCATCAGCACGTACAGGGGCACGCTCTGGAACAGGGGCTCGGAGAACAGGAAACCGCGGAACAGGTCGTTAGAGATGGTGATCACCAGGACCAGCGGCAGCAGCGGGAGGAACCCGACCCCGAGCAGTCCCGACGGCCCCAGGTTGGCCCATATGTCGACGCGCTTGGTCCAGAGCTTGGCCACCACCGCGACCGGGTGCGTGGCCAGGCCCTTGATCAGGCCGGGCATGCTGAGGGCGCCGGCGTGGCCGGGGGACGCCAGGTAGTCGTAGGCCTGCAGGCCGTGGCCCGAGCCCTCGTTGCCGTGAATGGCCGAGATGAACAGCACGGCCGCCACGCCGAGGAAGGCCACGATCGCGCCCCGGCGCCGGGAGCCCCGGCAGGCGATCAGCAGTCCGAGCCCCAGCCCGAAGACGTAGGTGCCCGCCACGTCCCCGCAGGCCAGCAACGGCACGATCCAGACCCAGGCCCGGCGGCGGCCGTTGGCCAGGTCCCAGGCCAGCAGGGCAATGAACAGGACCGCCAGGCACTCGGCGTGGAAGTCGAACGACACCGCCCACCACGACCACGGGTTGATGGCCAGCAGGACCAGCCCGGCCCCGGCCAGCCAGCGCGCGTCCGGGCCGGGGCGGTCGCGCTGGGCGATCTCGCAGAGCCACAGGAACGCCACCAGCTCGGCGCCCACCACCCCGACGTCCTGCACCCAGAGCAGCAGCACGCCATGCGGGAACACCCAGTACAGCAGGGCCAGCGGCCACATCATGAACTCGGCGTGGTTCTGCCAGAACGTGAAGTTACCGACCGTGTCGTACGGGTTCAGGTGGCCGTGCGCGATCAGGTACCAGGCCTGCTGGTACTGGGCGAAGTCGGGCGTCAGCGAGAAGTGCCGGTACAGGATCGCGCTCCATATCCCGAACGCGATCAGCTTGATGCCCAGCACCTCCACGCCGATCCGCCGGACCCAGCGCAGCGAGCGGCCGGTGGCCGGACTGCCGGTGACGGCACTGTCGGTGACGGGGCTGGCGGCGGGGCTGGCGGCGAGGCTGGCGGCGGCGGGCCGGGCGCGAGATGGCCTGGCGGCGACGTGCGCCGCCCTGGCCGCTGCCCGGCTCATGCGTGGAACCGCACGGCGAGGATCGGCGAGTAGCCGTAGGGGTAGGCCGATCCCGCCTTGAGGAGGTTGGCCTCGAAGTAGACCGGGTTACTGCCGCCGGCGGGCGAGTGGATGGTGAAGGTGGCCACGCCGCCGGAGTTAGTCAGCGCCCGGATGGGCGTGGCGCCGGGCAGGCCCCGGTTAATCAGCGCCTGACTGTACTGCAGGCCGTGCTGGGCGTAGATCACCTGGCCGAGGTAAATGGGCACGCTGGCGACGTGCATTGGCTCATCGAGGCGGTTGACGATCTCGGCCCGCACGAAGATGTCCTGTCCGCGGGCCACCGGGCTGTCGATCGTGGCAGGCTGGAGCACCACCCGCCACTGGCTTCCCACGTACGCACTCGTCCGGCTGACCGACGCCGGGTTCTGCGAGAACGCGACCACCTGGAAGCCATTGCTGATCGACGGCATCGCGAAGAAGCTCGGCGCCTGGATCGTGTAGTGCGCCCGCTGGTGCGGGGCCAGCACGGCAGGGCCGGCCGTGCGGCGCCAGAACGCGGTCGTGGTCATGCCGTCCTCGACGGTGAAGGTCGGCCGCACGTGCCCGCCGGTGGTGTTGGTGACGGACAGACCCAGTTGCTCCACCGTGGCCAGCTGGCCGGTTGTCCGGACGGACTGAATGGAGATGATCATCGGGCTGGCGGCGGTCAGGGCCGCGGTGACCGCCACGGCGCACGCGGCGCCGCTCCCCGCGGCGACCCATTTCCAGTGCCGCCAGCAGGCGCTTGCCGGCGACCGCCCCGTGGTGGCCGCGGCCGTGATGGCGGCGGGGAGGAGCATCACCAGGTAGCTGCCGAATGACCGGGTGGCGAAGAACAGGACGACCGAGGGCAGCAGGAACGCGGCGGGCTTGAGCATCGGGTACATCACCGCGAAGCAGGCCAGGGCGGCCACCATGACGACCAGGGACGCAATGGTGTAGGCCCGGATGGACCCGCCCCCGACCGCCAGGGACAAGGACAGGCTGACCAGGCCCTGGCCGGCCGGAACGGCCCGGGAGGAGAACGGCGTGGTCACGCCGTGCAGCCACGCGCCCGGGCCCCGCACCAGGTAGGGCAGGTTCGGCGCCAGGAACGCCAGCAGGGCGATGCCGAGGTACCGCAGCCCGTCGCGCGCCGCCCGGCGCAGGTCATGCTGGCGGCGGGATTCCGCCACGATCCCGATGACCACGAAGGGGGCGATCAGCCAGGGCGTCTGCTTCACCGCCATGGCCAGGCCCAGCAGCACCGGACCGCGCCAGGCGGCCCACCCCCGCGCCGCCGGGAACCGGTCCCACCCGACGGCGGCGCCGACCAGCAGCGGAACGAACAGGAAGTCGGTCACCCCGCCGACCGCGTAGCCGATGTAGATGTCCAGGCTGGCCACGACGGCCGCGAGCGGCGCCAGCCGCCGGGGCAGCACCACGAACAGGATCACCGCGCCGAGCGCCCACGTGCCGACGTCCATCCATACGGCCGCCTGGGTGGCGATGCCCAGGGCCAGCAGCGGCATGTAGGCCTCGAAGGACAGGGCCGGGTAGGACAGGCTCGTCACCGGCTGCCCGCTGAGGGTGAAGGTGTAGCCGTTCGGGGATACGTGAAAGAGCGGGAAGGCCGCCGCCATGGAGTGCAGGTAGGGGTCGAGGCCGTGCACGGCCAGCAGCGCGGCGTACTGATCGAACGCGATCTCGTCCGTGCCGTAGTCCGGGGCGATGAAGACCTGGAAGTAGCTCCACAGGATCAGCGCCGTCAGCACCGCGGCCAGGACGACCCAGTCGGCCTGGCGCTGCCTGCGCGCTCGCACCGCCTGGTCGGGCAGCCACGCGAAGATGACCGCCAGCAGGCCGACCAGCCCGAGCACCACGACGGCCACGGCCAGCCACGGGCCGAAGGTCAGGTAGCCGGACAGCCGGAACGACCAGGTCACGACGAAGATCCCGGCCAGCGTCCGCAGGCCGCGCGCGGTCCACCCGCCGCTATCGCGGGGCAGGCCGCCGGACCGGGGCAGACCGAAGCGGTCCAGGGCGGGCAGCGTGCCGCTGGTGTCCCAGTTATCCGGGATAGGGGTGAGGACATCGGCAATGCGGCCGTCAGTGAACCGGTGCCGTCCGCCGGCCGAGACCTTTATTATCCTGGGCTTCTGCGGGACGCTAGAGCGCAAGGACCTGAATGTTCCCATAGCCGGGGGTGCCCACCACCTCGTAGAGCTGGCTGCCGCTCGCCGAGACGAGCAGGGCACGGCAATGGCTCGGTGCTGGCCAGATGTGACGAACGCTCTCGGTGGCGACATTGATTACGGCGATATTGGCTACCACGGGCGTGCCCTTAAGGACATAAAGCGTGCTGCCGTTCGGATTCAGGGCAATCGACATGCCCTGGTCGCCAACCTTGAACCGCGCGGTAATCTTTCCGCTGGAAATTCCGATTTCGTCGACCAGGCCCGTTGCCTCCAGCGCGTAGAGGCTCGCCTGCGCGACATCGGGAGCTATGGACACGGTGTCGGCCGGCACCGGGACGGTGCCGTGGACCTTGCCGTTCTGGGAGCTCACGACCGTCACGCTGGCCGACTTGTGCCACCCGGACAACACATAAAAGGTGCTGCCGTCGCTGCCGACCACCGCCTGGCGGGCGGGCGCCGGGAGGGGCACGGTGGCGGTGGCCTTGCCCGAGTGGCCGTCTCGCAGCTCAAGAGCGCCCGCCTTGCGGTCCCCGAGGGCCACCCCCAGGACTCCAGCCGAGGACTCGGCCACCGAGCGCGCGGCGCTACTGACCGACCTGCTGTCGCGCACCTGCCCGCTGGCCGAGTCGAGCTCGAACAGGCCCGTGCCGGTGGCGCCCGCCAGGGCCCACATGGTCCCGCTGGCCTGCGGCGCGGCCGCGGCCAGCAGGCCTCTGGGCGCGCTGACGACGCGCTCTGGCGCCACCTTGACGGCGGTCGCGGTCCCCGGCGCGGCCGCCAGCCCGCCGTGCCCGCAGGCGGCCAGCATGGTCGCCGTCCCCAGCAGCGCCAGCGCCGCCGGCAGGCGGCGCTGCGCCGTCCGGCCTCTGATCATCGGCGGGCGCCAGCGGTCACCGCGAGCAGCGCGGCCCTGGAGCCGGACGCGCGCTGTCCGGGCATCAGCACGCCGAGCCCGGGCGATGGCGCGCCCGGCGCCGTCAGGCGGGCCGTGACGAGGAAGCCCGCGCCGGCGGCCAGCGGCCGCGCGGCCGCGGCGGTCCGCGGCGTGGCAGCGGCCCGCGCCGTGACCCTGATCCGGGCCAGGACTGCGATGTCAGAACTGGCCAGGACCCGCACCGTGGCCGACCGGTGGCCGATGACCGCCGCTGCCCTCGCGAAGTGCCTGCCGTCCCATACCACGACGAGGCTGGACGGCCGGATCGACGCCGAGGTGATCCGCAGCACGAGCGGCTTGGCGAACTTCCAGCGGCTGGTCGACCCCTGCCGCTGGACGAGAATGCCCACGCCGCCGAGGGTCCGGTACCCGCGGAAGCCGCCGCTGCCGATGCCCTGGCCACCATGACAGCTCCCGCGGTCCCCGTAGGGCTCGGTGACCGTCGCCTGCACGCGGCCCGTGAACGTCTGGCGGTGAATCCTGATCGACGCCGCGATGCCGCCGAGCCGCAGTAAGCCGATGGCGTGGCCGCCGGGGCCGACGGTCTGACTCGTCACCACGCAGTAGAAACCGCCAGGGACTGGAGTGGACGACAGCGCTGGCGGCCCGTAGGCGGCCAGGGCAGCCCCGGAATTAACGGCGAGTATGGCGGTGCCGCCCACCGCCGCGGCCGCAAGCTTCCGGACAAGATTGTGCTGACCCCGATAAGACATAGCCGATCCCCGCTCCGACCAAAAGGAATGTGATGCCGCGTCACCCCGGCGGCAGCTAAGAGTAGCAGCAAACTTCCGGCGGATCAGGGAGCGCAGTCGGGAATCCTGTTACGCCGATAGATCGCTGCTATCCTCCCGGCATAGCAGATTTCGCTATCTGGCCATATGACGCCCGAAAGTAAGCGACCAGCCGCGCGGTCGGCCGGAACGCGCAATTGGGCGTTATTTATCAAAGGCTGCGATGGCGCGTACTGCCGCACTCTGCTCGCGCTCACCGCGAGCGATAAGACGGCCCGTTGCCCACCACGGTGCCAGCGACGGCACCAGACGCCGCCGCGGGCTGTTCGATCCGGGCCCGGATCGAACCCTGCGCGGCCGTGGCGGGCACGGAATGCCCCCTGAGGAACAGCCCGGTGATGACCGGCGGGGCCGGGACGGAGACCGACGGGGCGGGCCGGGGATGCCTGGCCGGGGCGGGGCTGGCCAGCACCCCGGAAGCAACGATCGCGGCGGCGGCCACTCCGGCCGTACCGGTGGCGGACGCCGCGGCTTGTACCGGGTGAGCCCGCGCCTTGGCCAGCAGCCGGGCGGCGAGGGCGACGGGAAGCGTGACGGCGGTCAGCGCCACGCTGCGCCGCTCCAGCGGCTCGCTGAGGGTGGCGCAGGTCTCGCAGTTCAGCAGATGCTCGCCCGCCTGCCACTCCCGCTGACGGCGCGTGTCGCCGGCCGAGACCGCGAGCAGGACCCGGCGGCACTGCGGGGCTGGCAGCGTGACCTGACGGAAGGCCAGCAGGTACTCCAGCCGGAGTTTGGCCCGTGTGCGGGCCATCCGCACTCGCAGCGCGCCCGGGGACTCGCGGAACTCGCCGCCTCGCGCCTGCGGGTGGTCCTCGTAGTAGGCCAGGAGGTAGCCACGCTCCTGGGCCGACAGCCGAGCTAGTGCATCGTCATCGCGCGCCTCTCCTCGGCGGCGAGCAGGACGTCCTCGGCCGTCTCGTCGAGCGCGGCGGGGTCAAGGCCGCCCTGGACCGCAGCCAGTACGACGCCTCGGACCTGCTGGCCAAGCTCGTCTACTACGCGATCATGCTGTTCGTCTTGTCCACCGCGTTCGGCGTGTTCGGCACCAACCCGGTCAGCACGTACCTGCATGCGGTGATCGCCTACCTGCCGCTGGTGTTCATTGCCATCGTCATCGTCATCATCGCCGCGGCCGTCGCGGCCGGCGTCAAGGCCCTGATCCTCAGCAGCCTGGGCGGGCTGTCTTATGCCAGGGCGCTGGCCAACGCCGCGTCGGCCGTCATCCTGGCTCTGGGCATCATTGCCGCGCTGGACCAGCTGCATGTCGCCCCCAACGTGGTCAATGCCGTGCTGTACGCCACTCTGGCCGCCGTGGTGGGTGTCATCGTCGTGGCGGTCGGCGGCGGCGGCATCATGACCATGTCGGCCCGCTGGGAATCGGCCGCCGCCCGGTACGACGCCGAGAAGCCCCGGATCGCGCAGGCCGTCCGCAGCGCCCCCAGCGTTGCCGATCAGGCCCGCCAGGGGCAGCAGCAGGTCCGCCAGTACGCCGGCGACAATCCCTCCGACGGCGGCGCCCACCGTGCCACCGGTACCCGGGAGTTCCGCCAGCCGCCAGAGGACAGGACCGACACGACGGGCTACTGATCATCCTGCTGCCTGGCGTGCCCGCCAGGCAGCAGGATGCCGCCCTGCACGGCGGCCGCCGGGTTGCGGCATCATATGCGGATGGACGAGAACCAGGCACGGGCGCTGCTGAGCGCCAGGCGGGCGGAGGCGGAGACCCTGCTGAAGGCCACGCAGCGGCAGGGACAGGCGGACCGGGAGGCCGAGGACGAGCCCGGTGACGTCTCCGACAACGCCCAGCCCCTCACCGACGAGGGCATCGACGATGCCATCCAGCGGTCCCTCCAGGACCGGCTCGCGGCCATCGAGCGCGCGGAGCAGCGGCTGGAGAACGGCACCTACGGCCGGTCCGTGCGCAGCGGCCAGCCGATTCCCGATGCGCGGCTCGAGGTCAATCCCGAGGCCGAGCTGACCGTGGAGGAGGCCGCCGCCGACGAGGCCTCCGGCTGAGCAAATGGCTGGCCCGCGAGCCGCCCCTTCGGGTAGGCATGGCCCTATGGCAGCTGGCAGCACGGAGGTGGCGCGGTACTGGCGGCACTCCGGGGTGCCCGGGGTGGACCTGCTCCGGGCCCGGTTCGTCACCCACCGGTACGGCCGGCACGCGCACGAGGCGTACACGCTGGGGGTCATCGAGTCCGGCGTCGAGGAATTTGAATACTGCGGCCGCCTGCTGCGGGCCGGCCCCGGCGCCGTGGCGCTGCTAAACCCGGAGGTCGTGCACACCGGCCAGGCGGCGGGCCCGGACGGCTGGTCCTACCGGGTGCTTTACCCCGCGGTCGAGGTCGTCGCCGGCATCGCCGCCGACCTGGGCTGGCGGGGCGGCCCGCCCGCCTTCCCGGAGACGGTGGTCACCGACGCCCGCAGCGCGCAGCTCCTGCGGGCCGCGCACGTCGCCGCCGAGCGCGGGGACCGGCTGGCCTCCTCCAGCCTGCTGCGGACGGCGATCGCCGGCCTGCTCACCGCCCACGCCGCGGCCGCGCCGGCTGCCAGCAGCCGCCGCAGCCGGGCCCCGGCGGCGGTGGCCCAGACCCGCGAGCTGCTGACCGCGCGGCTCGCCGATCCGCCCAGCCTGGATGAGCTGGCCGCCGCCGCCGGCCTGAGCCCGTTCGCGCTGCTGCGCGCCTTCCGGGCCGAGACCGGGCTGCCGCCGCACGCTTACCTGAACCAGCTGCGGGTCCGGCAGGCCCGCTGCCTGCTCGACGGCGGCCTGGCGCCCGCGGAGGTGGCGGCGCACACGGGGTTCGCCGACCAGGCGCACCTGACCCGGCACTTCAAGCGGGTCGTCGGCGTTCCGCCCGGCGCCTACCAGCGGGAGCGCCGGCCCCGGCCCGCGCGGGCAAGAACATACAAGACCAGCCGGCCGCGCCGCTCCTAGGCTGCGCTCATGGTGCAGGGAGCCGGCCGGCCAGTGCGCGACGGCCTGGGCCTGGGGCTGGCCGTCGGCGTGTCCGGGCTGGCGTTCGGGGCCGCCGCGGCCGGCTCGGGGCTGAGCGCGTGGCAGGCATGCGCGCTCAGCGCGCTCGCCTTCACCGGCGCCTCCCAGTTCGCGCTGATCGGCGCCGTGGCCGTGGGCGGCAACCTCGTCGCCGCCACGGCCGGCGCCATCCTGCTGGGCAGCCGCAACACGCTGTACGGGCTGCGCCTGGCCGGCCTGCTGCGGCTGCGGGGCATGCGCAGGCTGCTGGGCGCCGTCGGCGTGATCGACGAGACAACCGCCGTGGCGCTGGCCCAGCCCGACGCCGGGGCCAGCCGGGTGGCGTTCGCCGTCACCTTCGGCTCCCTGTACCTGACGTGGAACATCTGCACGCTGGCCGGGGCGCTCGGCGCGGGGACGCTGGCGTCACCGCGGGCCCTGGGCCTGGACGTGGTCGGCCCGGCCGCGTTCCTGGCGCTGATCTGGCCACGGCTGCGGGCCGGGCGGACCGAGCGGGTGGTCGCCGTGGCCGGTGCCGCCATTGCCCTCGGCCTGACTCCCGTCCTGCCGGCCGGGGTACCGGTCATCCTGGCCGCCACGGCCGCGCTGGGCGGCGCGCTGATCACCTCCCCCGCGTCCCCCGCGGCGGCCGGTCCAGTCCGGGCGGGGCAGCCATGACCGGCCAGCCATGACCGGGCTGTGGATCGCCGTGCTGGCGACGGCGGCTGGCTGCTACGCGCTCAAGCTCGCCGGGCTCACCGTGCCCGAGCGGGTGCTCGACCGCCGCCGGGTCCGGCGGTTCGCCGAGCTCGTGCCGGTCGCGCTGCTCGCGGCGCTGTCCGCGGTCGAGGTGGCCACGGCCGGGCATTCCCTCGTGCTGGACCCGGCCCGGCTGGCCGGCCTCGGCGCCGCGGTCGTCGCACTGCTGCTGCGGGCGCCGTTCCTGGCGGTCATCGTCGTCGCGGCCGCGACGACCGCGCTCCTGCGCGCCACGGGGATCGCCTGACCTCGCGGGCGGACCGGAACGGCGAGAACGACGGCCGGATCACGGCGGGCCGGACCCGGGCGGTCAGGCCGCGGCAGGTAATGTGCGCCGGGTGGCTGTCGAGGTTGAGGTACTCAGCAAGGTAACTGACGAGGTCGTGGAGGCGTTCGGGCGGCTGCTGCCCCAGCTGTCCGGGTCCGCTCCGGTTCTGGACCAGGCGGCGCTGACGGCGATCGTATCCGCGCCCGCCGTCAGCGTGCTGGTCGCCCGGTCAGGCGGGACCATCAGCGGAACGCTGACGCTCGCGATCTTCCCGATCCCCACCGGGGTGCGGGCCTGGATCGAGGACGTGGTCGTCGACGACGCGGCCCGCGGCCAGGGCGTCGGCGCCGCGCTGACGCAGGAAGCGCTGCGCATCGCCAGGGCCGCCGGGGCCAGGACCGTGGACCTGACCTCGCGCCCGTCGCGGGTGGCCGCCGGGCGGCTCTACGAGCGGCTCGGGTTCCAGACCCGGGACACCCGGATGTACCGGTATTCCATGGACGGGCCCGCAGGCTCCTGAGTGCGCCCGGGCGCCCGCTTGCCGCCGCCTGCTTGCTAGGCGCCCAGCTCCGCCACGGCGTCCAGCAGCCGGACGACGTCGGACTCGTCGTTGTAGTGCACCAGCCCGGCCCGGATCGCGCTGCCCGAGTCGCGGATGCCCAGGACGCCGGTCAGCTCCCAGGCGTAGTTATCGCCATTCCAGACGTTGATCTTCCGCTCGGCCAGGTGCTCGGCCACCTGCCGCGGCGTCCGGCCTGCCACGTTGAAATACGCGGTGGCGGTCCGGCTGGCTGCCTTCCCGTAGGTCGTCACATGCTCGAGGGCGCCGAGGCCGCCGAGCAGGATCTCGAACAGCTCCTCCTCATGCCGTTCCACCTCCGTCATCGCGGCCACCACCCGCTCCCGGAGGCTGCCCTCGGCCGGGCCGGCCAGCGACGCCAGGTGCTCGACGGCGGCACTGACTCCGGCCAGGTCAGCGAAGGGCAAGGTGCCGCGTTCAAACCGATCGGGCACCTCACCGGGGGCAGGCATCAGCTTGTCGGGCCACAGGGAGCTGAGCAGGCCGGGGTCAGCCACGACCGCGCCGATGTGCGGCCCCGACCACTTGTAGGCGCTGGTGGCGTAGAAGTCAGCGCCGAGCGCGCGCACGTCGACCGGTCCGTGCGGGGTGGCGTGCACCCCGTCCACGTAGCTCAGCGCGCCGGCCGCCCGCGCCCTGGCGGTGATGGCCGCCACGTCCGGCCGGGTCCCGATGATGTTGCTGGCCGCGGTGACGGCGACCAGCCGGGTACGGGACGACAGCAGGCCGGCGTACTGCCCGGCCGGGAGCTCACCGGTCACCGGGTCCACCTCGGCCCAGCGGACCACCGCCCCGGCGCGGGCCGCGTACTGCACCCACGGCCGCACGTTGGCGTCGTGATCCAGCCGGGACACGATGACCTCGTCGCCCTCGGCCCAGTCCTTGGAGAGGGTGTCGGCCAGCCGGTAGGTCAAGGTGGTCATATTGGGGCCGAGAATGACGCCGTCGGGCTCGCCGCCGGTCAGGGCGGCCACCGCGCGGCGGCAGTCGGCCGTGATCCAGTCGGACCGCTCGCTGGCCGGGAACGCGCCGCCTGAGTTTCCCAGCCCGGCGGCGTGCGCCGCGCCGATCGCCTGGATGACCGAGGACGGCACCTGGGTACCCGCGGCGCCGTCCAGGTAGGCGTACCCGTCGGCGAGCGCCGGGTAGGCGGCGCGGATGGCGCGGACATCGATGCCCATGGTCGTCAGGCCCTCCCCCCAGGAGATCGCTCCCGGTCAGCTCAGGGTATTCCGCGGGCCGGCTCCCGGACCTGCCGGGACCGCGGCCAGCCGGCCGGCGGCCAGCGGGCCGCTGCTACCGGCGGTGCGGCCGGTTCGGCCCGAGGCGGCGCCCTGCCCTGGTCGGCAGCCGCCCGGAGGCCAGTAGCACGACGCGCCACGGGTCGGCGGCCTGGCGCGGCCGGCCCACCACCGCGTAGTCGGCCGCACCCTCCGGAAGGTGGACCATTCCGGCCCGCCAGCCGGCGAGCACGGTCTCGGGATCGACCGGCCGGTAGTCCGTGCCCAGCGCCCTGGCCAGGTCCCATGCATGCAGGTGCCACTCCGCGCAGGCGGCTCCAGCCATGCCCGCCACCGTCACCACCTGGTCAAGGTACTGGTGGTGCGGCAGGTCCCATACCGACGGCAGCCGGCGCGCGTAGGCGCGAGCCGACAGGGCGAAGGCCGCGATGTGCTCCGCCGGCGGCGCGTCGGCCAGGGCGGCCAGCTCAGCCGCGTTCTGCCGGGCGATCTTCCGCGCGAGGTCCTGCGGCTGCGGGCCGCTGGCCATCAGCCGCGCGTACCGGCTTGCCGGGGCGTCGTCGAGATACTCGTGATAGTCATCGGCTATGCACCGCAGGTGCCCGGCGAGATCGCGAGCGCGCCATTCCGGGCACGGGGTCCGCGCGTTCCACTCGCTCGCGCTGAACCTCGCGGCCAGCTGGCAGATCACGGTGACGCCCTCGTAGTAGGCCCCCAGTACCGGATCCAGCCCCTGCGCCGCCCCCGGGCCGCCCCAGGAATTAGCGCATTCCATGGGTACCTCTCCCTGCCGGATCGGGCTCCGGCTCGCCCCCGCGTCTGGCCAGAGTGCCAGAGTTGCCCGCCGTCCGCCACCCTGTGCGCTATATGGGCGAATGCCCGCCGAGGACTTGATCCGGCCGGCCGGATCGGTCCCGGCGGACAGCCGGATCGATCCCGGCGGCGGCCCGGATCGGTCCCGGCCGGACCGGGGGCAGCGGCCGGACAGGCCCTTCCACCAGGCCTTGAGCGCTGCTCACGGCCGCTTCGCAGCTATCGTCCCGCAGCGAAATTGGCGTGACATCCAGGGCACGGCGCGGTTAACCTGCGAACAATGCCCCCTGATGCACCCACCTCGCTGCCGCATGCCCTGACGGAGCGAGTTCCCGCCGCGCAGACCCCTGCAGCGGCGCTGTGGCGTATCCGCGAGTACCTGCGGCCTTACTACGGCCAGCTCATTTTCATGATCATCGCAGCGTTGCTGGCGGTCTCGGCCGAGATCGCGGTTGCGCTGCTCGCCAAGTCGGTCATCGACGGCGCCATCCGCCAGGCCAATCGCGCCCTGCTCGTGGAACTCGGCGTGGCCGCCATCGCCTTCGGCGTCATCCAGTCAGCCCTGAGCTTCTTCCGCCGCTGGGTGCAGGCCGGCGCGGTGGCCGGCCTGGAAAAGACGATGCGCGACGACCTCTACGCTCACCTCCAGCTGCTGGAACCCGGTTTCCACGACTCCTGGCAGTCCGGTCAGCTACTGTCGCGCGCCACGACGGACCTGTCCTCGATCCGCCGGTTCCTCGGCTTCGGCGTGGTGTTCTTCATCACCAACATCTGGACCTTCCTGGTGGTCGTCACGCTGCTGATTCACCTGAACTGGTGGCTGGGGCTGCTGACAGGCTGCGTCTTCCTGCCCGTCGCCGGGCTGTGCGTGGCCTTCGAGAAGCGCTACCGGGTGCTGTCGCGTCAGGTCCAGGACGAGCAGGGCGACCTGGCCACCTATGTCGAGGAGGCGACCACCGGCATCCGCGTGCTCAAGGCCCTCGGCCGCCGTGATGAGGCGGCCGCCCGGCACTTCGGCCAGGCCGACCGCGTCTTTCGCACGCAGGTGGCCAAGGCCGGGCTGCGGGGCTCCTTCTGGGCGAGCCTCGACCTGGTCCCTAACGCGGTGATCGGGCTGATCCTGCTGTTCGGCGCGCTGGCCGTGAGCCAGCACGAGCTGAGCACCGGCGGCCTGGTCGCCTTCATCACGCTGGCCCTGCTACTGGTCTGGCCGATCGAGGCCATGGGCTACATCATCGCCGGCGGCCAGGAGGCGGCCACCGCGGCGCAGCGGGTCTACGAGATCTTCGACACGCCGCCGGCCATCGCCGACCGGCCAGCCGCCGTAGCGGCGGCGGCCGCGGCCGCGGCGGCCGCTCCCGGCACTCCGGCAGTCCCGGCCCAGGCCAGTGGCGCCCGCGCCGCCGGCCTGCGAGAGCGCCCCGTCCAGGCCCGCCCGGACCGGGCTGGCCACCTGGTCTTCGACGACGTGACCTTCACCTACCCGGGGGCGCCGACGCCTGTCCTGCGCGGGGTCAGGCTGGAGCTTTCACCGGGTGAGACCGTGGCCCTCGTCGGCGCGACGGGCTGCGGCAAGACCACGCTGCTCCAGCTGGTCCCCCGGCTGGCCGACGTCAGCGGCGGCACCATCCGGCTGGACGGCACCGACATCCGCGACCTGCCGCTGCGGGACCTGCGCGGAAGGCTGGGCTGCGCCTTCGAGGACCCCACCCTGTTCTCGGCGAGCGTCCGGGAGAACGTGAGCTTCGGGTCGCCCGATGCCGACCAGGCAGCCATCTCCGCCGCGCTGGCGGTCGCGCAGGCCGGCTTCGTCGCCGAGCTGCCCTGGGGACTCGACACGCGGATCGGCGAGCAGGGAATGGCCCTGTCCGGCGGCCAGCGGCAGCGGATCGCGCTAGCCCGCGCCATCCTCGCGCGCCCGCAGGTGCTGCTGCTGGACGATCCGCTCTCCGCGCTGGACGTGCACACCGAGGCGAAGGTCACCCGGGCGCTCGGCGAGGTGCTCGGCATGTCCACGGCACTCGTGGTGGCCCACCGGCCGTCGACGGTCCTGCTGGCGGACCGGGTCGCACTGCTGAGCGACGGCGTCATCGCCGCGATCGGCACTCACCGCGAGCTGCTCGCCAGCGAGCCGCTGTACCGGGAGCTGATGAGCGCCGCTCCGGACATGACCACCGGAGCGCGCCGATGAGCCAGTCACCTGCCGATGCCTGGCGGGGCATCGCGGCCGAGGAAACCGACGACGTATCCGCCGGGTTCTCCTCCTTCCTGCGGCGGCGGTCCCGGCGCCTGCTGCAGGACCTGCTGCGCCCCTACCGGGTGCAGGTCGCTACCATCCTGGTCCTCATCGTCGTCGCCAATGTCGCGATCCTGGCCGGGCCGTGGCTCGTCGGCAAGGGCATCGACCAGATCCCGCGGCTCACCGAGACCCACGACGCCACGCCGCTGGCCCTGCTCATCGTGGCCTTCGGGCTCGCCATTGCCGTTCAGGCCGTCACCACGCGCGCGTTCATCGGCGCCATCGGCCGGCTGGGCGGGAATGTCGTGCTCGAGTTGCGCCGCCGGCTGTTCGAGCACTTCCTGCGGCTGCCGGTCGCCTTTCACGAGCACTACACCTCCGGGCGGGTGATATCGCGGCAGGTCTCCGATATCGACTCGATCTCGGAATTGTTCGATGACGGCCTGGATACCCTGGTCTCCGCGGTTTTCACGCTGCTGCTGGTGGGCACCGGGATGCTATTGCTGGACTGGGAGCTCGCGCTGGTGATCATGGGCGGCTTCATCCCGCTGCTGTGGCTGTCGGCCTGGTTCCGGCGTGAGTCGGCCCTGTCCTACCGCCTGACCAGGGAGACGATCGCCCAGGTCATCGTCCACTTCGTCGAGACGTTCGGCGGCATCAGGGCCGTTCAGGCGTTTCGCCGGGAGGACCGCAACGAGGAGATCTTCACCACCCTCAACCAGGACTACGCGAACGCCAGCCTGCGCGCGGCCCGGCTCCTGGCTATCTTCTTTCCCGGCGTGACCATGGTCGGCAACCTGGCCGTCGGCGCCGTGCTGCTGTACGGGGGCCTGCGGGTCATCGATCACCAGATGCAGATCGGCATCCTGGTCACCTTCCTGCTTTACCTGCAGCGCTTCTTCGACCCCCTGGTGGACCTGTCGCAGTTCTATAGCAACTTCCAGTCGGCCGGGGCCGCGCTGGAGAAGATCTCCGGCGTGCTCGACGAGGCTCCCTCCGTGCCGGAGCCGGCCGATCCGGTCGCCCTTCCCGGCGCGGCTAACGCGGCCCGGGGCGGCCGCACCGCGAGGTTCGAGTCTGTCCGCTTCGGGTACCGCCAGGCGGTCGTGCTGCCCGGCCTGAGCCTGACCATCCCGGCCGGCCAGACGGTCGCCATCGTCGGCGCCACCGGGGCGGGCAAGACGACGGTCGCCCGGCTGCTGGCCCGCATGTATGACCCTGACGAGGGACGGGTGCTGCTGGACGGCACTGACCTACGGCAGCTGTCCGAGCGCAGCCTGCGCCACGAGATCATCCTGATCACCCAGGAGAACTTCCTGTTCGACGGCTCTATCACGGAGAACATCGCGCTCGGCAAGCCGTCCGCCAGCCGGGAGGAGATCATCGCCGCCGCGAAGGCAATCGGCGCCGACGGCTTCATCTCCGCGCTGCCCGACGGCTATGACCAGCTGGTCGGCAAGCGCGGCGGCCGGCTGTCGGCCGGGCAGCGCCAGCTCATCTCCTTTGCCCGCGCGTTCCTGGCCGCGCCCGCGCTGCTCATCCTGGATGAGGCCACCTCCCTGCTCGACATCCCGAGCGAGCGGCTGGTGCAGGATGCCCTGCACACGGTCCTGACCGGGCGGACCGCGGTGATCATCGCGCACCGGCTGTCCACCGTGGCGATCGCCGACCGCGTCCTGGTCCTGGAGCGCGGGGAGATCATCGAGGACGGGTCGCCGGACGACCTGCTCGCGACCGAGGGCGAGTACTCGGCCCTGCACGCGGACTGGCAGGCGAGCCTGGCCTGAGGCCGCGGCCGCCGGCCGGGCCGCGGGCCGGGCCGCCGCAGGCCAGGACGCCGCAGAGACGGACCCGGAAAGGCGCCCGGACTGGGCGGTCGCGGGCGGGTCCCCGCGGGAACGGGGACGGCACCGCGATCCGCTAAGCTGGCCCGCGTGACAAGGGGCAGGAACAAGGTCAGCGCATCCGCCGAGGCCGCCTATCTGGCCGACGTCGCGCTGGCCGCTAACCTGGGCAGCCTGCTGGGTCAGGCCCGCGAGGCCGAGCGGGCCTACCGCCACGCCCAGGCCACCGGCGGCCCGGCCGAGGTGCAGTACCCGCTGGCCAGGAGGCTCGAGGCCGCCCTGACCGCCGCGATGCGGGCCGCCTACGCCGCCGAGCGGGCCGAGATCGGCCCCCGTGGCTACGACGACCGGATCTACCGGCGCAAGGCCAAGGCCCGCCCCGAGGTGCACGCGCTGACCGACGAGGCGGAGCGCCTGCTGACGCTGCGGGAGACCTACCAGCTCACCGGATTCCCGGCCAGGCCCGAGACCGAGGCGCTCGGCGTCCCGGTGGCGCGGCTCGACGTGGTGCCGGCGGTCGACACCCATGCCCCCCGCGGCGGGATACGCCCCGGCCAGGCAAGTCACATCGGTTCCTGATATCCCGAACCACGGACCCGCCTGCTCCGAATAAGCTGTGCGCGGGGATCTGGGCTACCTGAATGTATTGAAAGCTACAAAGGGTGGTCCCGGAAACCGTCACAACAGGCCATGCCGTTAAATGCAAGACGGCTGGCACAGTAGGGTGTGATCGAGAACACAACCAGACGCTTACAGGAGGCACACGAATGTGCCCGCATACGCCACCGTGTCCGGATCCTAAGGAGCCGGACCGAGAGGCGGCCAGAACGATCATCAGCCACCCGGAGCAGGGCTGGAGCCTGCTGTGCAACGGCATCGTCGTCTTCGAGGACACTGGAGAGCTTCTTCCCGACGGATTCGCGATCGAGCCGCACCGGCCGACTGATCCGTTCGCGCAGCCGCTGGCCGCGCCGCTCCGGCGAGGGCCGGCCGGCACGAGTCACTCGCCGGCCGCCTAGCCTCCGTCGAGTCCTGGCCCGAGGCGCAGCCAGAGCGCCAGTCCCGGAACGCCAGTCCGCAGAACGCCCGTCCCCGGTCTAGAACCGCGCCGGGGTCCCGGCACCAGATCCTAGGCCGCCAAGCCCCAGATTCTAGGCCGCCAGCCTCAGGACCGTGCTCAGCCAGGTACCGACTTCCTCCGCCACCCGGCCGGGACTCCCGGTCAGTGCGTGAGTCTCCCCGGCCAGGACTACCACTTTCGTCGCGTCGGCCCGGTCCGGTATCCCGAACGGGTCCCGGCTGCCGTTGATGACCAGGACGCTCGTGCCCGCGGCCCGGAGCTCGTCAGCCCGGGAGCGGTCCGGCCGGCCCGGCGGATGCAGCGGGAACGCCAGGGCGATCACCCCGGCCGCCCCGGCCGCGCGGGCGGTCCGGCAGGCGACCCGGGCGCCATTGCTCCGGCCGCCCTGGATGAGAGGCACGCCGGGCACCTCGGCCCGCAGCCGGGCAATGATCTCCAGCCACGCACCGTCCTGCCTTAGCCCAGGTCCCGGCGCGCGAGCCCCCCGGACCCGGTAGGGCTGCAGGACCCTGGCCACCGCGCCGCCGAGCGCGCCGGCGGCATCGCGGGCGGCCAGCAGGTCGGGGCCGTCCACGCCGCCGCCGGCGCCGTGGGTCAGGACCAGCAGGAACCGCGGATCGGCGGGACGCTCCAGCTCAGCGGTCGCGGGCCCGGAGCTGGTCTCGATCTGCACGTCCTTCATCCTCTCCGCGGTAGCGACCCGTCCACGCTAGCCGGGGCCGGGGCGGGCAGTGCGAGCATGAACCCCATGACCGATCGCGTGGAGCGGATGAAGGCGTGCCTGAACGGCCAGCGAGGTCGCCGCGAGCATCCGGGGGTGCCCATCACCCCTGCTGAGCTGGCTCGCTCGGCCGCGGCCGCGGTAGCCGCGGGCGCCGAGGCGCTGCACCTGCATCCGCGGGACGCCGACGGCCGTGAGTCGCTGGCGGCCGCCGACGTGGGCGCGGCGGTGGCGGCCGTCCGCGCCGCCTGCCCCGGCACGCAGGCCGGGGTGTCGACCGGGCTGTGGATCACCGGCGGTGACCAGCGGCCCGGCAGCTAGCGGTCGCCGGGTGGGCCGGCCTGGCCGGGCCGGCCTGGCCGAGCTAGCCCGAACGCTGCGGGGCAGCCGCATCCTGACCGAGGCGGGGGTGCGGCTCGCCATCGCCTCCTGGACCACGGCTGCCGCAGCCGGCCGGTCATGACCGCGGGGCTGACGGCTCCCGGCGGCCGATTTCCGGCTCCCGCACAGGTATCTCGGCCGGGTTCGCGCTCTCTAGTTTCCTAGCCGGGCTCCTGGCCGGGAGCCCTTCACATCAGGGGAGCGAAAATGGCGAGCTTGCCAGTTTCTGGGCTGTACCGGATGGAAGCACCCTCATCGGAGGAGGCCCGCCGCGGGCTGGCCGGAGCTGGAGCGACGGTTCGAGCAGCAGGCGGCCGCCCGGGCCGCCCGGGTGGGCGGCGCGGAAGCTCAGTCCCGCGCCCTGCGCGGGGCTCTGAACCTGACCGCCAGCAGCACCGACGAGCTGACCGCGGTCGTGCGTCAGCTGCGGCAGGAACAAGGACGCGGCGCGAAGCGCAAGACGGGGCCGCCCCGGGTCAAGCGGGCGCGCCCGCGCCTGTTTACCGGCTCGATCGGTGCCACCCTCACGTCGCCCTACGACTACTCGTGGACCTGGCATGCCGGGAATGGCGGTCCCGATGTCAACACCGCGTCGGCGAATAACGACAACGGGGCCTGGAGCGTCTCGGACTGGACCTCGCAGAACGACTCCTCGAATGCGTCGGCCCGGGGCGCCGTCGGCGTCTTCTTCCGTCCCCCGACCGAGACCGGCATCCTGCAGGTGTGGGCGAACCCGGCCCTGGCCTTTGACTGGGGTGACTGGTGCGTCACAGATGGCGCCGGGTCCGACGGCTGGGCCGGGCTGTACATCGGGGAAATACGACGTCGACGGCAACGGGTTCGTCGGCGCGCCGGTAGACCGGCAGGTCAGCCTGTGGTCCGACAGCAGCTGGTGGGCGGGCGTCGGCGAGCAGCAGGGTGACAACAGCGGCTACCCGCTGTTCGCCGAGCTCCACGTCAACAACAGCCACTACTACGCGATCTGATCTGGGGCGGCACCGATGTCTACGGCGCCGGCTGGAGCACCTTCTGGGGCAGTGCCGCAGGCGGCGACCTGTCGGCCGCCGTCCGCCCATCACCTGGGAACTGAACTGACCGCGGCCGTCGCCGGAGCCGCTGCCGCCCGTCCGCGCCTGGCTAGGCCGGGCGGACGGCCCGGTGCGCCGGGGCCGGGCGCCGCGCCCGGCTCAGCGCACGTTGTCGCGCAGCCGGCCCAGCAGGTCGGCCAGCGTCGCGATGTCGGCCTCTGACAGTCCCGAGCGCAGCCGCTGGTCGAACGCCGTGGCCGCCTCTCGAAGTCGGAAGAACAGCGCGTCGCCGGCCGGGGTGAGCTCCACCAGGTGCACCCGGCGGTTCGCCGGATCCCGGCGGCGGGTGACCAGGCCCGCCGCCTCCATCGCGTTCAGGTGATGCGTCAGGGTGGCTTCCTGAATCCCGACCGCCGCGGCCAGTTCCCGCTGGTTGGCGAGCTTGCGGCTCTTGAGCGAGACCAGCACGAGCCAGATCGGCAGCGACCCGCCGGCCGCGGCCAGCGCCGCGTCGAACGCCCGGCTCGCGTCCCGCGCCACCCGGGAGAGCTGCAGGCCGACGGGCGGCCGGGCGGGGCCGGGCATGGTTGCAGGCTATCATCTCCTCAGACATCAAAGCGTTTGACGTTAAACAATTCGACGTCTAATCTATTGACACGCTGGTGCGAAGGCGGGCCGCCGGACCCGCGCGGGAGACATGAGCGGCAGGCAGGATGAGAGCGGGCGGCGGCATGAGCAGTGACCACGTGAGCCAGGGCGGCCTGGAGGGCCGGGTGGCCCTGGTGGCCGGGGCCAGCCGGGGTATCGGCGCCGCCACGGCGCAGGCCTTCGCCGCCGCGGGCGCGGCCGTCGTGCTGGGGGCCCGCGACCTGCCGGCCCTGCAGGCCGTGGCCCGGGGCATCGAGGCCCAGGGCGGCCGCGCGCTAGCCGTCCAGGCCGACGTCAGCGACGTGGAGTCGATGCGCCACCTGGTCGACCGGGCCCTCACCGCGTACGGGCGGCTGGACGCGGCGTTCAACAATGCCACCGCCGGGCCGATGCCCGCGCCGCTGGCCGAGATCGACCCCGGCGAGTTTGACCGCGGGATCGCCACGAACATCCGCGGCACGTTCCTCGGGATGAAGTTCCAGATCCCGGCCCTGCTCCGCAGCGGCGGCGGCGCGATCGTGAACATGGCCTCGATCGCCGGCCTGAACGGCACCGCCAACCTGGCCGCCTACGTCGCGGGCAAGGCCGGGATCATCGGCCTGACGAAGGTAGCCGCGCTCGACTATGCCGACCAGGGCATCCGGGTGAACGTGGTGGCGCCAGGGCCGATCCTTACCCATCACCTCGAGGCGGCCGGCCCGGAGGCGCAGCGGCTGGCCGGGCTCTCCACCCCGATGCGCAGAGTCGGCACGACCGCCGAGGTGGCCCGGGCGGTCCTGTGGCTGTGCTCGGCGGAGTCCTCGTTCATCACCGGGGCCGTCATCCCCGTCGACGGCGGCCAGGCCGCGGGAAACAAGCCCCCGCAGATGTACCGGCAGGGGCAGCCCATGACGTCAGGAGGCGACCGCCGCGGGGCATAGGGCCGCCGCCGCGGCCTAGACGTCCAGCAGCTTCTTGAGGAACTGGCCGGTGTAGCTCTCCTCGATGCCGGCTACCTGCTCAGGGGTGCCGGCGGCGATGACCGAGCCGCCGCGCGAGCCGCCCTCTGG
>Ga0208589_1000298_pt1 | contig 23945 bp, 26 predicted proteins | sample NGESurshal092012_2_FD_184486 | JGI IMG/M metagenome (GOLD analysis project Ga0208589, IMG submission 184486) | Arctic peat soil microbial communities from Barrow, Alaska - NGEE Surface sample F53-2 shallow-092012 (SPAdes) | ecosystem: Environmental > Terrestrial > Soil > Wetlands > Peat ...
TACAATTCTGGAAAATTTCCCCCAAAATAATCTAAACCACCTGGTTAGTCCTTTATAAGAAATTATCCTATTTCTCCGTTTACTCTACGTTTGAAAGCATAAAGTAAATAAATCATCAGAAACAATATTTAGATAAACAAATAAAAACAAATAAGTGAACTGAATTAACCACTCACGATTCACCACTCGCCATTGTCCACCGTCATAAAAGTAGAAAACCTCTCCAAGCAATACCGCCTCGGTAATGTAGGCCTTGGTACTATCAGCCATGATTTGAACCGATGGTACCAGACAACTGTTCGCCGCCGTGAAGACCCCTATTTAAAAATAGGAGAAGAAAATGACCGTTCCACAAAAGGAATTAGCGAATATATATGGGCGTTACGTGATATTAATTTTGAAGTAAAGCAAGGCGAGGTGTTAGGCATTATAGGCCGCAACGGCGCTGGCAAATCCACACTTTTAAAAATCCTCAGCCGCACTACTACTCCTACCACAGGTGAAATAAAAATAAAAGGCCGTGTGGCTTCTTTGCTTGAAGTAGGCACCGGCTTTCATCCTGAGTTGACGGGCCGCGAAAATATTTTTTTAAATGGCGCTATCCTTGGCATGACCAAGCAGGAAATAAAAAGCAAGTTTGATGAGATTGTTGATTTCAGCGGAGTAGAGAGATATATTGATACGCCGGTAAAAAGATATTCTTCGGGTATGTATGTCCGCTTGGCTTTTGGTGTAGCGGCGCATTTGGAACCGGAAATATTAATTATAGATGAAGTGCTGGCAGTAGGGGATGCGGAGTTTCAAAAAAAAGCATTGGGGAAGATGAAAGATGTGAGCACGAAAGATGGGAGAACGGTGTTGTTTGTAAGCCATAATATGGCGGCTGTAGAAACCTTATGTACTTCTGGAATACTGCTGGAGAATGGAATTGTGTTTGACAAAGGTGCCCCAGGCTTAATGATTCAACATTACATAAGTAAAAATGCTGAGTTGAACAGGGCTTATAAACATGAAGATGAAAATGCATTGGGAAACGATAATATTTCAGTATTGTACGCAGCTATTGAAAATGCAAGTTCTCCGGACAAAGAAGCGGTGATTGATGTAAAATCAGAAATTGATGTAAAATTGATTTTCGTTAACAATACCCGGGCAGAAAAAATATCAGTTGGTTTCGATTTAAAAACCGTAAAAGGAGATACCATTTTTGGCTCAGGTAATAAGTTCGTTTGCCCAATAGGAGAAAAAACTGAATTGAGTTGCAGGATACCGGGTAATTTTTTGAATAATGATACCTACCAGTTGTTTTTATATTTTCATTCAAATGGAATGAACCCATTATTTTCTGTTACAGATATTTTGACGTTTGAAGTAAAAGACCTTGAAAGGGAAAGCGGGTATTTAGGTAAAGTCAATGGGTTTATTCGGCCGCAATTGGAATGGACAAAATAATTAAGTGGATAAAAGGATCTTAATTACACAATCAAATTACATTCCCTGGAAAGGTTATTTTGATGCCATTAATATGGTGGACGAATTTGTATTGTATGATGATATGCAATACACAAAAAGAGACTGGAGAAATAGAAATAAGATAAAAACAGCGAACGGCACAAAGTGGTTGACTATACCTGTGGAAGTAAAAGGCAAATATTTCCAAAAAATTAAAGAAACACAAATAAGCGATAAAAACTGGAATATTGATCATTGGAATATTATTAAGAATGCTTATTCAAAAACTCCTTTTTTTAATGAGTACAAAAATTACTTTGAGGAACTGTATTTAGGATGTGAGGAAGTATTTCTTAGTAAAATAAACTTTAGATTTCTGATAGGTATTTGTGAGTTATTAAATATAAAAACAAAATTTACAAGGTCTTCTGAGTTTGAATTAAAGGGAGGCAAATCAGAGAAATTGCTTAATATTTGTATAGATAGTAAATCAAATATTTATTTTTCCGGACCTGCAGCAAAAGATTATTTAGATATTGATTTGTTTAATGATAATAATATTCAGGTAGAATGGCTCGATTATACTAACTATAAAGAATACGGGCAACTATTTCCACCGTTTGAACATGGGGTAAGTATTATCGATCTTATTTTTAATACAGGGAAGGATGCATTTAATTACATGAAATCGAAAATAAATGACTAATAGAAAGGAAATAATAGCAGAAGTAGAAAAATATTATACAGATAAAATAATAACGCATGGAGCTTCAGCAAAAGGGGTAGATTGGAATTCTGAAGAAACGCAAAACATACGATTTTACCAACTTTTAAAAGTAATCAATATACAAGATTTTAACCTCCTGGATTACGGTTGTGGTTATGGTGCGCTTCTACAGTTTATGCATAATAGTTATCCTGGATTAAATTATACCGGGTTTGATATCTCTTCTGAAATGCTGACTGTCGCCAAAGGATTATATCCATCCAATACTCATGTAAATTGGCTTAATAAATTGGATGCACAGTTATTTGATTATAGTTTAGCCAGTGGAATATTTAATGTAAAAATGGAGCATGAAAAAACTTCATGGGGAAAATATATTGAAGAGACACTTCAGGAGATGAATCGTATATCCACAAAAGGGTTTTCATTTAATATGCTTACTAAATATTCTGATGCACCATATATGAAAGACTATCTGTTTTATGCAGACCCGTGTTTTTATTTTGATTATTGTAAAAATAATTTTTCAAAAAACGTTGCGCTTTTGCATGATTACGATTTATTTGAATTTTCTATACTTGTAAAAAAATAGCCATGAAAAAAATAGTCATTTTTGGGACAGGAGATATTGCTCAAATAGCTAATTATTATTTTGAAACAGATACCGAATATGAGGTTGCAGCATTTACAGTTGATAAAGAATATATAACAAATGAGCGTTTAGAAAATAAACCTGTAATAGCTTTTGAAGAAATTGAGAAACATTTCAATCCTGCAGATTACTTAATGTTTATTGCAACCAGTTATGCAAAACTTAATAAATTTAGAGAAGCTAAGTATAATGATGCCAAAGCAAAAGGTTACGCCCTTGCATCTTACATTAGTTCACGCTGTTCCTATATGTCTCAATTCGCTTGTGGCGAAAATTGTTTCATATTTGAGGATAATACCATACAGCCATTTGTAAAAATAGGAAACAATGTTACGCTTTGGAGTGGCAATCACATTGGCCATCATTCTACAATTGATGATCATAATTTTATTAGCAGCCATGTAGTAATTTCTGGGCATTGTCATATTAAATCTTATTGTTTTTTAGGTGTAAATGCAACCCTTCACAATAATGTAATTATTGAGGAAAATAATATAATTGCAGCGGGTGCTATAATATCAAAAAACACAGACAAGCAAGAAGTATGGGTGCCAGCTAAATCGGTGAAGCTTGATAAAAAAAGTGATGTAATAAATCTTTGATGATATCTAAATTTAGCCTTGAAATGCAATTTTGGAATTTTGAGAAACATTTATATGGGGGCCTACTCACAAATGGCGACGAATATGTATATGCATCAGTGCCAAATGGTTTCTTTTTAAATGAAAATATACTTCGGATTTATTTTAGTAAAAGAGATAAAAAGAATGCTTCGCAACCCTATTTCTTGGATTATGACCTCGAACAAAAGAAAATTGTATTTATTGATTCAGACCCATTAATTCCTTTAGGAAATATAGGAGCATTTGATGATTCTGGAATTATGCCTTCCTGTGTTGTGGAGTTTAAGAACCAAGTTTATTTATATTATATAGGTTGGAATCTTGGTATCACAGTCCCTTTTCGTAATTCCGTCGGAATCGCTATTAGCAAAGATCGTGGATTAACTTTTAAAAAATTATATGAGGGACCAATCCTCGATAGAACAAAAAGAGAGCCTTATTTTGTTGCTTCTTCATGTGTTTTAATTGAGGGTGAGAAATGGAAATTATGGTATTTGAGTTGTGTAAAGTGGAAGATAGTAAATGGTAAAAAACAACATTATTATCATATTAAATATGCTGAATCAAATAATGGTATAGACTGGGAAAGAAATGGTGTTATAGCTATTGATTTTAAAGATGATTTAGAATATGCTATATCAGTTCCAAGAATAATCAAAGAAAATGGAATTTATAAAATGTGGTATTCATTTAGAGGGAGTAAAGAATTTGAAAATTATACCATAGGATACGCAGAATCTAAAAATGGTATTGATTGGATAAGAATGGATAATAGAATGAAGTTTACAAGATCTGGAAATAATTGGGATACTGAAATGATTTGTTATCCATTTGTATTCGATTATAAAAATGAACGGTATATGTTGTATAATGGAAACGGTTATGGAAAGACAGGTTTCGGAATAGCTAAATTACAAGATAAAGGATGAGTATAGGATTTAATAAACCATATTTAACCGGTAAAGAAACTGAATATATAATTGAAGCTGTAAATTCTGCTAAAATTTCCGGTGATGGTATATTTACAAAAAAGTGTCATTCTTTTTTTCAGGAGAAGTATGGATTTAAAAAAGTGTTTTTAACCACCTCTTGTACTGATGCTTTGGAAATGGCAGCTTTGCTGATTGGAATTAAAGAGGGTGATGAAGTAATTATGCCTTCTTTTACTTTTGTTTCTACAGCCAATGCATTTGTGCTTAGAGGGGCAAAAATTGTTTTTGCGGATTCAAGAAATGATCATCCGGGAATGGATGAAGATTCAATAACAGCGCTTATTAATTCAAAAACAAAAGCTATTGTAGTAGTACATTATGCAGGTGTGGCTACAGATATGGATATAATTTGTAAAATTGCCGATGATCATAATTTATTTATAATTGAAGATGCAGCTCAGGCAATTGATAGCTTTTATAAAAATAAACCTTTAGGGAGTGTTGGGCATTTAGCTGCTTTCTCTTTCCATGAAACAAAAAATATAATGTGCGGTGAAGGTGGTATGTTGGTTGTAAATGATGAAAGACTGATGGAAAGGGCTGAAATTATAAGGGAAAAGGGAACCAATCGTTCAGCATTTTTCAGGGGAGAAATAGACAAATATGGTTGGGTAGATATAGGAAGTTCATTTTTGCCTTCAGACATTTTAGCCGCATTTTTGTATGCTCAGTTAGAGCACTTAGATGAAATTCAATTAAGAAGAAAGAAATTATGGAATCATTATTTCGACCACTTGAAGGTTTTACAGGATACTGAAAACTTAAAACTCCCAGTAATACCTGGCTTCGCCTCAAACAATGCTCACATGTTTTACATCGTTTGTAAAAACTTAAATGAGCGAATCGCTTTAGTTGAACATTTAAATAAGAATAATATTAATGCAGTGTTTCATTACCAAAGTTTGCATAAGAGTCAATATTATTCAAATCTACATGATGGTAGAATTCTTAATGAAAGCGATAGATATAGCGATTGTTTATTAAGGCTTCCGATGTATTATGAATTAAATATCGATATGGTAAAATATATTGCAAAAACAGTTAAATATTTTTATAAAGTCTTATGAATAAGCAATTAAAAATTTTATTTGTTGTTGCGGATTTTTGGCAAGCAGGTGCTCAACGATATGCTTATGAGGTGGACTTAGCCTTAAATAAAAATAAATTTGAGGTGCATATTTTATCGTATAGAGATTTAAATAGTTCAAAATATTATACAGATTATTATTATGAAAAACATATAAAATTGGGTAGTAAAATTCATTTTGTTAATATAATAAGTCCCCTTCCTGACAAGAGCATTATTGAGAAAGTGGTGTACAGATTTTTACCTACCAGATTTCGAGATAAATTGATGTTGTTTTTCGTGAAGAAAGGTGATACAAGAAAAAAAAAATTAAGTGCATTTTTAAATGAATTTGATATCATAAGTTGGGCAGGAGAATATACAGTTGCATTCCTCGTGGATCTTTTGGAAGATAATATATATGATAAAAGTATAATTCACATTATGAATGCTCGGTTCCAAGGTGTTAATATGTATGACCGCTATCCTAAAAGTATGCACTATATTTTTACTTCAGGCTTTGACGATCAAAAACAGCTTAATTATGAGCTGTCTGAAATACAGGATTTTGAGCATTTTTTATTTCCATTATTCTTAAATATAAATGTTAAAGCCAATCTCTGGAAATTTGCATATAAAAAGAAAAAAATTGGCATTTTTACAAGACTTGATCTTATGAAACCGCTTGACCCTTTTATGTATGCATTTCATTTATTACAATTGAAAATGCCTGATATTGAATTACATATTTTTGGATCAGGAGATCCTTTAAAATCCGGGATAAAAAAATATACAACCCATTTAGGCATAGAGGAAAACGTATTTTTTAGAGGACACGTTGAAAATATCTCAGATACGGCTGTATCCGAAGAACTAGACTTGGTTTGGTATCAGGGGTATAAAAACAGACCAGGCGGATACGCGGGTTTCGATATATGTTTAACCGGTATACCACAGATTTTTTGGGAGTTTACTTATTTAGCTACCGAATTGGATTCAGATCCACATTCGATTTACCCAATATATAAACGGCTTGATTTTTTTGTAGAAAAAAGTTATCAAATATTAAATAATCAAGAAGAGGCCAGTAGATTATCTAGTCTCCAATTTAATGATACTATAAATGAAAGGGATATGAAAAAAAAGATTTATATCCTTGAGGATTTATATGTAGAGGTTGCATTGCGAAACAGTAAAGTAAATGCCAAAATTAATTAATGTGTTTATTTGATTATAGCAAAAGCAAAATAGAGAATTTCATCTGTACTTTTATCTTGGATTACAATCCCCGAAAAGAAATTTAAATGATAAAAAGTATTTTATTTATCTCACATGATGCAACAAGAACCGGCGCACCTATCCTTTTATTAAACCTTATTAAATTAATTGTTCATGAAAAGATATTTGATGTTTCTATTCTTTTAAAAAGGGGTGGTATCCTCGAGAAAGAGTTCGAAAAATATTGCCCAGTAATTAAAATTGATTATAATTCGCCGGGTAGAAGATTTTATAAGCGAGGAATCAGGGGAAAAAGAAAACTAATAAAATTTGTGCAAAGTTTTGATATAGTAATCAGTAATACGATAACAAATGGAGATATTGACGTGATTTTGAATACTCATCCAAGGGTTTGCACTTATGTTCATGAGCTCAGTGAGGGGATTGATTTTTTTACAAAAAAAGAATTTCTGCAAAATGTAATTAAACATACGAAGTATTTTATTTATCCTTCTAAAGCAGTTAAGATTAATTTAATGAACCAATTAGGAGTTTCTGAAGAAAAACTTGCCTATCTGCCCTATTATATCCCTGATAATTTCGATGAGAAGGAGAAACTAAGATTTGAGATTCGCTCAAAATTAGGGATAGCTCCAAATGAAATATTAATAACAGGAATGGGAACCGGTGACTGGCGGAAAGGTCCTGATCTTTTTTTACAAAGTATGTTATTTGCTTATCAAAGAAATTCAAATATAAGGACATTGTGGGTAGGGATGAGCAAATTAGGAATAGATTTTAGACGATTTATGTATGATGTTCGTCTTTCTAAATTTGAAGAAGGATTAATTGTGCTTGACTCGGTAGACATACCCTCCAGTTATTTATTCGCTTCAGATATTTTCTTTTTGTCATCTAGAGAAGACCCATACCCCTTAGTAGTTCTGGAGGCTGCTATGGCAAGTCTCCCGATTATTTGTTTTGAAGGGTCTGGTGGAAGTAATGAATTTTTGGATAGTGCAGGTTTTATTATTCCATACCTAAGAACTGATTTAGCTGCCGATAAAATTATTGAATTATCACTTTCTCAAAATCTTATGCAGAAAATGGCCGAAAAAGGAAGGGAGAAATACCTCAAATTGCACAATAACGACTATGTGCTTAATTACTTTAAAAGAATTATGGATGCAGCATTAAACTAGATTTTTTACCCACAAAATTATAGATGACTTTTAGGCCAATAGCTATTTATCTTCCCCAATTTCACCCCATTCTGGAAAACGACGAATGGTGGGGTAAGGGATTTACAGAATGGACCAATGTTGTAAATGCTAAGCCTTTGTTTAAAGGGCATTATCAGCCACATTTACCTGCTGATTTAGGATTTTATGATTTGCGATTAGAAGAAACGAGAATTGCTCAGGCAGAATTGGCGAAACAACACGGTATTTATGGGTTCTGCTATTATCATTATTGGTTTAATGGAAAACGCATGCTTGAAACACCATTAAATCGCAAACTTGAGAACCCAAAAGAAGATTTCCCATTTATGTTATGTTGGGCAAATGAAAATTGGACAAGGATATGGGATGGACAGGAGAAAGAAATTTTATTAGAGCAAAAGTATTCAGAGACTGATGATATTGAACATATTCGCGCTTTGATAATTTATTTTAAAGACTCCAGGTATATAACTGTTGACGGAAAACCTGTAATGGTAATTTATAAGTCCAGCCGGATTACAGATATAAAAAGTACAATTAAAACCTGGCGAAATGAAGCTTCTAAAGCAGGTCTTGAGCTTTATTTATGCCGAATGGACGCTTTTGGAAATTACGGCAATGAGTATTTGAAAGATGGATTTGATGCAGCAATAGATTTTGAACCATTTAGTGTAAAACGGGACGAATTTAATTATCAGTTTAAATGGAAATTCATTAAGAATAAAACCAGCTTGTGGTATCTGAAATATAAGCTGGCATCAAACCACGACAGGGAAGAAATGGTTAATAAATTATATTCCGAAATTGATTATGAGGAGTATGTTGATTTTGTTATGAATTATCCGGAATACAATTATAAATGTTTTCCGGGAATTACTCCAATGTGGGACAATACTGCAAGAAAGAAAGAAAATTATTTTTTGTTTAGGAACTCCAATCCTGGTAAATACCAACAATGGCTACAACATGAAGTAAATAAATTTAAGCCTTATAGTAAAAATGAAAATTTTCTTTTTATCAATGCGTGGAATGAATGGGCCGAAGGGAATCATCTTGAGCCTTGTCAAAAATGGGGAAAAAAATATCTTGAAGCAACCAAAAGAGTACTCCTTAAATAATACGTAAAGTTTGCATTGAATATTATTTTTTAAGCATTATGTCCAAATTCTCTAATTTGAAATTTACAAGTTTGTAAATGTAGATGTATGAAAAATGATGCTCTTATCAGCGTATGTATGATCACCTACAACCAGCAAGATTATATAAAGCAGGCTGTTGATAGTGTGCTTTCACAAGAAACTGATTATTCATTTGAGTTGAATATTTTCAACGATGCTTCTACAGATAATACAGATGATGTGATTCGGAGTATCATTGATGCCCACCCAAAAGGTAAATTAATACACTATCATCTACACCCTGAAAACATCGGCTTATCGGCCAACTACATATTTTCTATTAAAAACTGCATGGGAAAATATGTCGCCATTTGTGAAGGAGACGATTACTGGATAGATAACCACAAGCTGCAAAAGCAGGTTGATTATCTCGAAAAAAATCCTGGCTGCTATCTTTGCTTTCATAAGGCCATTCGGCTGAATGTGGAAGATAACCTGTATGCAGTTTATCCTCTTATTGAACAGGTGGATTTTACTGACCGCAATTTCTTTTCTCTTACTACCATACCTATGGCCAGTGTCGTTTTTCGTAATACAGAAAAAATTTATTTTAATGATCAATCCGTGCAATTGGATTTTAACTTGCTGTGTAGCTTAATGAGCCTGGGCGTGGCCCACATGGTGAATGAAGTAATGTCTGTTTACAGAGTGCATTACAAGGCTACAACTTTTTGCCGCAGTGCGCAGGATTTCAAACATCGTTTGAATTGTCTTCTCGCAGAGTCGCAATACAAGGGATATAATACCGTTGTGAAAAAAGAAATTGGACGGTTATATGTTTTACATGTTCTGCAACTGCTTACCACTTTTCCCGATCAAACTAATTTCAAAGAGAAACTTAACTATCTGCTTCATTCACTCTTAATATCAAAGACTGCAAAAAATTATTTGCAAGATTACAAAACCATCTTAAAATTCATTTTATAAATTAACTATGGGATTAATTCGCTCCTGGCTGCAAAGAATGACCTTAAAGCCTTTCCGAATGCAATTGCTTAATGAACTGGAAGAAAATAAGCAAGCTGTAAACGGACTGAGAGATCAAATGTTTATCGAAAACCCGGTAGCTCTGATCCGCAATACCAAAATGTATCTTCCGCTGTTTTATGTTGATCATATTCAAAAAATTATCTTTCAAACACGTGACTTCTATGAAATAGAAACGCTTACGTTTTTACAATTGCACTATAAAACGTTTGACTATGTAATTGATATTGGTGGTAACATAGGCAACCATGTATTGTATTACTGCAGTTGTATGGATGCAAAACTAGTGTATTGTTTTGAACCTAATGAATTCAATCGTGAAACTTTAAAAAAGAATGTTGAACTAAACAACTTAACCAGCATAGTTGAAATATATCCGATAGCATTAGGAAGCCATGCAGGCAAAGGCGTACAGGAGGCCTTTACATTCAAAAACACGGGAATGAACCGTGTAAATAAAATTGAGGAAGGCGATAAATATGAAAATACAGTTGAAATAAAACCTCTTGATGAATTTGACATACAGCGGGTGAACTTTATTAAAATTGATGTGGAGGGGTTTGAGTTAGACGTTCTGAAAGGAAGCGAACAAACCATTAAAAGATGCAAGCCTGTAATACTCGTTGAAGTGTTTGAGAATAATCGTTTACAGATAGATGAAATTATGGTTAATTATGGATATAATAAACTGATAACGTTGGGCGAATTTAATTGTCTTTACACTCCTGTATAAAGTATTACCCGCATAATGAAGATTGCTTTTTTTGTTTCTACGTTTCCCACTTTATCGGAAACATTTATTGCCAACCAGTTGATTGCTTTACAAAATAGCGGACATACGGTACATATATTTTCTCAACAAAAACCAACCGATAATAAGATGCATCAGATGATAATTGATGCAGGACTATTAAAAAACACTTTTTACTTAGACAATTTACCAAAATCCAGAATTGGAAAAATTAAGAAACTGATTTATAAAATTATAAACACAGAAGTGAGAAACAGTTCTCTGAAAGTGTATAAGGGGGTTTTTAAGAATAAAAGTAATTTATCGGTATATGAACTAATCCATTATTTGGATAAACCAGAATACACGGTATTACATGCTCATTTTGGGGTAAATGGAAATTACGTAACTGAACTACTCAAATTAGGTTTGTATAAAAAGGCCAAAATTGTTACCACATTTCATGGATATGACCTGGATCAAAAATTAAGAGAGAATAATTTTTATAAATCGTTGTTTGCAACTTGTAATTTATTTACTGTAAATACAAATTATAGTAAAAATCTTTTACTTAAATTAGGGTGTGAAGAAAATAAAATATGCGTGTTGCCTGTAGGTCTTGATTTACGGGCTTTTAAGCAAATAGAAACAAAGATTAAAAACAAAGAAATACAATTGTTATTTGTGGGCAGGTTGATAAAATTAAAAGGCCCTTCATTATTTATAGAAATTTGTAAGATTTTAAAAGAAAAGAATGCGTTCAAATTTAAGGCAGTCATAATCGGGGAAGGAGAAATGATCCGGGAGTTAACAGAGTTAATCAATTTAGCAAATCTTAAAGATGAAGTTGCGCTTGTTGGAACTAAAACACAGGAAGAAGTCATACAATATATGGACGATTCTGATATTTTTGTTTTGCCAGGAACAGTGGTGAATGGTTTATCTGAAGCCCAGGGATTGGTTATACAGGAAGCACAGGCAATGCAACTGCCAGTATTGATTTCTGATGCCGGTGGTATGGCTGAAGGAATGTTGGATGGTATTACAGGTTATGTGCTGCCACAAAATGATTTACAGACATTTGCAGATAAAATAGAATTACTGGCTGCGGATGCTGAATTAAGAAAAAGGATGGGAGAAGCGGGAAGAAAGTTTGTGGAGAAAAAATATGATAGTGTGCAACTTAGTAAACAATTGGTAGAGCTTTACACTATGCAGGACATATAGTTAACTAATGAAGTTTTCAATTCTTATAGCCAATTATAATAACGGCAAATATTTTAAGGATTGTTATGATTTCCAAAAAATAAGGTAAGCCTGCCGCAATAGGTTATTGAAAATTTTACCTTGGAAAAGTATTAGAAAATAATTAAAGAGCAAATAGTTCTTTAGAGTATTTTATGAAAAAAGCTTACATCGTTTTAGCGCACAGGTATCCCGAGCAATTACTCCGTTTGCTACAACGTTTAGACGACAACAATTCTGCATTTTTTATTCATATTGACAAACGAGCTTCGATCTCTGATTTTTATATTCTGAATTCAAATGTATTAAAAAACAAAATCCATTTTATAGACAGAGAGGTAGGAAATTGGGGTGGTGTTGGGATAGTAAAGGCTACTTTAAAAGGAATGAAATCAATCAGTAAGAGTAAAATTAATTTTGATTTTATCTCATTAATATCTGGACAAGATTATCCATTGAAATCAAATAAGGAAATAGATAGGTTCTTTGCTTTGAATGAACATAAAATTTTTATAGCTCACAGAAGGTTACCAACTTCTTCCTGGAACAATGGAGGAATGGATAGAATAAGTAAATATTATTTTGGTGATCGGCTTAACCCTGACTCAAAAAGTAGGTTTTTAATGAACCATATAAATAGGTTTACTTTCAAGTTTGATTTTTTAAAAAGAAAATTACCGAATGGTATAAAACCTTACGGAGGCTCCCAATGGTGGACAATCAGCAGGTATGCCCTTGACTATATACTTCATATTGTTCAAAAGGATCCATCTCTTCTAAAATTTCACCGGTTTTCGCTTTTACCGGATGAAATGTTTTTTCAAACATTGTTTGCAAACTCAGAAGATACTTTTATTAAGGAAAATTTGGTTAATGACAACCTACGGTTTATTGATTGGTCCAATCCAAATGAAATGCCCTCCATTTTTCGTAAAAAAGATTTTAATGTTTTAACAGAATCAAATAAGATGTTTGCACGAAAATTTGATTCAGTGGTAGATTCCGGCATACTAGACGTGATTGATCAGCATATTCTTAACGTTCTATAAAACTATTAATTCCAAAATCTTTAACTTGATATTTCTTCTCTAAATTATATTAGAGTGCATTTAAATCAATGAAATTTTCCATTTTAATAGCCAACTATAACAACGGCAATTTTTTTAAAGATTGTTATGATTCTATTATTAATCAAACTTATGGTAATTGGGAAGCAATCATCGTGGACGATCATTCTACTGATGATTCTGTAAAACTTATCAAAGCCATAATAAAAGATGATTCCAGGTTTAAGTTGTATGAAAATGAAAAAAATGAGGGTTGTGGTTACACGAAAAGAAAATGCGCTGCATTGGCAATGGGCGAAATTGCCGGTTTTCTCGATCCTGATGACGCTTTAATACTGGATGCTTTGGAACTGATGATTCAGGCGCATACCAATAATCCGACATTTTCGCTGGTTCATTCCAACTTTTATTTTTGCAATGAATTGCTTGAAAAAACTTCTCTTTTTAACCGGGCAAAAAGTGTCACGGTAAATGATCGGTTTATCAATTTGAATGCAAGTGTGAATCATTTTGTTTCTTTTAAAAAATCATTTTATGATCGTACCATCGGAATAGACGCATCATTTCAAAGAGCGGTTGACCAGGACTTGTATTTAAAATTGTCAGAAACCGGTCCATTTTATTTTATAGATAAGCCACTTTATAATTACCGGATCCACGATAAAGGAATTTCTACTTCTAAGGCAGATCATGCATTTTATTGGTATTTAAAAGTGATCATGAAAGCCGAGGAAAGAAGAAAAATAAATTTAGAAAATGAAGTGGCTGAATTGCTGAACAGAACAGACCCCAATAATTTGCAAATCAATTTGGCAAATCCAAGGTATTTGATTTTGGCAATGCGCAAAGCCTTTAAGAAAAGCCCTTCAGGGTTTTTGAAAAAGTTATTTATAAACAGGTAACCATGCATATTACAATAAGCGATAATGGGCGATAAAATTAGTGTGATCATCCCTTGCTACAACCAGGCACATTTCTTAAAAGAAGCGGTGGATTCTGTATTGGCACAAACTTATACTAATTGGGAATGTATTATCGTTGACGATGGGTCTTCAGATAATACAAAGGAAATCTCAACTACTTATGCGCAACACGATAGCAGAATCAAATATGTGTATAAAACAAATGGCGGATTGTCTTCTGCAAGAAACAAAGGTCTTGAAAGCGTGAACGGTAAATGGATTCAGTTTTTAGATGCGGATGATGTATTAGAACCCCGAAAATTTTCTACGCAACTTCAATCCATTACAATAAATCAACCTGCCTGGCCGGTAGACAGGCAAATAAGCGGAATTGTTATTTTCAGTGATTATGCATTCGGAATACAAGAAAATATTTTCGTAAATGAGAAACGGATGATTTCTGTTCAGTTCACTTCAAATAATTATTCCCAGGAATTAATTGCCCGCTGGGAAACCGATTTAATTATCCCGTGCCATTGCTTTTTATTCAGTAGCGATTTTTTTATAAAAGATGGAATTCGATTTGATGAAACACTTCCCAATCATGAAGATTTTGATTGCTGGCTTAGCATTTTTTCAAAAACTCCTGAGGTAATATTTGTGGATGAAATATTGTGTCGGTACAGGTTAAGCAATCATTCCATGTCAACCAACATGAAACTGATGGGTGAAGGATTTTTACAGGTATTAAATAAACATCTGCAGGAAAAATCGTATTCTGCGGAAATACATTCTTTACTAAAAAGGAAAAGGCTTGATGTGTTGCAACGTTATAAGAGGTTTGACATGATGACAATTATTGAAAAATTTGCATCCCGTAAAATATTGCATAAGTATTACAGCAAAAGAATTGTTGAAAAATTAACTGTAAAATGAAGTTGCCGTATTGAGAACAAAAACAATTTCTTATTACCCTCAACTTGATGCTGTCAGGGCATTTGCGGTGGTACTTGTTATGCTGGCTCATTATTTAAGCCGTGTTGGTTTTCATCAGTTACCGTATTTGTGGCTGGGAGTTGATGTCTTTTTTGTATTATCTGGCTTTTTAATTACTGGTATTTTAATCAACAAAAAACCTGTAGTTGGAAATCCCCGCTTAACAGAAATCAAAAATTTTTTTATCAGGCGGGTGTTGCGCTTATTTCCTGCTTATTATTTACTGATCATTGTTTTTTGGGGCGCGTTTAAGTTTGCCCATTTGTATATCTGGAATAACGATTTCAATCCCTATTTTTTCTTTTATATTCCTAACTGGTACTTCTATTTGCATCCTTCAATGGGAAGCGGCAGTTTCAATCATATATGGTCTTTGGGAGTGGAGGAACAATTTTACCTGGTATGGCCTTGGATAATTCTCTTTCTTCCTATAAAATGGCTGAAGTATTTGTTCCCCTGTATTATTGTCTTGTCAATAATGCTCCGTTTTATATTTATTAGTATTCCAAAATTTGATATGCTTCCTTTTTGTAATTTTCATACTTTAGGCGCTGGAGCTTTGCTCGCTTATTACTATTATAAAGAGCCCGGACAGTTGTTTTTTAAACAAATAATCAGGTTTCGTGAATGGTTGTTTTTAATCCTTTTTGTTTTATTAGTTATTGTTCTGGTGTATCAACCCTTTCGTGCTCTTAACGGAATTTTGGCGGATATACTTGTTCCCGCAGATGCAGCGTTGCTGGTACTTTGCAGCGTCCAGGGATGGAGTTTTGCAGGTAGGATCATTGCCGGTAATAAAATGGTTCAGTATATCGGGAAAATTAGCTATGGAATTTATTTATACCACATGCCGGTACCGGATACAATTAAAGCTGTGGCAAAGCATTTTGGGGTAACGATAAATTATTTTGAACATCCTTATTTATGGTTAGCCGTATTTTTTGGTATCACTTTTATCATAGCATCTTTTTCTTACCGGTTTATAGAAAGACCTTTTTTAAATTTAAAGAAAAAATTTGTTAGAAATCCAAGCCCAAATTATAATGGCGACCATTTAAACGCTGTTGTGAAAAGTTGAAGGTTTCAGTAATTATACCGGTAAAGAATGGCGCTATTACTTTGGAAAGATGCCTTAAAAGTTTGAGAAATCAAACTATTGGAAAGGAACTCGAAATAATTATTCCCGATTCTATGTCAACCGATGGCAGCAGGGAAATCGCTAAAGAATATGGAGCGATTGTGATGGATATTCCTGATGGTACTTTTAATCACGGTCTTACCCGAAATATCGGCGCACAGAAGGCTTCAGGAGATTTATTGTTTTTTACCGTACAGGATGCATGGCTTTCTGAAAATGATGTACTCCAAAAAATGGCGAAGCATTTTGAAGATGAAAAGGTAATGGGCGTTACAGGCCACCAGGCGGTGCCACATGAAAAGGACAAAAACCCATTGATTTGGTACAAAAGATTTAGTGAACCGGAAATAACCATTCGGGAAGTAAAAGATATTCAAAAATTTAATGAAGCAGGGCAGCCTTATCAGCAATCTTTAATCGCCTGGGATGATGTGGTGGCCATGTATAGGAGATCCGCATTGGTTCAACAGGCTTTTGTTGAAACGCAATTTGCCGAAGATTGGATATGGAGCAGGGATGCATTATTGAGAGGATGGCGTTTAATTTACGATCCTTCGTTGGTCGTATATCATTATCATCATTCCGGATATCATTATGCTTATAAAGTTGCTTATGCCGTCAACTATCATTTTTATAAGTTCTTTAATTTTAAGCCTGGTATTCCGAAAGTCTTTGTACCAATGGCAAAAGTTACCTATCACCTGGCTAAAAATCCCCAACTCACCTTACGGGAAAAATTATATTGGATTATCCATAATTATACCATCAGGATGGGAACTTTTAATTCTCACGTAAACTTCTTATTGCACAATTATATGGGCGGAATGAAATCCATTGAAAAAAGGTACTATATGGTTTGTAAAAAAATTCCACAAGGGAAACAGAAATAAATAGCTTTTGAAGCCAGTACTAAAAATCATTTTCTTTTTGATAAACTCATTTACATAATATGATAGTTCAAGTATTTTAAGGCAAATGCAGTCAAAGTATATTATTCTATACAATTATTTAAAAAATGCTTTGATTGTAGAGCCTTTGCCATTGTCAGAAGATCAAAAAAAAATGGCTAATCAAAAAAAATAAACGAAGATTTTTAGTAAATCTCATAAAGTATTTCATTAAAACTCATAATTTTGAGCAAGAAATAGGTGCTTTAAAAAAAACAAAATCTTCTTTTAGAGATACATTTGAAGCTATTTTCCAATTCCATTAGTCTCTTACTTAAATTTATTATATGAATACTTATTATAATGAAAATTATTTTTCATCCGGGATATTTAATTACGATTATGATGCTATAGCAATCGCAATCATTGAGCAATACCATCCGAAATCAATAATTGAATTTGGATGTGGCAACGGGGGATTGGCGAGATCTTTTGCATCACGTAGGATTAAAGTAGAAGTAATAGATGGATATGCTGAACCGGACTTTTCAGAATTTTCTAATGTGAGGTTTACTAAAGTTGATTTGAATAATGTAATGGAAGTCAATACATACCTGTCAAAACTTGATAATAAATTCGATATTTCAATAAGTTTTGAAGTTGCCGAACATTTAGACCCGGCAATTTCTTCGACTTTAATTAATTGGATGACTTCAATAGCTAATGTTGTCATTTTTTCGGCTGCTGTGCCGGAGCAGGCTGGGGATGGGCATATAAACTGCAGGCCAAGAGAATTTTGGCACCGGGAATTTGAAAATAAGGGATATATGATTGCTGATACAATTAGGGAAAAAATTAGAAATAATACTAAGATAGCCCGATGGTATAGACATAACATTACAGACTACTATCGTTTGGAAACTCCACCTAAAATTGAAGAATGGAGGCAAATCATTGATAGGCTTGTTTCATCTGATTCCGCTGCATCATCTGATTATTATCTCCAGTTCAAAAAAATAGATCTCGCACACAGAGAATTGGAATATTTAAACCAGGTTTTACGAATGCAACCAATTCGATTAGCATTTCAAATAAGAAATATTTTAAAAAGAATTATTGGAAAACCAGTTGTAAAGCTTAAATGAATTCTAAATTATATTTTGTCAGCATAATTATGCCCTGCTTTAATGTGTCCTTTTTTAGTGCAGAAGTATTTGAAAGAGTTTTACGACAAGCGCATACAAATCTTGAATTAATAATAATAAATGATGGATATACTGGTGACTCGGAAGGGGTTATAAAAACTTTCAATGATGAGTGGATTAGGTATTTTTCGTGAGGGCTATGTTGAACAAATGCAACGGTTGTACAAAAAAGAAGTCCTCATGATTACATGAAAGATTTCATTTCGGAAATTCCAATGTATGAGCAAAGCGAGAAGGTGTTTAGTTTGGTTTCTAAAGCTATTTCTGCATCCGAACCAATCGACATTAATTTATACAATGGTTATAAATCTTTGCTGAAAGAAAACATTGTTAATGAAAAAGAACTGATAACATTGAAAGCATGGTTAAAAGATATTAAAATTGCAAAACGTGGATGATCAACCTTTGGTTAGTGTTTTAATGACTTCCTACAATCGGGAAAAATATATTGCAGAGGCAATTGAAAGTGTATTGGCATCCACTTATGAAAACTTTGAATTGATTATAGTTGATGATTGCTCGGTTGATAAGACAGTATCTATAGCAAGAGCATTCGGATTAAAAGACAAAAGAATAAGATTGTATGTAAATGAAAAAAATTTGGGAGATTATCCAAACCGAAACCAGGCTACTTCTTATGCTCATGGGGAATTTCTTATGTTTGTTGATTCCGATGATAAATTATTGGAAAGTGGAATGGAAAGTTGTATAAAAACAATGAAGCTATTTCCTCAATCTTCGTTTGGGATATATTATTTAAACTCAAAAGAGCCCGCTTTTTTATTAGATTCCAATGATGCAATCAGGAAGCATTTTTTTGAGAAATCTTTTTTAACTGTTGGACCCGGTGGAACTATTATAAAACGTTCTTTTTTTGAAAAGATAAACAGATATCCAACAAAATATGGCCCCGCAAACGATATGTATTTTAATCTAAAGGCTGTTTGTTCTACACCTGTTGTTCTCTTGCCATTTGATTTTTTTTTCTACAGAATGCATGATGGCCAGGAGTTAAATAATAAATACAGTTACCTGATAAATAGTTATCAATATCTAAATGATGCTTTGCAGGACTTGTCTTTACCCTTAACGGATAAGCAAAAAAAATGGTTGGTTAAAAAAAATAAAAGACGATTTGTAGCAAATATTTTTAAATTCTATTTTGAAACATTTAATTTAAAAAAAACTAAGAATGCCATATTGAGTACGCATTTCTCAATAAAAGATGCAATGGAAGGAATATTTCATTTTGATTAAAATTTGGAAAAAGAGTATTAAACTTTGAAGAGTCATAAAAAAATAGTTATCGCGATTAATTCCATTCATGATAAAAAGAATAATTAAAAATGCTTTACCGGTTTCTGTTTTAAATATTATCCAGAAGTATAACAGGCAGCGGATAAGGGATGAGATTATAGGAAACTGGAAATTAGGCGGAAGTCCTTTGCCACCTCCGCATGCATTAAAACAAATGGTTATTGCGGAATATACAAAAAAGAATCATGCCACCGTATTAATAGAAACAGGAACTTATTATGGAGACATGATTGAGGCTCAGCGCATGTTGTTTAAAAAAATATTTTCAATAGAACTTAATGAAGATCTTTGGCAAAAAGCTGTGGGTAGATTTAAAAAATACAAGCATATTACTATTCTAAAGGGAGATAGTGGTAAAGTCTTGCATACTATTACAAAGAGTTTAAATGAAAATTCAATTTTTTGGTTAGATGGACATTATTCCCAAGGAGTTACTTCACGGGGCGAAAAAGATTGCTCCATTTTAGAAGAAATAGATGCCATATTTAGAAATAATAATTTGAATCACATTTTATTGATTGATGATGCTAGATGTTTTAATGGTGAAGGAGATTACCCCACAATTGAAACCCTTACCAAACGTATAAAAGAGTACGATCCGAATTATTATGCTGAGATAAAAGATGACATAATCAGATATACCAAATCAAATGATTAAATTATTAAACAAACTGCTTGGTAATTTTGGAATTCAAGTTAAACGTAACCAGGCATTATTGGCAGAAAGATTATTCCTGGATACAAAATATAATGGTGCAGTGAAGATATTTGATGTGCATAAGAAATACCAAAATAAAGATTTGAATAACTTAATTGAATGTATGATTTTTTCAAAAGACAGGGCAATGCAATTGCATGCATTGCTACATTCATATCTTCAGAATGTGGTGAATTATTGCCCATTGACAATTCTTTATAAAACAACTAATGATAGGAGCGAGAGAGCGTATGAAGATTTGAAAATTGAGTTTAAAGAGTATGATATAAAATTTCTAAAAGAAATTGATTTTAAATGCCAGGTTATCAATTGGTTTTCATCTGCTAAAGCCGATAGAATTTTTTTTATGACAGATGATGCTGTCTTCCTGGCTCCTTTCGATTTAAATGTTGCCATGTATTTTAATCCTCTTGATACCATTTTAAGCCTTACAAAAGGCTTCGACCTTACCTATTGTTTTACACATGATGTGAAGCAAAAAGTTCCTGATTTTGTTCAAAAGTTAACTTATAATAGCGATAATTTTAATTTCTGGAAATGGAATTCAAATCCTGATTCACCTGATTGGAATTATCCTTTATCTGTAGATGGAAATTTTTTTTTAAGAGATGAAATGTTGCAGATAGCAGAACATATTTCTTTTAAAAATCCAAATAGTTTGGAGGCAAGCATGCAGATATATATCGATTTGTTTGCAAACAGGCATGGTGTGTGTTTTGATAAAGCAAGACTGGTAAATATCCCTTGCAACCTGGTACAGAATACATTTAATAATAGGACAACAGGATTATTTGGTGCAGAGGAATTGCAGGATTTATGGGACGAGGGTAAAAGAATAAATTTTGAAGATTTTCAAGAGATGGAACCTGGCAAAGCTGTTCACACAAAATACACTTTCAAAACTAAATGATTAGAATTGATTGTTTAAAAGAAAATGTTTAACTAAGAATGTCGCTCGTCTCAATAGGTATTCCCTGCTATAATTCTGAAGCCTATATTGAAGAAACTCTAAATAGTATCTGCAGGCAAACATACTCTGAACTGGAATTAATTATTATTGATGATGCCTCCCTGGATGCTACTTTTGAAATAATTCAAAGATGGGCTACAGGTAAAAAATGGGTGAAAAATTTTAAAAATGAATCTAACCTTGGACTCGTAAAAACAGTTAATAGAATAGTAAGTAATTGTAATGGAGAATATATTCAATTGCTTGGGCACGATGACATTTTATTAGAAAATAAAATTAGGAACCAGGTAAATGCATTTATGAAATTACCTTCTAATGTAGGAATGATTTATTCTAATGTTTCAGTAATTGATGAAAAAGGTATTATAATAGAACCAGATTATTTAAGATACCATGGTTATGATTCAGAGAGTATGAATTTTAATGATGTAACAGGTGAATTATTGTCTTTCAATTTCATTCCTTCGATTTCTGTTTTATTAAAAAGAAGTGCTTTGGAAAAGACAGGAAATTATGATGAAAGTCTCGACTTCGAAGATCTTGATATGTGGCTGCGCATTTCCATTTTATTTCAAATAGCATATTTGCCTGAAATAACTGCTTTATACAGGAGAAATAAAAATTCATTAATGCATGATCCGGTAAAGAGAATAAATATATATGCTTCGTTGCTTAGGTGCCGGGAGAAATACCGCGGAATAAAACCTGAATGGGATAAAATTATAAATAAAGGAATAATACAAATGGCGCCAACTTTATATAGATATCGTCATTCATCCGGAAAAAAATGGCTGACAAAAAGATTGAAATACGATAAACACTTTAAGAGTTGGGCTTATTGGCTTCTTTCAAAATTTAATAGCAGGATCATTTGGGGGAAATAATGCAAAATAGTCCCCTGGTAAGTGTTTTAATGACATCATACAACAGGAACCAATTTATTGCTGAAGCAATAGAAAGTGTTTTAGCATCCACCTACCAAAATTTCGAATTGCTCATTGTTGATGATTGTAGTAAGGACAATACTGCCTCAATCGCAAAAGATTACGCATCTAAGGATAACCGGATAAAAGTATTTATCAATGAAAATAATCTCGGTGATTATCCAAACAGAAATAGGGCAGCTTCTTTAGCAAAAGGTAAATATTTAAAATACCTCGATTCTGACGATTGCATTTTGCCTGAAGGATTATCAACTATGATTAATGCGATGGAAAATGTAGGATCTGCTGGCTTAGGTATTAGCATCACCCTGGATAATGATAAAGTAGAATATCCAAAAAAACTTGATGCGGAACAAGCTTACTGCTATCATTATTTTAAAAAACCTATTTTTTTTGCATCTCCCGGAGAAGTTATTTTTACCAGGGATGCTTTTAATGCTGTAGGTGGATTTTCTGAAAAGCGAATGACAAGTGATTTCGACATGTGCCATAAAATATCGCTTCAATTTCCGGTTGTTTTACTTCCGGGAGAACTTTTGAATATACGGAATCACCCGGGAAGAGAGATGAAAGACCAGCAAAAATTTGCAGTGGATTATGAACGGGTAAAGTTATTTTATCTAAACAATGAAGACTGCCCTTTATCAGTCAACCAGGTAAAAATTATTAAAAAGAATAGGCGCAATACGGTATTTAAGATTTTCATTAAAAAATTATTTACCTTGAAATTCAGGCAGGCACTACCTCGCTTCAAAGTTTTTTGTTTCTATTTAGTTAATTAAAAATGAAAATAATTCTTTGCCTTCATCATTTCTTACCTGAATTCGTTGGAGGAACTGAGATCTATACTTTCAATCTTGCAAAGCAATTAATAAAACAAAATATTGAGGTAGCGGTGTTGATTCCTAACCTTGGAGTGGGCCGCACTGAAGAATATTATTATGAGGGAGTACGCGTGATCAAATATGCGGAAAACAGTAAAGAAGACAGGGCCATGATCCTTGGTAAAAAAAAGCCGGATGGTTTAAAATTATTTGGAGAATTACTGATAAAAGAAAAACCTACTCTTGTACATTTTCATGAATTAGCGCCCGGCAGAGGGATTAGTATATTTCATGTTGAAAAAGCGTATGAATTAAAAATTCCCATTGTCATTACTTTTCACGTACCTTATTATACCTGCTTCAAAGGTTCTTTAATTTATAAAGAAGATACCAAATGTGATGGCGAAATAAAAATTGATAAATGCACTGCCTGTGTGTATCAGCAAAAAGGGATTACAGGACTTAAAGGTTTTTTGTTTAATAAAGTTTCCATGGGATTGTATAGTCTTCATATCAATTCAACTGGTTTGAATAGTAAGTTAGGAACAGCTTTAGGACTGCCTTATGTGATCAGTAAGATCAAAAAGGATCTGGTGAAACTTTCCTCTTTTTCAGAAAGAATTGCGGTGATTGCCGGTTGGTATAAACAGGTGCTGGAAAGAAATAAAGTACCTGCCGAAAAAATAACTTTTATAAAACAAGGCTTACCTGTCAAAGGGAATAATGAAATTAAACCAATAGAGGTAAACCTTCCCATCAGAGTAGTTTACATGGGACGCATCACCCAATTAAAAGGGCTTCATTTATTAATTGATGCCATATTGCAATTGCCTTCTTCATCAATTAGTCTTACTATCTATGGGCTTGAAACTCCCGATCCGTAT
>Ga0208589_1000300_pt1 | contig 23894 bp, 18 predicted proteins | sample NGESurshal092012_2_FD_184486 | JGI IMG/M metagenome (GOLD analysis project Ga0208589, IMG submission 184486) | Arctic peat soil microbial communities from Barrow, Alaska - NGEE Surface sample F53-2 shallow-092012 (SPAdes) | ecosystem: Environmental > Terrestrial > Soil > Wetlands > Peat ...
GACAAACCGGTTCATTCCGGCGATAGCGTGGTTGCGATAGGCTATCCATTCCATGGCTTGCTGACATCCGACTTTACGGTCACGACGGGTATCGTCAGTTCGCTCGGCGGCCTCAGGAACGATACCCGATTTTTGCAAATCAGCGCCGCCGTGCAACCCGGCAACAGCGGCGGTCCGCTGCTGGACGCCGACGGGCAGATCGTCGGCATCGTGACGGGGAAACTGAATGCGATGAGATTCGCCAGAGCGACCGGCGATATCCCTGAAAACATCAACTTCGCCATCAAGACCGGCATGCTGCGCGATTTCCTCGACAACAGCGCGATCGCCTACCAGACCGCCACGGATGCCAAGAGCGATCTGAAGACCTCGGACATCGCGCGAAATGCGAGGGGATTTACCCTGCTGATTTCCTGCACGGCGACCGAACAGACGGTGAGTGCAAAGAGGTCGGAGGATTAGGCGGTGGAAGGTGGCGGCTTCCGCCAGAGGTGCTCTCACCCCACCAGCTCAATCACCCCGCTCATGACAGGCACGCATCGGCCGCCGACATGCGTCGCGGTGACCTCGCCCACCTTCTTCTCGGCCGAGGCATCGAGGATGCTCGGACGTCCCATGTCAAAACCCTGGCCGATGGTTTTGGACAGCGCGAGATCGCGCTCCGGGCCCAGATGCGCGAGCAGGCCGATCAGGGCGACCGCGGCGGAGCCGGTGGCGGGGTCTTCGGGAATGCCGTGCTGGGGCGCGAACATCCTGGCCTGGATGTCGCAGCCTTGCAGCTTGGCTCCTTCGTCGGCCTGAACATAGAGATGCAGGCCCGTCGTGCGGTCGCGCGGAAAATCGCGCGCGAACACTTCCGGCCGCGCGGCGGCCGACGCCAGGGCCTCGCGCGAGGCAAGCTCCGCGAACAGGAACGGCGCGCCGCACGAGGCTACCCGGGGCAGATGGACGGAGGTCTTGAAATCGGCTGGCTTCAGCGAGCACGCGGCGGCAACGGTCTCGATCGGGATTTCCTCGCCGAAGCTGAGCGGTTGCGGCGCGGTCAGGCGGGTCGCGACGACCTGGCCGTTCTCCCTGACGATGCCGATATCGACCAGGCCCGCGATCATCTCGAAGGCCAGGCGATCGCCGGGAATCCGTCGGCCATAGCTTTCGCCCGCACGCGCCAGCACGAAGGCGGTGCCGATGCTGGGATGGCCGGCGAACGGCATTTCGGCCCTCGGCGTGAAGATGCGGACCTGCGCGGCGTGCGCGGGATCCCTGGGCGGCAGGACGAAGGTCGTTTCGGCCAGATTGAACTCGGCGGCGATCGCCTGCATGCTCTCGGTCGAGAGGCCCTCGGCGTTGGTGACGACGGCGAGCGGATTGCCGCCGAACTGCCGGTCAGTGAAGACGTCGACGGTAACGAAATTCAGTTTCATGTGGTCTATTCCTCACGCGGCCGTGCGCGACGTTTGTCTCAATGTATCCGCGACAAGCCGCAGCGCGATCCGAAGCTCCGGCATGGCAAGCAGTCCGAAGCCTAGGCGAAACACGCGCGGTTCGTCGCCGAACCAGCCGCCGTTGGCGACCCTGACGCCCTTACCTGCCAACGCGCTGTAGAAGCGGCCCACGGCGGCATCGTCATACAGATGAGGTTTCAGGCGAACGCAGCAGAATGCGCCGGCGTCCGGTCGAACCCAATCGACAAAGCCGCTGTTTTCCCGGACCCAGTTCGCCGTGATGGCCAATCCTTCGGTCCGCAGCTTGCGCCGTTCGCCGATAAAGCGATCGCTGTTCTCGATCACTTTCAGCGCCAGGGCTTCGTCCACGGGAGAGCAGGAGATCACGGTGTTGAACTTGCCCAATACCAATTGCTTGCGCAGCGCGGGATCGCGGGTGATCGCCCATCCCAGCCGCAAGCCGGGCGCGCCGTGGCATTTTGATAGCGAGGCCACCGAAATCACCTTCGTGCTCAAGGCAAGTGCGCTCGCGGCCACCTCGGAATCATCGTCAAAGGCCGCGGCGCGATAGGTCTCGTCGACCAGCAAATAGGCGTCGGGGCAGGCTTCTTCCATCATGCCGAGAATCTTGCGGAGATCCTCCGGGGCGATGACAATTCCGGACGGATTCTGCGGCGAGGCGAGGGTGACAAGCCGGGTTTGCGGCGACAGTAGTCCGCGAAGCTCGGCGAGGTCCGGTCGATAGCAGCGATCGAACGTGAGCTGCAGCACGCGCACGTTGGCGCCAACTGCATCCAGAACGTTGCGCACCGGCGGAAACAACGGCGAAATCGCCACCGCTTCGCTGTCCCTGTCGCAAACGATGAACGCGATCAGGAATAGCGCGTGCATGCTGCCGACGGTGAGGACGACATCATCGGAGCTGACGCCGTGCAGGCGCGCAATGGCCTCGCGAAGCCGCGGGTTGCCCTCGGCGCTGGCATAGCCGAGCGCCAGCTCGCCCAAATCCGATAGATCGTGCGATGGGCCATCTGAGGGATCTGCCGGTCGCAGCAGTTCGGCGAGGCGAATATCCGGTCCCAGGCTTTCGCCGAGATCGTAACGCGGCGCCGCTCCGACCAGGGAGATGATCTCGCTTTCCGGAAATCGCACCATCCAGGCCTCCGTCATTTGGCGTCGTTCGCAGCTTACGGTTCAGGGCCACGAGGCGACCTGCATGGACAACCTAGCCGGCTGCCGCTCGATCAGTACAGTTACAGATAATTGAAATTGTACCCATAACAGTTATGATCGGTCGTACTGTTAGATCACATGCCTGAACCGTGGAGAGTGAATCCGTGCGCGCGGACCCCGGCTACCGATACGAAGAACTCGCCAGCTTCATCACCGATCTCGTCGACGGCGGCACGCTGTCGCCGGGATCGCGGGCGCCGTCGCTGCGTCAGATCAGCCGGCAGCGGCGCATCAGCCTGTCGACCGCGCTGCAGGCCTATCGCCTGCTCGAAGACCGCGGCGTACTGGAGGCGCGGCCGCAATCCGGTTTCTACATTGCCAGGCGCAGCGCGATTTCACTGCAGACGCCGGCGATTTCGCGGCCGCCCACAAATGCTACGCACGTGGCGATTTCCGGCATGGTGGTAAAGCTGCTGGAATATGCCGGCGATGCCCGGCTCGTGCCGCTGGGCTGTGCCATCCCAAGCGCGGAGCTTCTCGCCGCGGGAAAGCTCGACCGATTCCTGGCGCGGGCCGCGCGGGTGAAGGGCACGGAATATAATGTCTACACGTCGCCGAGGGGCCATCTGCCGCTGCGTCAGGAAATCGCCCGGCGTGCGTTACGCTGGGGGCAGGCGCTCTCGCCCGAGGATGTCGCGATCACCTGTGGCTGTACCGAGGCGCTGACGATTGCCCTGAAAACGGTAGCGAAGCCCGGCGACACCATCGCGATCGAGTCGCCGACCTATTTCGGCCTGCTGCACGCGCTCGAGGCCCTCGGTCTCAGGGCGCTCGAGCTTCCGACCGGCGCTGCCGACGGTATCGACCTCGCCGCGCTGGAAAAGGCGGTCAAAGGCAAACGGGTCGCGGCATGTCTGTTTTCGTCGAGCTTCAACAATCCGTTGGGTTGCACCATGCCCGACGAGAAGAAGATAAAAGTGCTGGATCTGCTGGCACGGCATCAGGTGCCGCTGATCGAGGACGATATCTACGGCGACATCTATTTCGGCGAGGTGCGGCCGAAGCCGTTCATGGCGCTCGACCGACGCGGCAACACGATCTACTGCAGCTCATTCTCCAAGACGGTGGCGCCGGGCTATCGCATCGGCTGGATTGCCACCGGCCGCCACATGTCCAGGGTGCTGGAGCACAAGATGGCGCTGACGTTATGCAGCCCCGCGCTGCTCCAGGTCGCGTTTGCGGACTTCCTGTCGTCCGGCGGCTACGACAGCCATCTGCGCCGGATCAGGCGGGTGTTCGCCGACAATGTCGACCAGATGATGCGGACCATCGACCGAACGTTTCCGGAATCCGTCAGGGTCACCCGGCCGGCCGGCGGCTTTGTGCTCTGGCTGGAACTGCCAAAACATCTGGATAGCCGCGAGCTGCTCGAGGCGGCGCTGAACAAGGGCATCTGCTTTGCGCCCGGCGACGCTTTTTCCGCCAGCGGCCGTTATGCCAACTGCCTCCGGCTCAGTTGCGGCCACGACTGGCGCCCAAGAATCGAAAACGGTGTCAAGACGCTGGGTAAGATCGTCACCGCGGCGCTAGCCAGCCGTTAGGGCTAGGCCGCTAACAGGCCTCTCAGGCAGCGGCGATCTTCTTCGTGCGCAACAGCAGCAGGGTGCGGATCTGCTCGACCGGCAGCGGGCGGCTGAACAGGAAGCCTTGCATCTCGTTGCAGCCGAGGTCGCGCAGCATTTCGCGCTGCGGTTCGGTCTCGATGCCTTCGGCTGTCGTCGTCATGTTCTGGGCATTGGCGATGTTGATGACCGCCTGCACGATGGCAGAGGCGCCGTCGCCGTCGGTGATGCCGTCGACGAAGCAGCGGTCGATCTTGATCTTGTCGAACGGGAAGCGCCTGAGATAGCTCAGCGAGGAATAGCCGGTACCGAAATCGTCGAGCGCGATCCGCACGCCGATGTTGCGCAGATGCTGCAGCAAGGTCAGCGCCGCGTCGTCGTCGCGGATCAGCACTGCCTCGGTGATCTCAAGTTCGAGCCGGCTCGCCGAAAGGCCCGTCGCCGCCAGCACGTTGGCCACCTTGAGAGAAAACGCATGGCTGCGGAACTGCACCGGCGAGACGTTGACCGCGAGCCGGACGTTCGGCGGCCAGTTCATCGCCTCCGCGCACGCCGTCGCCAGCACCCAGTCGCCGATCTCGCAGATCAGCCCGGTCTCTTCCGCGATCGGAATGAAGTCGGCGGGCGAGATCATGCCGCGCTCGGGATGCCGCCAGCGCAGCAGCGCCTCGCAGCCGACCACCTCGTTGCTGCGCAAATTGACCACGGGCTGGTAGTGGATTTCGAAGTCGCCGTCGACGATGGCCTGGCGCATGTCCAGCTCCAGCGTACGGCGCGCCTTGACCCTGGCGTCCATCTCGGCCTCGAAGAACCGGTAGGTGCGGCGGCCGTCGGCCTTGGCGCCGTACATCGCAAGGTCGGCGCTCTTCAGGAGCTGGTCGAGATCGGTGCCGTCATGCGGCGCCAGCGCGATGCCGATGCTGGCGTCGCTGGTGACGTGGTGTCCGAGGCATTGATAGGGCTCGCGGATCGCGTCGTAGATGCGCTTGACCAGCTCCATGGCATCGCTGGGGCTGGTGATGCCGGTCTGCACGACGGCGAATTCGTCGCCGCCGAGCCGGGCCACGAAGTCGGTATCCCGCACGCAGCCGCGCAGGCGGCCCGCGACCGCCTTGAGCAGCTCGTCGCCGACGGGATGGCCGAGCGAATCGTTGACGCTCTTGAATTCGTCGATGTCGATGTAAAGCATCGCAAGCTGCTCGCCGCTGCGCCTGATGCGCTCGAGTTCGTGCTCGAGCTGCTCGCGAAACAGCACCCGGTTCGGCAGATCGGTCAGGGCGTCGTAATGTGCCAGATGCGCGATCTGGCGTTCGGCGCGCCGGCGCTCGGTGATGTCTTCCTGGGTCGCGACCCATCCACCGCTCTTCAGCGGCTGGTTTCCGATCTCGATCTCGCGCCCGTCGGGGGTTTCGATGATGTTGTGGGTGGCTTTCTTGGCGGCGACATTGCGCAGGGTGCGCTCGCAAAATGCCTCGGCGTCGCCCTTGAACGAACCGATCCGCTTGCGGTAGGCGAGCAGGTCGCAGAAGTGCAGGCCCGGCTTCACCACGTCCCGCGACAGGCCGTACATGTCGAGATAGCGCTGGTTGAACAGCACGATCCGTGCGTTCTCGTCGTACAGCAACAGTCCCTGCGACATGTTGTTGACGGCGGTATCGAGCCGTTCCTTTTCCAGCGCCAGCCGTCGCTCGGCGTCCTGATGCTGCGCCGAAAGCTTGCGCACGATCAGGAACAGGGTCAGCGCAATCACCAGCGCCGAAAGCCCGGCGGCGCCGACCAGCGAGCGGGTCTGCTCGCGCCAGTCGGCCAGCGCGGTGGAAACCTTGACGGTCGCGATTACCGAAAGCGGAAACTGGCTCAGCATGCGCGCCGACGCCAGCCGGTCCTGGCCGTCGACCGGGCTTTGCACACGGATCGAACCATGATCGGTCTGGCGCAGCAGTTTCTGCACCGGCGCCGCGCTGAAATTCTGCCCGATCATTTGTTCGATGTGGGGATAGCGCGCCAGCATCGTGCCGTCGCGATGCAGCAACGAAATAGCGGCGCCGTCGCCGAGCGCCAGCGATTCGAAGAAAGTCTCGAAGCTCGCAGGCGACACCCCGCGCGAGACCACGCCGAGCAACGTGCCGTCGGGCGCGACGATCTTGCGGGCGATCACCGCGGCCCAGCCCCTGGCGAAGCGGCTGTGCACCAGCGAAACCACAACCTCAGGCGAACTGGGATCGCTCTTGAATCGCTTGAAATAGTCGCGGTCGGCGATGGTGACCGGCAGCACCGGCCACGAAGTCGATGAGTTGATCAATTGCCCGTCGGCATCGAAGATGTTGATCCGGGCGGTGCCGGAAGCGCCGCTGACCAGCGTCTGCAGCGTGACGTGGGCGTCCTCGCGGGAGATCTGGCGCTTGAACGCTTCGGGCGTGGCAAGGCCGGTCAGCTTCATGTGCTCGATGAGATCGCGCTGGACCGCATCGATATAACCGAGTTCGCGGTCGAAATGCCGGGTCAGCAGCAGCACGGTATTCTGAAGCTCGCGCTCGCTGTTGAGCATCGCGCGTTGCCGGAAGCTGACAATGGTGAAGGAGGTGCCGATCGCGATCGCGGCGATCAGCAGGATGCCGCCGAGAATCAGCAGGTTCAGCGGGTTGCGCCCGTTGGCCTTTGCAGCGTCGCTGTCGCGGTGATGAGCCGCTTCGGAGATCGTTTCTTGCATTGCCCCCCTCCTGGGAGGCATATGATTACAACGCCAGAGTGCACGAACCCTTGGGAATCTGGGTTAACGAAATCTAAATTACCGGGAAAGCACCGGGCTGGGCGGGCCGATATCCCCGAAACCATTGCTGATTTCGCCGCGGCCTTACCTATCCGGTTAAATATCCGTCGACGTTATCAGCGCGATCAGCTCGCGCCCGTAGCGCTCGAGCTTCTTGTCGCCGATGCCGGGAATGTCGCGCAGTTGTTCCGGCGTGGTCGGGCGTGACGCCGCGATGCCGTCGATGGTTGCGTCGTGCAGCACGACATAGGCCGGCACGCCGCGTTTGCGTGCGACCTCGGAACGCCACGCCCTGAGGATGCCGAGCAGATTGGCGTTGACGGCAGCCGCGCTGCCGGCGGGCTGTAGCGCGAGATCCCCGCGCCGCGATTTGGCCCGGCTGGGACGATCGCGGCCCGAGGTCTGCTCGCGCAGCATCACCTCGGTTTCGCCTTTCAGCACGCCGCGTGCGCTTTCGGTCAGCTTCAGCGCGCCAAAGGCTTCGCTGTCGGCCTCAAGATGACCCATCGCCACCAGCTGGCGCAGCACGGCGCGCCATTGCTTCTCGTTGAGTTCGCGACCGATGCCGAACACCGACAGCCGATCATGGCCGAACTGCTTGACCCGTTCGGTCAGGCGGCCGATCAGCACGTCGATCAGATGCATGGCGCCGAAGCGCTGTCCGGTGCGATAGGCGCAGGACAACAATTTCTGCGCCATCACCTTGCCGTCGCGCACCAAAGGCGGTGACAGGCAATTGTCGCAATTGTCGCATTTTCCGGCCGCGGGCGTTTCGCCGAAATAGCCGAGCAGGCGGCTGCGCCGGCAGCCGGTGGTCTCGGCGAGGGCGACCAGCGCGTCGAGCTTGCCGATCGATACGCGCTTGAAGGCGTCGGCGCCGGTAGATTCCTCGATCATGCGGCGCTGCTGCACGATGTCGGACAGGCCATAGGCCATCCAGGCGCTGGACGGCTTGCCGTCGCGTCCCGCGCGCCCGGTCTCCTGATAATAGGCCTCGATGCTCTTCGGCAAATCGAGATGCGCGACGAAGCGCACGTCCGGTTTGTCGATGCCCATGCCGAACGCGACCGTGGCGACAATGACGACGCCGTCCTCGTTGATGAAACGGTCCTGATGCCGCGCGCGGACCGAGGCATCAAGCCCGGCATGATAGGGCAGCGCCTCGATGCCGGCCTTGGTCAGCGCCTCGGCGGTGTCCTCGACCTTGGCGCGTGACAGGCAATAGACGATGCCGGCGTCGCCGGCGTGGCGCTCCCGGATCAAGGCCTTGAGCTGGGTCTGCGCGTTCTGCTTGTCGACGATTTCATATTTGATGTTCGGGCGATCGAAGCTCGCGACGAATTGCGGTGCGCCGGTGAGCCCAAGGCGGGCGACGATCTCCTTGCGCGTCAACTCGTCGGCGGTCGCGGTCAGCGCAATACGCGGCACGTCGGGAAAACGCTCGGCGATTGCGGAAAGGCCGATATATTCGGGACGGAAGTCGTGGCCCCATTGCGACACGCAATGCGCCTCGTCGATCGCGAACAAGGCGATTTTGGCGCGGCCGAGCAATGACAGGCAGCGCGGGGTCAGCAGCCGTTCCGGCGCGACATACAGCAGATCGAGGTCGCCCGCCAGCAGCCGCCGCTCGACATCGGCAGCCTCATCGAAGCTCAACGTGGAATTCAGCACCGCGGCCTTGACGCCGGCCTCTAACAGGCCCGCGACCTGGTCGCGCATCAGCGCGATCAGCGGCGAAACCACGATGCCGCAGCCCTCGCGCAACAACGACGGCAATTGATAGCACAGCGACTTGCCGCCGCCGGTCGGCATCAGCACCAGGCAGTTGCCGCCGTCTGTGACATGGCGGACGATCTGTTCCTGCGCACCGCGAAAGCCGGGTAGCCCGAACACGGCATTGAGCACGGCGAGCGCGTCGGGGGCGGCGCCGGATTCGCGGCCGCGCGCCGGGGCGATATTGGAAGCGGGCATCAAGGGTTCGATCTGAGAGGCAGGAGTTGAGAGGCAGTCCGCGCTGCGCGAGATTTATCCCAGATTCGTGGGCTAGCCTATGGTTTCCGGCAGGTTTCAACCGGCGGCCTAGCTTGACTTCTGCTGTGGGAGGGCGATCAGGCGCCCGCGAACCGCAGCGCGTCAGCGACATTCAAGACCGGGATTTTCCGGCGCGCGGCCGCCTCCAGCCCGTGGCGCAGAAGTTCCGGGGTACAGCCATAGGGGCTTGGCGTGGCCTCGACGTCATGGCCGTAGAAGATCAGCCAGCCATTGCTGGCGATAGCGTCGTCGAAGGCGCGATCGATTCCGTCGCGGTCGATCTGTCCCTCGATCAACGGCATGGCGTGCAGATATTGCAGATCCACCGCGCCGCTGTTGACGCCGGGAAAGATGCCGCGGGACGAATGGAAGGCTCGGCCGAGCTGGCGCTTGCGCAGCACCGATCCGGTGCCGTAGGGATAGGCAAAATTCTCGATCCTGATCGAGGAGTCCAGCCCCTGCAGATAGAGGCGATTTTTCTCCAGCTCCGCGGCCATCGCGGCCGCGGTCAGGTCGGTGGCGCGCGCGTGCGAAAACGTGTGGCAGGCGATTTCATGGCCGCCGCGGTGAAGGCTGACAATGTGGTCGGCGCTGACGCCGGTCCAGTTGCCGGACCAGCTATCCACCAGTCCGCCGGCGACATAGAACGTTCCCCGCGCGTTATATTCCTCGAGCATTGCAGCGCCCCGCGTGGCCGCGCTGATCGGCGCATCGTCAAAGGTGAAGCTGACCATCGGACGGCTGTTGTTCAGCTTTGCCGGCGAGACGCGCAGATGCCGCGCCAGCTTGTTGCCGACGCGCGCTTTCAGATTTGACCACGCCTGGCGCATGAGATCAGCGTTTCCACAGGACTGGAGACGGTCGCCACACAAGCAGATCGGGCTTCCTGCGCGGCAGATAGTTACCTCAGAATCATCCGCTTGCGTTTTTGTGCAAGCGCCGTCCGTTATTATCCATAATGCGTAACTTTATCGGAAATCAGTCGATGCCCGCCGACAACCTGACGCCGTCGGACAGATATTCGAGCCAATTGCCGAAGATTGCGGCGGCGGCAACGCCGGTCGCGAGATCGGAGCGCAGCGCGAGATGCGGAAGTTCGACGCTGAGCGGGATCTGGCGCTCGGCGCTCGCCCGCTTGCGGTAGTTGGCGAGCCTGCGTTCGGTCTCGGCGTCGAAATAGCCGGAGGGCACTGCAGGAAACATGTCGCGCTGGCGCGCGAGATAGCGGGTGATGTCGCGCAGATATTCCCGCTGCAGCGACTGCGCTTCATATTCGGGGTGGCCCTGGAAGAAGACGAAATGGCTGCGCAGCCGCTTGGCGAAGATGTCGACGCCGGCGTCCGGCGATTCCGTCAGCAATTGATACCCGTGCGCGGCAAGGTCCGCTTTGCGCAGCGCATTGAGTCGCGAATGCGCGATCTTGAGCGGGGAGCGGATATTCTTCATCAACCAGTCGTCGGTGACCTTGTGGCAGTCATAGACGCCGGAGCATTTTTGCTCGAGCCGCTGCCGCTCGATGCCGTCGAGATGCAGTACGGCGGCGTGGGCGGCGAGGCACGACCAGATCGCCGAGCGGGTATGGGCTTCCGCCCAGTCGATCACGTCGGTAAGATCTTTCCAGAACGGTTCCTCCGGCAGCGTCGCGGCGATCGGCTCGGCGCCGGTGACGATCAATCCATCAAGCTTCAAGCGCCCGAGATCGGCGATGTCGGTATAGCGGCCCGCCATCAGCGCCCTGGCTTGCGGCGACCTCTGCACCGAGGGCAGCGAGAAACAATGCAGGTGAATGCGCCGTTCGCCGGCGGCTGCTTGCAGCAGGCGGGTGAACTGGCGTTCGGTGGCCTGCAGCGCCGGATCCGGCATGTTGTTGACGAGGCCGATGCGCAGCACCGCATCGGAGGTTCGACTGTGCTCGAACGTGTCGGCTTCACGCGACTGCGTCGGCGCCAGCGCGGGGCTGACGATACGCCGGTGTTTGTCGAGCGGCACGGTCATGGGATGCCTGGCGGTCTATTCCGCCGCCTCGAGATGGCGCGAACCGGCCGCGGCGAGCGCCTGGTCGATGTCTTCGATGATATCCGCGCTGTGCTCGATGCCGATCGAAAGCCGGATGGTTTCGGGAAGGATACCGGCCATGCGCTGCTGCTCGGGCGACATCTGGCGATGCGTGGTCGATGCCGGGTGGCAGGCGAGCGATTTGGCGTCGCCGATATTGACCAGCCGGGTGATCAGCCTGAGCGCGTCATAGAACGCCTTGCCGGCCTCGTGGCCGCCCTTGATACCGAAGGTGAACAGCGAGGAGGCGCTGCCGTTGAGATATTTCTGCACCAGGTCGTAATAGGGGCTGTCGGTGAACCCGGCATAATTGACCCAGGCCACGCGCGGATCGTTGCGCAGGAACTCCGCGACCTTGCGGCCGTTCTCGACATGGCGCTCGACGCGCAGCGCCACCGTCTCGATTCCCTGCAGCAGCAGGAAGGCATTGAACGGCGACAACACCGAACCCATGGTGCGCTGATAGACGCTGCGCGCGCGCTGGATATAGGCGCTGGCGCCGAAATGGTCGGTGTAGACCATGCCGTGATAGGAGTCGTCGGGCGTGCTGAAGGTGGGGAAGCGCCTGGCGTGTTCGGCCCACGGAAAGCGGCCGCTGTCGACGATCGCGCCGCCGAGCGTGGTGCCGTGGCCGCCGAGAAATTTGGTCAGCGAATGAACCGAAATGTCGGCGCCGTAATCGAACGGTTTCAGCAGGATCGGGGTCGCAACCGTATTGTCCACGATCAGCGGCACGCCGTGACGGTGTGCGACTTTCGCCAGCGCTTCGATATCGCAGACGTTGCCGGCGGGATTGCCGATGGTCTCGGCGAAAACGGCCTTGGTGTTCTCGTCAATCAGCCGCTCGATCGCGTCGGCCTTGTCGCTGCCGGCGAAGCGGCCGGTGATGCCCTGCCGCGGCAGGATGTGCGAGAGCAGGGTATGCGTCGTGCCGTAGAGCTGCGGAACGGAAACGATGTTGCCGCCCCCGTCGGCGACGTTGATGAAAGCCATATGCAGCGCGGACTGTCCGGTCGCGACCGCGAGCGCGCCGACGCCGCCTTCAAGGTCGGCGACGCGCTTCTCGAGCACGGCGGTGGTCGGATTGGAGATCCGGCTGTAGCGGAAGCCTTCGGCTTCGAGATTGAACAAAGCGGCGCCGTGATCGGCGCTGTCGAACGCATAGGCAACGGTCTGGTAGATCGGAACCGCGACGGATTTGGTCGTCGGATCAGGGTCGTAGCCGGCGTGAATTGCGATGGTTTCGTTGCGCATTGTCCACCTCTTGGCGACACGCATTTCGTCATGCGTTTTGTTCGCCCCCTCCCGTTTCTAGTGGGCAGGCGTCAACGCAGCAATAATTTGCGATCGGTTTGATGAAATAACCCTAATGGAGATCAACCAATTGATTAAAATTTGAATGAAAAATCCTCCAAGGTGGTAACGTCGCGCACGGCGCGCGACGGCAACGAAATCCTCAGCAATTCCGGCGATAGTACCACCGGATTTTCGCGGCTGTTTTCGTGGCGTACGGGCCGCAAATTGGGTGAGGATGATGGCGCAGACGACAGCACCGGTCAGTTTTTCGGAAACCTGGACTTTTTTCGAGGGCACCTGGCACCAGGGCAATGTGCCGATCATGGGCCCGCGCACCCATGCGGCGTGGCTTGCCTCGACGGTGTTCGATGGCGCGCGCGCCTTCGAGGGCGTGGCGCCCGACCTCGACCGGCACTGCGCGCGGATCAATCAATCCGCTGTGAATTTCAAGCTCAAGCCGGTGGTCGATAGCGAAACCTGGCTCGGGTTGGCGCGCGAGGGCATTGCCCGCTTCGCGCCGAATTCCGAGCTCTACATCCGGCCGATGTATTGGGCGCAGAACGGCGCCGGCGGCGGCGTGCTGTTCGATGCCGAAACCACCAATTGGTGCCTGTGCATCTATGTCGCGCCGATGCCGCAGCCAACCGGCACCGCGATCACGCTGTCGCCATTCCGGAGGCCGACCGCGGAAAGCGCGCCTGTGCATGCCAAGGCGGCGTGCCTCTACCCGAACAATTCCCGCGCGCTGATCGAGGCGCAGGCGAGGGGTTTTGGCAACTGCCTGCTGCTCGACGCGCTCGGCAATATCGCGGAGTTCGGCAATTCGAATGTCTTCATGGCCAAGGACGGCGTGGTCTATACGCCGGCGCCGAACGGCACTTTCCTCGACGGCATCACGCGGCAGCGGGTGATCGGCCTGTTGCGCGGCGACGGCGTCACGGTGGTCGAGACGACGCTGAAATATGAGGATTTCCTCGGTGCCGACGAGATCTTCTCCAGCGGCAATTTCGGCAAGGTGGCGCCGGTGATCCGGATCGACGATCGCTCGCTGCAACCCGGCCCGTTCTACGGCCGCGCGCGGAAATTATATTGGGAATTTGCTCACGCCTGATGGCGGGGTGCCTTACGGGCCGTACAGCACCAGTTCGGTGTCGGTCAGGTCAGCCAGCCGGGGCCGCTGCGGGCCTTTGAAATATTTGCGGCCGCGCGCTTTCGAGAACAGGCCGGTCAGGCCTTCGACCGGCCCATTGGAATCCAGTAGCACCGCAATCTTGCCGTGACGCAGCAGAAGCCGGCCGATGGTGGCGGCGCATTGCACGTAATCGGCGACGTCGCGGCAATAGATCAGCTGCATCGCGGGCGGCGCGATCCAGCCGCGGCGGATGCGCATCGGCAGCAGGATGAACGGCAGCGCCTCGCCAGTGACGGTGCGGCACACCACGCTAAGGCAGCCATAGCGGGCGTGCCGGGTCAGCATTTCGACGTCGCCGGCGGGCAGGCCGGCAATCGTTTTGGTGTCGGGCGTAACGGTCTCGATCGTCATGCCCGCGGGAACGCGCGACAGCGCCGCCGCCGAGAAGAACAGCCCGCTGCAATAGGCAGCAAAACCCTGCGTCTCGATGATCGGCCAGGTCCAGGTCGCCGGGCTGATGTTGATGTAGGTGACTTCCTTGTTCTTCTGCGCGATCTTGGTCAGCATCGGCGCGTAATTGCGAAACGCGGGCTCGACATACCAGCTCGACAGATTGCAATGGATCGTCGTCTCGGCGCCGTCGCTGCGTGATGAGTAGATCAGCAGCAGCACGCCGGCCGGCACGCCATTATTGTCGATCATGTAGCCGAAACGGGGATAGCCCGATGGAACCTGGCGTTCGGCCTGGCGGCGCAATCCCTGCATCCAGTAGCCGCGCGACCGGCCGACAAACCCGCGCGTCAAAAGATCCGCGACCGCATCGATGTCGGTCTCGGAAATTTCCCGGCAGCGGATTTTTTGCGCGATGGTCAACCAGCGAGCTCCTCGGCCGCATGGCGCGCGAAGCCCAGCATCTGGCGCAGCTTGAGCGGCCATTTGGCGGTGTCGGTGCCATGGGTATGGAACATCGCGACCGCGAGACGATCCATGCCGAACGCCACGCAGCCGGTATGCGCCGGTTCGCCATTGGCGTCGGCGATGCCCCAGGTGGTGCCGAAATGGTCGCGGTGATAATTGAAGCTCATGCAGGCGGTCGGCTGCTCTTCCGAGCGCAGCGGCACCAGGAGCTCGAATTTCAGCGATTGCTGTTTCTGGCTGACCGCCTTCATTTGACCGACCCGGCCGAAGAAGGGATCGCTGGCGTAGTCGACCTTGAAGGTCAGGCCGAGATCGCGCGCGATCGCCTGGGCGCGGACCATCCAGCGCTCGCGGAAATCGGACACATCGTCGGGGCTGCCGATACAGACATATTCGCGCATCCGGAACGATTGCAGCCGGTCGAGATGACGCGACGGCTCGGCGCGGAAGCAGTCGGCGGCGACGTCGAAACGCAGGCCGCCCTTGGGCAGCGGGCCACGCGCCGCGGCAATCGGATAAACCGGGTAGCAGGCCGCCGGCGACAGCACGAGGTCGGCTGGCGACAGCGACGTGGTCCAGTCGCCGCCGGCATCGAAGCGGCTGACGGCCTGATGGATTTCGCGTTCGGTGCCGTGCAGGCCGCAGACGCAGCCGAGCAAATTGGGAAAGCTTTTCAGATAGCCGGATTTCTCCAGCTGGCCGCGATTCATCACCGGCGGGAAGCGCATGATTTCGGTGCCGGACTCGCGATTGCGCGTGATCAGGGCGGCGAGCCGCTCGACCAAATCCTCGTACAGGCCGGTCCGCGCGTAAACGCCATCGGTGCCCATCCGGTGGAACAGGGTATCGGCGAGGTGATCCAGCGGATCGGTCGCCTGCGGCGCGATTTCGGGCGAATCGGTTTGGGCAATGGTCTTCATGATCGGCCTTCCAGGATTTTGTTGTTGTTACCGGTTCAATCGCGCAGGGTCGTTGGCACGCCGCTCATCAGGCTTGCGGTGGCGATATTTGCGAGGATGCGGTCGTTATTGATCATCAGCGGCGACGAAAGCACGTCGCGGAGCTGCCGCCCGACGGTGAAGTCGCCATCATTGCGATATCCTGACAGGCCGCAGGCCCGCATCGCGCTCATGACGGTGGTGACCGCGAGTTCCGAGGCCTCCACCTTCAGCAAATTGATCGACGACTGGAAGTCGAGCGACGACAGCGCGCGCTCGTCATGCTCGAACGTGGCATAGGTGTCGAGCGTCGAAGTGATCATGGCGCGCAGCTTGGTCAGCGACATCTTCGCCGAGGTGAAATGCGCCGCGCCCGGAGGCATCTGGCCGCCGGCGCCGCGCGCCGCCTTGCGAATGAACGCCTGCGCCCGATCGACGGCCGCGGCCGCGATGCCGGCCCAGACCGACGACCAGCAGAGATGGGCGACCGGCGTCATGGTCTGTGCGTGAATCTTGTCGTAACCCTCCGGGAAAATCTGTTCGGACGCACCGGTTGCCTTCAGCTCAAAGCCGGCGCTGCAGGTGCCGCGCATGCCGAGCGTTTCCCATTCGAGGCTGCGCGTCAGCGTGTAATCGTCCTTGGTGAAGGCCACCAGCACCTGGTCGGAGGAAGCGGCGTCATTGGCGCGGCGGGCGATGGTAACGATGCCGTCGGCCTGCGCGCCATAGGAAATCACGGTGGCGTTGCGCAGCAGCGAGATGCCGGCGTCGGTGCATTCGACCGCGGCGGCGCTGGAGCGGATGTTGCCGCCGTTCTGGCCTTCGGTGGTCGAGGACGCCAGCAGCATTTGTTCGCTCGCGACGCGGCGCATCAGCGCTTCATGCCAGGCGCTGCCGGTTCCGTGACGGACCAGGCAGGCGACCTTGGTCTGATGCATCGCGAAGATCATCGCGGTGGAAGAACAGGCCCGGCCCAGCGTGTAGCACATTTCGGTGATGTCGAAGATCGAAGCGCCGGAGCCGCCGAACGCGACCGGGATCTGGGCGCCGAGCAGCTTTTGCTGGCGCGCGGCGTCGATGGCGGCTTTCGGGAAGCGCGCGTCGCGATCGACGTCTGCCGCGTCCTTTGCCGCGATGGAGGCGACGGCCGCGGTGCGCTGCATGAAGGAAGAGGAGAGCAGCAATTGTTCGCTGATATCATCCGCGGTGGAATCGCGGGCGGCTGAATCACGAGGCCTGGCTTCTTGCATGTTCATGCCGGTATGTCTCCAGGGTTCATCGGTACGAAACATCTGCGCCAACAGCGCGCCCGATCGAGACAAGGCTAAGGATTTAATTCAAATGCGTCGACGAAATTCAGGGTAAACGGTTTTCATTTCAAATTTATCGGTTAATCAACCGTGCTTTGATGCCCATAAATTTCTCCGATATCATAAACGCTTGAGTAACAGGCATTAGCGTTAAGAGCAGAATGAAGGTTTGCGTCAAACGAGATTCACTGTTTTTCAAACCGCGCCGGGATTAGATAATGCCCGAGGTTCGGCATTACCCGATTGATACCAAGAGAGATGGAATATCCAGATGCAGGCTCTTACCACCGAAATTAGCAACCGGGTCATGGCGCTGGTCAAGGCAATCCTCGAACAGAACGCCATCGCCGCGACTGTGGATCCCGATACGCGGCTGGTGGATGTCGGATTGACCTCGATGGACATGGTCAACCTGATGCTGGGCGTCGAAGCCGAGTTCGATTTCACGATTCCGCAGGCGGAAATCACCCCGGAGAATTTCCAGTCGGTCAAAAGCCTGGAAGCGATGGTGATGGGTCAGTTGCAGGCGGCGGCCTGATCCGGCGCAAAGCTTCAACCCCGGCGCTGCGGCGGCAGCTATCTTCAGCTTCAGCCTCATCCCTTGAAATGCATCAAACGCCGGATCATCCGGATGTTGGCATAATCCACCATCTTGCCATCGACGGTCACGGCGCCCTGACCGTTGCGCTCCGCCTCCTCAAAAGCCGCCAGCATGCGCCCGGCACTGGCCAGTTCGGCATCGGAGGGGATGAACGCATCGCGCGTGGCTTCGATCTGGCTTGGATGAATGGTCTGCTTTCCGTCATAGCCCATCGCGGCGGCCTTCCTCGCGCCGGAGGCGGTTGCGACCGCATCGCGGAAGGCGCCGCACGGTCCGTCGATCGCGCGCAGGCCGAAGGCGCGCGCCGCCACCAATAGCCGCATCATCGGATAGGCAAAGAGATCGAGCGGCACTTCGGGATGGCCGTCGGCAGCGCCGCCGACATGGCGATATTCCGGCGGCGAGACGCCGACTTCAGTGCTGCGCGCGCCGATCGAGGCCGCGAAGTCGCCGACACCGAGATGCAGCGCGGTGACCAGCGGATCGGATGCCGCGAGCGCTTCCACATTGACCAGCCCGCGCGCGGTCTCGATCAGCAATTCCATCGCGACCGGCGTGGCGCGCGTTCCCATGGCCTCGGTGATCCAGCGGCCGATTGTGGTGACCTCGGTGACAGCCTCGGCCTTCGGGATCAGGAAGGCGTCGAGCCGCGCGATGCAGGCGAGGCGCTCGATCTCGAGGCGGATCGACGGAGTCTCAATTGAATTCAGCCGCACCGTGACATGCTTGGTGCCCCAGTCATGTGACGTCAGCGCGGTCACGGCGGCATCCAGGGCCGCGGCCTTCTCGGCCGGCGGCACCGCATCTTCGAGATCCAGAAACACGGCATCGGCCACTGATGCGGCGGCGTTTTGCACCATGCGCGCGCGATGCGCCGGCACGGCGAGATAAGTTCGGGTCAAACGCTGTGCGGTCATCTGCTGATGGCTTCCTTTAGTCCAAGCTCGGCGAGGATCGCTTCGGTATGCGCGCCGAGGGCGGGAATATCGCCCATCACCGGCTCGGTACCGGGAATGGTGATCGCGGGCAGAAAGCTCGTCAGCGACCCGTACGGCGAGCCGACCTTGCGAACCCGATCGCGTTCGTGAAGCTGCGGGTGTTTCAGGAACGCTTCGACGGTGTTCATGCTGGCGTTGGCGATCGCCGCTTCGTCAAGGCGCTGGATCACCTGTTCGGCGGTAAGATTGGCAAAATGCCGCTCGATCAGGGCTTCCAGCGCATCGCGATTTTGCATGCGCTGCGGGTTGCCGCAGAAGCGCGGATCGTCGGCCAGCGCAGCATCGTCCAGCACCTTTGAGCAGAGCGCGACCCATTCGCGCGCGTTCTGGATGCCGAAGAACACCACGACGCCATCGCCGGCCCGGAACGGGCCGTAGGGCGCGATCGTCGCATGCCGCGTACCGGTGCGGACCAGCGGCTTGCCGGCGCCTTCGGTGTAGTACGCAGGATAGCTCATCCATTCGGTCATGGAATCGAACAAGGATACCTCGAACGCCATGCCCTTACCGGTGCGCTCGCGATTGAACAGCGCCATCAGCACGCCGTTGACGATGTACATGCCGGTGGCGGTATCGACGACGGCGATGCCGCATTTGGCGGGTTGCTCCTGGGTGCCGTTGACCGAAAGGAAGCCGGCCTCGCATTGTACCAGGAGATCATAGGCCTTCTTCTGGCTGTACGGGCCGCCGCTGCCATAGCCGGAAATATCGCAGGCGATCAGTCGCGGAAAGCGCTTGACCAGCGTCGCGCCATCGAGGCCGAGTCGTTGCGCCGCGCCCGGCGCCAGATTTTGCAGGAATACATCCGCCTGCGGCAGCAGCGCGTCGAGTACGCGCTTGCCTTCCGCGCTTTTGACGTCGAGCGCCAGGCTCTCCTTGGAGCGATTGGTCCATGCGAACTGGCTCGACATGCCGTTCATGACGTAATCGTAGTCGCGGCAGAAATCGCCCTTGCCGGGCCGCTCGATCTTGATCACCCGCGCGCCCCAATCGGCCAGATGGCGGCTCGCCAGCGGCGCGGCGATCGCCTGTTCGAGCGAGACCACGGTGATGCCGGACAAAGGAAGCTTGGGCTGGTTGTCGGGAGTTTTCATCGGCTTTTTCCGGTCATTATTATTCCGTTCCCGTCGCCGGCCGTGTCCCCGGGGGCGAAGTCCGGTCAAAACGCATGGTTTCGGCGCCGAGGTCAAGACGGGGTGATCGGTGTCCTTGCGGTGAGGCGGCAAACGCGGATATGTGCTAAGCATCGCCCGGCGTTCAACAAATATAAAAGGCGCACAGCAGGGATGACGGCCAGATCGCGCATGATCGCAAGCGTTGTCGCCGTCGTGCTGATCGCCGGCGCGGCCGCGGCGTTTGCGATAGCTTGGCGCCCTGTGATCGCAGCCATCGACCCGCCTGCGCCGGCCTCGTTCGACCCTGCCTTGGTCAAACACGGCCGCGAGCTTGCGGCGCTCGGCAATTGCAACGATTGCCATACGGTGCGCGGCGGCGCGAGCTTTGGCGGCGGCCTGCCGGTGCCGACGCCGTTCGGCATCATCTATTCGTCGAACATCACGCCCGATCCGGAAACCGGTATCGGACGCTGGCCGGAAACAGCCTTCCGCCGCGCCATGCGTTCCGGCGTCAACCGCGACGGACAGCATCTCTATCCGACCTTTCCCTACGATCATTTCACCAACGTTTCCGACGAAGACGACGCGGCGCTCTATGCGTTCCTGATGACGCGGCCCGCAGTTCACGCGCCGGCGCGCGAGAACCAGTTGCCGTTCCCGCTTGACCAGCGCGTCACCATCGCGGGCTGGAAGCTGCTGTTCCTGCGCCGCGGCAGCTACCAGCCGGACGGCACCAGGAGCGCGGAGTGGAATCGCGGCGCCTATCTCGTCGAAGGGCTGGCGCATTGCGGCGCCTGCCATACCCCGCGCAACGGGCTGGGCGCGGAACGCTCGAACGCGGCGTTCGCGGGCGGCGATGTCGACAATTGGCAGGCCTATGCGATCAACACGCAATCGCGAGCGCCGATTCCATGGACGGCTGACGCGCTGTTTTCGTATTTGCGCCAGGGCTGGCAGGCCGATCATGGCACGGCCCGCGGGCCGATGGCGGAAGTGGTCAGCAATCTGTCGTCGGTCAACGAAAGCGACGTGCGCGCAATCGCGACCTATATGGCCGGCGTGTTCGGCGCGCCGTCGCCGGATCGCATTCAGCGGGGCGAGGCCGCCCTCGCGCAGGCCAAATCTCCGACGCTCGAAGCGCCGGCTGTCGTGGCGGCCAACGCAACGGGTGCTGCGATCTATGCCGCGACTTGCGCCACCTGTCACGAGACCGGCCGGGCGCTGCCCTATGGTGGCGTTCATCTCGGTCTTTCCACTGCGTTGAGCAGCCCGGATGCCCGCAACGCCGCTAACATCGTGCTATCGGGCGTCCGCGCGGTGGCGGGCGAGCGCAGCCCGATCATGCCCGGCTTTGCCGACAGCATGAACGACGGCCAGGTCACCGCGTTGTTGCAGTTCCTGCGCGCCCGCTTCAGCAACCAACCGCCATGGACCGGCGTTGAAAATAGTGTTGCGGAAGCCAGACACACCCAGACCGTGTTCCTCCAGACCTCGCCCGGGCCGCACAACGCGCCCGCCGATGCAACGCAGCGAGACAAACCATTGAAGGCATTGCCATGATGACATTGAAGGTCAATGGTCGGGATCACCAGATCGACGCCGATCCGGACACGCCGCTGCTCTATGTGCTGCGCGATGAAATAAAGCTCAATGCCGCGAAATTCGGTTGCGGCCTCGGCCAGTGCGGCTCGTGCACCGTGATCGTCGACGGCAAGGCGGTACTGTCCTGCGTGACGCCGCTGCTGCTGCTCGAAGGCAAACAGATCACGACGCTGGAAGGCCTCGGCACGATCGAGGCGCCGGCGCCGATCCAGCGCGCCTTCATGGAGGAGCAGGCCGCACAATGCGGCTACTGCATCGCCGGCATGATGATGCGGGCGCAGGCGCTGCTGCAACGCAATCCGAAGCCGACCGACGCGCAGATCCGCGCCGAGATGGAACCCAATCTGTGCCGCTGCGGCACCCATATGCGGATTTTGCGCGCGGTTCATCGCGCGTCGCGGCTGATGGATACCGCGGATGCGTCGCCTGCTGGTCACGGGAGCGCCCAATGAACGCCCCGATCAACCCGCCCGTGATCCTCGATCGCCGCCGCGTGCTTGCGGGCGGCGGCGCACTGGTCGTCAGCTTCTCGTTGTCGGGCGCGCATGCACAGGATCAAGGCCCAAAGGCCGCCCCGGCACCGAGCCTTCCCGGCAGCCTGAACAAGACGCCTTATCTGGATTCCTGGATCCGCGTCGATGCCGATGGCGCAATCACCGCGTTCACCGGCAAGGTCGAGCTTGGCCAGGGTTTCAAGACCGCCTTCCAGCAGATCGCGGCCGAAGAACTCGACGTGCCCTTTGCATCGCTGAAGATCGTTACCGCCGATACGCAGCGCACCGCCAACGAGGGCTACACCGCCGGCAGCCATTCGATGCAGGACAGCGGCACCGCGATCCAGCATGCGGCGGCGCAAGTGCGCGCGCTGTTGCTGGCCGAGGCTGCGCGGCGGCTCGAAGTGCCGGAAGAGAATTTGCGTGCCGAAAACGCCACGGTGATCGCGTCCGACGGCCGCAAACTCGGCTACGGCGAACTGGTGGCGGGAGACATGCTGCATGTACAGGCGCAGCCGACGTCGAAGCTGAAGGATCCCGCGACATTCAAGCTGATGGGCCAGCCGGTGCCACGGGTCGACATCCCCGCCAAAGTCACCGGCGGCGCGGCCTATGTGCAGGACATGCGGCTGCCCGGCATGGTGCATGCGCGTGTCGTGCGGCCGCCGAGCTATGGCGCGCAATTGATTGAGTGCGACATCGCGCCGACCGAGAAGATGCCCGGCGCGATCAAGGTCGTGCGCGACGGCAATTTCCTCAGCGTCGTCGCCAAGGGAGAATTCCAGGCGGTCAAGGCGATGGGCGTGCTGTCGGCTGCCGCGAAATGGAAGGAAACGGCAAGTCTGCCGAAGCAGGACGATCTGCCGCGCGTGCTCACCCATTTGCCGTCGCAGGACAAGACCATCTTCCAGCAAGGCAGCGCACCAACCACGTCTGCGAAAACCCTGGAAGCGAGCTATACCCGGCCGTATCAGTCGCACGGCTCGATCGGGCCGTCCTGCGCGGTCGCGCAATCGGTCGACGGCACGATGACGGTATGGACCCACACCCAGGGCGTCTATCCCGATCGCCAGGCCATTGCCGAGATGCTGCGCGTGCCGCTGCCCAGCGTTCGCCTGATCCATGTCGAAGGCTCCGGCTGCTACGGCCATAATGGCGCCGACGATGCGGCGGCCGACGCGGCGCTGATCGCGCGGGAATTGCCCGGCGTGCCCGTTCGCGTGCAATGGATGCGCGAGCAGGAGCACGCCTGGGAGCCGTATGGCCCGGCGATGGTGACGAAACTGAAGGCCTCGCTCGACGACAGCGGAGCGATTTCGGACTGGAATTTCGAGGTCTGGAGCAACACCCATTCGATGCGGCCCGGCAGCGCCGGATCGTTGCTGGCGGCCCAGCACATCGCGCAACCCTTCGCGGTGCCGCCGCCCAAGCCGCTGCCGTTGCCCGAAGGCGGCGGCGACCGCAACGCGATTCCGATCTACACGTTTCCCAGCGCCCACATCGTGCATCATTTCGTCCCGGAAATGCCGCTGCGGATTTCGGCGATGCGGGGGCTCGGCGCCTATCACAACGTGTTCTCGATCGAGAGTTTCATGGATGAACTCGCGATCGCGGCCGGCGTCGATCCGGTCGAGTTCAGGCTCCGGCATCTGGAGGACAAGCGCGGGCGCGATGTCGTCACCAGGGCGGCGCAGGGGTTCGGATGGAAGAAGGGACAAACGGCGCCGCGCGGCCGCGGCTATGGCTTTGCTTTTGCGCGCTACAAGAACCTCGCGGCCTATTGCGCAATCGCGACCGAGATCGAGGTCAACAGCGAGACCGGCCAGCCGCGGCTGGTGCGCGCGGTCGCCGCCGTCGATGCCGGGCAGGTGGTCAATCCCGATGGACTGACCAACCAGATCGAGGGCGCGATCATGCAGTCGATGAGCTGGACGTTGTATGAAAGCGTGACATTCGACGACACGCGGATCACCAGCATCGACTGGCAGACCTATCCGATCCTGCGCTTCGATGCCGCGCCCGACAGCATCGACGTCCACATCATCAACCGGCCCGGCCTGCCGTTCCTCGGCAGCGGCGAGACCGGGCAGGGACCCGCCGCCGCCTCGATCGCCAACGCCATCACCAACGCCACGGGAAAACGCCTGCGCGACCTGCCGCTGTCTCGAAAACGCATCAAGGACGCGATCGACGCGTGATGTGGTTTCTTCTCCCTCGCCCCGCCCCTTGCGGGGCCGAGACGAGCAAAGCTCGCTCTGAGAGGGTCGGGGTGAGGGGCTGCTGCCGTCCTGCGCGCGCAGAAGATGAAATGAATGCCGTGCCTTGCCCCTCACCCGGATCGCGAAGAGCGATCCGACCTCTCCCCGCAAAGCGGGGCGAGGTAAGAAAGCATCCTCG
>Ga0208589_1000301_pt1 | contig 23894 bp, 19 predicted proteins | sample NGESurshal092012_2_FD_184486 | JGI IMG/M metagenome (GOLD analysis project Ga0208589, IMG submission 184486) | Arctic peat soil microbial communities from Barrow, Alaska - NGEE Surface sample F53-2 shallow-092012 (SPAdes) | ecosystem: Environmental > Terrestrial > Soil > Wetlands > Peat ...
ACGCGACGACGAAGCGTATTGCAGCCAAATACGCTGAGGAGGAGCAACGAAGCTCGCGGCCAAAAGACACGAGCATGGCCCGCGAGACTTTTGCCACATGCTCTTAGGGTGGGGGTCGAGTGCCAAAGAATTCCCAAAAGCGATTGCCCTGGTCAACGCGTATAGGAGCGGATGCAACTTTCGCTCGGGCGAGGGGTAAAGTGTATGTTGGAAAGACTCTTATCGAGTTGCTTTTGCCCCCCGGACCGCCGCCGCATGACTATCTGGCGGGGTTCCTATCGCAAAAACGCCGATGGATGAAGCAGCTATAATTGTCGGTTATACTCTGTATCCAGGACCGAATCGGAAATAAATGGGCGGAATCGCTATGAAGACTTCCTTTGTTTGCATGCTTCTGACCGGATTGTTGGTGGCAACCTCCGTGGCATTCGGCCAGACGACCCAGCCGACCGATCTGCCTCTGGAGTACCGGGCCAACACCGCGTTTAACCAGGGGCGATACGTTGTTGCCCTTCCCCTGATGCAGGAACTGGCCGGCACACTGATTGATCAGCCGGAAAAGCTAGGCCCGGTTGAGGAACGCATTCGCGTCTGCAAGCGGGCCATCGACGCGGCGAGCAAGATGACGCCTGATTTAGTTGCCACGCCGGCCCCCACCGCCGAAGAGCGAACGGCCCATCCCAGCCCCAAGCCCGGCGAAGTTCAGGAAATGGCCATCAAGGAACTTGGCAACTTCGAATACGACGCCGAAAAAGGCGGCAATATTCCGGCCGACGTGAAACAGCTCGCCGGCTCAACTGTTCGCACGCATGGCTACATGATTCCGCTCGATCAGGCCGAAAACATCGGCGAGTTTGCCCTGGTGCCGAGCCTGTTTTCCTGCTGCTTCGGACAGCCGCCGCAGGTGCAGCACACCATTGTCGTGCATTTGCCAAAGGACAAGGTCGTTCCGTATTATCCTGATGAGTTGCAAGTGGAAGGAAAGCTCAAAGTGCAGGAGAAAAAGGATGAAGGATTCATCGTCAGCATCTTCGAGATGGACGCGACCAGTGTAAAAGCCGCGCCGAAATAACGGCAAGCCAGAGGGTTGTATGAGTCAAATGAGTTTGGAATCACAAGCGGGGAATCAATCGACTGGCAAGTCTGCGCCCGGGGAACCGGCGCGCGTTCAGAGTTTCAACACCGCCGCCCAGCGTGGCTTTCAAGCGCCCAAGGCGCCCTTTTTCAAGAGAATCAACCCCCGCATGTTGCTGCTGGCCGCTCTGGCGCTGGTGATCATCGGCGGCCCGTTTGCCGCGTGGCTGCGGCAGAAAATCAGCGGCGGGGTGTTCAACCACGGAAATTACTTCGAAGTGAATCTCAAGGCCATGAGCAGCTTTGACATGGACCAAGCCAACGGCAAGCCAACCGATATTCCGGAGCGATTCCGCGACTTGGAAGGAAAACGGGTTGAGCTGGTCGGCCAGATGTGGGCGCCCAAGAGCGCCAGCGATGATACGCTCACCTATTTCCAACTGGTTTATTCAAGAACCAAGTGCTGTTTCAGCGGCCCGCCGCTGGCCCAACACTTTGTTGACGCCAATGTTCTGCCGGCAGCGAAGGCGTACTATTACGACGACATGGTCCAGGTCTGGGGCACGCTGCACGTGAAGTTCCGCCAGGAGGCAGGCGTGATCAAGAGCGTTTACGAAGTGGATGTGGATAAGGTTGTATCGCAGGATTGAACCGACGGCTTCTTCCCCCTCGCCCTGCCTGCGGTGAGCTACGCAGAACCGTACTCAGGGAGCAGGGCAATCGCTTATGACCGCAAATTCACCTTCTTATCCCCTCTCCCTGTACTCAGGGGGAGGGTTAGGGTGGGGGTCGAGCACCAAGTATCGCCCATAAGCGATTACCCCGTATTCAGGGAGAGGGCTGGGGTGAGGGTTCTTCCTCTGCATGCCTCAAATCATCACTACATCGAACCGATTCAAACAATTGCAGCCACTCTTGCGGCCCGAGTTTCTCCGGCCGGCAGTCCGGCCGAATCTTCGCCAGGCTCAGCGCCGCGTCTGCAATCGCTTCCGTCACATCCGACTCCAGCATCGCCTTCCGCAACATCTTCCGCCGATACGAAAAAACGCGATGCAGAAATGCCCCGAAGGGCGTGGCATTTTCGCCCAGCCGGTCACGCCGCCGCATGCGCACCAGCGCCGAATCAATCTTCGGCTGCGGCCAAAACGCCTGCGGCGGCAGCGTTCTTAAAATCTCCACCTCCGACAAAAGCTGAGCCATCACCGAAAGCGGCCCATAGAGATCGTGTCCCACGCCGGCCTTGAGTCGCTGGCCGACTTCCTTTTGCACGGTGAAGGCCAGCAGTTCCACACCAGCGATCAGCATTTCAATCACCAGCGGCGAAGCAATCTGATACGGCAAATTAGCGACGAGGCGTACATGCTCGTGCGATTTAATCTGCTGCAGAAGCTCGGCGTTGAGCGCGTGCTTGCCCGCAAGGGCGTCGCCCTCAATGAGAGTAAAAAGCGGCTGATCCGCGAAATGCTCCCGGAGATGCTGGGCGAGGATTCGGTCAAGTTCAACCGCCAGCACGGGGCAGCCGATGGATAAAAGCTCTTCGGTGAGAGACCCGGTGCCGGGGCCGACCTCAATGGCGAAATGAGCGGGTGATAGCTCGCCGGCTTCCGCGACCAGGCGCATGAGATTTCCGTCAATGAGGAAATTCTGCCCGAGGCTGTGGCGCGGATGGGCGGCGAGATCGCCTAAAACCGCTTGGATTTGCTGCTTGGTTTGCATGTGCGGGCGATTATCAGCGATGCCCAAAATTGGGCAAGGTCATATATTCGCCGGGTATCTCAGTAAACCTCGTCGTGTGTTCCCACCGTCTCCAATAGAATCGCCGGTTTCCCCGCGTATCGTGTGAATGAAAACACCAAACGGAGATCGTAGCCGCCCGAGCACGACCAGGAATCCTGGTGTTTCCCCGTTGAGTTTGTGGGTCTTTAGGCGGCCGGCTTGCGGGTCTGCTTCCAGCAGTTGAAGAGTCTGTTGCAATTGGTCCGCCAGATCGGGTCGCTTCCGCAGCAGTCGCTTCGAATCGCGCACAAACGCAGAGCTGCGCAGAAGCAAATGGCTCACGCCAAAATCTCCCGCATCAATTCGTCGGGAGTGACCGGCTTGCAGCGCCCTCGGCTGTGTTCACGCCTTGCTGAGCGGATGCTCGCGGCAATCCGACGCCGTTGATCGTCGGCAATGCGCTTGCGGACCACATCCACCAGGCTCTCTCGCTCATCCAGCGGCAGGCGGTCGATCATCTCGACCAGATCGGCAAAGCGAACAGGATGTGCGGACATAGACAAGTCTCCTTCCTTAAGTATATCCCGCCGCGTTTCAGATACCATCGGTCGAAATAAACATGGCCGATAGATAACTCCCCGGCTTCTGGTACCGGGCGCATGAGGTTGCCGTCGATGAGGAAATTCTGCCCCAGACTGTGGCGCGGATGGGCGGCGAGGGAACTTAGGACGGCTTGGATTTGTTGCTTGGTCTGCACTCTGCGCAATTATGAGTTATGAATTATGAATTATGAAGGGGGCGGCCTTTCCGCAGGCGCGGCCATATTCTTGTGGCACGCCGCCCCACTTCCCCGTCGCCCTGTACTCAGGGAGAGGGCTGGGGTGTGGGTTCCCCCCGGGTTAAATACGACAGAATACGGTCGCAAGTCCCCCACCGCGCGTGGCGACGATGTGTCCGGCCGACGAGAAGAAAAACCCAAGCGGTGGAATCGCCTTGCCCCCCCGTCTTAGCTGAAAACTGAACACTGAAAACTTCAAACTCCACCCAAACTTAATAATTTCCTCCCACCCCCCCTCATTCGTTACAATCCCCCACCATGAAATCCTACGACATCATCCGGCAGGCGGTCGAAGAGCAGGGAACCAAGGCGGTGGCGGCGGCACTCAAAGTGTCGCCGGCTCTCGTTTACAAATGGTGCGAACCGCCCGCCGAGCAGGATGATCCCGATCAGTCGGGGGCCAAAAACCCGCTCGATCGCGTGCGCGAGCTTTATACCAAGACACGCGACATTCATCTCATCCGCTGGCTCTGCAACGAGGCCGGCGGGTTTTATGTCGTGAATCCGTCGCCGGAATTGAAAAAAAGCCGCGACGAAAGCATCTTCGGCGAAACTCGGAAAATGGTGCGCGAATTCAGCGAGCTGCTGCATACCGTCACCGAATCCGTCGAGGATGATTCGCAGATCGACCGCGACGAGGCCGACAGCATCCGCCAGCGCTGGGAAGACCTCAAGGCCTGCGTCGAGCACTTCGTCATCGGCTGCGAGCGCGGACATTACGGCAAAGAGGGGCCGCGCAAGGCGTCGTGATGATCGCAAAAGCACCGGCTAAAATTAATTTGCATCTTCGCGTCGGCCCGCCGCGGGCGGATGGATTTCATCCGCTACTAAGCTGGATGTGTACCGTCTCTCTGTTCGATGAAATCGAATTTGAGAAGGCTGACGTGAGCCGCCTGCAATGCAATGACGCCACCATCCCATGCGACGGGGAAAATCTGATTGTGAAAGCAGCCGCCGCATTGGGCGTTTCCAGCTCAATCAAATTAACCAAGCGCATCCCCGCCGGCGGAGGTTTGGGCGGCGGCAGTTCCGACGCCGCGACGACGCTCCTGGCGCTGAACTGGCTTTATGGATTGAATCGTCCACAAACGGAAATGGCGCGGCTGGCTTCACAATTGGGCAGCGACGTGCCTTTTTTTCTTTCCGGCGCCAGCGCGATTTGCACCGGCCTCGGCGAGATCGTCCGGCCGCTGCCGCTGACCAAACCCCGTTGGGGACTTCTGATATTTCCGAATTTCGGCGTATCGACTCCTCAGGCCTACCGGCGCTTTGATGCCCTCGGAATGGGCGATTCAGCCGCACTGGCGAACGAGCCGGATTTTGTCGAATGGGAGCAGCTCGGCGCGAAGGAATTGCTCAAGCACCTGGTTAACGATTTAGAACGCCCCGCGTTCGAGCTTCAGCCGAACCTCGGCCCGCTGCGTCAGATGTGGGAAGAGCGGCTCGGCCGCACGGTCCGAATGAGCGGCAGCGGCAGCACATTGTTTACGCTTTTTGATTCCGAGACCGAGGCGCGCTCAGCCGCCGTGGACGGCACAGCAGTCGTACAACTTGCGCCGAGCCTCGAATAAGGGAAATTGCCGCGATCTCCTTCTCTTTCAGCGCAGTAACGAAATCCACAGGTTGCGCGCATAAAAAAGTGCCACTAAAAAATCTCTTCTCCGCGTCCTCCGCGCCTCGAGCGTACTCGCGGGCGGTTAATTTTGAATTTTCCTGACTAATTGGCCGGCTGAACGCGATACAAAACCGCGCCATGTGAATTGATGACCGCGGAAACGGAGTCGCTCACCGTCCCCACCTCCTGATGCGTCCACAGGTCGCGCACCTTGCACGGCCCCGTAAGACCCAAATCCGAAAGAGCTACGGAAACGCTGGCCGGCTGCGTCGCCGCCGGATTTGGTACGGCCGCAACCGCCGCCACTGGTGCCGCCGGGGCCGTCGCCGGACCTCCGCGACCGCGTCCGCCCCGACCTCGCCCCGCCGCCGGCGCCGGCGTTGCGTTGAAGATCGCCACATATTTGTCCTTGGAATCCGGCACATCCGCCATCCAGGCAACCTGACCGTTTCGATTAAAGATTTGCTTGTTATTCGTGGAGTGCTGATTCACGGCAATCACTTCGTCATTGGTCAGCAGCGACAAAGTGGCGTCGTCGTTATTCGGCAGATTAGCACCCAGAATCAACGGCGAACGCGCGACCGACCAGAGCGTCATCAGCGTCACTTCTTCATCGTGCGTGAAATGCGTCCAGTGATCCTTGTCGTTCCATGTCCGGACGTTGGCGAATGGAATCATGTCCGCGTCCGGCCAGTGGCCCAGACCGCGAAACGGCGTGCCCGCGTTGGCATTGTTAAACTGGTTGTAGAGGGCCCCCCAGTTGTCCCAGAAATCGCCGCTGATGCGCCACATATTCGCGTTGGCCGCGACCTCACTGTTGGACCGCCCGCCCGGCGAGATGGAAAAAACGATCGCGCGACCACACTTGTCAATGGCTTTGCGGATGGCCTCGATTTCCGCGTTGTGACCCGACAGATCATCCACTTTCACAAAATCCAAATCCCACGAAGCCATCTGCGCGAAGACCGAATCGTAATATTCCTGGGCGCCCGGCTTGGACATATCAACGCCGTACATATCGCCGTTCCAGCGGCAGACATTCACCTTGTCGGCGATGTCGGCGGCGTGAAGACGGGTCCCCAGGATCGGCGTGTTGTCGCGATCCACCGCCTGCTTCGGAATGCCGCGCAGAAGATGCAGGCCGAATTTCAGGCCCCTGGCGTGGAGATAGTCGGCGATCGGCTTAAACGAGCCGGTGTCTTTGGTGAGGGGGAAGCGATTGGGCGCGGGGTGGAGGCGGCCGTTTTCGTCGGTCACCAAAACCGCGTTGCGACGGTATTGATCCGTGTGAGCCAGCGGCTCATACCATTGAATATCAATCGTAATCAGATTCCAGCCATGCGATTTGAGCTTCTGGTCCATGTAGTCGGCGTTGGCGAGGGTCTGGTCCTGATTGACGCCCGCGCCATAGCAATCCCAGGAGTTCCAGCCCATCGGCGGCGTCTGCGCCCATTGGTAAAACGCCGGAGACGGCGCGGCCGATTGCGCGCCCGCTGAATTCACGGAAAGCCCGATGAGTGCGGCGGCAATCCCCGCCAGATTTCTTTTCATTGACATTTGGCTCCTCAGTTTCGCCTAAGAGTTGAATCGAGTGTGACCGTTTCTCCGGCCTTGATGGTCAGGTCTATTATCGTCTGGCCATATTGAATTTTACAGGTTGCGTCCTTCAAACCATGGAGAGTGGCGGAAATCAGCTTTCCGGCGGCCCACGCTTCATCAATTTCCAGCCCGCCGCGTGCGTGCAGTCCCTTGATATGACCTGCGGCCCAGGCCGACGGCAGGGCCGGCAGAAGCTCCACAATATAGTGATCCGCCTGGGGGCTTGCCGGGTCGATATAGGTGCGCTCGCTTTGCAGCAGCATTTCATTCACGCCGGAAATGCCGCCGAAGTTCCCGTCAATCTGAAACGGCGGATGCGCGTCAAACATATTGGCGTAGGTTCCGCCGCCATCCGCGCCGTAGTTGGTGCCGGTGCTGGTGGCAAGCTGAAGCTGCTCGCAAAATAACTTGTAGGCGTGATCTCCCTGATGGAGTCTGGCCCACAGGTTGATCTTCCACGCCTTGGACCACCCCGTCCCGCCGTCGCCGCGAAGTTCCAGCGACTTGGCAACGGCCGCCGCCAGTTCCGGCGTCTCCGCGGTGGTGATCTGTTTTCCCGGAAAGAGCGCGAACAAGTGCGACACATGCCGGTGAGTCGGCTCGGGGTCGTTCAAGTCCCAGTCAGCGCCCCATTCCTCCAACTGCCCGGCCTTGCCGATTTCAAGCGGCCGGATTTTCGCCTTCGCGGCCTCAAGTTTTGCACGGAATTCGCCGTCGGTATTGAGCGTTTTACAGGCCTGAATCGTGTTGGTGAACATATCCCAGATCACTTCGCGCTCAACGGCTGTGCCTTCGGTCACACTTCCCCGCACGCCGGCATCGGTCTTGAAACTATTCTCCGGCGACACCGACGGCGATGTGATTAAAAATCCCTTTTCGTCCGGCACCATCGTCGCCAGATAAAACTCACACGCTTCCTTCATGGTGGGGTAAACACTCGCCAGATAATCACGATCGCGCGAGAAGGCGTAGTGTTCCCATAGATGCTGGCAATCCCACGCGCTGCCGCCAAAGAACGGGCCAAACGGCAGCCCGTATCCCGGCGAAGTAAAGCCAAACGCATTAGTCGTGTAGGCACAAACCCAGCCGGGCGCGTCGAAGTATGCCCTGGCCGTCTTGCGTCCGGGTTCAACCAGGCCCTCAATCAGGCGGATCATCGGCAGATGACATTCACTGAGGTTCCCCGATTCCACGCCCCAGTAATTCATCTGGAAATTGATGTTCGATTTGTAATCCGATTTCCAGGGCAGATCCAGGCCGTCGCCCCACAGGCCCTGCGAATTCGAGGGCAGCGGATTATCCGGCCGGCTGGAACTGATCATCAGATAGCGGCCGAACTGATAGTACAATTCCGCCAGCGAGGGATCGCCGCTGCCGTCTTTGTATTGTTTGAGGCGATCATCCGTGGGGCGCGTCGTGGCGGCGGTCTGCCCGACCGAAAAATCAACGCGATTGAAAAACTTCTGGAAGTCGGCCGTGTGTGATTGCTTGAGGGCGTCGTAGGTTTGCGCCGAAGCTGCCGCCAGGGTGCGCGTTACCTGTTCGTGCGGATCGCCCCCTTTGTAGCCTTTGTCCCAATCCAAAACATACGACGTGCCGGCGGCGAGATAAATCGTCGCTTCATGCGCGCCTTTGACGGAAAGAAGATTGCCATCGATGCTGACGGCGCCGCCGCTGGCGGTGGCCCTCACCTGCACTTCATAATCAACCGAGCCGGCCCGAACTTGCGGCCTAATCGGGGCGGGCGGGCGGGTTGTTGGCAATGTAGCCGACGCGCCGCGACCCCTTCCGCGTCCGCCTCGTGCGGCCGGGGCATAATCGGTGTTCCCTTTCATCAGCAGCGTATCGGAACCCACGGCGCTGGTGGTCGCCGAGGCCTGCCGCGTGAGTCCCACATCAAAAGTAAGTGTGCCTTTTCCGCTGGCCGTTAGTTTCATCACGATCACGCCCGCCGGGGCGCTGGAGAAAACTTCGCGGGTGTATGTTTCGCCGTTGAGTTTGAATTCCACGCCGGCGACTGCTTTGCTGATGTCGAGCCAGCGCTGGTAGTCGGTGATCGGCCCATCGGGAAGGGTGAAGTTGAAATTAAGATCGCCCAGCGTTTCGTACGAGGGAAAATAATCTCCCTTCTGCAGCATGTTCTGCTGAACCAGGCGCTGGGCTTCGGGATACTTGCCGTCGCGCAGGAGCTGGCGGATTTGCGGCAGCGATTTGTACCCGTCAGGATTGTCCGAGGTCAGCGACGGGCCGCCCGACCAGACGGTGATCTCGTTGAGTTGCAGCCGGTCTTTGTCGGGCTGGCCAAACACCATCGCCCCCAGCCGGCCGTTGCCGATCGCCAGGCCGTCGGTCCATTGTTTGGCGGGCTGCGGATACCATAATGTGAGCGCGTCATCCGGCCCCGAAGGCATGCCGGATACCTCGCGCGTCGCCCCACGAGCGCCAACCCCGGGGCCCGCGATGATCGCCGCTAAAACCGCCACATGAATTACGATCACACGAAATGAATTCAGCCGCATTCAACAGATTGTATCGCCGGCGGAAATATCGCACCCATGTTGGATTTGACCGTTTAGCTGTCAAAGGTGGAAGTCGGATGGACGCGGCGGTTATTCAACCGGATAGTACGCAAAGCCATTTCATTTGCCTCGGAGGCGCCCATGCGGCTGCGAAATCTGGCGTTCATACTGATCCTCACCTTCCCCGACATCCGCGCCATCGCCGCCGACGCGCCCGGCTCCGCGCCGACCACCGCCCCCGCCGCCGATTTGAGCGCGTTTATCCTGACCCCGCCCGCTCCGGCTTCGCCGCGAATCAACGGCCCGTCGGTCTTTGGTGTTCGACCGGGCCATCCGTTGCTCTATCGCATTCCCGCCACCGGAAATCGGCCGATTGCTTTTTCCGCCACCGGACTGCCGCCCGGCGCCACGCTCGATTCTTCCACCGGCCGGCTCGGCGGCGCCGTCGCCGCTGAAGGCACTTATCCAATCATACTTCACGCCTCCAACGCTTCGGGCAGCTACGACCGCTCATTCCGTCTTGTGGTGGGCGACACCATCGCCCTCACGCCTCCCCTGGGCTGGAATTCCTACAACGTCTGGAGCGACCAGATCACACAGGACCGCGCGCTCGACGCCGCCAAGGCCATGGTATCCAGCGGCCTGATCGAACACGGCTGGACCTACATCAACATGGACGACGGCTGGCAGGGCGAACGCGGCGGCGATCTCAAAGCCATGCAGCCCAATCCGCGCCGGTTCACCAACCTGAAAGCCATGGTCGATCTGATTCACGATATGGGCCTCAAGGTCGGCATCTACTCCTCGCCTTGGGTCGTTACCTACGCCGGACGACTCGGCGCCAGCGCTGAAAACCCCGATGGAACTTCGCAGCGCTGGCCGCCGAATGTGCCGAAAAACAAGAAGCAACTTCCCTTCGCCATCGGCAAATACCATTTCGTCACCAACGACGCGGCGCAATACGCCGCATGGGGCGTCGATTATCTCAAGTACGACTGGGGGCCTGTTGAATTCCCCGAAACCAAGGAGATGTACGACGCGTTGCACGCCGTCAATCGCGATATCGTTTTCAGTCTCTCCAACAATCATGTGCAGAATATGTTCAAAGACATCGGCAACGTCTCAACCGTCGCCAATGCCTGGCGAACCACCACCGACATCAACGACAACTGGAAACGCGTCGCCGACGACATCGGGTTCAACCAGGACAAATGGGCGCCGTTCGCCCGGCCGGGCCATTACAACGACGCCGATATGCTCGTGATCGGCGTCGTCGGCTGGGGCGCCGCGCGCCAGCATTCGACCCACCTCACCGTCGATGAGGAATATACGCACATCTCCCTGTGGGCCATGCTCTCCTCGCCCATGCTGCTCGGCTGCGACCTGACGCGCCTCGATCCATTCACGGTGAGCCTGCTGAGCAATGACGAAGTGCTGGCGGTCGATCAAGACGCGCTGGTGAAACAAGCCGTCAGCGTCTCCGGGCCTGGGCCGCTCCAGGTTTACCGTAAAGAACTGGAAGACGGAGCGCTCGCCGTCGGCCTGTTCAATCGCGGCAGCGACAGCGCATCCATCACCGCCGACTGGACGCAGCTAAAATTAACCGGCAGGCAGACCGTCCGCGATCTCTGGCGCCAGAAAGATTTGGGCGCTTTCGAGAATTCATTTTCCGCGACGGTTCCCCCGCATGGCACGCTCCTCGTGCGCGTCGTCGCGGTGAAATAGCTGTATCGCATGGTCGACGTGGAGCGTAAAACCTGATCCGCGGTCGGCTGTGGCTCAACATCAGCGAACTCACCGCGTTATCCTTTGTGCCCCAGCATCCAAATCCCCTCGCCAAGGACGTACCAGCCCAGACAGAACGTCACAAAATAGACAACGATTGAAAAAATACGGTCGTTCAGGCGGCGGTTAAGCCACAGGCCGAAGATCGCCCCGGCGGCGACGAGCGGTAAAAACCTAAGGCTGAATGACGGTGGGGCGTGTTCAAACATCCGGCTGCCCTGATACGCGGGAAGTTTGGCGGTATTTAGAATAAAGAAATACAAGGCGCATGTGCCGACAAAATTCTGTCGGTCCAGTTTCAGCGGCAGCAAATACATCGCGATGATGGGCCCCGCCGCGTGGGCGAGCGTGGAACTGATGGCTGAGATGCCGCCGGTCAGGTGGCTGCGGAGGGGTTCTCGCATCAGGCGGGTCTGCATGCCGCGGTATTGACGCCACCAATGCAGCGCCACGAGGCCGATGGATTCCAGCCCGATTTCGATGCGGATAAGCGCGCCTACGAAATCCGCGCGAGTGTGCAGAAACCAAAGCAGCAAACCGCCGAGAATGACGCCGACAATCATGCCCGGAAACAGCCGGCGCAGCACAGCCAGCGATGGAGTGCCTCGGCGGAAAAGGCGGCGGTATTGCCAGACGGCAAATAAATCGCCGGCGATCAGTAGCGGTAGAAGCAGGCCGAGGCCCGCTTCGGACCCGCGGGAAGTATGGCCCAGCGCCAGGGTGGTCACCGGCGCGATCATCAGGCCGACCCCGGCGCCGAAGCCGCTTTTGGTAACGCCGATGAAGAAAATGGCCATGCAGACAACGGCCCACCAGAACATGCGACTTCATTCCTCGTTGGCGGGAGTCTATGCGATGGATTCAATTTGAGCGAATGGATTTAGCGCCGAACTTCACGTGGAACGCTGATTCTTGGCGATGTTCCTTTTTCCCCCTCTCCCTGTACTCAGGGGGAGGGCCGGGGTGGGGGTTCTTTCTCCGATCCGCCAAGAAGAGGCGTCAAACCCGGAACTTCGATCCCAATACCAAATCGGTCGGTGAATAAAAACTGTTCGATTGCCGCGCGACTCCCTCCTCCTTATGCAACCCCCGCCGTAATGGCGAAGACCGCCCCAAACGCCTGCGCCGGCGTTACCGTCACATACCCGCCGTTGTTGTCGTAGCCGGCGACTCCCACTTCCCCCCACGGGTTTCGCAGCGTCAGGCCCGTCACCACGCCATCGGTGGTTTGCACAGAATCCACCGTGTAAGCGTGGGCCGCAATCAGCGGCGTGCCTCTGGGAACGCTCAGGATCGCCACCGTCACGGCTTCTTGATGATTCAATTCGCCCTGGATCAGGCTCATCTCGTCGGCGGCGGATTTTTGCTGGCTCTGATACGCCGTTGAGTTCGCCAGGCCAAGATCGCTGTACGCCTCGCTCATCCAGCCCGCGTCGAGATCGTCATAGCTGTTGGCGTTCCCTCGGTAAACCGCCAGCGCCTTCTCCAGTACCGCCGCCCACATCGAATTCGACTGCCCAAGCTGTGCATAGACCGGGATTCCCTCTGAATAGGCCGGCAGTTGGGCGTCAATGTGTTCGTAAATGCTCTTGCCGTTGTCATTGAATCGGACGAGGAACGAGCCGTCGCTGAGTTGCACCACATCCTGGCGAATTTGATTTGGGTCGGTCCGGGCGACCGCGGCCAGTGTGGAGAGGAAATAGCAGTCGCCGACCTGGCCTTGAACCACGTCATCCGGGCTGGGGCCGCCAGGGGCGAAGAGCGGATCGCCGGCAAAGCTCAGGTAACTTCCATCCGCGGAGAATGACGGCTCCCCGGGTGCGCCGCCCGCGAGCGCCGGCGCCGCCATCGGCGCGGTCCGATCGAGCCAATGGACGGCGTTGATCGCGCTTTCCGCGGCGCTGACTTTGGTAATGAGATCACCCGTTTGCGACCAGTAGGAATCCAGACCGGTCCCGCCGTTGAGAGTATCAATCGCGCCGTGGGGGGCAACGAGCACATCATTCCCATCACCGCCCGAAAGCGAATCGGTTCCCGTTCCGGCGTATAGCGTGTCATCTCCGGCGCCGCCGACGAGCGTGTCATTGCCGCTCCCGCCCTCCAGGACGGCGTTTACGGTGATACTCTTGTCGATGATCAGTTGGTTGTTGCCGCTGATTGCGGTGGCGTTGATCTCATTAAACGCCTGGCGGTAAGTATGGGATTGGCCGTTTGCGATCACGCGCAAGCCGAAGCCGTTCTGAGTCGATTTGACCTGGATGTTGTCGCCGGGCTGGGCGACAACTTGCAGCGTGAATCCCGCGTCCGTAGGAACCACGCTGACCTGCGGCAGGGCCGCCGACATCAATCGGCGCGGCTCCAGGCATTCCAAGCCGCCGGCACGCGAATCCTCACGATTTTTTACCCAACGCATGGCACGCATACAAAGCCTCCCGGCCGGCGAGCTTTTTGGCGAACTCGCTGTGGCCAGGGATGACATCCAAAACAATTTCCATCCCGGCAACGTCCCAGAATCAATTGGCATGAAGAAACAAAGGGTTTGCGTCCGATAATCCTCGATATGGACCCAGCCGCCGCGACAGATAATTCCCCGACCGGAACAATCGACAATCTCCAGCCGCCGGCCGGGATGAACAAAGCTCTGCGCCTGGCGGGGAGTTATTTTCAAGCCAACGCCTCGGCCTTGTCCGCGCGGCAGCCGGACCTGGCGGAAGCGCTGCGGAAAGTATTGATTCCGGCTCTGCTCTGGCAGTTCGGGCGCGATGCGGCGCTCACAGCACGCTGGCCCGACGGGCGGTGGTGGGGCGGGTCGTCGCTGCCGCGATTGGTGGGGCAATCGCTGCTCAAACCGCTGCGATTTGACGGAGCCGTCGCCTGTTTCGTGGCTCCGGCCACCGCCGGTCAGATCAAGGCGGCGCTGGACAAATTATCACCCCGGCAGGCGGTGATCGTCACCCAGCCCGATGAAATCTCGGCGGCAGTCGCCCTTCATTGCGAGGATTTCACGGCGGCAATCGAAGCCGGCCGGCTGTGGATCGCCTGCGGTGAAACCTGGGCCGCGCAGTTGGCCTCAATCATGCAGTCACAACCGGGCCTCTGCCTGCCCGAACAATATGTCCGAACCGGCCTGCTCCCCGACGCTGATCTGGCCCCGCTCGCGGAGGTCGGCAATGATATTTTCGCCGCCGAAACACGACGGCGCAGCGAATTGCTCGCCGCGGCTCTTGAACGGCAGCGCGGTCCGCTTCGCTCCAATACCGGAAACATCTGCGTCGTCGCCGGCAGTCAATTTGAACTTTGGGATATCGCCGGCGCCGCTTTGGCATTGGCCATGGAGGATTGCGCCGGCGCGGTTCGGCTCGACCCCAACCAGCCGGTTTCGGCGTCGCCCCTGGCGCTGGCGTTGACCAGCGAGCAATGCGACGCCGTGGTTACGGCGGACCTGTTCCGCTCCGATCTGCCCGGCGTGGTCGCCGACAGCAAACCGCTGATCACCTGGGTCACCAAGCCGCGCATCGCCCCGCCAATGCCCGGAGCAACGGGAGACCTTCTGCTGCTGGCCGATGAATCCTGGAAACGCGATGCGAACTCGGCCGGCTGGAGCAACGATCGCATCTCCGTCGCCGGCTGGCCCGCACTTGCGGGCGGCGGAGGTTTGCCTTCGGCTTCGCCGACTTTGGCGCTGATCGCCGACGGCCCGGCGACCACCATGCCCGCCCGACTACGCGATTATTCAAGCCATATTGTGCTATGGGAGCGCATCGCCGCCGAACTGGCGGCCGATCCGTTCGTCCTGGGAAACAACATCGACTCTTATCTCACCGCGCGAATGCGGCAGTTAGAACTGGACCTCTCGGCGGCCGACATGGGCGCAGCCGCGCCGGATCGTGAACTCTTCCGCGCGGAATTGATCCTACCCGCCTGGCGCCGCGCCATCGCGCGCGTGCTGATCGACGCGGGCCTGCCGCTCGTGTTGTGCGGCCGCGGCTGGGACGATCCCGCCGAGCCGCAACTGGCCAACCACTGGGCCGGCCCGGTGGCTTCGACCGCCGATCTTCGGCTCATCGCCGAGCGCGTCAGTGCCATCGTTCATCCCGATCCAGAACTCCACGCACATCCCGCGGCCGCATTGGGCCGGCCGGTCATCGCGCCGCAGCGAACCCGCGCCGCCCTGATCCGCGCTGCGCAGGCGGCTCTGTCGCCCCAGCGCCTCAAGCCGGCTTCTTCCACACCGGTGATTTCGGCGAATCTTATTGCCAAGCTCGTGTCGCGCGGCGGATAATACATGCCGATGCGACGTAACCTTGCAGCCTGTAGCGCGATGGGGTTGATGATACTCTGCGCCAGTCTGCCGGCGGCGGGGCAGAATCAGTCGGCCCAGAACCAAACCGCAGCCGACAATCCCCAGATCATCGCCGCCGGCGAAATATTGAAGAAAACCGCCGGCGACTTCTTTCTAGGCCGGCGCAGTGTCAGCGATGTCATTTCCTTCACCTGCACCAATGGAAAGATTCAGGCGGTCTCCAAATTATCCGCCCCGTCCGGCGTGGAGTGCGCGGTCCTGATCAAAGGAATGCCGGGACTGGCGACTTTTCTTGACGGCGTCCCGCACAAGCAGGCCGCGGACCCCACTCATTACATTCGGTTTCACTACCTCGACCCAAGCAATCCCGGCGTCACGCTCATCCGCACCGACGTTGATTACATGCCCGATCACCTCAACATCTCGCAGTTCCGCGAACTCGCCGACGACGCGATCTGGTCGGTGCAGATCGCCCAATCGTCGGCCGATGGCCCGCAGGTGCTGAACATTTACATCCAGGACCAACGCGCCGACCCCGCCGCACAATCGCGCCGACTCACCGGCGCAACGTTGACTGATCTTGCGCAGGATAACCCCGCTGATATCGACGCATACGTCCGCCCGATCTTTCGCACGCTCAACCAGGAGCCGGCGGTCTTCGTGGCTCCGCCCCAAGCAGCGTATCAAGCTCTCGCCGATCTATGGCAGCCCGATGCGAAACTGGCGGCCGACACCGAAGCCGCCGTCGCGGGCATGGCCGCCGACGCCTTCGCCGACCGCGAAGTCGCCCTGGCCCGACTCCACGAACTCGGCGAGCCTGCCGCTCTTTATTTGATGCGCGCAGGCAGCAAAAGTTGGAACACCGAACAGCGCATGCGCGTCGATCTGTTCCTCGGCTCCTATCGGCCGCTGACAGATGAAGATGCCCAGCGCCTCGGGCGGCAGCCGGATTTTCTGCTGGATGCGCTCTACAACTCCGATGCGCTGTTGAGGAAATTGGCCATCAGAAGACTCAATGAAATCAACGGCGGGCCGGTTGATTTTGACGAAAGTCTGGCGGGCGACGCTTTGCAAAAAGCGGTACTGAAACTGCGAATGAAATTGGCGCCGGGGGTTGCGACGAAAGAACTCCCAACGCCGCACTCCCCTTGAGTAAAAAGCGCCGCCCAAGGGCGGCGGCTAACCATCGAGTCTAGGCTCGAAAATCAATGGGAATTCGTATTATTTCCCCTGCCAGAACAATTCCGCGCTGCGAAGCGTGTTCTTTAATAGCATCGCAACGGTCATAGGCCCCACGCCACCCGGCACGGGGGTAATATATCCGGCGACCGATTTCACGCCGTCGAAATCGACATCGCCGACGGTTTTGCTTGTGCCGTCCGGCTGCTTGACGCGATTGATGCCAACGTCAATCACCACCGCACCGGGCCGGACGTGCTCGGCTTTGATCAACCCTGCCTTGCCGACGGCAACCACCAAAATATCCGCGCGCCTCGTGTGCGCGCCAAGATCGCGCGTGGCGACATGACAAAGCGTGATTGTCGCCATTCTCTCCGCCAGCAGCAAAGCGATCGGCTTGCCGGCGATTTCGCTCGCCCCCACGATGACCGCCTCGGCCCCGCGTAATTCCGCGCCCGTCACCTCGATCAATTCAATCACGGCTCCGGCAGTACACGGCGCAATCACTGTCTGGCCGTATACAACGTGCCCGATATTGCCGGGGTTCACGCCCTCCACGTCTTTGATGGGGTCGATCGCATATTGCAACTCGGTGGCGTCGAGTCCGGCGGGCAGCGGCAGATGGAGCATGATGCCCGTGATCTTCGGATTGGCGTTCAGGCGCGCAATCGCAACCGCAACGCCGGCGGGTCCACAATCCGCGGGCAGCGTGACGAGTTCGTATTCAATCCCCGCCGCCGCGCACGCCTGCCGCTGACGCTGCGCATACAACTCACCCGCGCCGGTTGATCCGGCAAGAATCGCCGCCAGATGAACCCTCCGGCCGCGCGCACTAAATTCCGCGACTTTCCCGGCGACCTGCTGCTTGGCTTTTTCAGCCAGTGCATTTCCATCAATAACGATTGCTGCCATGGAGGAAGATTATAAACGTTTACCGGCCATCATTCGCGTAGGCTTCACGCTCAAACGGATTATCTCGATACGCATCGCGCCGCCGTAGCAAAAGATACAAACTCGCGCCGAGATACGCTGGAATAAAAAACGGCCCCCACCTTTCGCATTGGCGCACATGGATGCGTTCATGCGTCCGCGTTGATTCCAGAGCCAATTCGTCCAGGCCAAAGACAATGTGTCCGATGGTCATCGCCGATGCGCCGCCGGCCAAAAATATTCCCACCACGCGGCGAAGATACCAGGCAGCGAAGCCGCCCCGCACTTCCAAAACGCCCTCCACCCAATTCGCTCGACCGCCGCTGACAAACGCTCCTATCATTAGCGGAAAACCAACCAGCGTGGTCGGAAAAGCCCAGAGATATAGTAGGAATCGCGGCAATCGCATCGGCCTGATTTCCGTTCGCGCCAAGGACTAGGGAGAACCGGTGGACAACTTGTAAGACTCTGACTCGGACGTGTTGGCTAAAGTGAACTCTATCATCAAGGTCACCCCGCGTCCCGGACCACCCTGGCTTCAAAGCCCGATTTCACCTCCGTGAGCCATCCGTGAAGCCAACAAGATATCCCCAATTAAACTTTGAAATAATTTCCTTTAATCTCTTCCAGACTCTTCACTTACATACTGGCCGATACCAGTTATCCACATCCCAACAGGTATCATCACTACGGCTACTGCCATAAAGTTTTACATTAATACAGTAGTCCCGTTACACTCCATGCCATGAAAGTCATCTGCAATCGAGGCGCTCTTCTTGAAGCGCTCAATGTCGTGGGCAACGTCGTCGCCGCTCGAACCACCAAGCCTATTCTCCAGTGCCTTAAACTTACAGCCAAGGACGGAAGTCTTACCGTGGCCGGCACCGATCTGGAAGTCGCAATCCGCTACAGCGATTCGCAGGTTCAGATCGAACAGGAGGGCGAAACGCTTATTCGCGCCGACAAGCTCCGCGACATCTGCCGCGAAAGCGTGGACGACACCCTGAACATCGAAGTCTCCGGCGACAGCGCCAGCATCAAGGGCCACGATTCGCACTTCAAGATTTTCACGCAGAACGCCGGCGAATTTCCCACGATTCCTGATTTCTCCGGCGAGCCGCAGTTTCAGGTGCAGGCCGGCCAGTTCAAGCAACTGATTGGCCAGACTCTCTTCGCCACCGCCAAAGAGGGCAGCCGATTTGCATACAACGCCGTGCAGATCGTGGCCAAGGCCAAGCGCCTGACCATGGTGAGCACCGACAGCCGCCGCCTGGCTCTCGCCCGCGGAAATCTCATCGCCGGCGACAAGCTCGAAAAGGACGGCGCCCGCAGCCTGGTTCCCGGCAAGGCCATGGGCCTGATGGAAAAACTGTTAAACGATCCCGAAGAGCCGGTCAGTTTCCAGCTCAGCGACAACCAGATCATTTTCCGCACCAGCAATGCAACGCTCACCAGCAACCTGGTCGAAGGCCAATTCCCGCCGTACGACGACGTGATCCCGAAAGACCCGGACAAAAAAATGACCGCATCAACTCTGGATTTCCTCAGCGCCGTCCGCCGCGCCTCGCTGCTGACAACTGAAGAGAGCAAAGGCGTCCGTCTGGCTTTCTCCAAAAAAGGCCTGGTTTTGAGCAGCCGTTCTCCCGAAAGCGGCGAGGCAACCGTTAATTTCGCCTGCCGTTATGAGGGCGAGGATGTCGAAGTCGGCTTTAATCCCGCGTTTCTCGTCGAGGGATTGAAGGTCATGACCACCGAAGAAGTCACGCTGGAAATGACCGCCGCCAATCGCCCCTGCCTGCTGAAGAGCGGGGCTGATTTCCAGTATGTGGTGATGCCGGTGAATTTGCAGTAAATGGCATTTGTATCATGCGCGACGACAACCCGAAACTTCTCGAACGCATGCAGCATTTCAAGGCCGTCATCCGCCCCGGGCCTGCGACGCTCGGCGGAGAAATGGTCGCCTTTTTCAAGCGCACTGTCGGCCAGCGCCACACCCAGCTTTCCAAAATAGCCGAGCGCTGGGTGGAGTTGATCCCCCAGACGCTTAACGATCATTGTGCCCTGCACAGCCTGAGCAGAGGCACCCTGACGGTGCGGGTTGACAGCTCGGTGCATTTGTACGAACTCAAGCAGGTTCTATTGGCCGGCCTGCAAGACCAACTCCTGCTGGCCTGCCGCTCGGCCGGCCTGCGAAAGATCGCGCTCAAGCCCGGCCGACCCGATTCCGGTGACGAAACAGAACAGCGCAGTTAGTACTCAACAGCGCCGGCCTGGCAGGCATTTAGCTGAAAACTGAAAACTGAAAACTGAAAACTTTTCCCCATCACCCCGACATTACATTTCCCGCAAACAACAGTTGCACCCGCGCCGTAACTTGTTACCTTACCCTCATTCCTATGCACGATAGAACTGAATTGCAGGGTCCGGTGGAACCGTCCCTATCCCAAGCCTCCGCTTCGCCCGCTTCATTGCCCGGCGAGCGAAACACCATCTCGCCGCGCGTGATGGACCGGCGCCGGGAGAATCGTCGCCCGGTTCAGGGCCACGCCATCATTTCCGTCCTCGACGGCAAAGGCGCCGGAACCAGCCACGAAATCCAGACGCGAGATTTATCCTTCAGTGGAATTTCTTTTCTACTTAAAGATTCATTGGCCGTGGGCCAGAATTGCAAGCTGGAAATCTTCGGCTCGGGGAATCGGATTACAACCCACATGTGCGAAGTCATCCGGTCTCGGCCCCTGAGTAACGGGCGGCACGAAATGGCCGTGCAATTCAGAAAATCCCTGTAATTTCAACATGTTTTGAAAAGAATAAGAATTTGAGCTTGACGAGCGGCCTGGGTCATGTGTAGAATCTTCCCGTTACTTGACGATGACCTACTCACCGATTGAACGTTAATCGTGGTGATTATAACTGCGATGGATTGGGAGCGTTCGGTCGCCTGTAAGTTTGTTTTGCCCGTTTGAAGTGAATCATACGACTCACCTCTTGACAGGGACTCAGCAAACGATATCATCTTCCTCCCCGCTGAATGGTTGAAACGCCGATTCATGGGAACCGGAGGCATTTGCCTTCGTTCAGGACGATGACGGAGAAATACCGTCATAGGCCCTCTTATCGCGTCATCCGGGTTACAACCTGGCTGAAGTGATGTGCTCGCCGCTGATAACTTCGGCAGCGAGACAGGCTCTTTGACAAGTGAATAGTCGGACAGCCGCGAGGATGTGGGTCCGGGAACCTGTCTTGTGTACAGGGTTGCCCGGGCAGATCCAAATGGTCGGTCTTCACGGACCGGCCGCCAAGAAGCGGAGAGCTTGCTCTCCGTTGCTAAAGGTTGGTCTTCTCCTTTGGGAGATCACCCGATAGCTCTCAAACATCCTTGTGGTGCACGCAAATTTAAGTGATCCTTGATCATTTTTTGTTTGAGTATGCCAGAATAGATGTTTGAGCCTTGACCGGGTTTGAAATCGTACGATGTGAAACGCTTCGGCGTGAAAGCAACGTATAATAACAACCCCGACGTATGTGTGACTAGCAGTCATATATGCGGTAACACCCACTGAATTTTGTCTTAAACTTTAGTGGGATGGACAAACTCATTTCGAGGATAAACGCGATTCTGAAAGTGTCAGTCTTCTCTGGATTTGAAATTTCAGAAATGAAATTTGAGATTCAGGAGAAGCATCAGGAAGAATCGTGCCAAGAAAATTAATTGAAGAGTTTGATCCTGGCTCAGCCTGAACGCTGGCGGCGTGGCTAAGACATGCAAGTCGTACGGATGTAGCAATACATCAGTGGCGAACGGGTGAGTAATATATCGCTAACGTGCCCCGGACTCTGGGATAGCTACTCGAAAGGGTAGGTAATACCAGATAATATGACCTGATCGCATGATCGGGTTCTCAAAGGTCCGCCGGTCTGGGAGCGGGCGATAACGTATCAGCTAGTTGGTAAGGTAACGGCTTACCAAGGCATCGACGCGTAGCCGGGCTGAGAGGTCGGCCGGCCACATTGGGACTGAGACACTGCCCAGACTCCTACGGGGGGCTGCAGTAACGAATCTTCCGCAATGCACGAAAGTGTGACGGAGCGACGCCGCGTGTGGGACGAAGTTCTTCGGAATGTAAACCACTGTCAGGGGTTAGAAAGTTCTGATCAACCCCAGAGGAAGGCACGGCTAACTCTGTGCCAGCAGCCGCGGTAATACAGAGGTGCCAAGCGTTAGGCGGAATCACTGGGCTTAAAGCGTGTGTAGGCGGACTTCTAAGTGCCTTGTGAAATCCCACGGCTCAACCGTGGAACTGCTGGGTATACTGGGAGTCTTGAGCTACCTAAGGGCGAGCGGAACAAATGGTGGAGCGGTGAAATGCGTAGATATCATTTGGAACGCCAATGGTGAAAACAGCTCGCTGGGGGTATGCTGACGCTGAGACACGAAAGCTAGGGGAGCAAACGGGATTAGATACCCCGGTAGTCCTAGCTATAAACGATGTCGACTAGATCGCAGTGCCTCTGACGGTATTGCGGTCGAAGCAAAAGTGCTAAGTCGACCGCCTGGGAAGTACGGTCGCAAGGCTAAAACTCAAAGGAATTGACGGGGGCTCACACAAGCGGTGGAGCATGTGGTTTAATTCGAAGCAACGCGCAGAACCTTACCTGGGCTTGACATGCTAGGATTATCCCTATGAAAGTAGGGTAGGCCCTTCGGGGTACAACTAGTACAGGTGTTGCATGGCTGTCGTCAGCTCGTGTCGTGAGATGTCGGGTTAAGTCCCTTAACGAGCGAAACCTTTGCCCTTAGTTACCATCGAGTAAAGTCGGGGACTCTAAGGGGACTGCCGGTGTCAAACCGGAGGAAGGTGGAGATGACGTCAAGTCCTCATGGCCTTTATGCCCAGGGCCACACACGTGCTACAATGGGGTGCACAAAGCGATCCTAAACCGCGAGGTTATGGAAATCGCAAAAATCACCCCCCAGTTCAGATCGGAGGCTGCAACTCGCCTCCGTGAAGTTGGAATCGCTAGTAATCGCGGATCAGCTACGCCGCGGTGAATGTGTTCCTGAGCCTTGTACACACTGCCCGTCAAGTCATGGGAGCCGGAAATAGCCGAAGCCGCCTCGTAACGGAGGCGCCTACGCTAGGTTCGGTGACTGGGACTAAGTCGTAACAAGGTAGCCGTAGGGGAACCTGCGGCTGGATCACCTCCTTTCTAAGGGATTCTTAGAATGCTTGTCAGTGCAAACTGACTGGTAATCTGTCAGCACAACCTCGATTGTTCTTACGCCTAAATCGTGAGAATGGGTTTTGCGGTGGCAACACCGCCGAATGGCTTCCGACTATTCACTTGCAAAGAGCCAAACTAAAAGCTCGGACCAAACGGTCCGGGCTTTTTTTATGCGCTGAGTTTTCCTCCGCGTATAATGGTATAGAGAGTAGATTCAGTCAGGGAATAGGAGATTTCTAATGCCCGTCGAACGTGTAAGCGAGCGAATTGTTATCGACGCGAATGTCTGCCACGGCAAGCCGACGGTTCGCGGAACCCGAACGCCAGTGGCGGTGGTCCTTGGCCACATTGCCGGCGGCGACAGCTTCGAGACTGTTCAGCGGCAATATGATCTCACCGTCGAGGATATTCGTGCCTGCGTCGCTTTCGCGAACGAGGAACTATCCCGTCTTACTTTCACGCCGACCGGCGCCGCTTGAGGAGTTAAAGTTGCAATTCCTTATTGACGCCAGCCTGCCCAGAGACACAGCCAAACTGTTTGTCGCGCATAACCATCACGCTATCGACGTCCGTGACATCGGCCTTCGCCACGCAGACGATCCAGAAATCGCGTATCACGCCAGATCCAATCGCATCGCGCTCATCTCCGGCGATTTCGACTTCGGCGACATTCGCGTGTATCCGCCATCCGAACACTTTGGCCTTGTCGTGATCGACCGGCCGGAAGATTCCACTGTCGCTGTAGTTCTTGAAATGATTGAACGATTCCTCGCCCAGCAGGATATTCTCAACAACCTCGTCGGCCGGCTCGTCATCGTAGATAAACGCCGCATCCGCGTACGTCCGCCTCTGCCCTAATCATGATCCCCCATGCACGTTTTATGGCGATATCTTCCATATGACGTTGCCTTCTTTGTCGAATAAGACAACCGATGACTCCGCTCGCTTTGTCACAGTGCCGTCTGTCTTCGACTCTATGTTCGCCATGCCCAGGGTGGCTCGCTCTTTGCCGTTAGCCCAAGTTACGCACTTCGCCCGTCGGCAGGGAATTTCCCGGCAGTCAAACCTTGATGGCGATATCGCCCCGGTGGTTTTTCGTCCAAAAAGTGC
>Ga0208589_1000302_pt1 | contig 23882 bp, 14 predicted proteins | sample NGESurshal092012_2_FD_184486 | JGI IMG/M metagenome (GOLD analysis project Ga0208589, IMG submission 184486) | Arctic peat soil microbial communities from Barrow, Alaska - NGEE Surface sample F53-2 shallow-092012 (SPAdes) | ecosystem: Environmental > Terrestrial > Soil > Wetlands > Peat ...
TACCCTCTCCCCCCGCAAGCGCGGGTGGAGAGGGGACATATTCCCTGGCGGTCATCATCCACGCCCGACATACACCGACAGCCGCCGCTCCATCAGCCGGGTCGCCCCGCCGACCACGCTCGTCATCACGTAGTACATCGCCCCGATGGTGAGGAATATCGCGAAATTCTGGAATGTCGTGCTGATCACCATCTGCGCCGACAGGAACAGCTCACGCACCGTTACGAGCGAGACGAGCGCCGAATTCTTGGTCAGCGAGATGAACTCATTGCCGAGCGGGGGCAGCATCCGCAGCAGCGCCTGCGGCAGCACGATCAGGCGCAACGTCTGATAGCGGTTCAGCCCGAGCGCGCGGGCCGCCTCGGACTGGCCGCGCTCGATCGACTGGATGGCGCCGCGCACGATCTCGGTCTGATAGGCGCCGGAGTAGACCCCCAGCGTGCCGACGGCTGCGAGCATCGCCGGCACCGGCACGCCAAGCTGCGGGATGCCGTAGTAGATAAAAAAAAGCTGCACGACGAACGGCGTGCCGCGCACGACCGAGACGTAGACGCTGGCCGCGCCGCGCAGCGCCCGATTGCGCGCCAGCCGCGCCAGCCCGCCGGCGAGGCCGCAGACGATCCCGAGCGCCAGCGCCATCACCACCACCTCCAGCGTGCGCGCCGCGCCCCCGAGCAGGAACGGCAGCCACTGAATGACGGTGGCGAGCGCCGGCGCGCTCATAAGCGGCCGGTCAGCCGAACCACTTGGCCTCCAGCGCCTTCATCGTGCCGTCGGATTTGAACGCCTCGAGCGCCGCGTTGATCGCGGCGAGCAGGTCGGGGTCGGACTTGCGGACCGCGAGGCCGTACTCCTCGTTGGTGAGCAGGAACGGCGTCAGCTTCGCTCCGCCATGCACCTTGATGTAGTATTTCGCGGCCGGGTATCCGGTCACCACCACGTCGGCCTGCCCGGCCTGCAAGGACTGGAACATCTGATCGTTGGTCTGCACGATGTGCAGGCTCGCCTTGGGGAAGCGCTGGCGCAAATAGTCCACCGACTTGGTGCCGACCTGCACCGCGATCGTCTTGCCGTCGAGGTCCTCGGGCTTGGTGATCTTGTCGTCGTTCGGCTTCACCATCACCGCGAGGCCGCCGGTGAAATAGGGCTGCGAGAAATCGACGACCTTCGCGCGGACCTCGGTGATGTAGATGGCCGATGCGGCGAGGTCGATGTGGTGCGCCTGCAACCCGGGAATCAGCTGGCCGAACGGCACCTGCTGGAACTCCACCTTCGGAATGCCCGCCTGCTTGGCGATCGCGGTTACCAGGTCGATGTCGAAGCCGGATTTCTCGCCGTTGGGCGAGGTCTGCTCGAACGGCGGGAAGGTCGCGTCGGTGCCGACCAGCAAGGGCTGCTTGCCGGCCGTGAGCTGCGCCAGCAGCCCTTCGCCCTCCGGCGCCGCCGCCAGCGTGAGGAGCGCCGCCGTCGCCAGCAACAGCCCGCGCCGTTCGATCATTGCCGCCTCCCATCGATTCGTTGCGCGGATGTTGCCGTCGCCGTCAGCCTCCGGTCAATCCCGCCATCGCCCGCCGCCAGGATGCGGTGATCGGCTCGGCGCGGACGTGCCGCCCGTTCGCCACGACATGCCGCCCGCCCGCGATCACGTCGCGCACCAACCCGCGCGGCGCGGCGAACAGCCAGGTGTCCAGCCACGCATCGCCGGAGCGGGAAACGAGATCGGGATGCTCGGAGTCCAGCACGACGATGTCGGCACGCCGGCCGGGCGCGATGGCGCCGACGGGCTGATCGAGCGCCTGCGCCCCACCCGTCAGCGCGCCGGCGAACAGCGCCGCTCCCGTCGAGGCGCCCGGCGCGGGGGCCAGCACGTTGCGCGATCGTTGCGCGAGCCGCTGCGCCGTCTCCAACTGGCGAAGCTCCGCCGCCGGATCGGTGATGACGTTGGAATCCGAGCCGATGGCGAACCGCCCGCCCGCCTCGATGAAGCGAGAAGTCGGGAAGATGCCGTCGCCGAGGTCGGCCTCGGTCAGCGGGCAGAGCCCCGCGACCGCCCCGCTACGGGCAAGCGCGGCTGTCTCGTCGTCGCGCATGTGGGTCGCATGGATGAGGCACCAGCGCGCATCCACGCCCGCCTCGCCCAGCAGCCACGCCACCGGGGGCGCGCCGAGCGCCGCCTCGGCAGCGAGGCTCCCTCGGTGCATTGGCACGCGGCGCTCTCGCACGAAGTCGCGGCCGGCTGGTCGCAGCCGGTCGACCTCGTGTTCGTCGACGGCGATCACTCCGAGGCCGGGTGCGAGCTCGACTGGGACTGCTGGCATCCATTCGTCGCCGTCGGCGGCAGGCTCGTCCTCCACGACGCGCGCGCCGATCGGCCGGGTGGGCGCGGCCTGCCGGGACCGACGTCTGTCGTCGCCCGGCGCATACGTGCGGCCGCAGATCCAGCGTGGGAGATCGCCGATGAGGCCGACCGGACGGTCGCCGTTCGCCGCCTCGCGTGAGGCCCCGGCACGATCTCGACGCTTGACTACGCGAAACGGGTCAAGACTGCTAAACACTTGACATTACGTCAAACCCTGTGGTACGTTCGCGACGACATGATGTCAAGCATCGTCATGGGGTTGGGGTGCCCGCGTCGCAGCAGTTTGGCGGCGTCTCAAGGGAGGGATTTGGCTGTCGAAGCGCTGGCAGCTGGAGCAGTTCCGGACGCCCGCGTTGGGCGCCAGGACGATGTCCGAGGGAGGACTAACTCGCACGCGCTCGGCATGAAGCCGGCGGCGCTGCGGCAGCAACGCACGATCTGAACACCGCTTGACTTGATCTTGACGGCAATGTTTTTTTCTGCCAAGGTCGAGGTTGGAGGGCCGCTGGCTGAGTACGGCACAGGGGCAGGGACTGGTATCGGGGAATCTGTCGCAGGATGGAGGGATTCGGGTGCCGGCTACTGATCAAGAGGGAAAAGGAGCATTGAATGCGACGTATCAAGATGATGGGGCTGTGCCTCGTCGCAGTGCTGGCACTTGCCGCTGTGGCCGTGTCGAGCGCGTCTGCAGCGCTGCCTGAATACAAGACCTGCGTCAAGGCGCCGAAAGTCGGCAAAACGATCCCGACGGGTGAATTCTCCGACAAGAACTGTTCGGTTGCAGCGCCCGGCGGCAAATACAAGCTCGGCTCGTGGAGCGAAGCAAAAAAGCAGGGCTTCAAGGGCAAGAACGGCGTGAGCACGCTCGACAGCTACATCCCGGAAAACGAAGCGACTCCGTGGACGGGTGGAACGGTCGTCGGTACGGTGTCCTGCAAGTCGGGTAAGTCAGTCGGCGAAATCACGGGTCCGAAAACGAGCACCGTGACGGTCGAATTCAAGACCTGCACCTCGGAAGGCAAAAAGTGCACGTCGACCGGCCAGAAAACAGGCACGATTAAGACGGCTCTGCTGAGCGCGACGCTTGGCTACATCGAACCCGGTGTCGTCGGTTCTGACATCGAAGCCGTCAGTAAAGGCGCATCCGCGTCGTTCAGCTGTGAAGGTCTTGAAATCGTGACCGTCGGTTCGGTCATCGGTGTCAACACCGGCAACGTGAACAAATTCAGCAAGGAAGGCACGCAGACGTTCAACGTGAACGCCAAAGGCGGCCAGGAAGTCGTCTTCGGGGAATTCCCCGAAAGCCCGATCACGGGCCCGGCGCACTTCCTGATCAGCAAAATCACGCCTCCCGGCGTGGAACTCCCCTCGGGCCAGAAGACGACTTCGGTCCTCAAGGGCGAAAACGAGGAGATCGCAGCTTAGGGTCTCTCGGCAGTACGCGGCACCGCAGCGAGCAGGACACGTGTGGGGCCCATCCGGGCCCCACACGTGCATCTGCAGACGGTTCTCAGCAGCGCAAGGGCTCGGTTTTAGAGAAAGGCTCGGTTTTTAGCCCGTATCGACGGGCTTTCAGGCGCCTTGGCACCTGCTTGACAGTTGGGGTCGAGCTGGTAGCCTGGAAACACAGGGGAGCGAAGCAATGCGAGAGAGGGCAGTGATGGGAGAGGGAGCGGAAGGGCTCGGCGAGGGTACCCGCAGCCGGTCGGCGCAGGCGCCGTCGCGGCCGCTCTGGCCGGCGTCACTGCTCGCCTTCGCGGTTGCCCTGCTCGCGCTGTCAATCGGGAGCGGTTCGGCCGACGCCTTGTTGCACAGAGGGCATTCCTTTAAGGGTTCGTTCGAAACGCTGACCGAAGGCAACAAGCTCTCGAAGCCTTCAGCGGTTGCTGTCAACGAAACCCCTGGGCTTGGCGCCGGTGACATCTACGTCACCGATGCCGCCAACAACCGCATCGTGCGCTTCAGCGGCTCGCACGAATTTCTCGAAGCGTGGGGCTACGGCGTGCGAACGGGTGCGGCGACGTTCGAGAAATGTACGAGCGAAGCCGAATGCAAAGCGGGGATCGCCGGCACCGGCGCGGGCCAGTTCAGCTCCCCCGACGCGATCGTCGTCGACAACGCCGAAGGCTCCCCGTCGGCCGGCTACGTGTACGTCGTTGCGAACAACATGGGGAAGCACTCGGTAATCGACAAGTTCAACTACGAAGGCGTGCTGCAGAACACGCTGACAACGAAGAACGGCAAAGAACAGATCGACGGTGTCGCGGTCGACAGAGCGGGCACCGTCTGGGTCGACAGCGAAGACGGCGAAGAAAGCTTCCGGCTCGAACGCTTCACTGACGCCCTGAAAAACCAGCGGATCGGCGAACCGGAAGAAGTCGAATTGCCCGCGGTGATCGGTGGCGGACACCCGGCGCAGCCCGGCTTCGCCATCGACTCGCTCGGTCACGCGTATGTGACCTATGAACCGGGTGGGCTCGACGATCGCCAGCAGGAAGAACTGATCAAAGAACGCGCCGAACAACGCAAACTGAAAAAAGAAGAAAAAGTCGAAGAAGTCCCGGCTGAACCATGCGTCGAACATCGCTGCGTCGTCGCCCAGTTCCAGGTGCCCGCGATCGGCGAAGAAGGGGAAAGCGAAATCGTCAACGCCGAGCTCAACATCGAAGGCAACGCCTCCGGCATCGCCGTGGACCTCTCGAGCGGTACGCAGTCGAGCAACGACGTCTATCTCGACCGCGGGACGTCGATCACTGCCTTCACGTCCGACGGAACAGCGATCCAGACCTTCGGCGAACAGCAGCTCGCCGAAGGCGGCGGCAGCGGCTTGACCGTCGACGCGACCACCGGCGAAGTGCTCGTTGCCGACGCAAAGCACGGAAGGATTGACGTCTACGAACCCTCTCCGCCCGGCCCGCCGGCGATCGAGGAGTCAAGCCTCACCGCAGCTGCCGTGACCTCCAGTTCGGCGAAGCTCAAGGCGACGATCGATCCGTCAGGCGCGGACACGCACTACCGCTTCCGCTACGGTCCGGTCCCTTGCGCGGGCGGCTCGGCCTCGTGCGAGACGACGGCCGGCTCCGACCTCGGCTCGGCATTCGGCGATCAGCAGGCGCTCACCGAAGTCGAAGGTCTCGCGCCGAGCACGACCTACCACTTCGTCGTGATCGCCGAAAGCGCGCTCGAATCGGGCGGCAAACGGATCGTCGTCGAAAGCCAAACCGAAGGCAGCTTTACGACGCTCGCAGCGGGCGTGCTCGAACAAGTGCTCCCGGATGGGCGCGCCTGGGAACTCGTCTCACCGGTTGACAAGCGCGGCGTGTCTGTCGAACCGCTCGCGCACGAAGGTGGCTTGATCCAGGCATCGGCTGACGGCAAGGGAATCGCCTACATCGCCGCCGCGCCAGTCGGCGAAGAAGAACCGGCCGGTAACAGGGCGCCGGAACCGGCTCAGCTACTGGCGACGCGCGGCTCGGCCGGCGACTGGAAGACGCGCAACCTGACCACACCGAACCTCGCCGCGCAGGGGATCAACGCGAACAGCCGCCGCGAGTACCAGTTCTTCTCCTCCGATCTCTCGCTTGGAGCCGTATTCCCGGTTGAACCGCTCGCTGCCCCCGAAACTACGAACAAAGCTGCGCTGACGAGCGCGATGCTCTATCTGCGCCACACCGGCTGTGCGGCCGCCTGCAACCAGGCGCTGTCGACGTCCCCGGTGCCGGGTATCTCCTTCGAGGCGGCGACGCCCGATCTCAAGCACATCGGGCTGATCACGAACTCGGGCCTGATGGAGTGGTCGCAGGACGAAGCGCATCCGGAAGGCGCCTTCACGACGGTGAGCATTCTTCCGTCGAACGAAGCGGCGACCGGGGAAATCGGGTTCGGCGCACCCGAAGCGCAGTTGTTCGAGGGCTCGCGCAACACGATCTCGCAGGACGGCTCGCGCGTGAACTGGTCACGTCACACCCCCGGTGGCACCCACATCTACCAGTCCGAAGTGCACGAAGGCGCCGTCAAATCGGTTCAGGTCGACACGCCGAACGAAGGCGAATCGGTCCCGACGAGCACGGTCGGAGCTGCGCCGGTCTACATGACCGCGAGCGCGACCGGGAGCCGGGTGTTCTTCACCGATGACCAGCGCCTGACGGCAAATGCCTCGGTCGAGGAAGAAACGGCGGGCGACCTCTATGTATACGAACGCGACAAGCCGGCGAGCGAACGGCTCACCGACCTCACGCCGGACCTCAACAAAGGCGAAAGTGCGGCGATCCAGGGTGGCGTGATCGGCGATAGCAGCGATGGCTCCTATGTGTACTTCGTCGCCAACGGCGTGCTGACCGAAGGCGCTCAGCCGGGCTTGTGCATTCCGCACGGCCTGCGCACGGCGCGCTGCAACCTCTACGTCGTGCACAACAATGGCACGAACTGGGAACAGGCACGGCTCGTCGCGCGCATTTCGAACGAAGACGGTCCGGATTGGGCGCCGTCGCTCGAACGCATCGAATACAGGCTCACCGAAATGACCGCCCGCGTCTCCCCGAGCGGCCAGTACCTCGCGTTCATGTCCAGCCAGCGGCTGACTCCCTACAACAACACTGACGCGAACAGCGGCGCGGCCGATGAGGAGGTCTACCTCTACGACGCCGCCGGCGAAGGCCACGTCTCCTGCGCATCGTGCAATCCGAGCGGCGCGCAGCCCGTCGGAATCCACGACGTGCAGGAATCGGGCGAAGGCCGCGGGCTGCTCGTCGACCGCCTCGGGATCTGGTCGACCGAATCCGAAGACAGCTTCTCCCACTGGCTCGCAGGGAGCGTCCCCGGCTGGACGAACCTCGACGATCGCGAGACGCTCTACCAGTCTCGCTACCTATCCGACAACGGCCGTCTGTTCTTCAACAGCCCCGACGCGCTCTCAAGCCAAGACAGCAACGGGAAGGAGGACGTCTACGAGTACGAGCCCGCCGGCGTCGGCAGCTGCGCGAGCGAAGTCGCGGGCGGCGGCTGCGTCTCGCTGATCTCCTCCGGCAAGTCCGAACAGGAATCGGCCTTCCTCGACGCCAGCGAAGCGGGCCAGGACGTGTTCTTCCTGACGAGCGCGCCGCTGAGCGCTCAGGACCCTGACAAGGCCTTCGACATCTACGACGCGCGGGTCTGCGCAGGCGCCGAAGAAGGCTGTCCCGTGCCGCCCCCGCCGCCGGTGAAACCGTGTGAAGAAGAAGGTTGCCGCGGTGGGACCGGGGGGCAGTCCGTGTTCGGCGCCCCCGCCAGCACGAGCGCCTCCGGATCGGGCAACGTTCCCCCGCAGGGCGCGGTGCTCGGCACGAAACAGACGGTCAAAGCGGCGAAACCGCTGACCCGCGCGCAGAAGCTCGCCGCGGCGTTGAAGAGCTGCAAGAAGAAGTACAAGAATCAGAAGCACAAGCGCGCAGCATGTGAAAAGCAGGCACGCAAGAAGTACGCGGCCAAGAAGTCGACGGCGAAGCGCAAGCCGGCCAGCAAGTCCTCGTCCACGGTAAGGCGCTAGGGGGCCGAGTGATGATCCACGGCAAGCTGGCAACCCTGCGCAAGCTCTCCTCGGCAGCGATCCTCGCGGTTGTGCTGTCGGCGCTGTTCGGCGCGGCCTCCGCGATGGCGGTCGAAACCCCTCACGAAGCGCCGCGCTGGGACATTCTCACGCGCTCCGCTCCGACGAACCTGCCGCCCAGTGGCAAGGGCGAGATGGTCGGCGTCGTGATCAACCTCGGCGATGCTCCGGTGCTCGCGACGCCGTCGAACCCCGTCAAGATCACCGACGTGCTTCCACCCGGGCTGGAAGCGACTGGCCCGATGCAGGGATACGCGGCGAGAGGCAACAACGACTCGGGCGCAGGCTCGGGCACGCCGCTGACCGAATGCACGACTACGCCGCTGAGTTGCACCTATGTCGGCAAGCTGCCGGCGTTCATCGCGATCGAAGTCCAGGTGCCGGTGCAGGTCAAGCCGGGCGCGGGCGAAGAAGGCGAAAGCAATGAAATCAAAGTCGAAGGCGGCAACGTCGCCGCTAAGTCGGTCGCACGCCCGATCAAAGTCAGCTCGGCACCGACGCCGTTCGGCCTCGAACGCTACGAACTGAGCCCCGAAGAAGAAGACGGCTCGAGCGCTGCGATTGCCGGCAAGCACCCGTTCCAGCTGACGACGACGATCCAGTTCAACCAGACGCTGGCGATCGACCCGCAGCTGGCCGCACACGAAGAAGGCTTCGAAAAACACCCTGCGAAGCTGTATCCCTCGGCGCCGGCGCTGCTGCGCAACTTGACGACGACGTTGCCACCCGGGCTGGTAGCTGACGCCAGAGCGAGCGTGTTCCCGCAGTGCTCCGCGGTGGCTTTCGCCGTGCTTCGCTCCGGCAACAGCAACGAATGCCCTGCTTCGACCGCAATCGGCGCGGCCGTCGTGACGTTCAAAGAAGAGCTCCACTTCACGCAGGAGACGGCGACGGTGCCAGTCTTCAACCTCGTGCCCGAAGAAGGCGAGCCGGCGCGCTTCGGGTTCGTCTTCGAAAAGGTGCCCGTAATTCTCGACACGTCGCTGAAGACCGGCGACGGGTACGCGGTCGAAGTTAAGGTGCAAAACACCTCGCAGGCCGCTGAGATCCTCAGCACGGTGTTGACCGTGTGGGGAGTGCCCGGCGCCAGCCAGCACAACAGCGCGCGCGGCTGGGCTTGCCTCGCCGGCGGGTTCTATGTCGAAGGGCTCGAACCGCGCCCGACGTGCCCCGGCGCGCAGCTCGATCCGCCGCCGTATTTGATCCTGCCGACGACGACGTGCAAGGCACCGCTTGTGAGCTCCGTGGCGGCGCAGGCCTGGAACGAACAGAGCCTTGGTGCGCCGCTGTCGGTGACCGCGCCGCCGACGCTGACCGGCTGCGGGGAACTGCCGTTCACACCGTCGATCGTTGCGCAACCCGATCAGACCGAAGCGAGCACGCCGACAGGGCTTAACGTCGAAGTGAAAGTGCCACAGGAAACAACGCTTGCGCGGGAAGGACGCGCCGAGGCGGACATCGCGGCGACGAGCGTGACGCTGCCCGAAGGGATGATGGCCAACGCCGGTGCCTCCGATGGGCTGGGCTTGTGCTCGACGGCGGGGGTCGGCCTGCAGACCTCAGAGAAAGGCTCGCTTGCGACCGACACCGATACCGGAGGGGCTCTCGAAGGGGAGCTCGGCAACCAGTTCTTCACCTCCGGCGCCGCTTCGTGCCCGGATGCGTCAAAGGTCGGCACGGTCAATATCAAGACGCCGCTGCTCGAACACGAACTGACGGGCAACGTCTACTTCGGCTCGCAGGACACCGACCCGTTCGCCTCGCCGCTCGTGCTCTATATCGTCGCCGAGGACAAAGAATCGGGCGTCCGCGTCAAGCTCGGCGGCGAAGTCCGCATCAACCAGAGCACAGGGCAGCTGACGTCGGTGTTCAAGAACACGCCGCCCGTCCCGTTCGAAGTGCTCAAGCTGCACTTGAACAACGGACCGCGCGCGACGCAGACGACGCCCGCCTTCTGCACGTCCTACTCGACCGTCGCAACGTTCCAGCCGACCGCGGACCAGGCCCCTGTCGAAGGATCCTCGAGCTTCTCGTTGACCCCGAACGCCGACGGGCAGCCTTGTCCGGCACAGGGGCCGCTGCCGTTCGCGCCGGGCTTTGAAGCCGGCAGTACCAACCCGCAGGCCGGTGCTTTCACGCACTTCACGCTGACGATCCACCGGCCCGACGGCGACCAGCCGCTGCAGTCGATCGTGATGCACACGCCACCTGGCCTCGCGGCCGTGCTGGCCTCGGTGACGCCGTGCCCCGAACCGCAGGCCTCGCTGAACCAGTGCGGCGCCGACAGCCTGATCGGTAAATCGACGGCGCTCTCGGGCCTCGGCAGCGACCCGGTGTCGCTCGGTGGCGACGTCTATCTGACGGGCCCGTACAAGGGCGCGCCGTTCGGGCTGCTCTCGGTCACGCACGCGATCGCCAAACCGTTCAACCTCGGCGATGTCGCCGTTCGCTCGGCGATCAGCATCGACCCCTATACAGCCGCTGTGACGGTGACGAGCGACCCGCTCCCGCAGTTCGTCAAAGGCGCGCCCTCGCAGATCAAAGTTCTCAACGTGACGATCGACAAGGACGGCTTCCAGTTCAACCCGACGAACTGCACGCCGATGGCTGTCACAGGCACGCTTGCCGGCTACGAAGGGACCGCCGCGCCCGTCGCGAGCGAGTTCCACGCGGCCAACTGCTCCAGCCTGCCGTTCACCCCGAAACTGACCTCCTCGGCATCCGGCCAGGGCAGCAAACCGAACGGGACGGCGCTCAACGTGAAGATCGAATCGGCCGGCCTCGGTCAAGCCGGGATTGCGAAAGTCTTCCTGACGATCCCGAAAATCCTGCCCTCGCGCCTGACGACGATCCAGAAAGCGTGCGTCGACTCGGTCTTCGAAAAAAACCCGGCTGCCTGTGACGAAGGCTCGCTGATCGGCAAAGCGACGATCCACACGCCCGTCTTCAAGAACCCGCTGACGGGGCCCGCGTACCTCGTCTCGCACGGCAACGCGGCGTTCCCGGATGTCGAGTTCGTGCTCCAGGGCGAAGGCGTGACGATCATCCTCGACGGCAAGACGGACATCAAAAAAGGCGTCACCTACTCGCGCTTCGAATCGTCTCCCGACGCGCCATTCACGACGTTCGAAACGAACCTGCCGGCAGGCCCGCACTCGGCGCTCACGGTCAACACCGAAGAAGCCAAGAACTACAACATCTGCTCGAAGAAAGTGACGCTGCCTACCGTGCTCACGGGGCAGAACGGCGCGGTGATCAACCAGAACACGAAGGTCGCGATCAGCGGCTGCGGCGCGGTACAAGGCTTCAAAGTCTCACGCGCGGCGCAGCTCGCAAAAGCGTTGAAGGCGTGCCGCAAGCAGTTCAAGCACAACAAGGCAAAGCGGACGCTTTGCGAAAAGAAGGCGCACAAGAAGTTCGGGCCGAAGAAGGCCAAGAAGAAGACGTCGAAAAAGACGAAGAAGAAAAAGTAGGCGGTCCCGACTTCGCGCGCCAAGGATCGGCGAGCGCGCGATTAGAGACCGGGACACGGGGGTATCTCTGCGTCAAGTGTTGCCCGGTGGACGGGCCGAAAGCGACCGGCATTGAATTTGCGCCGGTCGTGCGCGACGCGCTCCAGGATGGCTTAGGCCAGTGGGGCGTTTGCGCTGGCGCTCGCCTTGTGGGTCGCATACGGGGAAAGCAAAGCCAAGCGAGGGGAAACGAGTGGAGATGAAACGGATCAGGATCGCCGGTGCCTGTCTGATTGCGAGTGCGGGGTTGAGCATGGCGGCGTCGGCTACCGCGTCGGCCGAACCGCCGGAAGTCGGCAGATGCGTGCCTGCAGAAAGCACCCAAGAAGGCAAAAAAACGATCTATCACGGCATGTATGCGTCACCGCACTGCACGCGAACGCGGCCAGCTGCCAACGGCAAGTACGAATGGCTGCCGGGACCCGGACCGAACAACAAATTCTTCGGTGAGGGCGAAGACCCGGTGTTCGAAACGGTCTCTGGCGCAACTGTCTCGTGCGGTGCCGCCTTGGAGAAAGGCGAATACACGGGCGCGAAAACGGAGAAGCTGACGATCTCGTTCGAAATCTGCGAAGACGCGGCGAAACGCCCATGCCAAACATCACCGGCCAAAGAAGGCGAAATAACGGGCCTCGGCTCGCTCGAAGGAACCCTCGCGTACGTCAGCGCGGCCAAGCATCGGGCCGGCTGGGACCTAAAACCCGAAGGCAGCTCGAAACTCCTGTTCACGTACTACTGCGGGAAACTGCCCGAAGTGATCCACACTGTCGAAGGCTCCGTGATCGGCGAAGTCAAGGCGGGGTTCTTCATCAGCGACCTCAACAAAATGAGCCTGCATGGGGCCGTCAAGTACAAGGCGACGCATGGCAAGCAGTTGCCAGAAGCGTTCGATGGGCAGCCAACCGACGTGCTGACGACGGCGGCCAGCGGCCTTGAAACGAAAGCGGCCGAACAGACTGGACTGACGATGCCGCTCGAAACGGTCTCCGGACTCGGCGAACCGATCGAAAGCGAAGCCAATCAGGAACCGCTCGAGGTCAAAACGAAGTAGCGCTTCCGGCCTTGCGCGCTCGGGCGCGGGACGGCTTGAGACGGGGCGCCTACAGGCGCCCCGTCGTCGTCAGGTCGGCTCGTTGTCGAGCGAGCGCCACAGGTAGCGGCAGGCGAGCGTGCGGTGCGGCTGCCACGGTTCGGCAATCTGCTCCATCTGCTCCGGCTTTGGCAGCGCGCCGAGGCCGTAGGAGATTTCGATCGCGCGGCGAATGCCGAGGTCGCCGACCGCGAGCACGTCCGGGCGATCGAGGTGGAACATCAAGAACATGTGCGCCGACCACTCACCGATGCCCTTAACCGCGACGAGCTCGGCGATCACCGCGTCGTCGTCGAGCTCGTTCAGCCGGTCGAGCTCGAGCTCGCCCGAGAGCGCGTGCTCGGCGAGCGAGCGCAGGAAGCCGACCTTCGCGCGCGAGAGCCCCGCTGCCGCGCGCAGCTCTTCGGGCTCATCCGCGAGGAGCTCCTGCGGGGTCGGCGGGCGCCCACCGAAGCGCTCAGTCAGGCGTCCGTAGATCGCGCGCGCGGCAAGGACGGAGAGCTGTTGCCCGACAATCGTGCGTACGAGCGCGCCGTAGTGGTCGTCGAGCTCCGGGCGTCCCTGGCGCGCCGTCGGCAGTTTGCCGACCCGGTCGATCACGCCCGCCAACACCGGGTCGCTCGCGCGCAGGTGCTCCGTTGCCTTGCGGATCGAGACTTTGCGCGGCGCCACCGCTAGGAGCTCGGTAGCGCGAGCGCGATTGGCTCGCCGTCGAGCGCGTTCAGCGCTCGCTCGAGCGACATCGCCAGGCACGTGAAGCTCGGCGTGTCGCGCACCGTAAAGCGCGACGCCTCGGTCGTGCGCAGTCGCTGCACGAGGTCGAGGAACGTGCCGACGTCGTCGGTGTCGAATGCGACGACGAACTCCTGGTCGTCGAGGCCGAACGAGTACGTCGTGTGGTTGTCGACGCCCGGGTATTCGCGCCCGACCTCGATGTGGCCCTGCATGATCCGCCAGCGCTCGTCCGCCGGAAGCGCGTACCACTCGCGCGACTTCACGAACGGGTAGACGAACACGTACTTGCCGCGGAAGCCGCGCGGCACCGTGCGCTCGTCTTCTGAGTATTCCGAGCTCTTGCGCATGCCGAGGAACGAGTGCGAGATCTCGGCCCACTTCATCAACCCGCTCTGCGCGAGCACGACGTGGAACTCGTGGATCCGGTCGAGGTTCTCGGCCTCCGATAGCAGCATCAACTCGGCGTCACCGCGTGTGCCGACGAGCGAGAAGCTCTGCAGCATGTGCCCGTCGGAGAAGTCCTCGCATGCCGCGAGGAACTCGCGCTTGTCCTGCTCGCGTAGCTCGTCGTCTCGCCTGCGCCAGGCCGGGTCGAGCTTGAGGAACGTGTACTTGACGAAGTGGCGCGCGCTCATCGCCCGATTATCGCAGCCGGCGCGCTTGCACCGGGCGCGGGACGACCCGCTTGGTGGATAGAGTTGGGGCGTGCGGATCGCGCTGCTCTCGCCGTACTCGTGGACGTACCCGGGTGGGGTCACCCGCCACATCGAGGCACTCGCACGTGAGCTCGACGACGCCGGCCACGATGCGCGCATCCTCGCGCCGTTCGACCCCGACGACGGGCTCTCGCGCCGCCTGCATCGTGGCGCCCGTCCGCAACGTCACCCGACCCCCGGTGGGTTCGTCTCGCTCGGGCGCACAGTCGGCATCCCTGCGAACGGCGCCGTGTCGAACATGGCGCTCACGCCTGCCGCCGTCTCGGCGCTGAGGCACGAGCTGCGCACCGGCGGCTACGACGTCGCGCACATCCACGAGCCGATCGTCCCGACGGTCGGCTGGGATGCACTCGGCTCGGCAGGCGATCTGCCGCTCGTCGGCACGTTCCACACGTACTCGGAGAACCAGATCACGAACGGCCTGATCGGCGTCGGCTTCGGCGGCAGCAGGCGGATGAACCGCCTGCATGCACGCATCGCCGTCTCTGAGACGGCCGCGTGGACGGCGCGGCGCTTCTTCGGCGGCCGCTACCGAATCGTTCCGAACGGCGTGCACATCCCGACGGACTCCGAGCTCGCGCGGGCCGCTAGCGCCGCCATTGCCGCTGGGGAGTCTCAGCACCCCTCGTCAACGGCCACCGAGCTGCGCGTCCTGTTCATCGGCCAGGCGGTCGAGCGCAAGGGGCTACCGGTCCTGCTGCGCGCCTTCGAGGCTCTGCGCGAGCACGTGCCGGCGACACTCACGCTCGTCGGCGCCTCGCCTGAGGAGGTCGCGCACATGACGCTCGAGGATCGCGGTATTCGCGCTCTCGGGAAGGTCTCAGACGAGCAGAAGCTCGCTGAGCTTGCGCGCGCCGACGTGCTCTGCGCGCCGTCGCTGCACGGCGAGAGCTTCGGCATGATCCTGACCGAGGCGTTCGCCGCCGCGACGCCGGTGCTTGCTTCCGACATCCCCGGCTACCGCGATGTCGTGCGCGATGGCGTCGACGGCCGGCTCGTCTCGCCCGGCGACCCGCTTGCACTCGCCGAGGCGCTGCGCCGGTTTGCGCTCGATAGCGCTCGCCGCGAGAGCATGGCGCGCGCCGCACGCGAGCGTGCCGAGCGCTTTGCGTGGCCGCATGTCGCCGCCGAAGTACTCGACTCCTACGAGGAGGCGATCGCGCTCGCCGCGCGAGCCGCCCGTCAGCCGCACGGGGTCGCCACGCGTGCAGCATTTCGCTACGGCATTGCGCCGGCCGATTTGCAGCCGCGCGTGCCTGCCCAGCGACTGCCCTCGCTCGAACCCGCCGCTGCGCCGCTCGTCGGTCGCGCCCGCCGCGTGCGCACGCTGCGCCGCGTCGTCCTCACCGGCACCTCGCTCGCGGGCGCCGCGCTTGGCGCATTAGCGCTGCAGCGCGTCGGTGTCACACGTGTCGCTGCCTCACTCGTCGCTTCGAAGCCCGGGCTGATTCTCGCCGGCCTCGCGCTGATGTGTGCGGCGATGTTCGTCCGTGCGATCGCGTGGCACGCGATTCTTTTCGCCGCGCCAACGTGGCGTCCGGCGAAACGCCGCGATGCGATGCAGGGGACGTTCATCGGCGTGCTGATGTCCTCGACGCTTCCCGCGCGGCTCGGCGAGCCCTCGCGTGCGCTGATCGTCTCGCGCCGGCTCGGCCGCGCGCGCGAGACGTTGCCTGTCGTGCTCGGCACGATGGTCTCGCAGACGCTGCTCAACCTGCTCGCGCTTACGCTGCTCGGCGCCGCGACGCTATCGAGCGTGAGCGTGCTCGACGGCCACGACCGCGCGCTGCTGCTGATCGCGCTCGCGCCGCTCGCTGCGCTGCTGCTCGTGCTGCTCGTACCCGTTCTCGTGCCGCCTGCCGCCGTCTCCCGCTCGCGCCGGCTGCAGGCGCTGCTTGCTGCGATGCGCCGTTCGCTGCGACGCCTGCGTGACGGACTGCGCGTCTTTCGCCAGCCGCGCCAGGCGGCGCGCGCGACCGCGCTCCAGCTCGGTGCTTGGGCGCTTCAGTGGCTGTCATGTTGGCTGCTGCTGACGGCGCTGGGGCTCAACGTCCCCGACCCGCCTGCTGCGGCCGCCGGCGTGCTGTTCGCCGTCAACGTGACCGCCGTGATGCCCGCGACGCCTGCCAACGTAGGCGTCTTCCAGGCTGCATGCGTAGCCGTGCTCGCCGGCGCGTACCACGTCTCGACCGCCGACGCGATCGCCTACGGCATCGTGTTGCAGGCGATTGAGGTCGCCGCTGCGCTGCTGATGGGCCTGCCCGCGCTGCTCAACGAGGGTCTCTCCTGGCGCGACGTGCGCCTGCGCACGATGCACGCCGCACCCGTCAAGCTTGGGCCGTTGCCTGCGGCTGGTGCGGCCGTTGGCGCGGCCGCTGCCCGCGCCGAGCGCTAGCCAGGGCAGGCATCCGCGCCGGCGTGGCGTATCGGACCTCGATGACCGACGCCTGGGTCTACATGCTGCGCTGCGCCGACGGCTCGCTCTACACCGGCTGGAGCATCGACGTGACGAAGCGCCTCGAGCGCCATCAGGCTGGCAAAGCCAGCCGCTACACCGCAAGCCGCCTGCCGGTCGAGCTCGTCTACGAAGCGGCGATGGACGACCGCTCCGCGGCAAGGCGCGAGGAGGCACGGATCAAGGCGCTCGACCGCCGCGCGAAGCTCGCGCTGATCGACGAGCGCCGGGTCGGCGACGCCGTTAGGGCATGATGGGGGCATGGCAGATCAGCCCTCAGCGAGCAGGCCCGCAGCGCGCAGCGTCAAAATCGGCGTCGACGAGCGCACTGGCTGGTCCTCTGACCGCCCGCGCCGCGACGGCGCGCCTGAGCGCCCGCCGAACATCGCGACGCACTGCAAGGTGCTCAGGCCGGCCGACCGTCTGCGCTACTCGCCAGGGAGCCTCGTCGTCATCGTCTCCGCATCGAGTGCCGAGCGTGACCGCTTCGTCGAGCGGCTGATCGAGGATCGCGCGAGCCGTCTCTCGCTCGGCAAGGTACGCGGCCTGCTCGAGGGCAAGGTCAGCGCCGAGGAGCTCGATGACCGCGCGCAAGAGCTGCTCGCGGCGGCCGTCGCCAAGCGCCTGCAGAACAAGGACACCGTCGTGCTCAGCGCCGAGAGCATCGAGGCGAGCGAGCGCGAGCCGTTCGTGCGCATCGCCGCTGCGCTCAAGCGCCCACGCCACCTGATCCTGCTCGAGACGACGCGCGACCAAGTCGCCGAGGATGACCTGCTGACGCTCAACGCGCTGCGCCGCGCGCTCGACGCCGGCGAGCTCGGCGAGGAGGGCTTTCAGACGGCCCTGCGGCTCGGCGGCGGGACCGCCGGCGAGGTCAAGCGGATCTTCTTCCGCCCGCCCCCGCGCGAAGACGACTAGCTAAGTCAGCGCCGGCTCGTCCTCTGACTCGACTGCGCCTTCCGGCGGGTCCTCGTCGGCGATCTCGCCGAACAGCGACGGGTCGCGGTTTGAGCCGCGAATCAGGTCGTCTGGCGAGCCGTCCGGCAGCAGGCGCCCTTGGCGCGTGCCGAAATAGATCGCCTGCGGGTGGTGTGCGATCAGCGCGAGCGTCGACTGCTCCGGCTCCGGCGCGTAGCCGTCCGTGATCGTCATCCCGATCTGTGAGAGGTTCAAGAGCTTCTCGACCTTCAGGTGCTCCGACTGCTCAGGCACGGCCGGGTAGCCCCACGAGTAGCGCCGGCCTTGCGTGTCCGGAATGCCGAGCATCTCGCGCGCGCGCCAGTGCAGCCACTCAGCCAGGCCCTCGGCAGTCTGCACGCCGAGGCCATGCACGAACAGCTGCTCCGCGAACTCGCCTTCGGCCTCGAGCTTCGCCATCAGCTCTGTGACCTCCGAGCCGACCGTCACCGCCTGCACCGCAATCACGTCGAGCTCTTGCGGCGGCTTGCCGTCGACCGCCGGGCGGTAGAAGTCCGCGAGACAGATCCGGTCACCCTTCGGCTGGCGTGGGCAGACGAAGCGCGTCAGCTCCGTCTCACGGTCTTGCGGGTCGAGCACGATGATGTCGTTGCCGAGCGAGTAGCACGGGAAGAAGCCGAGCAGCGCGCGCGGGTGCAGGTAGGTCTGCTCTTTCCACATCCGCTCAAGGCGCGGGCGGAAGTCATCCTCAAGCAGCTTCTGCCACGCCTCGCCTTTGACGCCGCGCCCGCCCCAATGAAGCTTGAACAGCACGTGCGTGTCGAGGTGCCGGTAGACCTCATCCAGATCGACGTCGAGCTCCTGCACGCCCCAGAACGGCGGTGTCGGGATCGGCGCGTCCGTGCGCGCCGAGGAGCGCACCGAGTCATCGGCGAAGTTCAGCACCTCTTCGGGCGCATCGCCCTTCGCACGGAACTCCGTCGCGCCCGCGAGCAGCTTCTCTACGAGCGCCCCTCGCGCATCCTCGTCGACGAGCTGGTCCATCACCGAGAGGCCCTCGAATGCGTCCTTGCAGTAGAACACGCCCGGCTCGTAGACCTCGTTTGAGTCTTTGCCGCCCGGGTAGAGCGTGCGGTAGCTGAACGCGCGGTTGATCGCCGCGCCGCCGATCAGCACCGGGTAGGAGAGGCCCTTCGCGTGCAGCTCCTGGATGCATGCCGGCATCTGCTTCGACGTCGAGACGAGCAGCGCCGAGAGGCCGATCGCCGTTGCGTCGTGCTCCTGCGCCGCATCGACGATCGTCTGGATCGGCACTTGCTTGCCGAGGTCGACGACCGTGTAGCCGTTGTTCGTCAGGATCGTGTTGACGAGTGACTTGCCGATGTCGTGCACGTCGCCGAAGACCGTCGCGAGCACGACCGTGCCCTTCGTGTAGCCCTCGATCTTGTCGAGGTATTTCTCGAGCTGTGCGACCGCGCGCTTCATCACCTCGGCCGACTGCAGCACGAACGGCAGGATCAGTTCGCCCGCCCCGAACTTGTCGCCGACCTCCTTCATTGCCGGCAGCAGCACCTCGTTCAGCGTCGGCACCGCGCCGATCTTCTCGACGGCCTTGTCGATCTGCTGCTCGACGCCGTCGCGGCGCCGGCGCAGGATGTGGAAGTGCAGTGCCTCCTCCGGCTCCATCCCCTCCGTCGGGTCGGCCGCGCCCTGCGTGGCCTCCTCCTCGCCCTTCGACTCGAAGTGCTCGATGAACTTCTCAAGCGCATCTTCGCGGCGGTTGAAGACGAGGTCGTTCGCCAGCTCGCGCTCGGCGTCCGGGATCTCCGAGTACGGCGTGATGTGGTTCGGATTGACCATCGCCAGATCCAGGCCCGCGTCGACGCAGTGGTGCAAGAAGACCGAGTTGAGCACCGCTCGGGCCCCCGGCGAGACGCCAAAGGAGACGTTCGAGACGCCCAGCGACGTCTTCACGTGCGGGATCTGCTCCTTGATCGCCTTGATTCCCGCGATCGTCTCGACCGCCGATGGGCGCCACTCCTCATCGCCTGTCGTCAGCGTGAACGTCAGGCAGTCGAAGATCAAAAGCTGTGGGTCGAGTCCGTGCTCCTCGCAGCACAGGTCGCGGATCCGCTTGGCGATCTCGACCTTGCGCTCGGCCGTCTTCGCCATCCCGACCTCGTCGATCGTCAGCGCGATCAGCGCCGCTCCGTGCGCCATCGCCAGCGGCACGACGCGGTCGAGCTTGTCGCGCCCCGCCTCGAGGTTGACCGAGTTGACGATCGCGCGCCCCGGGACCTGCTCGAGCGCGCGTTCGATCACCTCCGGCTCGGTTGAGTCGATCTGGATCGGCGCCGGCTGCGTCAGCGAGACCTTCTTCGCGACGAGGCGCATCTGTTCGTCCTCGTCCGTGCGCTCCGTCAGCGCGACGCAGAGGTCGAGCACGTGCGCGCCGCCCGTCACCTGGTCCTCGGCGATCTGCACGAGCCCGTCATAGTCGTCCGCAAGCAGCAGCTCCTTCGCCTTGCGCGAGCCCTGCGAGTTGACGCGCTCGCCGACCATCGTCGGCGCCGGCTCCTGCTGCAGCGGCGTCGAAGCGATCATCGAGGAGAGCTGCGGCGGGCGCGGCGCCGGGCGCTCGCCGACCGGGCGTTTCGCGACGCGCTCGGCGATCGCCTTGATGTGCTCCGGCGTCGTGCCACAGCAGCCGCCGACGACGCCGACGCCGTAGCGCTCGACGAACTCCTTCAGCGCTTCCGCCAGCGGCTCCGGCTGCTCCGGGAAGATCGTCTCGCCGTCCGGGCCCTGCAGCGGCAGTCCCGCGTTCGGGATGCACGCGACCGGAACCGGTGAGAACTCGCCGAGAAAGCGGATCGCGTCGCGCATGTCCTCCGGGCCCGTCGAGCAGTTCAGCCCGATCACGTCGACCTTCAGCGCCTCGAGCGTCGTCAGCACCGAGGAGATATCCGTGCCGAGCAGCATCTTGCCGCCGTTTGGCAGCAGCGATACCGACGTGTGGATCGGCAGCGTGCGCCCCGTGCTCTTGAACGCCTCGCGCGCGCCGAAGATCGCCGCCTTGACCTCGAGGATGTCCTGCGCCGTCTCGATGATCAGCAGGTCCGCGCCGCCGTCGATCAGCCCAGCCGCCTGCTCTGAGAAGACCTCGACGAGCTCTGCGAAGCGGATCTGCCCGAGCGACGGGTCCTCCGAGGCCGGGAGGTAACCCGTCGGGCCGATCGAGCCCGCCACGTAGCGATCCTCGCCGGCCACCTTGCGCGCGATTTCGGCGGCCTTCGTGTTGACCTCGACCGTGTAGTCGGCCAGTCCCCACTCGCCCAGCTTGATCCGCGACGCCTGGAAGGTGTCCGTCTCGAGCACTTCCGCGCCCGCCTCGAGCATCGAGCTGTGCACGCCTTCGATCACGTCCGGGCGGTTGAGGATCAGCGCCTCGTGGCACTTGCCCTCGAGGCCGCCGTAGTCCTCGGCCGTCAGCTCGAACATCTCGAGCGTCGCGCCCATGCCGCCGTCGTAGACGACGACGTGCTCAGAGATTGCTTTCAGGTAGTCACGAGCCATCGACCAATGCTAGCTATCCGCTCCGTCTGCCCGATTCGGGCAGCGTTTGGGCGGCTTGGACGACACACGTATGCCCTTCCGTGCGCATTCGTAATACGGCCGTCCAGAAGCGTTGGTGATCGCCTCGACGGCGTGCACACTGCGCCGCGACGAGGACACGAATGTGGATGACAACTCCGCTCGTTCGAGGACTCGCGTCGTTACGCCAAGAGCCAGATTCGCGCCGGGGGCGCGTGGCTCCGGCTCGAACCTGACAAGACAGATCTAAAAAAGGGGAAAAGCATGTTGCGCGACGTGGCAGTCGAGGCGACCGTCGAGCAGGTTGCGCACGGCACAGCGGGCCGAGCGCTGGCGGATAGTCCAGCCGTAGCGCCTGAGGTCGAGCACGCGATAGTCGCCGTCGTCGGGCTTGGCTACGTTGGGCTCCCCACGGCCCTTGCGCTGCGCAGCGCCGGGCACAAGATCGTCGGCATCGACACCGCCGCGCAACGGCTCGAGGCGATCCGCGCCGGCGAGGTCGAGCTGCTCGACGATGAACTGCTCGCGCTGAACGAGCACCTCGCCGGCGAGGGCTTCGTGCTGACCGACTCCGCGGCCGCGCTTAACGCCGCCGATCTCGTGCTGATCTGCGTGCCGACGCCCGTCAGCGAGCAGCGCCGCCCCGAACCGGCCGTGTTGATCGAGGTCTGCGCCTCCGTTGTACGTCACGCGCGCCCCGGCCAGACGATCGTGCTCACGTCGACGAGCTATGTCGGCTCCACGCGCGAGCTGCTCGTCGACCCGCTCGCCGAGCGCGGGCTCGTCGCCGGCGAGGACGTGTTCGTCGCGTTCGCGCCCGAGCGGATCGACCCCGGCGTCGAGGCGCACTCGCAGACGATGACCCCGCGCGTGCTCGGCGGCGTCAGCGAGACGTGCTTCCACCGCGCCGCCGCCGTGCTGCGCCACACCTGCGCGCGCCTACACCGCGTCTCCTCGCCCGAGGCCGCCGAGATGGTCAAGCTGTACGAGAACACCTTCCGCGCCGTCAACATCGCGCTTGCCTTCGAGGTCGCCGAAGCCTGCCACGGCTACGGCCTCGACCCGATCGAGGTAACCGACGGCGCCGCGACGAAGCCGTACGGCTTCATGGCGCACTACCCCTCCGCCGGCGTCGGCGGCCACTGCATCGGCGTCGACCCGCACTACCTGCTGCACCCGCTGCGCGAGGCTGGGCGCCCCGCGAAGGTCGCCGAGGAGGGTCTGCGCAAGCTCGCCGGGCGCCCGCGCCACATCGTCTGGCGCGCGCACGAGATGCTCGTCGAAGCCGGCCAGTCGCTCGCCGGCGCACGCGTGCTCGTCGTCGGCGCCTCCTACAAGCCCGGCGTCGCCGACGCGCGCGAAGCGCCAGCGCGCGAGATCGTCAAGCGCCTGCGCGACGAAGGCGCCGACGTTGACTACCACGATCCGCTCGTGCCGAGCCTCGAGATCGACGGCGAGCTGCTGTGCGGCGTCAACCCCGACCCGCGCGTCGACGCCTCTGGATTCGGGCCCGAAGACTACGCGCTCGCAATTGTCGTGACCGTGCATCCCGAGCACGACTACGCTTGGCTGAACCGCTGCCCAGCCGTGCTCGACTGCACCTACCGCACGCCCAGCGGGCGGCGCAGGATGGTGCCGTAGCGATGTTGCTCTCGCGCGTGCTGAAGGCCGTTGCGGCGCTCTACCTCGTCGCGCTGATCGTCTCCGTGATGGCGTACAAGGCCGCCTTCCTCGGGCTGATGTTCCACAACGTGCTGTTCGGCGTCTACAGCGTCTGCGTCGCCGGCTACATCCTCAGCCGCTTCCTCTTCAGCCTGTTCTATCGCTCGAGCCCCGACGCCGGCCTCGAGCCGCATATCGCGATTGTGATGCCCGGCTACAACGAGGAGGACGCGATCGCGCAGTCGCTCACCTCGTTGCTTGAGCTCGACTATCCCATCGAGAAGCTGCAGCTGATCGCCGTCAACGATGGCTCCTCAGACGGAACGCTTGTCGAGATGCAGCGCGTCGCCGACAGCGCGCCTGGGCGCGTCAAGGTGATCGACTTCCCTGAGAACCGCGGCAAGCGCGCAGCGATGGCCGCCGGCATTCGCGACAGCGACGCCGAGATGATCGTCTTCGTCGACTCCGACTCCGTCGTCGCGCCCGACGCGCTGCGCAAGCTCGTGCAGCCGTTTGCCGACCCGCGCGTCGGCGCCGTCTGCGGGCACGCCGACGTGCTCAACCTGCGCGACAACTGGCTGACGCGAATGCAGGGCGTGCGCTACTTCGTCGCCTTTCGCGTCGTCAAGGCCGCCGAATCGGTCTTCCACTGCGTGACGTGCTGCTCCGGCTGCTTCTCCGCTTACCGCCGCGAGGCGATCCTCGCGCGGATGGAGTGGTGGGAGAACCAGACCTTCCTTGGCGTCGAGTCGACGTTCGGCGACGATCGTTCGCTGACCAACTGCGTGCTGCGCGACTGGCGCGTCGTCTACGAGAAGCGTGCCGTCTCGCACACGATCGTGCCCGATACGTTCCGCGGCTTCCTCAAGCAGCAGACGCGCTGGAAGCGCTCGTGGACGCGCGAGTCGCTGCTCGTCGCAAAGTTCATCTGGCGCAAGCACCCGATCGCCGCGTTCTTCACGTACCTCAGCATCGTGCTGCCGCTGATCGCGCCGATCGCCGCGCTGCACGCGCTCGTCTGGGGCCCTGTGATCCACGGCGGCACGCTGCCGCTCGTCTACCTCGCCGGGATCTACTCGCTCGCGATGGTCTACTCGCTCTACTACGTGCTCTTCCAGGACGAGTACAGCCTCGTCTGGCTGTACGGCGTGCTGTTCGTCTTCTTCTATCTCGCGATCATGCTGTGGCAGACCTACTACGCGATCGCGACCTGCCGCACGTCCAAATGGGGCACGCGCGGCGCGGCGACGCCAGCGC
>Ga0208589_1000303_pt1 | contig 23853 bp, 17 predicted proteins | sample NGESurshal092012_2_FD_184486 | JGI IMG/M metagenome (GOLD analysis project Ga0208589, IMG submission 184486) | Arctic peat soil microbial communities from Barrow, Alaska - NGEE Surface sample F53-2 shallow-092012 (SPAdes) | ecosystem: Environmental > Terrestrial > Soil > Wetlands > Peat ...
CACTGCGCAACGACCACGTCAGCCCCGACCTGGCCGGCGCCACTCCCCTGTGAGCCCTGACGCCCGGCCCGACCGGCACGCCCTCCTGGAACTGCAGGCTTTATTAGCCCAAATCGGCGTCCTGCGCTACCGAAGGTGATGCTGACCGCTTCACCGCCGATGCCCGCTACAGGTGGGTCCTGCACCGGCTGTGGATCGCCGCCGGAAACGAGGCCCTGGCCTACACCCACGCCGTCGGGCAGCCGGTCCGCGCCGACCGCATCTGGGCTAACCTCTACGATCTGCGCAACCACCTCGCCCACTCCCGGCTCCCCGACATCGACGAAGGGCTTGTCCGCCGCTTCACCTGGGCCCGCCTCGACTCCCTCCAGGCCACCATCCAGCACCACCTGCGCACACGGCCATAGATCGCGGCAAATATGCCAGATCAGCTACCAGCGGGGGTTCCCGCTGAAAGCGTGGACACATCAGTTGGGCTGACCTTGCCTTTGGTCCCGCTTCTGATAGCTGCTATGTAACAGCCGGAGCGCAGGCGGTGTCCAGATGGAGCCCCGCAGGCCCGTCAGGGCCGAGGAGGCGCGACTACGTATGCTAACCAGGGTTTTAAAGAGAGGTCTCCAATGATGGTCGAACGGCGGGACTGCGGGACGCAAGACCGGATTTCCTGGCAGATCGTCTCGATTCAACTTCTCTGACAGGACTGCAGATTCCACGCGCCAGATCGGGCATTGGCCGCCTGCTCCCCCTCTGTCCTGCACAGGCGGCTCACCGAGCGCCGAGTCGGCGGCCCATAAGTCCGCTATGCTCCCGTCGCGTGGAGAGGTGCGTCAGTGGCCCTGGTGGGTCAGCGGCGCCCAGAGCACCAGATCGGTGAGGTCCAGGCTAGGCAGAGCGTCCTGGAGCGCGGCCGGCATGGATTCGGGTACGCCCCGGGCCGGGTCGAGCATCCACAACTGTGCGCGATGCAGTGCATCGGCCGGACGTGCGCCCCGGCTCAGGTACTGATGCACCATGAACGTCATGACGGCCGTGCCTACATCATTGACCCGCCACAACGACCCGAGCACTGTACTGGCCCCGCCGAGCAGAAACGCCGTCGAGAGGGTGAACACCTCGTCGAAGGCATCCGCCGTCAGATGCGTCGTGCACGCGGCCAGGAAGACGAAGTAGCTCTTCTGAGGAGCGAGCCTGCTGATCCTCTCCGCCCTGAGCCGCTGACTGCCCATTACGAGGGCCGACGAGCCCGGCCGCGTGGTGTCCAGGGTGGCATGGCCCGCGTAGTGGAGCAGCGAGTACCCAGGCGTGGCCAGAGCCGTCCGGAGCCGGGCGGGGGTGGCCACGCCGTCGGTGCGTTCGGGCGGCTCCCCCCAGATCGTGGCCTGGGGGTAGAAGGCCGCCCGGAGCGCCTGCGCCTCGGCCCGGGCGTACGGCAGGTCGCCACCCGGATCACCAACCAGCAGCACGGAAGAGCCCAGTACTGGAGCTGTGCGGTGGGCGACCCGGCCAAGTAGAGCGCCCGATGCCGCGTAGGAGAACACCGCAGCGTCTAGCGCGTACCGGCGCTCGCTAGGTGGGAGCTGCTGGTCGGCGGCCGGGTAGGCGGCATGCCAGGGGATGACACACAGGGCGCCGACTGGGACCAGCACGACCCGCGCTCGCCGCGTGGGATGCAAGTGGGCCAGCGACGGGCGCAGCGGTCCCATCGCCGCCTCCCAGGCCCACTGACATGTCTCTTGCAGCGCGCTTCGCCACGCGTCGCGATCATCGATGGTGTCCCGGCCGGCCAGCAGGTCCTGGTGAGCCCGCAGGTAGTGATCGGTTGCGCTACCCTCGCCGACGGTCAGGTCGGGCAGGTCCTGCCAGCGCACCTGGCCACTGTCGGTGACGATGAGGGCGCCCCCCGGCCGGTCGGCACCACCGCCCCCCCGAGGTGCCCAGCCAGTAGCCGCCGCGGTCCCGTCGATGCCCTGGGGAATGAGGTAGACGAGGACGTCGTACCCGAGTTGCCGGACGGCGGCGGCCAGTTCCTCGCGATCGGGCGGCCGCAGTACGGCCGCCAAGTCCCCGGTGTCGGCCAGCCGGTCCAGGACGCGATGCCGGATATCCTCGGGGACCGTCAGGCCATCCGCCGTGGCGGGAATGATGGCTTCCTGGCTCCGCCGCCACTCCCGCGCCAGCTCCGCTTCGCCCGCTGCCTCCAGCTGGTCGCTTACCGACCCGCTGGCTTCCGCGGCGAGCAGAGTCATCCCGCGCCCCGTTTCCAGCGCGATGATGGCCTGGTCGTCCGCCCCATCAGCCAGGCACCAGGTGATCACTTCGTGCGCGTCTCCGGACGCTGCCCTGGCCGTCAGGATGGCGTCTTCGGTGCCGGACTGCAGCAGTACCTGAAGAGCGTGGCCTCGCAGCACTTCGACGCCCAGGTCACGGGAACGCCGCCGGTCCGGGCTCTCGCGGGCCTCGGCCAGCAGACTGTGACCGAGCATGTGCCGGATCTCGCTGATGTCCGATCCACCCTGCTGCAGCCAGTCCGTGATCCGGCGGCGCTCCACGGCAGTGGTGAGGGGCTGATCTCCGGCTGCCTGGACGGATTGCAGCCAGCGAAGGTTGTCGCGACGCCGCAACACCCGGCCGTGCTGCATGCCGAGCACCCGGCGCATGTTTCCCGGATAGTCCGCACCCTGAGACAACGTCTCGAGCTGGGCCAAGGCCGCCTCGACGCTCTGCAGGCTGGCTCCTTGCCGGGTGGCGGCGATGCCGCTGAGCATCGAAGCGGCCATGTCGATCAGCTGGTGCGGGATGTCACGCAGCGCCGCGGAGGCGCGGATCTCGTGCAGTCGCTGTGCCGCGCGCTCTCCAGCGGCCTGGATCTCCTGGCCAGCGTCGGCCAGGGCGGCGGCGATCGCCATCTGGATGACCAGGCTCTGTGCCGTCGGCGGCTCCTGCTGGGCGGCCCGGGCTGCCGCGTTCCACGCCTCCCCCAGTGTCGCCTGGCCTTGGGCCCATGGCTCGAACTGAGCCCGGCTCAGCAGCGCCGCCGCCAGCCTCCCGTGGAGCTGGTAGTCCAGCGGGGAGCCGGGCGGCAGAGTGGCCATGGCGTTCCGCAGCATCCCCACCGCCTCGTCGGCCGGCCCAAGCTCACCAGTGGTCCAGGCCATCCGCAACAGGTTGATGCCCTGATTGGCTTCCAGCATCGCCCTCTGGGTCTCTGACTCGTACGAGCCCGCCATGGCGAGCGCAAGCATCTTCTTGCTAATGCGGGCATCGCGCAGGTCCTGCCGGCGCCGGAACCGCGTATCCAGCACGCTGCCGAGCAGCCCGGTCAGCACGGGGCCGTAGGTTCCCCCCTGCTCGGTGTGCCGCGCTGCCGTCCGGCTGATCTCGCGCGTTGCCTCCTCGATCGCCGCCGCATCCCCGCGCCGGGTGGCGGTGCGCTCCAGCAACATGGCCCGCATGAGGTCGGCCTGCGGCCGGTGCGGGTCATCGGCTGCTAGCTGGCCGACCGCTTCGTCGAGCAGGCGGCGTGCCTCGTCCAATCGGGTGGCGAGGATCCCCTCGTCGGGGGCGTTGATGATGGCGTTTGCCAGCATCATGCTCAGGAAGGGCCGGAGTCCGCCGGGCAGGTCCGGCCAGGAGCCGGCTTCGTCCGCCAGGTCGGCCGCCGCAGTCAACGTTTCTTCGAGGCCTTCGCGCTCGAACGCCAGCAGCAGGGCCTGGCTCACGGTCAGCACCAGCGCGCCTGCCTGCGCGGCCCCTTCGGTGCGGCGCAGATCGGGCCGGGCACGGACCAGACGGATCAGATCCGGGATGTCACTCCCCCGGGCAGGTCGGCCGACTATCCGGATGGCCAGTGCATGGATGAGGCCGACGGCCACGCTGTCAGAGCCGTCCTGTCCAGCCGGGACGGCCACGAATAGTTCCTCGGCCGCGGATACAAGGCCATCTTGCGCGGCGGCCAGCGCTGGCGACGGATGGTAGATGTCGGCGCCGCGCTCCAACAACGCCACCCGCTGCCAGCAGCCCTGCGCGGCCGCCTCGAGCAACAGCAGTCGTGATGGCTCGTTCAGGTCGGGACAATCCAGTCCAGCGATGAATGCGCCGTGCGCATCGTCGACAATCTCCAGAGCCTGCTCGTCCGGCAACTGGTGGGCCTGCGGAAAGAGCAGGAGCAGATGGCCGAGCACGAGGAAGAGCTCAGGGTCTAGGAGCACGACCCCGTCCACGCCGTCCACGACGGCGGTCTCCAGATGCCTGATGGCCGTTTCGAGGACAGTCGGGTTTGGTCCTGCTCCGGCCTCGGCCTGATCCAGGCAGTCCCAGCCCAGGCGCCACCCGGCCGCGGCCTCGCGGGTCAGCGGATCATCGGCGGCTTCCAGGCTTTCGCTGCTGGATTCGCCGGAGCGCTCAGGGTCGGGCTCGCTGCTACATTCCGGTCGCTGGCTCATCGGTCCACTCCAGGGTGATGTCGCCTACCGTTGAGAGCCGGTTCAAGTATCCCGTCAGCGCCAGGCCGCAGGCCGGCTCCTGGGCGGTCGACTTGGGGAGCGGCCAACCAATGGCGGTGTACAGGGCGCGGCGGTGTGCGGCGACCAAGGCTTCAATGAGCGCGCAGTACTGTTCCACCGCGCCGTTGACTGCCCACCACAACAGGACAGCCAGGATGGCCCCAGCCGCGAGTGCCAACAGGGCCAGCCAGGCCGGAAAAAACGGCAGCCAGGCCAGCGAGGCCACCGCCCACAGCATGTTCTGCACCCGTCCGGCGACCCGACGGGACGCCCTTTCCAACTGCTCCTGCGCTAGTCTGGGCAACGTCTGCTCGATGAGCGGCCAGCACGTCGGCAGGCTCAGCCCATGGCGTCGCTTCACACGCTGTTCCAGGGCGGCGAAGGCGTTCCCGGCCCGGGTCGGCCGGATGGCCACGTCCCCGGCCGGGTACCAGATGAGCTGTGCGGTGCTGCCCGCGTCGGCCCGGCCCAGCCGATTCACCAGCCGGTCGCGGTGCTGGCGCTGCCGGGACTGGCGGTCCCGCGCTAGCACGCCGAGGATGCCGCGGGAGGGCCAATCGCCCGCGATCACCGCCAGGGCCGGTGCGGTCAGCATCGCGAGCAGCGAGGTACCAGCGATGATGCCGAGCAGGGCGAGGAGCGCCGCCGCCACGTACCGGAGCCCGTTGTTGCTGGTGAGCTGGCACAGGATGCCGGCCGCCGGGACGGCGCAGTGGCGTGGCTGCGGCACGGCCAGCCGGGTGCTGCCTAAGGCCAGCGCCCCCAGGGACCAGAACGCCACCGCTCCCGGCGCGGCGTTCGTCAGCCAGAGACGCCCACGTGCCGACACCAGACCGCTCAGGATTGCGTCCACGCCGCGGCAGCCTTTCAGCCCGCTGGTTCGATGACCGGGCCGGATGGGCCCGGCTGCGGCCCAGGACCGGCCAGTATCAGGGCCCGCCGGGGGTGGTCCGGGCATGCGCCGTCGCCCGCGTATGGCTCATCGATGGTTCCCGGCGTGGAATATCCGCAGTCCGGACATACCCAGCGGGGCGCTTCCACGGCCTGGTAGCCCGGGGGGATCAAGGCCCGGTCCCGGGTGGATGAGTCGGGGTCGCCTGCCACGTGGGTCCTCACCGTCCATGATCAGTAGGCGTTTCGGGAGAAATGATGCTTTTGACCTTAAAAAGATATATCGCCCGGAAGGGGGGCTTTCATGGTTATTCGATCACTGGGTCCTCAATCTCGTGTACGACAATCCTACGCATTACCGAAAGAAGGGGTGCCGGTGTGACACCCATGAGGTAACTTCGGTAATCCTGCACGCTCGTGCTGGCCGATCGCGCATGAATGGGGGTAAAGGCCGGTGAGTTCCTCGGTCACCATCGACTGGCGTGCTGTCCGCGAGCGCGAGCGGCAGGCATGCCTGGCCTTACGAGCTGAACTGGCCCAATTGCAGGCCAGGGAGAAGCGCCTTCGCCTCCGCAGCGAGGCGGTGAGTGCGGCTTACGGCAAGGTGCGGGCCGACGTTTACCACGTGGGTCGGGCGCACGGTTCGGCTGACTCGGCCGAGCTGGGGCGCCTGGTGAGCGAGGCTCGCGAGGGCCTAGCCCGCAGCGAGGCGGCTGTGGACCGGGCCATTGGCAGCGCTTCCCAGAAGCGCGCCCAGCAGGCGGCCAGCACTCCTGCGTGGACCTCCAGATCCGGTTCGGGGCTGGCCCCGCCCCCGCGGGCAGCGGCGGACATCGACGTGGGCCAGCGGGCCGCCGCAGCAGCTCACGGGGGCAAGCCGCCGATGGCGCAGCAAGACATTAGCGTCCTCGCCGAGGCCGAGACGGTCCTGGAGGAGTGCCGCCTCCGCTGCCCGGGCGCTGACCTGAGCGAGCTGACCGGCCTCCGCGCCGGGTTGGGGGGCAGCCCGCTGCACGACCAAACGGCCCTCCAGGATCTGCGGATCCGGGGCGCCCAGCTTATCCAGCGGGTTAAGCGGCTCAACGAGCTGGAGGACCAGCGGCAGCGGCTCTTCGTCCTGGCGGAGGACGCGCCAGTGGCCGAACGCGCCCGGCTGCGGCGCACAGTGGCGGACGCGCGGCCCGAGGACGTGCCGCGGCTGGACCGGGTGGTCACGGCCGCGGTCCAGCGGGCCAGCGCGGAACGCGCCAGGACGGAAGCAGTATCCGCCGTTCAGCGGTCACTGGAAGAACTCGGGTACGACGTGCAGGGCGGCTTCGCGTCGCTGCTGCCGTCCGAGGAGCTGGCCCAGGAGCCGCTGGTCGCGCGGGCCGCACAGGTGGAGCCGCCGTTCCGGGTCGCAGCCTCGCCGCACTCGGCTGATCACGGGCTGCGCGTGCGGGTCGGCGAGGACCAGCTCTACCTTTCTGTGGTCCGCCGGGCCGGCAGCGCGGGGCACGGCACCTCCCGCGCCGACACCGAGGTTCAGGAGCTGACCTGCCAAGACCTGCTCACCGTGGCCGCTACGGCGGCTGGCCAGGGCGTGACGATTACCCTCGGCAACGCGCAGGCGCCTGGCCGGCCCGCTCCCGAACTTGCCGCCGAGCACTGGCCGCGGACGGCCCTTGAGCAGGCTGGCAGCCCGGCCGTGGCTGACCGGGACGCCGACGAACGCCACCGCAGGTGGGCTGCCCAGGAGCAGCAGCGGGTTACCGGCCAGCCTCAGGTGCGGTCGAGGCGGCCTGACCAGTGACGGGGAACGCGGTGCCCGCCTGGGTGCGCGAGGTCGACTTCTCGTTGGTACTGCATCCGCAGGTCATGCTGACCGGCAACGTGCGGGACTGGTACCGCATGCCGGTGCCGCCACTGCCGGATGCCTCGCCCGCGGGGTCGGCGGAGGAGTGGGACTACATCCCTATCGGCTCGATCTTGTGGCAGGTGTGCCGGCGTCGTGGGTACGCCGGGCTGGCCACCCTGGATCCAGTGAGCGGCACGCTGTCGGTGCGGTCAGCGCAGGAGGATCCAGATGTGCTGCGGCCCTTCACCCGGGGGCGGCTGTCTGCTGACCAGATCGCGAGCCTGATCCAGGCGGTAACCGTCCACAAGGGAGCGCCGGTCGGCCTAGTGTTCCCGTATGCAGGGCGGCTGTTTCCTGCAGCGGGCCTGCCCGATCCGCACTTGCTGGAGCTGATGGGCCAGATTGAGGCCCTCGGTCATCTGGCTGAGCCCACGCCTCTCCCGGAGGTGTCATCGGAACCGGAGGCCGCGGCTGACCAGGCGGGATTGGCACCGCTGACCCCGTTCAACACCATTTTCTGGCTTTGCGAGCGCCAAGAGGACCTGCATCCGGCGTTCCCGCTGAGCAGCCGGGCGCTGCGGGTGGTCCGGGTGCCGGTGCCGACCCTGGATGCACGCCGCGCCGCGGCGGGCTTCGCCATGCAGGCCGACGCGGCAGGCGTGGCCGGGGAGGACACAGCAGGCGTGGCCGGGGAGAAGGCGGCGGACGCACTGGCCGAGGTGACTCACGGAATGACCATCCGTGAAGTGTTCGCCTGCGGTGACGTTGCCCTGGAGCGGGGCCTGCCCGCCGACCAGTACGCGGAGGCCGCGCGGCTGCTGCGGGTAGGCATCACGGACGACCCCTGGTCGGCGGACGCGCTGCGTGACAAGATCCGAAGGGCCGAGGACTACCTCAATCGGCGGGTCCTGGGCCAGGGGCGCGCGGTCGCGAAGACGATGGACGTGCTCTACCGCTCGGCGGTGGGCCTGAACGGCGCGCACCTGTCCAGTTCACCGAACCGGCCCCGGGGCGTGCTGTTCCTGGCCGGCCCTACCGGGGTCGGGAAAACCGAACTGGCCAAGGGCATCGCCAGCCTGGTCCTGGGAGGCGACGCACAGCCGCTGCGGTTCGATATGAGCGAGTTCCGGGCGGACGAGGCTCACCAGCGGCTCATCGGCGCTCCGCCAGGATACGTGGGCCATGACGCCGGCGGCGAGCTGACCAACGCAGTCCGGGCCAACCCGGTCTGCATCCTGTTGTTCGACGAGATCGAGAAGGCTCACCCGCGGATCTTCGATCTATTTCTGCAGATCCTCGAGGACGGACGGCTCACCGACAGCCGCGGCGCCACCGTGCACTTCACCGAATGCTTCCTGATCTTCACCTCCAACCTGGGCACGGCCGAGCGTGACGACAAGCCGGAGGCCGGGTCGCGGTCGCTGGTCAACCCGGACATGGATGCCCGGCAGGTGGAGAAGATCCTCCGCGACGCCTACGAGGACTTTTTCAACCGCGGTATCGGCCGCCCCGAACTGCGCAACCGATTCGGTGACAACTACGTCACCCTCGACTTCATCCGGCGTCCCACGGTGGCCAAGATCGTGGATAAGGCCTTGGCCACCGTGGTGGCACGGGTGGCCGTGACTCACCAGGCCACCCTGGAGATCGACGACGAGGTCCGGGAGTCCCTCATCGAGCACGCTGGGGAGAAGAGCGAAGACGGCGGTCGCGGCATCAACAACGTGATCGAGGCTGCCCTGGTCAACCCCCTGGCCCGGCATCTGTTCCACGCCCCCGTGCCGGCCGGCGGGACCATCCGCGTCACAGGTGTGGTCTACGACGACACGGCCGGCTGGCACCTGGACGTCAAGTGACCGACCACGACAGCCCCGGCTCGCTCCGCCTCAGCCGGGTGCACTTCCCCGTCACCGCGCTCGGCCCGGGCACCCGCCTCGGCGTCTGGGTTCAGGGCTGTCACCTGGCCTGTCCCGGCTGCATGGCGCGGGACACATGGGATCCCGCCGACGGCCACCAGGAAGCACTCGATGATCTCGTGGATGTGTGGCGCGAGGTCCGGCGCCACGGAGCGACCGGGCTCACGGTCAGTGGCGGCGAACCGGCCGAGCAGTCCGACGCGGTGGCCGAACTGGTGCGGCGGATCCGGCGGGCCGACGACGGCTTGACCCGGGCAGGCCCGGCAGGATCCGGAGGGTCCGGCTTCGGGCTGCTGCCCCCGCTCGACGTCCTGGTCTTCAGCGGGCTGGATGAGGAGGAGTTCCAGGCCCGCTGCCAGTCTCTAGCCTGCTGCGTGGATGCCGTGATGCTTGGCCGCTTCGACGTCACCCGTCCCACTGACCTGATCTGGCGAGGGTCTGGAAACCAGCGGTTGGTGACATTCACCGCGCTCGGCGCCCGGCGTTACGCGCCTTACCTGGAGGCGGTGACGACGGCACCACCGATGCAGTTCGTAGTTGACGCCCAGCGGATCTGGACCATCGGCGTCCCGAGAATCGGCGACCTGCCCCGTTTTGAACGGCGCCTGAATCACCACGGCCTGGACAAGGGGCGCGTCTCGTGGCGGCCATGACCTGGCGATGCCCAGTCTGCGGCTACAAGAGTGACCGCGAGGGGATGTGCCCACGGCACCGCAGGCTGTACGTGCTGGACGTACCGTCGCCACCGCCGGCTGGGACGGACACCGCCGATCTGGGCGCCACTTCCCGGACGGAGGGGGATCCGGTCGTTCCGGACCGGCCGACGGTGCCCCCGACGGAGCGGCTGGCCCTGCGAATGCCCTGGCGGCAGCAGATCAACCTGCCGGACGAGGGTGAGCTGGAGCTGGGCCGCTCTTCCACCGAATTTCATGCCCATCCCGACGCGACGGCCGCGCTACAGGTGTCGCGGCGGCACGCCCTCTTCTACCGGGACATGCACGGGGAGCTGTTCGTCCGGGACCTGGACTCGGCCAATGGGACGTACGTGGACGGTGTGCCGGTGGAAGCTGGCAGCTCCGTGCGACTGCGCTCCGGTCAGAGGCTCCGCCTAGGCCTGGATGTGGAATGTGACGTTCTCCAGCTGAACGAGCATGGAGAACCCGAGGGGGGTTGACGCAGGATGACGCAGGACTACGAACCGCCGACTACGCGGCACCCGAAGAGCCCGGGCCAGCCGCCGACGCCGCCCTGGGAGCCGGCCACCTTACTTCAGCGGACAGAGGGCTCCCGGGGACCTGATCCCGCCACTACAGTGCAGCGCCCGACCGGGTCTTCCGCCGATCCGCCGACCGCTCTGCAGCACCGGTCCCGGGCACCTGGTGACCCACCGACCCGGCTCCAGCGCCCGGGGGCAGGCGAGCGGCACGGATCGCTCGACGCGGCGCTCGGCGATCTGGCTGACCGGTTCGAGCCGATCCCTGGCCCGCACGGCAGCGCACGACTCGGAATCGGGGCGGAAGCCGAAGTATGGCTGGTCCGGGACCGGGAACACAGCCGGCTGGCCGCGCTCAAGCTTTACCGGTCCGATCCGCTGCTGGACCCGCGGGAGACCTTCGACGCATCGCTCCGCGAGCGGCTGGCCGACCCGGCACTTAGGGCCTACGTCCCCGAACTGTTCGGCTGGGGCTGGGCTCGGACCGGAGAGGGACGGGACGTGGCCTGGGAGGCGATGGAGTACTTCGAGCTGGGCTCACTGGCCGACCTGATCCGGCGCGAAGCGGGTGGTGGGCCCCTGCACCCGGAGCGCGCCAAGGAGATCGTCCGGGATACCGCGAACGCCCTGGAGTTCTGGGAAACGGTCATCCGGCAGCGCCAGATCGACCTGTCACCCGGCAACATCCTGATCCGGCGGGCCGATCCGCTCAGCCTCGTGCTGTCTGACTTCGGTGGCGTCCGCGGGACCGGGCTCAGCCAGGCCATCGGCGACCTCCAGGTGAAGGTCGGCTATATGGCGCCCGAGGCGCTCGGCAACGGGAACGACCTCAAGAGCCCGTACTGGAGCCTGGGCATGATCTGCTACCAGCTCGTTATGGGCCGCTCCGTCATCTCCGACCGCAACGAAGAGGCCTTCCGGGTCATCCTAGCGACGAACGACATCGACGTGTCGGCGGTGACCGATCCCCGCTGGCGGATGCTGATCGAGGGGCTACTGACCCGGAACATCCAGGACAGGTGGGGGCCTGACGAGGTCCGGGCATGGCTGGCCGACCGTTCTCCCGGCGTGCGTCGGACGGTGCGCCCGGCCAGCCCGCTGCCGGTGATCGGTTTCGCCGGCCAGCAGTTCGACGACCGTCGGCTACTGGCCGGAGAGATGACCTACCAGGCTGCCCGGGCCGCTGAGTGGCTGCGCGATGGGGGGGCCGCCAAGCTGCGTGACTGGCTGGCCGGGTTCGATGACCATCCTTTCGATGTCGTGCACCTGTCCGGGGTAGAGCACGATCCGGTCCGCGCCCACCTGGCGGTGAGCTGGTTCGCCGCCGCCTTCCTGGATGACCAGCGTCCGCACTTCCGGGGCGCCCCAGTCGACCGCGACGGACTGCTCTGGCTGGCCCGCGATCCAGGCAGTCACGCCTTCCTGCACGAGCTGGTGGATTGTGACGCACTCCGGATCGCGGCCTTGCATCGCTGCGGCCACCCGGAATGCGGTCGCGGGCCCTGCCGGGAGCTGCGGGACCTGGGCGGGCGGATCGCGGGGGCCGCCATGCAGGCCATGGAGCGCCTGAGCGCGCTCGGCCCGCGTCTCGCGGCCGACCCGCTGGCCACGGACTTGTTCGGTGCAGGCCCGCTGGTGCAGACGCAGGATGTGAACCGCTTCTACGCTCAGGCTACCGAGATCCTGCTGTCCCCGGAGTCGGCCGCGCGGTTGAGCGGCGCGGTGCGGCGTGGGCGTCTTCCCCGGGCTACGTGGTGGCAGGACATCGAGCGGGCCGCAGTCGGGGCCGATCACAGCACGGCTGGCGGAGCCGCGGCCCTGTGTGTCGCCGCGGAAATGACCGACCGGGCCCAGGCCTACCGCCGTGCCGAAGACCGACAGCGACTCGTAACCAACAAGCAGCGCGCAGCCTCCGCCTTCCGGACGATCGGGCAGCAGTTCACCCGCAATCCCACCGGCCGCCAGCGAATGTTCGCGCCGCCGCGATGGATTCCCCGGCTGCTGCTGATCCTTGTTCCGGTCGCATCCTTTGAGCCGGTCTACTGGGGCGTCGTATACACCAGCCAGATGTCGGTCAATCCGGCGGCTCTCAATTTTTCCAATCAGGCGATGGCCAAGATGCAGCCGTTTACCGGCTGGTGCACTGACTGGCTGACCCCCTGGCTGCTGTCGCACTGGCACACGCAGACGTGGAAGGTGTATGCGGCGTACCCGGTTGTGCTGATCTTGATGCTGGCCGTCATCCGGCGAAGTCGACGCGGTTCGGCGGCCCGCAGCTGGTTGGCCTTGCCCGCCACCATAGTGGGGGTGATCTTCGCGGTCGGGCTAATCATGCATCTGCTCTCCCAGAATCTTTACCCCATCTGGATGACCATAGCCACACTGAGTGTCGCCGCGGCGATAGCGCCGATCGTGTCGCTCGTGGCCGTTCGCGTCATCGCAGGCCGGGCCACCTGAGCCGGCGAGCGGGCTCAGTCTCGGGGCCAGTTCGGTTTCTTATGCCCGCCAGTTGCGGAGCGCGAGACCTCCACATGACGCCGGCTCAAACCGCAGACGACCGCCACGACCACTCCCCCGTCGGTACCGGCCAACTGAGAAGGTCCGGCAGCATGCAGCACCTTGGTCCTCCCGGACCTCACTCCCCGGCGGGTATCAGGCAACTGACTCGGGCCCAGCATTCAGGACGTCCAGCCCAAGCGAGAAGGCCACCCCAAGACTGATGACCTGTTGAACGTCGCGAAAGCGCTGTTGGTCTGGTGGCGACAAAATATCTGCGTCATTGCTGCTCAGACGGCCAGTTTCCGACGGATCTTGCCCCTCAGAATGCCCCTCCGAGGGAAACGCTCATCGGTTCTGTGTTCGCATTCTGTGCCTGAACTGGGTGGAGCTAAGCGGGCTCGAACCGCTGACCTCTTGCATGCCATGAACCACCGGCACGTCCGCAGCCGACACCATACGCTGCGCCAACTGCGCAAACACTAACTCACGCGAGCTGAGCCCGACTCAGGCTGACGCTCGCTAACACCATTCTGCCCCTCAAAGTGCCACCTCAAAATGATCTCCCTAAGACTGCTCAGCCGCATGATCAACCGTGACCGAACGGACATTCGACTACTCCGCCAAAGCGTAACCAAGGGACAGGGCTCCCCTCCATCGACTACTTAGAGTGATCATGCCGCAGGCTCATCGGCAACTAGCGAACGACCAGATCGCCGACTATGCAGGACCGCCAGCGGTGAAAGTGGGTTGCCCCGCTTGCTTGCCGGTCTCGCTGAGATCCCCTGGGCACGGTCGTGGTGTTCCGAGGTCACGACCTCATCGATCGGGTGGGAGGTGGCCGGGCCGCGCGGCGGGTTGGCGCTGGTACGCGGTCCGGCCAGGTGGTGGGTTCAGGCGGTGGTGGCGTGCGTTTTGCGTGCCGTCCGGGTGTGGTCTAGCAGCACGGCTAGGGCGGCGGTGACCAGGGCGGCCCCGGCCGCGATCAGGGTGATCTGCCAGCCGGGCATGCCACCGACGATGACGGTGTGCACCGGCGGCGGTATCGGCAGTGGCCCGGACGTCTCGCCCGGTGGCGGCACGCGAATGGCGAACGCAGCTGGGGATGAAGCGGTAAAGGCCAGCAGAGCACCGGCGAGAGTGGCCAGGGCGGCCAGGATGCGGCGGACGTACTTCATGATGTCCTCCCTGTATAGGGCAGTTGGTGGTGAGGAGAAGAGCCTGCGCAGGCGTGGGTGTTGGTTCCAGCCGGGCGGTTCGGACTGCGTGGTGGCCAGCGAGGCGCGAGTGACCACGCCATTGGCTAGCAGCACACCGGCGCGTCTTGCCCGGGAAAGGCAGATGCGAGGGATGCCGTTCATGGCGGCCTCCTTGTGGCTGGATCGAAGCGGGCAGCAGGCCCGGTGATCCCCAGACGTTCCGCCTCTTGGTAACCGCCGCCTGGGGTAAGGGCCTGGTGACCGTCGCGCTGGCCCTGATGTCTGCTAGCAAGCCGTTGCGGCCGATCCCATTTTTGGCTGCGGTCAGGGTGGTCACCACACATGCCGGCTCACAGGAAGGCCACAGGATCCGCCCACCCGGACGCCCGGCGGTGACAGCCGGCCTGGGCACGGAACCCGGCTGCGATCACGGCGTTGGTGGTGGCCGGCTCCGGCCGGACCGGTCAGGGAACCGCCGGCAGCGGCAGCCCGCCCGGTCGGACCGGGGCCTGGAAGATAGCGGTTGCGGGGCGGGCTGCGTACGGTGGGTGCAGGATCGGTTCCGCCTGGTGCGGGAACCGTCGAGGACAGGTGGTCAGGGGGCGTATGGACGGTGGCGGAGCAGCCTGCACTGAGCTTCGCCGGGCTGCTGCGGCAGCTGCGGGACGAGGCCCAGCTGACCCAGGAGGAGCTGGCGGAGGCGGCCAGCTTGAGCCCGCGGTCGGTCAGTGACCTGGAGCGAGGCATCAACCGCACGGCCCGCAAGGACACTGCTGTGCTGCTGGCCGACGCCTTAAGCGTGGCCGGCCCAGCGCGCGAGTTGTTCGTGGCAGCGGCCCGCGGAAGCGGCCCGGCCGCCGACGTGCTGGCGGCCAGGCAACGGGTAGCGCAGGGAGCGTTCGCCGCGGCGGCGACGCGTGCGCTGCCGAGGGACGCCGCTGCCTTCACCGGCCGTCAGGCCGAGCTCGCGCAGCTGGTGGAGACGCTGGCCGCGGGTGGCGCGGTGGTGGGCATTCACGCGATCGACGGGATGGCCGGGATCGGCAAAACCACCCTCGCGGTGCACGCCGCCCACCGGCTGGCCGGGAACTTCCCGGACGGGCAGTTTTTCCTGCCGCTGCACGCCCACACCCACGGGCAGCGGCCGGTCGAGCCTGCCGATGCGCTGGCCAGCTTGCTGCTGACCGCCGGGCTCACCGCAGGGCAGATCCCGCCTGGGCTGGAGGCCCGGGCGGGCCGGTGGCGTGACCACGTGGCAGGCAAGAAGATCTTGCTCCTGCTCGATGACGCGACCGGCCATGAGCAGGTCCGGCCACTGCTACCGGGCACCGCGGGCAGCCTGGTGCTGGTCACCAGCCGCCGTCGGCTAACCGCGCTGGAAGATGCTGCCCAGATCAGCCTGGACACCTTGTCACCCGGCGAGGCGGCAACGCTGCTGGCCCGGCTGGCGGCCCGGCCCGGGACACTCGCCGGGGATGCCACGGTAGCCGAGCTCACCGAGCTGTGCGGGTACCTGCCACTGGCGATCGGGATGCTCGCCAGCCAATTGCGGCACCACCCCGCGCGGACCGCGGCCGGCCTGGCCGCTGATCTGACAGCGGCCCGCGACCGGCTAGCTCTCATGCGCGCCGAGAACCTGTCGGTCGCCGCCGCGTTCGACCTGTCCTCCACCGACCTCACCCCAGGCCAGCAGCGGCTATTCCGCCGGCTCGGCCTGGTCCCCGGCCCCAGCTTCGACGCCTACGCCGCCGCCGCCCTGGACCGCACCAGCCTGGACACCGCAGGCCGACACCTCGATGAGCTGTACGACCAGCATCTGATCACCGAACCCGCAGCTGGCCGCTACCAGCTGCACGACCTGCTCCGCGAACACGCCCGCGCCCTAGCCACCACCGATGACCCAGCAGGCTCAGACGCCGCTACCGGGCGGCTGCTGGACTACTACCTGCACACCGCCTTGATCGCTGGCCGGCACATCGCGACCCGGCCCGCCGCCTACGATCGTCCGCCACCCGAGCGACTACCGGCCGATGCCCCCGACCTGTCCACCCTCGAGCAGGCGGCCGCCTGGCTGGAAACCGAGCGCGCTAACCTGCACAGCGCCGTGGATTATGCCGCCAGGTCCGGGCGGATCCTGCACGCGGTGCGAATCCCAGCTGCAATGAAAGGCTTCCTGATCCTTCACGGCCACTGGGGCCAAGCCGCTGCCCTGCAGCGCACCGCCCTCGCCTCAGCACGACAGGCCGGCGACCGGCCCGGCCAGGCCCTCGCCCTCACCCAGCTAGGCATCCTGGGAACGACAACGGGGGACTTCCCAGCCGCCACCACCAGCCTCACCCAGGCAGCGGAACTGTACCGGGTCCTGGGCGACCGCACTGGCCTGACCGACGCCCTCAACTATCTAGGCCAAGTACAAGAGGTGACGGGGGATTACCCGGCCGCCGCCGCCAGCCACCAGCAGGCCCTCGCGCTAGCCCGCGGGCTCGGTGACAGGCTCGGCCAAGCGAACGCCCTCAACGAGCTGGGCTGGTTGCAACAGCTGACCGGTGACTACCCAGCCGCCGCCGCCAGTCACCAGCAGGCCCTGGCGCTAGCCCGCGGGCTCGATTACCCGCTCGGCCAAGCTGGTGCCCTCCTGGGCCTCGGTACCCTGCAGCAGGAAAACGGGGACTACCCGGCCGCCGCCGCCAACATCAGCCAGGCACTGGCGGTGTGCCGCGACCTCGGGCACCAGTCCGGCCAGGCTGCCGCCCTCAATGGCCTTGGCCTGGTGCAACAGCAGACCGGTGACTACCCGGCCGCCGCCGCCAGCCACCAGCAGGCCCTCGCGCTGGCCTGCGGGCTCGGTGACAGGCCCAGCCAAACTGAAGCGCTAATCAACCTCGGCCTGCTGAAGTCCCGGATGGCAAACACCCGCCAGGCCCGTGACCACCACCGCCAGGCACTCGCCATCGCCCGCGACATCGGCACCCCCCTTCAGGAAGCACGCGCCCTGGAAGGAATCGGCCAAAGCCATCTCCAGGACGACAACCCCAGCCAGGCCACCGCGCCCCTGCGGGACGCACTCGCGCTCTACCAGCGCATCGGAAGCCACAGCGCCCGGCGCGTCGAAGAAACCCTGTCTCAACAAGGGCTCTAACCAGCCCACCTAACTCGCCCGCGACTAGGAATCTGTTGACGACCGCCATGCAGTTCACAGCTCCGCCCAGCCACGCGACCCTGTGCCGCCCGAATATTCGATCGTGGGCTTGACCTGCTGTTTCGGCTGTGGGCCTGATGCTGTGATGCTTGGCTGTTCGGGTGCCTCTGAAGATCGCTTACCTGCTGATGCGCTGGCTGTTCGGCCTGGTTGCGCTGGTGTTCCGCGGGGACCAGGCGAAGGACGCCGAGTTGCTGGTGCTCCGGCATGAGAACGCGGTGCTGCGCCGGACCGCCGGCCGTGTCCGGTACGAGCCCGCCGACCGGGCCTGGTTCGCCGCGCTGGCCCCATTCCTCCCGCGGCGGCAGTGGCCCGGGATCTTCCCGGTGACACCCGCAACACTGCTGACCTGGCACCGCAGACTGGCCGCGCGGAAGTACGACACGAGCACGCGCCGCCGGACCGGCCGCCCGCCGACCGTACAGAGCATCGCCCGGGTAGCCGTCCGCCTGGCGAGGGAGAACCCGCTATGGGGCTACCGGCGCATCCACGGCGAGCTGACCCAACTCGGAGCCACCGTCGCGCCGTCGACCGTCTATGAGATCCTGCGCTCCGCGGGCATCGATCCCGCGCCACGCCGCTCAGGCCCGACCTGGCGGCAGTTCCTGCACGCCCAGGCCGCCGGGATCCTGGCCGTCGACTTTCTCCATGTTGACACGGTGCTGCTGACCCGGCTGTACGTGCTGGTGTTCATCGAGCACGGCACCCGCCGGATGCACCTGGGCGGGCGTCACCGCCCACCCCAGCGCGTGGACAGTCCAGCGGGCCCGCAACCTGGCCATGAACCTCGACGAGCAATTCGCGGACGTCAGATTCCTGATCCGCGACCGCGGCTCCAACTTCACCACCTCATTCGACGCCGTCTTCCAGGCCGACGGCGCCACGATCTTGCGCACCGCTGTCCAGGCTCCGCGGATGAACGCGATCTGCGAACGGCTCGTCGGCACGCTGCGCCGCGAGCTCCTGGACCGCGTGCTGATCCTCGGCGAGGCGCACCTGCCTGCCGTCCTGGCCGAGTATCAGGAGCACTACAACACCGCCCGGCCGCACCAGGCCATCGGCCAGCGAACCCCCTGCAGCCAGGACCACGCCCCCCGCCCGGCAGCAACCAGCCTCGGCACCGAGCGCATCCGCCGAAAACCCATCCTGAACGGCCTGATCAACGAGTACACGCGAGCTGCTTAACAGTCCAAGGAAGCCCAGGTCGGCAACCAAATCCTATTATCGAGCGGCACAGGATCAGGTGGCCCGGTGTTGTGCTTAGCGGGAGCGCCGGGCTTTCGGATTCGCAGGCGGCAGGGCCGGGTGCCGCCGATACCTGGCCCTCACAGGCGACCTGAGCCAGCGCATCGGTGAACCACTGCTGATCACCAGGGACGAGTGGCTCAAGCAGCCTGCGCTGGATTCCGGTGACCCGAGGAGTGATGTCGCGTAGTGCGGATCTGCCCGCTGGGGTCAGGACCAGAAGGTTCTGCCGGCCATCCGGGATACCCCGATGGCGGCCGAGCCAGCCGTTGCGCTGCAGGCGCGCTACGACATCCGCGGCTGTGGACTTGTCCAGTGCCGCCAGCCGCCCAGCCGAGCTCTGGTCAATCCCCCCTTGGCTGCTGCTAAGCGCGCTCAGCAGGCCGTACTGCGGCCCGGCCAGGTCCCCGTTGAACTCCGCACTCCACGACGCGGTGTGTACCTGCTGCGCCCGGCGGATCAGATGGCCCACCATGGTTGTGAGCGGGAGAAGCTGAACCGGAGACACCGCCTGGCCCGGTCCATCCGATGACGCTGGCCCCACGCCCCAACCCTTCTGTCCGGCAGGTGACAACGCCCAGCCTAGGACACCGACGTCGCGAGGCCTTACCTGCTGTTCGGAGCTGCCGGATGGGACAGGCATTCGCAGCTGCCGCACACCGCGCATAAGCGATCATGCGCTGGCTGAGCCGACATCATCCGGCGCGTACCGCATCCGGTGGATGACCGCAACCATGGCCGGACTGGAAGAACGACGGGCCGGGTTCTGGCACGGTGCTGCCCCGGACGGATTCGCCCAGGCGGGCCGCGGATCATCGATAGCTGGTGGGTCGACAACGCCCGACCGGACCACCATTAGCAGGCCGTTAGTTTCGCCACCGGGAGGCCTGGGCCCAGGCGGTTCGCCCGTGATGGACGCCTAGGGCGGGTCCTGGGAGGGACACCCGCGAGCTCCGCGGACCGGGCTCGCGACCACATGACCGAGACCTGCTGAGCCGTGCCTTGCGCCACTGGCGGGTGACTCATCGGCCGGTCAGCGCAGGATTTCGATGAGCAGGACCCAGGCGTGATAGATCGCGATGCTGAAGCCGAGGATGAGCTCGCCCACGGCCCAGTAGAGGCCACCTCCTGCACCGGCCATCACAGTCACGCCCGCGATGACCATCGGCACAGATGAGGCTAGGGCGAGCAGGATCGTCGGGATGGTCCATCGCCATTTGGTGACCGGAAGGTGCGTTCGTACGGTCGAGATCGTCACGGCGACGACGAGCACCACGCCGAGTGCCGTGAGTTCCGCGCCGAGGGCGTTTCGTGATTGTCCGGGCGTGAGCACCAGGATCGACATCAGGAGAAGGCTCAGCAAGACCCCGAGCGATCGCGCAGCGAGCGGGGGAAGGCTCGGCACTTCCAGGATCTGCTTGAGGTTGAGCGACACGGCGACGAACAGCAGACCGAGCAGCGTGGCCGAGGAGTCGGCTCCGACAGCGAATAGGCCGTGCCACTGACTGGCGTCGTAGGCAATCACGGCTGCATTCTCCTGAGCCAGGGCTCGATCCTCAGGTGCATGTGCCGCTCCACAGCTGGGCCGCGTGCGCGAACGCGGCATGGCGGTCCGCGTGAATGGCCAGGCGCACCAGAGCATACCCGACGTAACCGGCGCCGATGGTGGCAAGTTCGGCCGCCGCAGGCAGCCGCGGCCAGGCCAGCCCAGCCCGGGGCGCGGGGGCCTTGGCGGTCACCGGCCGGGCGCCCGCCCGCGATGCCTCCAGGCGGACTGCCATCATCAGTCCTGCCCGCGGCCGCGGGCCCGTGCCCGAGCGGTGGCCCGTCCTCCGCCCCGCCGGTGGCCAGGCCGGGACGGGGGCGCCGGGTGCGGCGCAGGGTGAGGGCGATGATGAACGGCCAGCAGGTCTGGATGGATGACGTCAGCCGCTCGGCCAGGCCCAGGACGCTGCCGTCGCGGGTTTCGATGAACAGCCAGCCGAGCAGGGCAAGGAAGACGGCGGTTACGGCGGCGGACCCGTAGACGCTCAGGATCAGCGGCCGGGGCGAGGTGCGCCGGGCGGTGAAGGCGGGCCACACGGCGATCGTGACCGCGCCGAGCACGGTCCAGGCGAGGTGCCGTGGGTCGCGCCGCTGGCGGGTTCCGGGGATGCGGCGATGCCGATGCCGGCCAGGCCCGCGACGACGAGCAGGGCGCGGGCGGGCGCCCGGACACCAGTCAGGCCCGCGGCGGTAAGAAGATAGCAGCCGCCGACCATGAAGATGCCGCCGGTCATGATCCACCGGTCGGTTCCGGCCTGGCCAGCCATCATGCTGATAGTCGTGCGCACCGGGCTGTACGAGGCTGGCTGGAAGATGCCGGCAATGAGGTAGGCCCCGGTCAGCAGGACCGGCGCCAGGGCGGCTGGGATGATCACCCACTTGTGGACTGCCGGGCTGGAGCGCAGCAGCCAGGCCATCGGGATCGGCAGCCGCCGCGCCTGCCAGGCGCCGGTGCTCATCGTGGGTGACCCGGCTTGGGCTCGCGGTCTGGTATGGGTGAGCGACGATGAGGACATGTCCGTTACTACCCTCAAGTCATGAGGCGCGGGGCCCGGCCGGTCCTGCTGCCGCCGCAGCGGCGGTCGGCCCGGTGGCTTGGTCCTGGGCGGGGGGCTGGTGTTGTGCGGCGAGGAGCATCGGCATGATCGTGATGACGTCATCGCGGCCCTGCCTGGCGCCGGCCGCCCAGGCGGCCTTCTCCTGGGCGTGCCGGTCGGCGGTGGCCTTGTAGCGCTCGGTCTCGGACTGCCAGTGGCGGATCTCGCTGCGCATCTGCTGCCGGGCCCGGGACATGGTCCTGGCCGCCTGGACCAGGGTGAGTACCCATCCTGTGGTCGCCCCGGCGAGAAACCAGACCAGGGTCAGGAGAACCTCCATCTGCTTACTTCCCTTGTGTCGCGTCGCGCTGGGGGGCGCGGGCGGAGAGGAGACAGGCGAGGGCGGCGACGGCGAGAAGGATTCCGTTAACGACCAGTGCCGTGTGCAGGGCCGACGTGGGGCTGGCTCCAGCGCTGGTGCGGTCGACGAAGATGACGCCGAGAATGGCCGGGCCCAGGGCGCTGCCGTACTGGCGCATGGCGGTGTTGGCGGCTGCGGCCATCCCGGCCAGTTTCCAGGGGACGGCGTTGATGGCGGCGACCGAGACGGTGGTGAGCATGATGGCCAGGGACAGGCCGAAGATGGCCAGCCGCCAGCCGAGCCCGGCGAGGCTGGTGTGGGCGCCGACGCCAGTGAGAAGGAAGACGCTGACGGCCGAGACGGCCAGTCCCACGGCGAGCAGGTAAATGACCTTCACCTTGTGCATGACCCGCCCGATCACAGGGTTGAGCACGGCGGCGACGCCCGTGATGAACAGCAGCCGCCAGCCGATCTGCAGCGCGGAGAGATGCTGGACGTAGCCGAGAAACAGGCTGAGCAGGAAGGTGACACCGACCACGGAGAACAGGGCGATGAGTGCGGAGAACCCGGCGGCGGTGAAGACGGCCGACTTGAACAAGGTGAGGTTGAGCAGCGGGGAGCCTGAGCGCCGCTCGGCGACGATGAAGGCGGCGAACGCGGCCGCGCCGGCACCCAGCCCGGCGATGGTTACGGGGGCTGACCAGCCCTTGCTGCCGCCTTCGATGACGCCGTAGATGGACGCGGCGATGGCCAGAGCGCCGGTGATCTGCCCGGGCCAGTCAAGGCGGCGGCCTCCGGGGGCCTTGGATTCGGGCAGCCGGACCAGCGCGGCGGCACCGGCGAGCGCGGCGAGGGCAACGGTGGGCAGGAAGGTCCACCCATAGCTGGCGTGGTCAAGGATCACACCGGACACCAGAGGGCCGGCGGCCAGGCCAAGGAGCAGCCCGGTGGCCCAGATGCCGATGTACTTGCCACGCTCTCGCGGGTCAGGCACGACATGGGCGATCAGCGCCAGGGTGGTCGGCAGCAGCAGGCCGGCGCCGAGCCCGGAGATCGCCTGGCCGGTCCATAGCATGCTGAGCGCGGCGGTGTGGGCGAACGCGCCGGACAGCCCGGCGACGGCTGCGCCGATGAGGGTCAGTGCCATGCCGCTGAGGAACATCCGGCGCCGTCCGTAGAGGTCACCGAACAGGCCGGCCGAGAGCACCGCGGCGGCCATCGGGATCACGTACGCGTCCGAGACCCACTGCAGATCCGACGTGCTCGCGTGCGTCGCCCGGCCGATCGTCGCCAGCGCGACGCTCACCGCGGTGATCGGCACGTAGGTCACGAACACACCCAGCACCGCCAGACCCACCGTCAACATCAGCCGACGGCGATCCGACGACGACGAGGACAGCGCCGGCGACGGCGCCCGGGCTTCCTGAATATGTGATGCCATGAGAGCAGCTCCTCCTCAATACGTGGCCGCTGCGGTGCCGGCCTTGAGGCCATCATTGGCGCGGTGGGCCAGCAGAATCCATCGAGATGCCCATGGGTGCCGGATCTCGACACATATATAGATCAGAGCAACGAAACCGATCAGCGGGACACCTTCGACTGCGAGCTCGTGCACGCCCTGCTGGTCGCACGCGCCGTCCCGCCAGCTCCGCGCCGTCCGGCCTGGATCTGTCGAGGGTGGAACTCCCGGCTACCTTGATGCGCCGGGAAGGGACTCTCGCCGTCATCCAGCTGCAGGACGCCGGCCAGCGGCCGGCGCGATCGCCAACCGCATCGCCGTCTGGAGAAAGACGGCGGCCGTACGAATCCGCAGTGAGGCCTCGATCGACGAGATGCCGGGAACGGTCCTATCCGCAAGGTGATCAAGCGGTTGAGCCTGCGATGATCCACGCAAGTCATCGAGGCCATGAGATTGCCATTACCTCAGATTGCGACCGAATGTCGGTTCGGCCGGCTCCGCGAGCGTGTTCCTGCAGGCTTTCGCTGCGGAACGCCGCAAGCTCGGCGGTGTGGACCGTTTCGTGCTTAGGCGGGTCCTGCTGATCCGGCCCGTTTGAGGGTGCGGATGGTTGGGGCGGTCTCGATGTGGCGTATCCCGGCTAGCTCACCGATCTGGGTCGTGAGGTAGCGGTACAGGTGGCCGGTGTCGGTGCAGACGACGCTGACGAGGAGGTTGGTGGGCCCGGTGGTGGCGCCAGCAAAGGCAACCTCGGGCTGCGCGGCGATGGCGTTCCCGACCGCGGTGAGGGTCCGGGGTTCTGCGGAGACCCACAACTCAGCGGAGACGGCGCTGCCCAGCACGCGTTCGTCGAGGTCGATGTCGAAGTACAACGCCCCGGCGCGCTGAAGCTGGGCGATCCGACGGCGCACGGTGGCCTCGTGCCATCCGGTGCCGGCGGCCAGGGCGGCGGC
>Ga0208589_1000304_pt1 | contig 23806 bp, 16 predicted proteins | sample NGESurshal092012_2_FD_184486 | JGI IMG/M metagenome (GOLD analysis project Ga0208589, IMG submission 184486) | Arctic peat soil microbial communities from Barrow, Alaska - NGEE Surface sample F53-2 shallow-092012 (SPAdes) | ecosystem: Environmental > Terrestrial > Soil > Wetlands > Peat ...
ATGAACGCCTGCGCCCCCGGCTTGCTGTAGTCGATGCCGGTCATGCCGCCGCAGTTGTAGTTGTTCTCGCTGGCCGTCGTCGCGATCTGGCCGGCCGTGTACGACGTCCCCTCGATGGGGGTGTTCTGCGCCACCGCCTGCTTGGAGATGCCCGGCGTCACGTACAGGCCGAACTTCAGGCCCAGGCTGTGCACGTAGTTCGCGACGACCTGGATGCCGTTGACGGAGCCGCTGGACGGGAACTTCGCCGCGTCCGTCACCCAGCGGCCGTACTGGTCCACGTTCGGGCCCTGGCTGCCCGGGCACTGATACCAGAAGTCATCCAGGTTCACGTAGTCGTAGCCGTGCGCGCTGAGCCCGCTCGACTTCAGGGCGCTGGCCTCGGCCTCGATCTTGGCCGCCGTCGGGTCGCTGCGCAGGAAACTCCAGCTGCTCCAGCCCATCAGCGGGGCGCTGACGGCGAGCCCGTTGTTCTCGGCTAACGCCTGCGGCGGCGCCGCCGTCGCCGCCAGCCCTGTCCCGGCGGTGATGATGAGTGCCAGCGCACCCACGGCCCATCGTGATCGCATCGGTCCTCCATCCAGGCAGGAACGCCGGCCGGCAGCCGCGTCACCGCGCCACGTCGCGCGGAGGCGCCCTCCACCCGGTGCCACGGGCGCTCGCCCTCGACGATCAGCCCCAGGACCAAACATGTCAACACACATAACGACACTATCGAGCAAAAGTCTGCGGCACGGTAACGGGCCGCCGCGACCGGAACACCCGGGACGCCCGGAAGGCCTGGAAAGCCCGAGAAGCCCGGATAACTGACGGGCGAGATTCACCGGCCCGTGGGACGGTGTTCACGACCGGGTGGCCTGGCTGCGTTTCGCTGTGAGCCGTCATCCGGGCGACCCGGCGAAATGAGGGGCCATGAGGTTGACGAGGCTGATCCGGGCCCGCTGGTGCGTGGCCGCAGGCGGAGTGGTCGCGGTGCTGGCGCTGGCCGCCGCGCAGGGCACCGCGGCAGCCGGGGCCACCACCCAGGGCGCCGCCGCATCCGGCCCGGCTCACGGGACGCCCGGGGCGAGCGGGAATCGTCCGGGTGCAGCGCCCTGGAGCGGGAACCTGATCGCGGACGGGAACGGCGAGGCGGGCTACTGCACCCGGGACTGGAACGCGGCCACGACCATTCCGGGCTGGACGGTCAGCACCGGAAGCCCCAACGTCATGTGCTACGCCGTCGGCCGGGTCCGGCATCCGGCGGGGGCCACCGGGCAGGGATTCTTCAGCTCCGGCCCGTACGGTGACTCGGCCATGACCCAGACGGCCCGGCTGGCGCCGCGGGCTCCGGCGGGCGGGTCCCTGTCCTACCGGCTGTCAGGCTGGCTGGGCGGCTGGAAAACCGAGCCCGGGCACGTGACGGTGTCGCTCGCCTTTCTCAGCCGGTCCGGTCACCAGGCCGGCGCCCCGGTCACGCTGCGCACGGTGAACCGGGCCAGCCGGCACGGCCGGACCGCGTTCCTGCGCCGCGTGATGAGCGGGCCGCTGCCCCCGGGGACAGCGGCCATCCGGGTCGGGGTGCGCTTCTCCGGCAGTTCCACGCCGCCCGGCGGTGAGCCCGAGCCGTCCGGCCCGGGCGGGGGCATGCTCGACAACCTCTCGCTGCAGGTATCCGCGCCCCAGCCTGCGGCCCGGCTGGTGCCGCCGCCGGCGGCCGTGCCGCACTTCGACCACGTCTTCATCATCATGATGGAGAACACCAACGCCAGCGCGGTGCTGTCCGGCCACAGCCACATGCCGTTCTTCCACAGCCTGATGGCGCGGGGCACCACGCTGGCCAACTACCACGCCGTGTACCACCCCAGCGACGAGAACTACCTGGCCATCGCGGGCGGCGACACCTACGCCAGGGGCGCCATCTACTGGCCGGACATCAACGACCCGCACCCGAACCTGGGCGACGAGCTCGAGGCCAGATCGATGACCTGGAAGGCCTACGAGCAGGGCATGGGATACCGGTGCAACGACCGCGCGTCCACCGAGTTCACCTACGACAAGTACTACTACCCGGACGACGCGCCGTTCATCAACTACACCGACGTCAGCGGCAGCCGGGCCCGGTGCAAGGCGCACCTGGTCGATGCCCGGCAGCTGGGCACGGACCTGAAGAGCGCGGCGACCACGCCGGACTTCTCCTGGATCGCGGCCGACGACTACTACGACGGTGAGTCGGCCGGCAACGGCGACCGCCACAGCCGGGAGGTCCAGGACGGCTGGCTGAAGCGGGCCGTCACCCCGATCCTCAGCTCGCCCGCCTGGCGGGCGCAGAAGTCCCTGCTGATCATCACCTGGGACGAGGCCGGCGTGACGGCCAGGACCGCCGAGGCGGGCAACCGGGTCGCGACCGTGGTCGTGGGCTCCCAGGGCTCGGTGCGGGCCGGCTACACCAGCCCGGTCCGCTACGACCATTACTCGACCGCGCGGACCATCGAGGAAGCCCTGGGCGTCGCGCCGTTCACCGCCAACGACGAATACGCCACCCCATTCGGCGACGCGTTCACCCGGTGAGCCGCGGCGCGGGCCGCAGTGTTCCGTTCCCCGCCCCGATGATCGCGCCCTGGTCAGGCCAGGTCCGAAACCGTTGAGGGCATGTCACCTGCCGGTGAGAAACACCTCAGCCGCAGCGACCGCTCAAGGCACGGGCCGCCCGGTGAATAACCGGCTGCGCGAACTGCGACCCGAGCCTGCCGCTCGCCTTCAAGATGGCGGAACTGTTCGGCCTGCCTATCGAATCACTGTTCTCCCCCGGAGAGGGCGCCCCCACCCCTGGGCCGCGAGCCTGACCGGAATCGTCTACAGTCGGCGGCATGCGATTTGCCACGATCCGGACCCCGGCCGGGACCACGGCCGCACGGCTGGACGGGGATGTGCTGGTGCCGCTGGCCGCGGCGGACGTCGGCGAGCTGCTGGCCGGCGGCGGGGGCCCGGCCGCCGCGGAGCGGGCCGGCGCCGCACCGGTGCCCGCCAGCGAGGCCAGCTTCGCCCCCCTCATCCCGTACCCGTCCAAGGTGCTGTGCGTGGGGCTGAACTACCGCGCGCACATCCTGGAGACCGGGCGCGAGCTGCCTCAGTACCCCACGCTCTTCGCCAAGTTCGCCCAGACCCTGATGGGCAGCCACGACGATCTGGTGCTGCCCGCGGTCAGCGAGCGGGTCGACTGGGAGGTCGAGCTGGGCGTGGTCATCGGCCGGCCGCTGTACCGGGCCAGCCCGGACGAGGCGGCCGCGGCTATCGCCGGCTACACCGTCACCAACGACGTGAGCATGCGCGACTGGCAGCGCCGCACCTTGCAGTGGCTCGCGGGCAAGATGTTCGAGCGGTCCACCCCGGTCGGCCCGTACCTGGTCACCGGGGACGAGGTCGGCGACGCCGCGGACCTGGAGGTGCGCTGCGAGGTGGACGGCACCGTCATGCAGCAGTCCCGCACCTCCGACCTGCTGTTCAGCCCGGCTGAGATCGCGGCCTACGTCAGCCAGGCCATCACCCTGCTGCCCGGTGACCTGCTGCTCACCGGGACGCCGGGCGGCGTGGGTGACGCCCGGAAGCCACCGGTCTACCTGCAGCCGGGGCAGACACTGCGTACCGTGATCGAGAGCCTCGGTGAATGCGTCAACCTGTGCGTGCCGGACAAGACCTGACCAGCCTGCTGACGAAGGGCCGGGCCGCCCCTCCCGCGGGCGCCCCGGGTGTGCCAGGGTAACTGCATGCGCAAGTACGTGATCATGGGCGTGCCCGGCAGCGGCAAGAGCTCGCAGGCGTCCTGGCTGGCCAGGGATCTGGACCTGGTGCACATCAGCGTGGGGGACATCTTCCGCTGGAACGTGCAGCAGCACACCAAGATGGGCGCCCAGGTCCGGCGGATCATGGCCGCCGGGGAGCTGGTCGGTGACGACATGGCCGAGAGAGTCACCGCGGAGCGGCTGGGCGAGCACGACTGGAACTACGGGTTCATCATCGACGGGTTCCCGCGCAACGCCCGGCAGGCTGAGTTCTTCCTGGAGAGCTACGACATCGACGCGGTCATCCACCTCGACCTGCCCGATGCCGAGGTCCGCCGCCGGGTCCTGGCCCGCCGCCTGTGCTCGGGCTGCGGCATGGACTACAACCTGATCGAGGGCCGCCCGCGGGAGGAGGGCAAGTGCGACGTGTGCGGCGGCGATCTGGTCACCCGGGAAGACGACAGCGAGGAAGCACTGGTGGTCCGGCTGCGTGACTATCACGAGAAGACCGACCCGGTGCTCGCCATCTTCGCCCGCAAGGAATACGTCGTGCAGATCGACGCCACCCAGGACAAGGACCACGTCCAGCAGGCGATCCGGGAGGCACTCGGGCTGCCCGCCTTCAAGCCGGAGCCCTCCGCCCAGCAGTGAGCCCGGTGCGCGGCAGATCCGCCGGGGAGGCGCCGTGCGCGTCGTGATCGCCCCCGACTCTTTCAAGGGCAGCATCGGCGCGGCCGCGGCGGCCGCTGCGCTGGCCGACGGGTGGCGCGCCGTCCGGTCCGGCGACGAGGTGGTCTGCGTGCCGCTCGCGGACGGCGGCGAAGGCACCCTGGACGTGCTCGCCGCGTCGGTGAGCGAGGCGTGCTGGCACCAGGAGCGGGTCACCGGCCCGGCGGGCCACCCCGTGGACTGCGCGTGGCTGGAGCTGCCTGGCGGTATCGCGGCCGTGGAACTGGCCCGGGCCAGCGGGCTGCCCCTGCTGGCCCGGGCCGACCCGCTGGGCGCGCAGACGACCGGGCTCGGGGAGGTCATCGGCCGCGCGCTGGACGCTGGGGCCCGCCAGGTGATGATCGCGCTTGGCGGCTCGGCGTCCACCGATGGCGGGACCGGCGCGCTGGCGGCGCTCGGCGCCCGGTTCCTCGGCGCCGCGGGCACCCCGCTGCCGCCTGGCGGCGGCGCCCTGCGCGGCCTGGCCGCGGTGGACCTGTCCGGGCTGCGCCCGCCCCCCGGCGGCGGGGTCAGCTGCCTGTCGGACGTGCGCGCCCCGCTGCTCGGGCCGGCCGGGGCGGCGGCCGTGTTCGGCCCGCAGAAGGGAGCCAGCCTGGACCAGGTGGCCCTGCTCGAGAACGGCCTGGCCCGGCTGGCCGGCTGCCTGGGCGGTGATCCGGCCGCGCCTGGCGCGGGGGCGGCCGGGGGGACCGGGTACGGGTTCGCCGCCGCCTGGGGAGCGCAGATCGGCCCGGGGGCGGTGCAGCTGAGCCGGCTGGCCGGCCTGGATCAGGCGCTGGCCGGGGCCGGGCTGGTCATTACCGGGGAAGGACGCTACGACGAGACCTCCGGAACCGGGAAGGTCGCCGGGACCGTGTTCGCGGCCGCGGCGGCGGCCGGGGTACCCGCCGCGCTGGTGGCGGGCCAGGTCGCGGCCGGCCCGCCGCCCCCCGTGGCCTGGGCCGTGGGCCTGGCTGACCTGGCGGGCGGGCCGGGGCCGGCGCTGGCCGATCCCGGCCGCTGGCTCCGGCGGGCCGGCCAGCAACTGGCCACCCGGGTCACCCGCTGACGGGTCGGGGGGAAAGCCGGGCCGCCCGCCAACTACCCTGGTCCGCGTGCGGGACATTGCGGTGTTCAGCGGCAGCGCCCATCCCGAGCTGGCCGCCGAGATCTGCGCGGACCTTGGCGAGCAACTGCGCCCGGTCCGGCTCCGGCGTTTCGCCAATGACTGCATGGAGGTGCAGCTCCAGTCCAACTGCCGGGAACGTGACGTGTTCCTTATCCAGCCGCTCTGCCCCCCGGTCCAGGAGCACCTGGTCGAGCTGCTGCTCATGCTGGACGCCGCCCGGGGCGCCTCCGCGGCCCGCGTCACCGCGGTCATCCCGCACTACGCGTATGCGCGGTCAGACAAGAAGGACATGCCCCGGGTGTCGATCGGCGGGCGCATGGTCGCGGACCTGCTGGTCACGGCGGGCGCCAACCGGGTGCTGACGATGACCCTGCATTCCCCCCAGGTGCACGGCTTCTTCTCGGTCCCGGTCGATCACCTGCACGCCCTGGGCGAGCTGGCCAGCCACTTCCGCGGCCAGGACCTGTCGAACACCGTGGTGGTCTCACCCGACCTGGGCAACGCGAAGCAGGCCGCGGCGTTCGCCCGCCGCCTCGGCCTGACGGTCGCGTTCGGCGCGAAGCAGCGGATCAGCGACCAGGAGGTGACGATCGCGTCCATCATCGGCGAGGTGAACGGCCGGGACGTGATCGTGCTGGACGACGAGATCGCACGAGGCACCACGATCCTCGAGCTGCTCGACCGGCTGCGCGAGCGCGATGTCCGGTCGGTCCGGGTCGCCTGCACGCACGGCCTGTTCGCCGGGGACGCGCTGAAGCGGATCGAGTCGGCGCCCGAGGTGACCGAGGTGGTCACCACCAACACGGTGCCGATCCCCAGCCACCTGCTCGGCGGGAAGCTCCAGGTCATCTCGCTGGCCCCGGCGCTGGCCGAGGCCATCCGCCGGATCCACGAAGGTGAGTCGGTCAGCGTCCTGTTCGGCCCGGACTAGCCCGGGGCCGGGGCCCCGGGCTAGCTGAGCTCGATGGTGCGGGTGACCTGCTCGGTGGTGAGGGGGAGGTCGCGGACCCGGACACCCACCGCGTCCGCCACCGCGTTGCCGATCGCGCCCGCGACCGGGCCCTGGGCCAGCTCCCCGGCGCCGGTCTCCGGCTCGCCGGGCGCGTCCACGATCCGCACGGCCACCTCGGGAACCTCGGTGAACCGCAGGATCGGGTAGCTCTCCCAGGTCACCGACGTGATCCTGGTCCGGTCGAAGCGGACCCGCTCCCGCAGCGCCCAGCTCGCGCTCTGGATCGCCCCGCCCTCGACCTGGTTCAGGACGCCGTCCGGGTTGATGACCCGGCCGACATCCACGGCCAGCCACAGCCGGCGCAGGCTGATGCTGGTGTCCGCGGCCACCTCCGCCACCGCCGCGCAGTATCCGGCGACGCCCTTGTAGCGCGCGAAGGCCAGCCCGAACCCCGTTCCGTCGGCGCTTTCACCAGGAGTACCACCACGGGCCCGGGCGGCCCAGCCGGACATCGCGGCGGCCTCCTCGATGACCCGCCGGGCCCGCGGGTCGCTCAGGTGCGCGAGCCGGAACTCGGCCGGGTCCGCGCCCGCCGCGAGGGCCAGCTCGTCCATGAACGACTCAATCGCGAACACGTTGAGGAACGCGCCCAGCGAGCGCAGCGACGAGGTGCGCAGCGGCATGGTGAGCAGCCGGTGCCGGGTCACCTCCAGATCGGGGATGTCGTAGGCGGGAACAGCGTTCCGGGTCGCGCCCATGGCGCCGCTGGGCACCCCGTCGAGGGTGGCGCTGATCGGCGTGCCGCCGGCGACGTGGGACAGCGCGAGCAGCCGCGGCTCGCCGCCGATGCCCGGGCGCCCGACGAACCCGTTACTCCACACGTCCTGCCGCCAGGTCCGGATCCGGCCGGCGGCGTCCAGGCCCGCCGACAGGCGGGCCAGCATCGCGGACCCGAGCGGGCCCCAGCTCAGCTCGTCCGGGCGGGTCCACAGCACCCGGACCGGGCGGCCGGGCACCGCCCGGGCCAGCAGCACCGCGTCCGCCGCCGCGTCGTCTGCGGCGTTGTGCCCGTAGACCCCGGCTCCTTCCACGTAATGCACGGTCACCCGGGCGGGATCCAGGCCCAGCCCGGTGGCCAGCGCCCCGCGCAGCGGGAAGACGCCCTGGCTGTGCGACCACACGCTGACCTGATCGCCGTCGTCCCAGCGGGCGATCGCGCAACTGGGAGCCATCGAGCCGTGCGCGATGAACGGCCGGGTGTACTCGGCGGCGCAGGTGCTGCGCACCTGGCCGGCCGCCTCCGCGTCCCGGCGCTGGACCACCGGCTGGTCGTCGGTGGGCTGGGATAGCAGGAAGCCCTTCAGGTCGTCCTCGTCTGGCAGCGACTCCCGCACGGTCCACCGGGCGGCCTGCGCCAGCCGCTCCGCCGCGGCCACCGCCACCCGGTCGGACTCCGCGATCACGCCGAGGAACGAGCCGTCGCGGACCTGGGTCACCACCCCGTCCGGCAGGTCCGCCTCGTCCACCCCATCCAGCGTGGCGGCCGGGGCGGGCGGCCGGACCACCCGGCCGAACAGCATCCCCGGCAGCACCTGATCGTGCAGGAAACGGGGCCGGCCGGCCGCCTTGTCCGGCAGGTCGATCCGGGGCGCGCTGCGCCCGGCGACCGACCACCGGGCCGGGGACTTGGCGGGCACGGTGAGCCGCGCGGCCCGGTCCAGGAGGGCCGCCTCGTCCAGCGACCAGTAGCTCAGCCCGCTCTCGCCGGAGCCGGGCCCGACCGCCCCGCGCGCCACCTCCAGCCCGGCCGGGTCCGCCCCGAGCTTCTCCGCGGCCTCGGCCAGGAACGCCGCCCGGACCTGCGCGCAGACCTGGCGCAGCGCCCCGCCGCTGTCCTGGATGGACCGGCTGCCCGAGGTGACCCCCTCGTCCGGGCTGCTGCCGGTGCTCACCCCGGCCACCCGGACCTGGTCCAGCCCGACGTCGAGTTCCTCAGCTGCGATCTGCGCCAGCGCCGTCCACACGCCCTGGCCGTATTCGACCTTCCCGGGCCGGATCGTGACGACGGCGTCCACGCTGAAATCCAGCCACTCGCGCAGCTGCGGGTTGGCGGCCAGGCTTGGTGACGGCTCAGCGGAACGGCTCAACGGGCCTTCTCCTGCCGTACGGGCGTGCGCGCTCCCGGCGGCCTCGCCGCGGGCTCGCTGCGGGCCGCCGCACGGAGCACGGCCCGCAGGATCCGCTGATGCGAGCCGCACCGGCACAGGTTCCCGTCGAGTGCGGAGCGCACCTCGCCCTCGGTCGGCGCGGCGTTGGCGCGCAGCAGGCCTACCGCGCTGATGATCATTCCTGAAGTGCAGTAGCCGCACTGGGCCGCCTGCTCGTCCAGCACCGCCTGCTGCACCGGGTGCAGGGCGCCGTCCTGCGCCAGGCCCTCCACTGTGGTGATGTCCTGGCCTTCCGCCGCCCAGGCCGGGAAATCGCAGGAGGACCGGGCCCGGCCGCCGACGAGCACGAAGCACGCGCCGCACAGCCCGACGCCGCAGCCGAACCTCGGCCCGGACAGCCCGAGGTCCTGCCGGAGCACGTCGAGGAGAGGGGCGTCCGGCTCGCACTCGATCATCCGCTCGGTGCCGTTCACCGTCGCCCGGATATTGACTGTCGCCATGGGCACAGAGTATGCATTCGTTTGCAGATGAGGCCAGGGTGAGAGAGGCATTCTATGGATGAGCGCGTGGCGATGGCGATTTCGCACTGGTCGCCGCGGTTCACCACCAATGGGGTGACCGCCGGTGACTTCGAGCGGATCACCGCTGGCCTGGAGCGGTGGGCGGACTGGTGCGCCGCCTGGAGCGAGGTGGCCGCCGAGCACGAGCAACTGGGGCGGGACGCGCTGGCCGCGGGCCGCGAGATGTCCGCCGGGGCGCACCTGTCCCAGGCGGCCGTCTACTACCACTTCGCCAAGTTCCACTTCGTGGAAGACCCGGGCCAGATGCGCGCCGCGCACCTGGCCGCGGTGCGCTGCCTCACCGACGCGCTGCCCTTCCTCGACCCGCCGGGGCGGCGGATCGAGATCCCGTTCGACGGCGCGCACCTGGTCGGGGTGCTCCGGGAGCCTGCGGGGGACAGCCCGCACCCGGTGGTGATCATGATTCCCGGGCTCGACTCCACCAAGGAGGAGTTCCGCAGCACCGAGGAGCTGTTCCTGGCCCGCGGCGTCGCCACGTTCAGCGTGGACGGTCCGGGGCAGGGCGAGGCCGAGTACGACCTGGCCATCCGCGGTGACTGGGAGGTGCCCGGGGCGGCCATCATCGACCGGCTGAGCGCGGAGGCGACCCTGGATGAGGACCGGATCGCGGTGTGGGGGGTGAGCCTGGGCGGCTACTACGCGCCGAGGGTGGCCAGCGGGGATGCGCGGGTGCGCCTGCGTGGCCCTGGCCCGGCCCGGCTGGCCGAGGAGGCCAGCGGCCCCGCCGAGCTGCTGCTGGAAAAGGGCAACCACGGCTGCGCCAACCTGGCGCCGTTTCACCGCTACCTGACCGCCGACTGGGTCGCCGGGCAACTCGGCGCGCCGGCCAGGCGTCCCGCGGCGGCCTCCGCATGAGCGGCCGGGCATGACGTCCGTCCTCCCGGCCACCGCCTCCGCCACCGGGCTGCGCCTGCTCGCCCACCACGACCTGGGCGGGCACGGCGACGGGATGCAGGTGCTGCGCGAAGGGGACGCGCTGTACGTCGGCCACACCGGCACCTCGGGAATGGGCACCTCGATCCTGGACGTGTCCGACCCGGCCCGCCCCGCGCTGGTCACCCAGTGGCCGGCGCCGGCCCGCTCGCACACGCACAAAGTGCAGGTCGCTGACGGGCTGCTGCTGGTCAACCACGAGAAGTTCCCCTACCGCGCAGTCATGAGCGGGCCGTCCTCGGCCGGGCTGGCGGTGTACCGGACGGGCGACCCGCTGCACCCAGAGCAGGTCGCGTTCTGGCCCAGCGGTGGCCGCGGCGTGCACCGCGTGGTGTGGACCGGCGGCCGGTACGCGCACCTGTCCGCGATCCCGGATGGTTTCCGCGACCGGATCTGGGTCGTCCTGGACCTGTCCGACCCCGGCCACCCGGCCGAGGCCGCCCGGTGGTGGTGGCCCGGGCAGCGGGAAGGCGAGCAGGTGTCCTGGCCGGACGGCGACCGCTACGCGGCGCACCACGCGCTGCTCGCGGGGGACCGCGCCTACCTCGGCTACGACGACGCGGGCCTGGTGGTGCTGGACGTCTCGGACATGACCCGGCCGCGCCAGGCTGGTCACCTGTCGTGGGCGGGCGGCGGCTCGACGCACACCTGCCTGCCGCTGCCCGGCCGGGACCTGGTGGTGGTGACGGACGAGCAGGTCCACGACGGGCCGCACGCGCCGCAGCGGGCCATCCGGGTCATCGACGTGAGCGCCGGGCCGCCGCGGGTCCTCGCGCTCTGCCCGCCTCCCGGTGCCCGGTACGACGAGCTGCCGATGCGTTTCGGCGCGCACAACCTGCACGAGAACCGGCCCGGTTCCTACCGCAGCGAGCGGCTCATCTTCGCCACCTACTTCAGCGCCGGCGTCCGGGTCTACGACCTGGCCGACCCCGGTCACCCCGAGGAAGTGGCGCACTGGGTGCCCGAACCACCCCCGGGTCAGCCGGTCCCGCAGCTCAACGACCTGTTCGTGGACTCCTCGGGGCTGATCTGGGCGACTGACCGGATTGGCGGCGGCCTCTACGTGCTGGCCGCCGAGCCCGCCCTGGCGGCCCTGATGGTGCAGTCCCGGCTCGGGGCCGGGGGCTGACCGCCCCCACGGCCATCCCTGGTCCGGGCCGCAGGGCGCCGGCCGGCAGATGCCCGGCGAGGAAGCGCAGCCCCAGGACCGCCAGCCCGGCAGCGGACCCGACCAGCAGCCAGGGCAGCCACACCGCGACCGGGAACAGCGCGACGACCGCGGGCGCGAGGACACCGGGAACGGTGAACGCGTACTGGAACGCGGCGAGGTACCGGCCCCGCGCCGCGGGCGGCGCGAGCGACTCGGCCAGCGCGTTGACGCGCGACTGGAACAGCAGCCCCGCCGCCGCCAGCACCGCGGTGGCGGCCAGCATCCCGGCCGGACGCACCCGGGCGGGAGGGCCGCGGCGGCCAGGCTGGCCGCACACCACGCGGCGGACAGCGCCGCTCCCAGCGCCATCGCCGTGGTACGCCGCAGGCGGCGGGTGACCCGCAGCGCGGCGGTGCCGCCCACGCTGCCCAGCCCGGTCAGAAGCGCCAGCACCGCGCCGGCCCCGGGGTGCGCACCAGCAGGGCCAGCAGCAGCGCGCACACCGCGAAGCTGCCCGCATCCACAGCCACGGCGATCCGGTAGGCGGCCGCGCCCGCCAGGCTGAGCAGGCCCGCGGCGGCCAGCCCGCCCAGGCCGAAGCATGCCGAGCGGACCATCGCGGCCACCGTGAACGGCCGGTCCTTAGGGCCGTCCCCGGCTACGTCTGCGATGAGCGTGAACAGGGAGCTGTAGAACAGCTGCTGGCCGGCCGCGAGCAGCACCCCGGCCACGGCTACGGCCGCCACGCCCCGGGCGGGCGAGGTAGGTAACCGCTCCCAGGGCCTGGAGCAGCTCGGCGCCGACCACGACCCGCCGGGGTCCGGCCCGGTCTCCCAGGTGGGCTGCCAGCGGCGGCACGGCCAGGCCGGCCACGGTCCCGGCCGCGACCACGGTCCCGGCGGCAGTCCCACGTCGCGGGTCACGTACAGCAGGGCCACCGGCAGGAACAGCCCGGACCCGGCGTTGTCGGCGCCCAGCGCGGCCAGTAACGCGGTCCGGCTGCTCACCATCGCCCTACTCTGCCCGACCGGCGCGCGGTGCGCCCGCCGACCGGCATGACTGGCTATGAAGGACCTTCGGCCCTGGCCAACCGGGGCCTCCTCATGCATCGTGAACTAGTGTCCGTCAGTGGGCGTATCCAGCCAGACCGGCCCCCTGGGCATGTTTTGCGCGCCGTGGGCGGCTCAGCGCTCAGCCGGCCGGGCCCCGAGACGCCCATCGAATCCAAGCTGCACCCGCCCGGCGCACGCCGGGAGTGGGTCCAGCGGCCCGGGCTGCTGCGCGAGCTGGCCAGCACGGTGTCGGCCAAGCTGGTCCTGGTCGACGCGCCCGCAGGCTTCGGGAAGACCACCCTGGTGGCGCAGTGGCGGTCCAGCGAGCTGGAGCACCGCCGTTTCGCCTGGCTCTCGCTCGACGCGGGGGACGACGACCCGGGCCGGCTGTGGTGGCACGTCGTGTCCGCCCTGGAGCGCGCCTGCCCCGAGCTGGACGCGCAGGACCTCCGGCGGGTGCTGCGGACCCAGGCCCCGGACATCGCTGACGCCCTGATCCCGAAGCTGGCCAACTGGCTGGGGGATCTGCAGGAACCAGTCGTCCTGGTCCTGGACGACTTCCATGTCATCCGGGAACCGGAGTGCCACGAGCAGGTGGCGTCCCTGCTGGTGCATCTGCCGCCAGCCGTCCTGCTGGTGCTGATCACCCGGGCTGACCCGCGGCTGCCGCTCGCCCGGCTGCGCACCATCGGCGAGATGGTCGAGGTCAGGATGCCCGAGCTGCGCTTCACGCCGTCGCAGGCGGCCGCGCTGGTCCGCAGCGTCTCCGGAGCCGAGCTCACCGATGCTGACCTGGCCGATCTCGTCGAGCGGACCGAGGGATGGCCGGCCGGGCTCTATCTCGCGGCGCTGTCGCTGCGCGGGCACCCCGCACCGGGCGACTTCGTCCGCCAGTTCACCGGCAATAACCGCTTCGTGGTCGACTTCCTGGCCGAGGAGGTGCTGACCCGCCAGCCGGCTGAGATCCGGCGGTTCCTCGCGCGGACCTCCATCCTCGACCGTTTCTGCGCCCCGCTGTGCGACGCCGTGGCCGGGTCGGATAATTCGGCGGCCATCATCGACATCCTCGAGCGGGAGAATCTCTTCGTCGTCCCGCTGGACGAGACCCGGGGGTGGTACCGCTACCACCACCTCTTCGCGCAGGTGCTCCGCAGCCAGCTCGCGAGAGCCGAGTCCGGCACCGTGCCCGTGCTGCATCAGCGGGCGAGTGCCTGGTACCTGGCGTCGGGCTGGGTGGAAGAGGCGATCGGCCATGCGCTGGCCGCTGGTGATGTCCCGCGCTCCGTGGATCTCATCGCGCGGCACTGGTACGCCTACGTCAGCGTGGGCCGGGCGGGCACGGTCCGGGCCTGGATGCGGACGTTCTCCGACCAGGAGATCGCTGCTCACCCGCTCGCGGCGCACTGCGCGGCCTGGGCCGCGGCCCTGTCCGGAGAGCCGGAATCCCTGCACCGCTGGCTGCCGGTCATCGAGACCGCGCACCACGAGGGCCCGATGCCAGACGGGCTGGTCTCGCTGGAGTCCTCCGCAGCCCTGCTGCGCGGCGTGTACGGGTTCGAGGGCCTCCAGGTGATGCGTGACTCGGCGCGGCGGGCCGCCGAGCTGGAAGCCGACCCCGGATCCCCGTGGTACACGCTGGCCCGGGCGGCGTACGGCTTCAGCCTCTACCTGTCCGGTGACCTGGACGCCGCGGAGGAACCGCTCCAGGACGCGGCGCGCGGCGAGGCGTCCGGCACGATGATCGGCATCCTGGCCCTGGCCACCTTGTCCCTCATCGCCGCCGGGCGCGGCGACATCGCCCTGGCGGAGGAACTGGCTGACCGGTCGCGCGGCCTGGCCACCCAGGACGACCTCACGGAGTCGCCGCAAGCGTCACTGGCCTACACGGCCACGGGTGCGGTACGTGCCGCCCAGGGCCGGCTTGACGAGGCCCGGGCCGAATTCGAGCACGCCCTCAGGTCCCGGCGGCGGAAGCCGGGGATGAGCCCCTGGGCCACGCTCGAAAGCCTGCTCGGGCTGGCCCCGGTCCTTCTCGAGCTGGGAGACAGCGCGGCCGCCGGGGAAGCCATCGATGACGCGGAGCGGCTGCTGGTCCAGTTCCCCGAGGGCGTGGAGGTTCTCGAGGCCCGGCTGGAGAACCTCAGGCGGCGGCTGGACGGCCCGGCCCGGGCGGCGGCCCGGGGAGGCCCGCTCACCCAGCGGGAGGTGGCGGTGCTGCGCCTGCTCCGGGGCACGCTGTCCCTGCGGGAGATCGGGGAGGAACTCTACGTGTCACCGAACACGGTCAAGACGCACGCCCAGGCGATCTACCGGAAGCTCGGCGTGTCCACCCGGCACGACGCCGTGGAACGCGGGCGGCAGGCCGGGGTGCTGTGAGCCGGGTGGCCGGCGCAGGCCGGCCACCCCGGGCGCGGCCTAGACCAGGTGAAGCTGCCGGGCGCGCCGGACCGCCTCCCTCCGGTGCGCGGCCGCCAGCTTGCGGTAGATGCTCTTGAGGTGGGTCTTGACCGTGTTCACCGAGATGTACATCTCCGCGGCGATCTCGGCCGTGCTCATCATGTCTGACATGTGCTGGATCACTTCGCGTTCACGCTGGCTGAGCTGTTCCACGATCAGCGGCGGCGCGTCGCCGGACGGCCCCCCGGCCGCGGCCGGGCCGGAACCGATCAGGCCGGTTTTCAGCAGCGGCTGGTGCGCGCGGGCCAGCGCGGGATCTTGCCGGAGCACCGGGCGCAGCCAGGTCCGTTCCATCATGAACGGCAGCCGCAGCTGCTCGGCGCTGGCCAGCCGCAGCGCATGCTCCAGCGCCCGCCGGCCCCGCACCCGGTCGCCCGCCCGGTAGTTCAGCCTGGCCTCAGCCAGTTCGGCGTCCACCTCGGCGTAGCCGGACTCAGCCGCGGAGCCGGGCCGCCGGGCGGCCAGCGCCCGCCGGGCCGCCTCGGGGTTTCCCCCGGCCAGCCACGCGCGGGCCAGCGCGACCGCCACATCGGCCCGGGACCGTGACCCGCTCCGCTCGGCCGCGTCCACCGCATCCTGGGTCGCCCCGTCAGCCGCGTACGCCCTCGAATCGAGGAGGGTGAGCCGGTCATCCAGCCAGCCGGGCAGCGGCTGGCCCGACCGGGCCTGGCCGAGCATTTCCCTGGCCGCCGTGGTGTGGCCCCCGGCCAGCGCCTCGCGCACGGCGACCACCTGGGCCAGCACATCCGCCAGCGGGTCCGGCCGGAGCCGCTGGGCTTCCCCGGCCCGCTTGAGCTGGGTGCGCGCCTGCCTGAGCTCCCCCCGGTCCAGATGTACCCAGGCCAGCGCGACACTGGCCGCCGGGCCGCCGGACTGATCGCCGAGGGCCTGGTCAGCGAGGGCGCCAGCCCGGGTCAGCTGCCCGCGCAGCGCCTCGGCGAGCGCGAGCTGCCCGAGGTAGCCGGCCCGCTCGTAGCTGCTCGCCGCCGCCCCCCGCGCACTGGCCGCACTGAGCGTCCCGGCGGCCTGGTCGAAGTCACCGGCCCACAGTTCGGCCGTTCCGCGGCTGGCCAGCACCTCGCCGTGGACCCCGGGATGGCGGGCCAGCTGATCTTCCGGGAGCAGCTCCAGCAACCGCTGCGCCCGGGCCGCCGCGCCGGCGGCGGCAGCTCCCTGGCCGGTGCGGCGGGACAGGGCGACACGGATGAGCGCGGCGGCCAGCCGGGCGGGGATGTCCTCGCCCGCGGGCCGCTGCTCCAGGATCGCGTCGGCCGCCCCGAGGGTGGAGCCGTCAGGGGAGGTGCCGGTGCCAGCCAGTTCCATGGCCGCGGCGACGACCATGAGCTCTGGCCCGGCCCCGGGCGGGACGGGCGGCATGCGCCGGAACTCGTCCGCGAGCGGGTGCAGTCCCCGGAGATCCATGAGCTGCCCGATGGCCAGTTCGTCAACGACGATCCGGGCCGCGAGCGCCCAGTCGCCCGATTCGCCGGCGTGCCGGACGGCTTCGCCGAGCGGCCCGTGCCGCCAGTACCATTCAGCGGCCCGCCGGTGCAGGCCAGGGACCTGGGCCGGGGACTCACGGCGGAGCTTGAGGCTCAGGACCGAGGCGAACAGGGCGTGGTAGCGATAGCAGCCGTTCCCGACGGGGCGGACGAACGCGTTGGTCCGGGCCAGTTCCGCCAGCGCGGCCGCGGATTCCCCCTCCTCCGTCAGCACGTCAGCGATAGCCGGGCTGACCAGGGACAGGATGCTGGTACGCAGCAGCAGCTCGCGGACCGGCGCGGGCTGGGCGTCCAGCACCTCTTCCACCAGGTATCCGGTGATGGAACTGTCTTCAGCCAGGAACTCCTTGACGAATTGCGCGGGGTCAGTGTGCCCCTCCATCGAGATGGCGGCCAGGCGCAGGCCCGCCGCCCAGCCCTCCGCGCGACGGGTGAGCGACTCAACGGCTGAATCGGACAGGACCACGCGGTGCTGCGCGAGCAGCAGGCCCGATTCCGCCACGCTGAAGGCCAGGTCGCTGGCCCGGACCTCGCCGAGTTCGCCGGCCAGCCGGTAGCGGTGCAGGGGGAGGAGCGGGTCCATCCGGGACGCGGCGATCAGGCGCAGCCCGGGTGCCGCGTTCTTCAGCACGTAGGCCAGGCCCTCCAGGGCGTCGGATGCGGTCAGCAGGTGCAGGTCGTCCAGGACCAGGACCACCGGCGGGTCCTGCGCGGCCAGCACGGATGCGAGCCGCAGGAGGAAGCTGTGACTGGCGCCGACCTCGCCGGCCACCTCGGGGGAAAGCAGCGGGACCCGGACACCCGCCTTGCGGAGGGCCGCCGCGACATGAGACCAGAACACCGCCGGCCGGTTGTCGTACTCGTCCACGGTCATCCAGGCGCACGGGCCCGGGCTGGTCCTGGCGGCGGCCCAGAGCGCGATGGCCATGGTCTTGCCGGCCCCGGGCGGCCCAGTGACCATCGTCAGCGGGCCACGTGCACTCTGGGTGAGCATCTTCTCCAGCCGCGGCCGCGGTACCGCCCACTCAGGCAGGCCCGGGGCGGTGATCTTGGACATGAGGACAGGGTCGGCGGCGCCGACCCGCGGTCCGGTGTGGCCGGTCACGCTACGCGTGGGGGCAGGGGTGATCATTGCTAACAACCTCTTCCCGAAACCAGCGCCGCCGGCTGCCCGCCCTCATCAGGGATTCCCGGCCGCGTGGAGCCGACCTGGGGGGCCGTCTCGCCTGATTTCGAGCCTTCGCCGCAGCTGGGTGGTTTGTCATCACCCGGCCGCGATCTCACCAGGGTGAAGTCACCCGGTTGGAGGGGTGCGCGACGCTCCTGGCGGCGGCAACGTTGTGACCGGCATTGCCGCACATGGGGAGCCGCCTTGACACCGTCCTACTACGAGATCCGGGTCGTTGGTGTGCTGCCACCCGAAGCCCTGCTGGACTTCGAACGGCTCACCGCAACCGTGGAACCGGTGGAAACTGTCCTGCACGGCCCCCTGCCTGACGTCGCGGCGCTGCATGGCCTGCTCGCCCGGCTGGAGACGTTCGGGGCGCAGATCGTGGAGATACGCCGGCTGCGCGACTGGGACCCGCCTGCGGACGCCTGACCGGCGGCCCGCCGCGTCCGGGCCACAGCCCCCGCCAACCACGGCCCCCGCCAACCACGGCCCCCCGAGCCGCCCGGCCACCGCGGCCGGGCCTGCGGCGCCCCGCTCAGAGCGGCAGGGCGCCACCCTCGGCCGCCTCGGTCTCCGCTTTGTCCGGCATCCCCCGGACCAGGATGATGATGACCACGGCGACAGCGGCGCCGATGATGTCGCCGCCGACGTACACCCACCAGCCGGTGAAGTTCGCGCCCACGATGTCCGGACCCAGTGTGCGGGCCGGATTCATCGACGACCCGCTGATGGGACTCGCGAACAGCCCGAGCAGCGCCACGGTGGAGCCCACCGCGATCGCGGCGTTGTGGCCGATGCTGCGGCCGCCCGTCGCCGTGTGCAGGATCACGCTCACGAGGATGGCGGTCAGGACGATTTCCATGATGAACGCCCGCCAGTCCCCGCCGGGCTTGGCGATGGGGTAGTTCCCACCCGCGCTGACATTCCCGAAGAGGGCCTGCAGGAACAGCGCTGCGCCGATAGCGCCGGCGAACTGCGCGGCCAAGTACGGCAGGACCCAGTTCGGCGGGAACACCCGGCGGGCCGTGAACGCGAAGGTGACCGCGGGATTGATGTGCAACCCGGACAGCGGTCCCCAGGCATAGATGAGGGCCATCACCAGTGCGCCTGGCGCGATCACCGCGGCGGCCCGGCTGATCGGGCCGCCCCCCGCGTAATGGTTGATGACGCCGGACCCGGCGGCCACGGTCACCAGCGCGAAGGTACCGAGAAACTCGATGATGAGACGGACCCGCAGCGGCCGCTGCTTGAGCTGGTCTTCTTCGAACCGCAGCAGGTACCGCCGGCTGACCTGAGCGGCGTGCTGTGCCTCCTGATCGTCAACGGCCTCAGTCATGCCCGTCCACCTGCCCTCCTGGTCAGCCGGCCACGCCCGCCGTGACGAGCCCAGCCTTCCCGACGCGGCGGGCCGGCGGATCACCCGCCGCGAGGGAAGGCCCGGGGCCGGGCCACAGACCGGGGCCCCACCCCTGGCGGTCCGCACCATCCCTTACGGGTGAGCCCGGGAGCCCGGGAAGGTGCAACCGTCGACGTGGTCGATCCCCGGGAAGATCCGCTCCCGGGGTACCGAAGGGACTCTGGACATGAGCATGCCCACCAAGGCGGCGGTCGACGACACCACGAGCGAGGCGCTGGCCAGCCTGGCCCTCGGCGATCCCGAGCTCCTGGGCGAGGGCGTGGCGCTCCGCCAGGAACTGCAGGAGCGAAGCGGCCTGGATCCGCGCACCTTCGCCCTGGTCAAGATCGCTGCGCTGATCGCCCTGGACGCGCCGCCGGCCTCGTACCTGTGGCAGGTAGGACTCGCGATCGATGCCGGCGCCACGCCGGAAGAACTGATCGGCGTCCTGCGGGCCGTCGCGCCGCAGGTCGGTTTGCCCAGGATCGTGGCGGCGGCGCCGGAGCTGATGGTCGCCCTGGGCCTGGCCCTGCCCGACGGCCCCCCCGGGATGGTCTAGCGCACCGCTCCACGCACCCCGGCCCGGGGGCGAAGCGGATCCGGAACCTCAGGCAAAGGAAGTGCACCGTGAGCCAGCCGTTCAAGGGAACGATCAACACAGATATCCGGGACTCGGCCCCGGACTGGTCACCATTCGAGCCGCCGAAGGCGCCGGACGGCGCGCCGAACGTCGTCTACATCGTGCTGGATGACGTCGGCTTCTCGGCCATGTCCAGCTACGGCGGCCCGATCGACACGCCGAACATCGACCGGATCGCCAGCGAGGGGATCCGCTACACGCAGTGGCACACCACGGCGCTCTGCTCGCCGACCCGGTCCTGCCTGCTGACCGGCCGCAACCACACCCGCAACTCGATGGCCTGCATCACCGAGGCGGCGATCGGCTTCCCCAACGCCAGCGGCACCATCCCGCCGGAGAATGGCATGCTGTCGGAGATCCTGGCCGAGCGGGGCTGGAACACCTACATGGTCGGCAAGTGGCACCTGTGCCCGACCGTGGAGATGAACGTCGCGTCGACCCGGCGGAACTGGCCGTCCGGCCGCGGGTTCGAGCGCTGGTACGGGTTCCTGGGCGCCGAGACCAACCAGTGGTACCCGGACCTGGTCTACGACAACCACCCGGTCGACCAGCCCAAGCTGCCCGAAGAGGGCTATCACCTCACTGACGACATCACCGATAAGGCCATCGAGTTCATCACGGACTCGAAGGTGATCGCACCGGACAAGCCGTTCTTCCTGTACTACGCCCCCGGCGCCGCGCACGCGCCGCACCATGTCTCCAAGGAATGGGCCGACAAGTTCAAGGGCCGGTTCGACATGGGGTATGAAGCGATGCGCGAGCAGACGCTGGCCCGGCAGAAGGAGATGGGCATCGTCCCGGCTGATACCGGGCTGCCGCCGGTCAACCCGATCGGCACCCCCGAGACCCGGCAGGGGCCCGACGGCCAGCCGTTCCCCCCGCTCGACGAGACCAGGCCATGGGATTCACTGTCGGCCGAGGAGAAGCGGCTCTTCGCGCGGATGGCCGAGGTGTACGCGGGGTTCCTGGCCCACGCCGATCATCACGTCGGCCGGCTGCTCGACTACCTGGAGGAGTCCGGGCAGCGGGATAACACGATGATCATCGTGGTGTCGGACAACGGCGCCTCCGGCGAGGGCGGCCCCGACGGGTCGGTCAACGAGATGCTGTTCGCTAACGGCATCCCGGACAACATCCAGGCCAACCTCGCGATGATCGACGAGCTGGGCGGGACGAAGACCTACAACCACTACCCGAACGGGTGGGCGATGGCCTTCAACACGCCGTTCAAGATGTGGAAGCGGTATGAGTTCAACGGCGGCACCGCTGACCCGTGCCTCATCTCCTGGCCATCAGCCACGGCAGGCCGCGGTGAACTGAGGCACCAGTACCACCACGCGATCGACATCGTCCCCAGCATCCTGGACGCCCTGGGCGTCGAGCCGCCCGAGACGATCAAGGGGCACGTGCAGAGCCGGTTCGACGGCGTGAGCATGCGCTACAGCGTCGACGACGCGTCCGCGCCGTCCGCCCGCCGGACGCAGTTCTACTCGATGCTCGGCTCGCGCGGGATCTGGCACGACGGCTGGAAGGCCGTCACCACCCATCCCACGCTCAGCGGCTGGAGCCACTTCAACGACGACACCTGGGAGCTGTACCACACCGACACCGACCGGGCCGAACTGCACGACCTGGCCGCTGAGCACCCGGACAAGCTCCGCGAGCTGGTCAACCTGTGGTTCGCCGAAGCGGGCGCCAACGACGCGTTCCCGCTCGACGACAGGTCCGCGCTGGAGATCATTATCACGCCGCGGCCGCAGCTGGCCTCGCCCCGGCAGCGCTACACCTACTTCCCGAACACCGCCGAGGTGCCCGAGGCGCAGGCAGTCAACATCCGCAACCGCTCCTTCTCCATCGGGGCGCTGGTCGACATCCCCGCGGCTGGCGCGGAGGGCGTGCTGTTCGCGCACGGGTCCCGGTTCGGCGGGCACGCGCTCTACGTCAAGGACAACCGGCTGCACTACGTGAACAACTTCGTCGGCATGGCGGAACAGAAGATCGACGCCACCCAGGACGTCCCGACCGGGCGGGACCTGATCCTGTCGGCCTCGTTCGACAAGGACGGAGAGGACCCGCCGCACGTGTCCACCGGGATCTTGTCCCTCTACTACGGGGACAAAAAGGTCGGCGAGGGCCGGATCAAGACCCAGCCCGGGCTGTACAGCCTGGCCGGCGAGGGACTGTGCGTGGGCCGTGACAGCGGCGAATCAGTGACCGCCGACTACCCGGGCCCGCATCCGCATGCCTTCACCGGCGGCACCATCAAGCGGGTCGCGGTCGATGTCAGCGGCGACCCGTACGTCGATCTCGAGCGCGAGGCCCAGGCCATGCTGGCCCGCGAGTAGGGAGACCCCGATCACCGATCAGGCGGCCCCCACCCAGGCCGGCCCCGCCCAGGCCAGCAGGGAGCGCCCGCACGTGCTGACCGTGCCGGGCGCTCCGCTGGCCTTCCACGTGATGGCCAAGCCCACCGGAGCGGTCTGCAACCTGGACTGCGAGTACTGCTTCTTCCTGTCCAAGGAGATGCTGTACCCGGGCAGCAAGTTCCGGATGGCCGCTGACCTGCACGAGACCTATATCCGCCAGCTCATGGAGGCGCACGCCCGGGTCCCGGAGGTGGTCGTCGCCTGGCAGGGCGGTGAGCCGACCATGATGGGCCTGGATTTCTTCCGCCGCTCCATCGAGCTGGAGCGGCAGTACGCCCGGCCGGGCCAGCGGATCCTCAACACCATCCAGACCAACGGCACCCTGCTCGACGACGAGTGGGGCATGTTCCTGAAGCAGCACGACTTCCTGGTCGGCATCTCGATCGACGGGCCGCGCGAGATGCACGACGCCTACCGGGTCGACAAGGGCGGCAAGCCCACCTTCGACCGGGTCATGCGCGGCCTGGACGTGCTGCGGCGGCACGGGGTCGACTGGAACGTGCTCACCACGGTGCACGCGGTCAACGGCGACCACGGGCGGCAGGTGTACACGTTCCTGCGCGACGAGCTCGGCGCGGCGTTCATCCAGTACATCCCGATCATCGAACGCGCGACCGAGCAGACGCTGCCGGTCGCCGACGCCGGCTGGGGCGGCAGTGTCCGCGGCCGCCCGCTCTACACCCAGGAGGGTGACCTGGTCACCCACCGCTCGATCGGGCCGGCGCAGTACGGCCAGTTCCTCATCGACGTGTTCGAGGAATGGGTCCGCCGCGACATCGGCACCGTCTACGTGCAGATGTTCGACACGGCGCTGGCCAACTGGTACGGCGAGCCCGGCGGGATGTGCGTGCACGCCAAGACCTGCGGACAGCAGCTGGCCCTCGAGCACACCGGCGACCTGTACTCCTGCGACCACTACGTCGAGCCCGGCTACCTGCTCGGCAACATCAGGGACCGGCACATGCTGGAGCTGGTGGCCTCACCCCAGCAGCGCAAGTTCGGGCAGGACAAGCACGACACGCTGACCCGGTACTGCCTGGACTGCGACGTCCGGTCCGCCTGCCACGGAGGCTGCCCTAAGGACCGGTTCGCCACCTCTCCCTACGGCGAGCCCGGCCAGCACTACCTGTGCGCCGGCTACAAGGACTTCTTCCACCACGTCCGCGAGCCGATGCAGGCGATGGCCAGCCTGCTCCGCGCGGGCCGGGCACCGTCTGAGCTCATGGGCTCGTACGCGGCGCAGGACGCCCGGCGCGGCCAGCCGCCAGGACATCCACGCTGAGGGCCAGGATCCAGGCCGGGAACAGCAGTTCCACCCAGGCGGAAAACCCGACGGCGACCAGCAGCAGGACCGCGGTGACCAGCCCGGCCACGGTGAGCCACCGGGACACGATCTGGGTGCGCCGCGCGATGGTCACGGCGGTCAGCGTGAACACGGCCGCCATCCGCATCGCGTAGACGTTCAGCAGCAGTGAGGTGACGTTGCGGCCCAGCGCCAGGGTGCCGGCGGCCGGCACCCCGGACGTCGCGGACGCGATGATCCCGCCGCCGATCGCCGCGGCCACGAACATCATGGCCACGAACAGCAGGCCACTGCCCAGGAACACGGTCGCGAAGAAGCGGTCCTCACGGTCGCCGATCCGGTCCCGGAGCACCCCGATGAACCAGAGGAACGCGATCCCGGCGAACGGGACGAGGTTCAGCGCGACCGCCACCGCGGCGCGCCGCCGCGAGTCCGTCAGCCAGGTGCCCGGGACCTCAGGACGCGACGGCACCGAGA
>Ga0208589_1000307_pt1 | contig 23788 bp, 22 predicted proteins | sample NGESurshal092012_2_FD_184486 | JGI IMG/M metagenome (GOLD analysis project Ga0208589, IMG submission 184486) | Arctic peat soil microbial communities from Barrow, Alaska - NGEE Surface sample F53-2 shallow-092012 (SPAdes) | ecosystem: Environmental > Terrestrial > Soil > Wetlands > Peat ...
GAGGGCTCCACGCAATCGGACCAATTCGATGTCCATTTCTGATCGGTGACAACGTTGGGGACCGAGTATTGACTCAAGGATGAGGGTGTCACGAGGCTCTCCAGCCAAGTTCTCGCCAAACTGAACTTTGAACTCTTCGGGTTTCAGCGCGATAAGAGTCGTGTCTCCGTCGACGTTGGCCACCAACGTCACTCGCTCAGCTGCGCGAGCCCACGGTACGGAGGCAACTGAGCCATTCAGATACAGTCTCTCTCCAATTCGTCGAATCTCGAGTTCATCACCGTCTGCAATACATACCGTCTCGGCTCCACCACTCCATGCCCAGTTCGCTTCTGCACTCAACCAACTTGAAAACATCACTGTCTCAGGCAACGGCACCTTCGAGTGACTACGACCAACTTCAAACACAAGAGTCGCGACGTCACCGAGAGTTCCTCCAGAACCACCGCGCAGATCCGCAAAACCCACTGACGTGAGACCCGCTCTGTCGAGTGCCGTCCACGTCGTTGAGGGCCACATCGCGTCGACCTGTGAGTCAGACGTATTGGGCACAGTCAAGATGTCGCGCGTGGTGGCACTCAGCAAGTCTTGCTCTTCTGTCATTGCTCGAGTCCCTTGGCGATGATGTTTCGTAGGATCTCGGTCGTTCCACCCCGAAGAGTGAATCCGGGTGAAGCGATTACCGATTGTGCGTAAAACTGCTCGAATTCATTCGGGGCTCCTGCGGTGAGAGATCCTGACGTTAACTGACCTGCGAGATCGACGACGTCGTTCTCAAACATCGTGCCGAGGTCTTTGACCATCGTCGCGTCAACCCGTGGGTTGGCTCCGATTTCCAACTGTCTGGCAATGCCTTTGGACATGGTTCTCAAAGTCCACAGACTCGCGATCAGAGAACCTAGGCGCACCCTTTCGTAGTCATCCTCAAGATCTTGCAGTGTCTTTTCCATCGCGTTGAGGAGTGGAAAGGTGCTGAGAAAACGTTCCGGACCGCTTCGTTCATACGCCAATTCGGCGTTCACTTGTTCCCATCCAGAGCCTTCAGTACCAAGCAGCATTTCGTCCCTGGCGAACACGGAATCAAGGATCACTTCAGCGAAGTGCGACGATCCACCCATCGAAGCGATGGGTCGCACCTCGACGCCGGGCGATCGGAGGTCGACAATTATCTGCGACAAGCCCTGGTGGCGATCGTCAGGATTCTTGGACGTTCGACAAAGCGTCATCATGAACTGCGTTCGACTTGCGTGACTCGTCCAGACTTTCGTTCCAGAAACGAGCCAACCACCTGACGTTGACTCGGCGACGGTCCGAACGGACGCCAGATCTGATCCGGAGTCAGGTTCGCTCATCCCAATTGAAAAATGACACTCTCCTTTGGCGATATCCGGAAGAAAGCGTTGACGTTGTTGCTCGCTGCCGAATCGGAGCAACGCGGGACCCGTCTGACGTTCGGCCATCCAGTGCGCCGCCACTGGCGCACCTGCGGCGAGTAACTCCTCCAGGACCGTGAACCGCTCCAATCCACTGCGTTCGCCGCCACCGTATTTCTTCGGCCAGGTCATGCCCAACCACTTATGCTCACCGAGTTTCCGACTGAAGACAGGATCAAAACCTTCGAGCCAAGCATTACAGCGTGGTCTGAAGGAGCCGGTTGACAGTTCGTCTTCGAGGAACTGTCGGACCTCTCTTCGAAGGTTCAACGTTTCCATCGAGGTAGTCGTCGAATCGATTCGAAGGCGATCTGTCTTCACAACGTGACAGCTCTCACCATGGTCATCGCTTCGATTGACTTCGAATGGTGTGTCACGCTTTTAGAGAGCTGAGCCCGAGATCTGGGAAGCCCATTCCCCAGCTGTGATCACTGTTGCTTGGCGAGGAAAGACCTTCTCTGTGAGTACCCGATGCACCTCAGGGTCAGAATCCGCACAGCCGTCACTTAGTACGACGACCTCGAAGTCGAGATCCGCTGCTTGACGAAGAGTCGAGAGCACGACCCCGCTCGTCGCGATTCCCGTCAAAACCAACGTGTCAATCCCCCTCGATCTGAGGATCACTTCGAGATCGCTGCCCGTGAACGCACTCACTCGCCGTTTGGTCACGACGACGTCGCCATCTTGGGGTTCGAGGGTGGAATGTACTTGTGTGGCGCGGCTCGCGTCGGCCATGTCATAGTTCTTGATCAAGGTTGAAAAAATTCGATTTCGGTCACTTACTTCCGGCGCGCCGTTTCGAAACCCGAGTCGGACAAAAATAACTGGTACGGCCGCTCGACGGGCGACGTCAATCGTTTCACGAAGGGTCTCGATCACCCAATTGGACTGTGGATATCGTTCCAGAATCCCGTTTTGCATATCCATCACCAGTAACGCTGTCGTCATTTGTCACCCTCATCTTGTTTTTGTTCTTCACTTCAACTACTCGATGCATCAGCACCCGAGTCGGAGGAGTCTTGCGCGTGAACAGTTCCGCGATCCAATAGTTCTCGTATGTCGTCTTCATTGAATCCCCACTCCCGCAATGCAGGAATTCCTTCTTGACCCGGCTTCGGTGGAGGTCGCTGCACAGAACCCGGCGTCCTTGAAAAACGAGGGGTCGGAGACGGTTGTGCGACTCCGTCAATCTCGATGAACGTGCCCGATTTACGCAGATGTTCATGTTGCGTCGCTTCCGCCATCGTCAACACCGGCGTAACACACGAGTCGGTACCGGCAAACACCGATTCCCATTCATCTCTCGTGCGGAGTGCGAACGCCATCTTCAATTTTTCCTGCACTACCTTCCACGTCGCGCGGTCACTGACCCGAGTGTCTTTCAGGTCGGGCAGTCCAACTCGTTCGAGGAACTCCGCAAAGAACTGATCCTCGATCGCGCCGAGCGCAACGTAACGACCGTCGCTCGTCTCGTAGACCTGATAGTACGGCGCACCGCCGTCGAGCACGTTCGATCCTCGTTCATCGTTCCACAGACCCAGTTCTCTCATGCCATGGATATACGTCGCCAAGTAGGCGACTCCATCGACCATGGAAACGTCAACGACCTGCCCTTCGCCGGATTGAGAGGATTCGTAAAGAGCGCACGTCATTCCGTAGGCGAGCATCAATCCTCCCCCGCCAAAGTCGCCGAGGAGATTGAGAGGGGGTACCGGCAATTCGCCCGGTGGACCGATGGCGCTCAGGGTTCCGGAAAGTGCGATGTAGTTGATGTCATGACCGGCCATCGATGCGTAGGGGCCTTCTCGGCCCCATCCGGTCACGCGACCGTAGACCAATCGAGGATTGCGCGCACGACACTGATCGGCACCGATGCCCAGCCGTTCCGTCACGCCCGGTCGGAAGCCTTCGATGAGACCGTCGGCGCGCTCGACCAAACTCATGATGAAGTCAACCGCTTGCGGGTCTTTCAGGTCAACGGTGACTGACCGTCGTCCCCGGTTTATCAGATTCGATGCCCTTCCGACAATCACCCGATCGTCGACAGTGGCGGCTTCGTGGCTGAGGGGTCGATCCACACGAAGAACGTCGGCACCCGCGTCAGAGAGCGCCATCGCGGCAAACGGCGCCGGTCCGATTCCGACGAGTTCGACGATTCGCAGCCCGGAGAGCGGTCCGGTCACGGTGTGCTCCATTCCAGGAACATCTGGCGGCCCAACACCGAGTATTCGGGTCTCGGGCTGACGGTCACATCGCTGTGTTCAACACGCACAATTCAAACTCGGCTCTTCGAGGCGAAGCCACAGACCCGCACTCACGTTGGAAAATCCACGATTCATTTGCGGCCTTTAGCGCTCCTCGCCCGGCTTTCGCCGGGCGAGGAGAACCAGGTCGGGGGATCTAGCCGACTGCTGGGTTGATGTTGTACTTAATCCCGACAGGCTGAATGCCACTCGACGTCCAGTGGTACTCGCGTACCCACTGCACGCCGTTGTGGAATGAACCAGACCACAGAAGCGGTCCTTCACTCAGTCCACCGGTAGTCATCGTTCCAAATTTCTTGATGGTTGATTCCATTTGAGTACTAGTGCATGTCCCAGGGCACTTCGCCAAGAATCTGGAGATCTCATACGCCATTTGATAGCCGTTCTGGAAGAAGGAGTTGATCGTGGCGCCGCTCTTTTTAGCGGCCGCAACTTCTGCGGTAAGCGCAGCATTGCTGTCAATGCCCACCTGCTGCTCCGACACCAGTGCGTAGTAATTGGGATTTTGCAAGGTCGTGAAGTTAGAAGCAATGCCACCGCTCGTGTGTTCAAGCACCGGCACGTTGAGTCCCATGCTCTGGTAGTCGCGCACCGACAAGATTGCTTGACCCGACGGGAGCGCCTCAATGACGATGTCAGGCTTCGCCGTTGCGATTGCTTGGTCCGCGGACGTAAGACTCGTCGCGCTTAGCGCAACTTGCTGGTTCGATACGACGGTCCAGCCCTTGGCGGCGACAAGCTTCTCAGCCAACGCAAGCCAGTTCGCGAGGACCGGCGTCACTGCCGTCAAGAATGCGACCTTCGGGCTATTCACTCCTTCTTGTTTCAAAAGAGCAGCGGCATACGCCACTTGAGCGATTGGCTCATCACTAATGGAGGAGTCGATGCCCCAGGCGTAAGGACCGTTTGCGACCGCACTCGTGTAGGTCGCAAAGATCGGCAACTTCAGGTTCTCCGAAGACGTCAAGAGACCGACCCCTTCAGCGCTGCTCAACATTCCCACGACGGCGGACACGTGATCGGCTGCAGCCAGCTCGGTGACGTTCGCAATTGCTGTCGACACGGTGCTTTGGTCGTCGAGTGTCGAGACAGTGACCTTGTGGTGGTTAATGCCGCCCTTGGCGTTGACTGCAGTCATGTAGGCCTGGAAACCCTGTTTGAAAGGCTCACCCTGGTATGAAAGTGTCGCACTAAGGTCGATGTTGACGCCCACGTGATACTGAAAATGCTTGACCTTTTTCTTTGACGCAGCGCCCGCCGAAATCGGTCCAACCGACGAGAAGAATCCGACCATCGCTAACGCCAGACCTAGCACCAAAAATCTCGGTGCTAGCTTCCTAAATCCAACCATTTCCTACCCCCATAGATTGACTTTCCGAGCACTACTTAGACAACTTTTGATTCGATGCGCCCCCAGCGGTACTACGACACTTCGCCGAGCGACACCCAACTTGGTTCAGAAGCATAACGTACCTCGCAAGTTCTTGCCATTAATTTCGGCGTATATTTATCCTGAATTATGACGATGTTCAAGACGGTTGAGCCGGAATTTTTCAAGCAAATACCGTAATTCCGGTACTGATTCGAAAAATTTGAACGATCCAAAACTGTTACTTCCTGAAGTTTCTTCTCTAATCACGATATTCACGGTTGGAATAATTGTGATTATCTAGATCTTCGATTTCGCGGAAGCATCCAAGCGGGAGATCTCTTCGGGCGAGAATCCAAATTCCGTGAGCACTGTCAAGGTATCCTCACCGAGATCCGGCGCGTAGTTGGTAACGCGCGCGGGAGTGCGTTCGAACCTGAACGGAGCGGCAATCGCGTGGTACGAGCCATAGCGAGGATGTTCGATTTCAAGAATTGCCTGACTTTCGACAACTTGAGGATGGACTATGAGTTCCGCCATCGTTTGAATGGGTGCGCAAGGCACATCGGCCTGTTCCAACTTCGACGTCAGGTCGCTACTGGTCATTTGTGCAAACAAAGGCTCGAGGACACCGTTGAGCTCTTCTCGATGCGCAACGCGATCAATGTTGGTGACGAACCGCTGATCGCTCATTAAGCCTTCCAAGTCAAGCGCCCCACACATCTTCTGCCAAAACTGTTCCGTGAGACAGGCAACAATGACTGAACCATCCTTGGTCTCGTATGGTTGGTAGGGCACCAATTGGGGATGGAAATTGCCCACCGGACCGTTGGGCTCGCCCGTGACGAAGAAACCCGCAATGTAATTGGACAGCATCGCGATCTGGCCCTCCATCAGCGAAACGTCGACGCGTTGGCCTTTTCCGGAACGCGCTCGTTCGGCGAGGGCCACAGTGATCGCCACCGTTGCTTGCAGCGCGCCGACATAGTCGGCAACCGGAGCTCCCACTCGTATCGGTGACCCTCCGGATGGTCCCGTGAGTCCCATGACCCCACCCATTGCCTGGATGACGATGTCCATACCCGGCTTTTGTGCGAGCGGTCCAAAGTCACCGAAGCTGGAAATGGAACAGTAGATGAGGCGACCATTGTCAGCTGATAATTCGTCATATTCCAATCCCAAACGAGACATCACGCCCGGTCGGAAATTCTCAACGAGAACGTCGGCCTTTGCAATAAGTCGCCGAAGAGCATTCATGCCATCGACCGATGAAAGATCCAATTCGACGCTCCGCTTGCTCCGGTTGATACCCGCGAAGTAGGAACTCGCTTCATTGCCCAGAACATTGTCTACGTGACGTGTTGGATCGCCAACGCCTGGACGTTCAATTTTGATCACGTCAGCCCCCATGTCGCCGAGCCAACTGGTGGCGACCGGTCCCGCGAACCATTGGGTCAGGTCAATGACCACCAATCCCGAGAGCGGCAAATTCGTATTCTCTCCATCATCAACCATTCGAAGATGTCTTCTTCCTCTTCGGGAGTGCTATCTGAGCCGTCGCCGACGCCGTGACGATGTCACGCTGATCGGTTGCGGTGATTTCGACGTGGGCGGTTCCGGTATCACCCTCGTCCGTTGTGTCGACCACACGACCCTGAACGGTGGTGAGATCGCCCACGAGGTTGAAACCGCGAACTTCGGCACGAATCTTCTTCAGCCAGCCGTCGTCACCACACCAGTACGTACACAGCGTCATCAACCATGACAAGCGCTCGGGGCCGTAGTCGTACGCCGCACGGACGCCCACCTTTCGAGCAAAATCACTGTCCCAGTGACCGCGTACGGGACCCTCTGGAATACCCATTTCATTGGGCAGAGCCGCCTTCGGGTGGCGTCGGATGTAGTCGTACCAGAAGGCGTGCGACTGCAGAAACATCCCGCCGTGAGCGTGAAGGAAATTGATTGAGATCGTAGGCGTCCACGGTCCACGAATGAATGGTCCAAGGACCTCACCCACTTCAACGTCCTCGAAGTATCGGGTCTTCGCCCCGCGGACCAACTCGTGCTCGTGCGAGTACGTTTCAGAGATTTTGTCGATATCTGCTTGGGTGTAATGACCGAGTTCAAGATCTTTGTACTTGCCACGCGACGAACCTTCGGTGCGCTCCGTGCGCATTCCCCACGGCCACGTTCGAGCGATGACCTCGCCGTCTTGGTTCGTGAAGGTGCATTCCGAGACCTGTTGGAACATGCGACCCGCGAACCGGCTCTTCTTTTCGATCAGGTCGGTAAAGACGACCTTCAAACTTATCGCATCATTTCTGCGAATCGGAAGGTAGAACTCATGGTCGGCCCCGGCGAAGAACGAGTGAATGCCCGGAAGACCGACGCGCGAGCCAATCGAACGTAAGTCAATGCCGTAGATGATGCTGGGGGGAGCCGTGATACCGCCAAAGCGGGTGGCCGATGCGTAACCCGCGTCGGTCCACTTGGGATCGAGGTCGCCGATGGCGTGGGCCCAGTGGCGAATCGCGTCTTTCGTTGTCTCCTCGAGATTCGGTGGCGTTTTCGTGACAAATTCGCTGCCGATGCGCGACCGCAAGTCGTCCAATGCTTCGTCAGTGATCTTTCCTTCGAGCCCCGTCGATCTAGTGTCCATACTTTCTCGCTTTCTATTTTCGATTCTGTCGGGAACCGTTTCCCTTCGATTCCTTACAAGATGACGCCGTCAGCACGGAGCGACTCAATCTGCTGCGCGTCCAAACCGAGGAGCTCGCTCAAGACCTCATCGCTGTGTTCACCGAGTTGAGGTGCCGGGCTTATTTCGAATGGCTCCCGGTTTGGGAATTTGATTGGTCGACCAGTTACGTACACGGGACCCGCCACCGGGTGAACGGTTTCGACGAACATCTCTCGCTCGCGAAACAGCGGATGTTCCGCGACTTGATCCACGGTGAGCATCGGCGCGAACGGGAGGCCGGCCTTGTCGAAGACCTCGGTCCACTCAACCTGTGACCGCTTCTTCATCTCTTCTTCGAGGATCGGATAGAGGGCATCCTTGTTCGTCAACCGACTCGCCGTCGTCAAGAATCGCTCGTCTACAACCAAGTCAGGTCTGCCGATCGCTTCGCAATAGAGCAGCCAGAACTTCTTGGTGAAGATCGCCAGGACGAGATATCCGTCACTCACTGGCAAAACCCCGTAGGGCGCAATGTGATTGTGCCTTCCCCCTACGGGGCCAGCAATCATCCCGGCGTTGAGATAGTCCACGGAGTAATACAGCATCAGATGGGTGAGCCCGTCCAGCATGCTCACGTCGATGCTTTGACCCTTGCCCGAGATCGTTCGGTCGTGGAGAGCGGCCAAGATGCCGATCGCACCAAAGACACCGCCGGAGAGATCGCCCATCGGAATGCCCAGTCGTACCGGTTCTCCACCGGGTTCGCCGGTGACACTCATGGCACCACTCATGGCCTGGACAATCACGTCGTACGCCGGCTTTCCACGAAAGCTCCCCGTCTGACCGAATCCCGAAATCGAACAAAGGATGATCTGATCATTGATCGCCGACAACGTCTCGTAGCTCAGTCCAAGGCTTTTCATCACGCCGGGCCGATAGTTTTCGACGACGACGTCGGCGGTCGCCACCAGTTTCAGAAAGAGTTCGCGACCCTTGTCCACGGACAGGTCAATCGGTACCGAACGCTTGTTCCGATTGAAGTTTATGAAGTGGTTGCTGACGCCATTGACCAGGGGATGAGAAGCTCGTGTGCCATCCGGTTCTGAAGGATTTTCAATCTTTATGACGTCGGCACCCATGTCGGCCAACAGTCCCGAGGCGTACGGGCCAGCGAGAACGCGTGTCAGGTCAAGGATGCGCACTCCACGCAATGGCCCGTGTTCACGTTGCGACATATGACCCCCCAAGCCTCGTCAAAACTGCAGTCATGTTTAGCATAATGTTTAGCAGAGTTTCAAACGCTCATTCATCCCAATTTTCAGTGCTGACGTTGAAACAGTGCCTTCGGCGGCGTGAAAATTGAGCCATTCATTTTCGGCTTCACTGGACATTCACACGCGTTCGAGCGAGCGCATTCCGAAGAGGCCCTGTGGACGTATTAGGAGGACAACCAGCGCCAGTCCCATCGCCACGGGCTCGGAATACTGGCCACCAAATTTGATTCCGGCGTAGTTCTCCGCGAACGCGATGAAGAGGGAGCCAATCAAGACACCGGAGATGCTGTCAATTCCACCAATCAACATGGCGGGGAATGCGGCGAAGCCAAGATTGATGACCGAGAAGTCGACAGTACTGGTGATCCCATAGGTCACGCCGGCGAGCATTGCGGCCACCGTTCCAATCGCCCAAGCTAGACCTGAAATACGGCCCAGGTTTCTTCCGTACGTGACGGCCAAAGTCGGATTGTCTGACACCGCTCGCATGGCCGTGCCAACTCGAGTCCATCGCATGAAACACGCGAGACCCCCGATGAAGACCGCGGTGACGACGGTGATTCCAATCTCTAACGGACTTAGGACGATCCCTCCGCCGAGTTGCAATCCGATGCGTGATACGGGCGACGTCAATCCGTAGGCGTTGCCTTGCCACTTCATCCCGACGGCGGACTCGATGAGCCACGCCAGCGCGATCGTGTACACCACCGGCACGAACACGCCAGCGGATGTCGATACTCTCGCGAGAAATACCTGATAGATGACGTAGCCCAGAACAGCCGCGACCACGATCGCCAACAGGCCAAGGAAGACAAACTCGAGGTGCGGCAACGTGATGGTCAACTCGTAAAAGATGTAACCGCAGAGCAATCCGAGATAACCCTGCGCGAAATTCATCACGCCCGTGGTCCTGAAGATGATCACGAGTCCCACGGCCATCGCCGCGAACAATGAGGCTTGTGGAAGCGACTCAACGAGAATGTCAATGTAGTACATCTGGTGCGCCTTTCACGTGAGAATCACTGGTGCTGTTCGTCATTTCCGTCTCACTCATAGACCCGCAGATACCCTTCGGTAAGTTCCGCCCGATGTCGGGGGTCCGCGATGGCCGTCAAAGCCTCCGCCCGTTCTTTGGGCCTCTTGCCTCTCAGCTCGGCGACGCCAAATTCGGTGACGACCATGTCGGCTAAGTCCGGTGTCAACGTCACTGATTCTGGTGACTGAAGTTGGGGAACGATTCTGGTCACTGCACCACCGTTCGAGGTCGCCGTAAGGGCGATGATCGACCTGGCACCCGCTTGGTACCGTGCGGCGCGCACAAAGTCGCCGAGCCCCCCAGTACTCGAGATCCGTTGACCGTCTCTTATCTCTGAATTCACTCGCCCCATCAGGTCCACTTCGAGAGCGGAGTTGATCGCGCGGAAATCGGGCAGCTGTCGGAGCACCGCGGGATCGTGGGTGTAGGCCGCTCGCATGAAGTGCACTGTCGGATTCTCATTGACGTACTCGTACATTCGCCTGGTACCTCGACCTTGATTGGCGATCGATATGCCTTTATCGGCCACCTTTCGAACGTTCGTGATTGAGCCCAATTGGATGAGGTCGATCATCTCGTCGATGAAGAGACCGGTATGCAGTCCAATATCGTTCCTCGCATCGAGTCCGGCCAAGACCGCGGACATGATTCGTCCGACTCCTATCTCGATGGTGGCGCCATCAGGGACGAAGTCAATGACGTGGCGCGCAACTTGTTGCGCCACTTCAGACGGTTGCGGCAAGACGGCCTCCGCTAAGGGGTAATCGACCTCCACCAGGCCGTCCAAGAGAGCGACGTGAATCTGATTGTTCCCGAGGGTGTAGGGCATCTGAGCATTGACTTCCGCAATGACGACGCGAGACTGCGTGACAGCTTCAACGGCAAAGTCAACCGAGACGCCCAAACTGACGTAACCGTGACGGTCGGGGGCCGAGGTCTGCACGAGCGCAACATCAAAGCCGAGTTCCCCATCGCGCATCAGTTGCACCGTTTGATAAATGGTCCACGGAAAGAAGTTCGTTTGATTGCTTTCTCCGGCGTTGATTCCAACGACCTCGTTGTCAGTCCCGCGAAGGCCGAGTATGAGCTCCGCGGATCCGTTGAGCATCATGAAGGCAGTCGTTCCGGTGATCTCGCGCCGTCGAGCCCTTTCAATGAGTTCGGCGATGAGGGTTCGAGGCTCCGCGCACGCCGACGAAAGGAACACGCGGTCCCCGGCGCGAACGTCGCCGAGCGCATCGAGCCCTCGTCGTTTTGCGGCGTCGTACTGCTCACGCCACGAGTTCTCTGCATCCGTTGGCTGCGTCGTGGTCGGTGTCGAGTCCATCAGGCGTAGCTCGGGAATGAAGTGCCACCATTAAGGCTCACGGTTGCTCCGGTCATCTTGTCGCTGAGGGGCGAAGCCAAAAAGGCCACGGTCGACGCCACCTCTTCGGGATTACACAACCCGAACGCCGCGCGCGACTCAAGTTTCGAAAAGACGCCGGCCAACCCTCGTGCCTCTCCATCGGCCAGACGCTGGAGATGCCGTTCGTACGACGTTGTGTCCTTCGTCAAACTGATACTCACGTTGTTGAGTCGAATACCATGCTTTGAAAGCTCTCGCGCGACAGAGCGCACCATATAGTTGACGGCAGCCGCGCTGGCGCCGATGAGCGTTTCGAGAGGGGTTGGCGTGCGCCCGGCATCGCTCGTGAGGGTGACGATCTTACCGTATCCGTGCGGACGCATGCGCGTCGCTGCTGCATGTACTGCGTACAGCCGGTGATAGAGCCGGCTCTCGATGACCGCTCCCAGATCCCCAGGCGCGATTGACAAGAATTCCGCGGGGGCTGGTTCGAAGGAACCCCCGCTCGCGATGACGATATCGAGGCCGCCGTAGGACTCTTCACAGACAGACAGCACTTTGTCGACGGACTTGTAGTCATATATATTCGCCACCTCGAAGCGTGCTTCACCACCCGCGTGATGGATCTCTTCGATGAGTGATTCACCCAATTCCCGGTTCCTTCCTTGGGCGACCACTTTTGCCCCTTGGGACGCGAGCAACAGTGCAGTGGCGCGACCCACACCTCTCGTGGCACCAAATACGACTGCCTTTTTCCCCGAAAGTTGGAAACTCACGACTCATCCCCACTCACCGTCGAAGGAGCACTGAGCCCGGGGTCAACCTGGATGACCGCCTCAACTGTCTTGGCAGCGGCCAAGCTCGACATGTCCAGGGGCGCGCCGCCCAGGAGCTCATCAATCACCTTTGGATCGTTGAGAATTTCCTCTGGCGGCCCGTACGCGATTGGCGTTCCGGCGCTCAGCACGAGAAGGTTCTGACACACCCGACTCGCGAGCAATAGATCGTGTTCGACAACGATCATCGAGCGTTCCGAATCGTCTCCGATGGTCCGGAGAACTTCGCTGATCTTTACGCGCTCGTCGGTATTCAATCCGGATGCTGGCTCGTCGAGCAAGACGATGTGGGGCTCTCCTAGTAACACGCGCGCCAAGTCGACCATCTTCGCCATGCCGTAGGGAATCTCAGACATCCGATAGTTCGCCGCTTGCTCGACGCCCAACGACTCCATACACTCCATAGCCAATCGTCGCTCGTTCGCCTCGGCGCCGGACATATGGGCCCAGCCCACCGCGTACCGAAGAACGGTGCCTCGCTGTTGCTGATGCCTTCCGAGCATCACGTAATTCAATACCAGCATTTCTTTGATCGTTTCGACGCTTTGCAATGTGCGGCCCACGCCTAATGCCGACACGCGGTGCGGTGCCTTGCCGATCGTGAGTTCACCGCGTATGCGAATCGAACCTTCTTGCGGATGGTAGATACCGCTGATGCAGTTCAACAGACTTGTCTTGCCCGACCCGTTTGTTCCGACGAGACCAACCGTTTCGCCAGGAGCGATCGCGAGGGAAACGCCGGACAGGGCACGGAGTCCGCCGAATCGAAGCGAGACGTCGGATACTTCGACCGCGTAGGTATCGCTTGTGCCGCGGTTCGTCATTGTGAACTCGACCCGTGATCCGAACCTGCGGCGACGCGACTTTCGTGAAATTCGTCTGGTGTGCCACTCCACGTGAATCGACCGCTTTCCATGAAGTGCAATCGATCGACAATCGATTCCGCTACACCCAGCGACTGCTCGACGAGCAATACGCCCACACCGGCGTCGGCTATCTTGCGCAACGTTTCCGTGAGTCGCACGACAACCCCGTGCGCCAACCCCAGTGACAGCTCGTCAATCAGCATCACCTCGGGCTGCAAGCACAACGCCGCCGCGAGCGCCAGCATCTGACGCTCTCCCCCACTCAACGTTCCCGCGCGCGAAGTTCGCCTTTTGTCGAGACCAGGAAAGTAACCAAGGGCGTCACTGATGAGGGAACGTCGTTGATGCCTGTCCTTGCTCCTGCCGGCTGCGGCCAAGTCGAGGTGCTCGGCAACCGTCAAGTGTGGAAAGACCTTGTCGCGTTCCGGAACGAGAATCACTCCGCTTCGTGAACGCTGCATCGCCGACAGTCGTGCCAGCGATTTATCGTTCAGCAGCAGCGCGTTCGCGCTACACGGTACGATGCCAGCGATGCCCGCGAGCAGTGAAGTCCGCCCAGCCCCATTCGGTCCGACGACGCCCACTATTTCAGACTTGCGAACGTCGAGACTGACGCCATCGACCGCGACTTTCGTGCCGTGATAACGAACGGAGAGATTCTCAACCCGAAGTACTGGCACTGTGTCTGCGAGAACGTGGGACTGCTTCGCGGAAGTGGAGTCCACCGCGGACACGACAGAGATGTTTTCCTCCGCCAGGGAAGTCGAGTCTGTCGGTTGCAATGAATCCGGGGCGACGGCGGCGACGGCCTTACCTGATCTTTTCGCCCGTCGTATGGCCAGCGTCCTCGAGATTCGCGTTCCAATATGAGCCAGACCGCGCGGCTCGACGATGAGAAATCCGATCAAGAGCAGTGCGTCCACGGCCAATTCGATGAAGGCGAGATTCTGACTAAAAAAATTCGTGCCGTTTGAGTTCGAGCCGAGCTGGCTTAGAAAGAATGGAATATCAGTGATGATGATGGCACCAATGAGCGAGCCGAAGATCGAACCAGTTCCGCCCACGATGATCATTGCCACGTACAGCACCGCAAGGTTCAACGTGTATTGGTCGTAAGAAATTTGACCAACGAAATACGCACCAAGCGCGCCAGCCATACCAAGCATCGCGGAACTGATCACGAACGCGGTCAGCTTGTACCGACCCACCGCGATGCCCGCGATGGCGGCGGCCACGTCGTGCTCTTTGATCATTGTCCACGCTCGTCCGGGCTTGGACGTCACCAAGAATCGCATGACGATGCACCAGAGCACGAGAACGACGGTGAGGAGTATAAACCAACTTCGAGTGGAACTGATAACCCATCCGCCGATTCGCGCTTTGGGAAGTGCGTAACCACCAAGGGCGCCCTGCTTCGTCTCCACAATCTCGAAACCGTCTTGGACGAGGTACTGGAACACGAGCGTGGAGATGATCAGATACAGACCTCTCATACGCAACGCCGGAAGTCCTACCAACAGTCCCGCTACGGCTGCGACGATGGCGCCGACGAAGACGCTGGCGACGAATCCCACGTGGCCCTGGACTCCCGAGGCACTGAAGGCCCCGATGGCGAGAAATGCCGCGGCGCCAATCGAGGCTTGGCCAGCATAGCCGGTGATCAAATTCAGTCCGAGGGCGCCGATGGCCGCTAGAACCGTCAGGTCGGCTTCGTACAACCGGTAGGAAGGGAAGGCGACGAACGCGTAGATGAAGACGACCGCGCAAATCGCCGACAACGCGAACGACTTTGAGCGAACAACGTCACGCCAGTTGAACGCAGCAAAATGGAACCTATTCACGGAGACGCCTAACCGTTCCTTGCTACTTTCGAACTCACCTCGAACCATTTGAAATTGTTCGCGACGATTCATTCGAGTGTTCCTTGGGTAGTCGCACGATGGCCCAACCCTTTGCCGTTGTGTCATCGCGCTGATTGCGAGCGCGAACGTTCACCTTTACGCGCCCCACCGAATCGTCATCGCCGCCGTCAATCAACTCTGTGACTTCGCCTTCAAGATAGGTAATATCGCCGACGAGGTTGAAACCACGCACTTCAACATAAAGCTCTTCGAGGAAGCCCTCCATGCCGACCCATTCGGTGAGCATCGACGCGATCCAGGAGATTCGTTCCGGGCCGTAGTCGTACGCGTCGGGAACGCCCACCGATCTCGCCAACGCCGAGTCCCAATGAACCGCCTCCGGTGGCTCGGGCACGCCGTATTCATTCATGATTCCCAGGCGAGGATGTTCCTTCAACTTGTCGAACCAGTACCCGTGGGCCGATATAAACAGTCCGCCCCAGGCCTGCTCGAATGCCACAGCGATCGTCGCGGAATAAGGTCCACGAACGAGTAACGGAATCTGATCGCCGACCTTGACGTCACTCCAGCCGAGTTGTTCGGTCGACGCAACGCGCACTTTTTCCGCTTCGTATAGTTCGGAGACCTTCTCTAGATCTTCCGCCGTATAGGACTTGCGTGCCGTCTCCGAGTACTTGCCCTTTTCACGAGCGGTCTCTCGCTCAACGCGCATGCCCCATCCAAAGACCTCCGCGATCACTTCACCGTCACCACGAACGAATTCGGTGCGCGACGATTGCTTGAACATACGCCCGGCGAAACGACTTTCAAACTCGTCGAGTCCCGCGAAAACGGTCTTCGTACTGATCTGGTCACCGAGTCGAGCCGGTTCGTGCCAACGCCAATGCGATCCAGCGAACATTGAGTGCACGCCCGGGAGACCACCGCGGTAGCCGATAGTCAACTTGCTGAACGCGTACAGCATGCACGGAGGAGCGGTCAACGTCCCCACCGAGGACTGCGCGGCTCGAACGGGATCCGTCGAAAGGGGGCTTCGGTCACCCGTTCCTTCTGCCCATCGACGGATGGAATCACGAGTTACTTCCGTCAAATACGGAGAGTCATTGACGGTTACGACTTGACCGAGCTTCGAGCGCAACCGCTCTAGTTCGGTGTCCTCAATGATTCCCAAATGTTTCGGTGACATTCTTCCCCCAGGGTCGTAAAAGCACTCACACTATCCTAATCATTATCCCTAATGTAACCATTTGGGATCGCCCTCTTCAGGAACCGAATTCACCGTAGGACGATCTCTTGTCGCACTCGAGGCAGTACTTCTGTGAGCACCCACCGCTAGTGCGACATACGGATCACCGGACAGATCTTGAGTGTTCGACACCCACTCGCCGATCCACCCATTTTCGCCAGCAACTCGCGACGTGATCGCATTCCGCCCTGGGAAACCGTTCGCCATTGTCCAAAACTTCATGGCGTCAGCACGGAATGCGTACCCGATTCATTCTTTCGACGGGTGACATGCAGCAAATCAACGGTTGGATCACGCACTATCGAGCGGACACAACCCACGCGGCCCCATTCATTTCCAGACCATCGTCGACCTCGTAGGGCTGCACGGTCGCCGCCAAGAGGTGACGGGCGCGAGTCCGAGTCGCGTCATCGGCGGCACGGTACAGGTCACCGACGAGTCCCATCTGAAGTCTTTCGTGCACCCAACGATCTACGCCTTGACCGACGGCCAATCTGATTTGACGCGAAACTCCTTCGATTTTAATGTTTGAAGAGCCACTGCCCGAGAGGATCCTCCGAATTTGATCTGGGTCAGCCAACGAAAATGGACCGGGTGCATCGTGAGGCGGTGGCGTCAATCCAAAGAAATCGAGCGCCGCACGATTGGGCAATGACATCCAAGGATTGGCCTTTGGCACTTGCCAACAGACGAACACAATTCTCCCGCCGGGGCGGAGTGTCGCATGCATGTTTGCGAAGGCGGCCACGGGATCCGCAAAGAACATCACACCAAATCGCGAGAAGACAAGATCTCGATGTTGACTACCAAGCTTCGCGCTCTGAGCGTCCAATTGGAGAAACGAGACGTTCGCTTGATTCGCCTTTCGTGATCGTTCGATCGCTCTCTGCAACATGACGCCGCTTACGTCGATACCTGCGACTTCGCCCGTCTCGCCAACGGACTTTGCCAAGTCGAGGCTGGTGGCACCGCACCCGCAACCAACGTCAAGGACCTTCTCACCGGTCGTGGCCGAAGCCACCTGGAGCGCCACGTCCCCAAAGGGACTCAAGTGTCTCTCGTTTTCTTCGTCGACCGTCACCCACATCTGACCCGTTGGACCATTCCAGAATCGGACCTGCTCTTCGTTGCTCAGATCCTCGGCTTCTGGCGAGACCACTACGATTCCAGCGCAATCGTTAGTTCCGGTTCAGTGGCACTTCGTACGTCTTCGACAGACGCGCCCGGAGCCAGTTCACGCAACACCAACCCGCCGGGTTCGACGTCAATTACCGCGAGGTCAGTGATTATTCGGTGAACGCATGATTGTCCCGTCAGTGGCAGGGAACACCTCTGAACGATCTTGGGACTTCCATCTTTCGCCACGTGCTCCATCACCACGAGCACTCGTTTGGCACCGTGAACGAGGTCCATGGCCCCGCCCATGCCCTTCACCATCTTGCCGGGAATCACCCAGTTGGCGAGGTCACCACTGGCAGATACTTGCATCGCCCCAAGCACCGCAACATCCACGTGACCGCCTCGAATCATTGCGAATGATGTCGCCGAATCAAAAAACGATGCGCCCGGCAGCACGGTGACGGTCTCCTTTCCAGCATTTATAAGATCGGGGTCAACTGCGTCCTCTTGTGGATAAGGGCCGACCCCAAGAATGCCGTTTTCCGAATGAAGCACGACCTGTAATCCATCGGGCAGGAAGCTCGGAACGAGTGTTGGCAATCCGATTCCGAGATTCACGTACTGTCCATCTTTCAGTTCGGCGGCAACCCGTGCGGCGAGTTCGTCACGTGACAATGGACTCATGAAGCCACCATCCTCTTCTCAATTCGCTTTTCGCCCGCACTTGCGAGCACGACTCGTTGAACGTAGATGCCCGGAGTATGGACATGTATCGGGTCAAGTTCGCCGGGTTCTACCAACTCTTCGACTTCAGCAATGGTGATCCGACCGGCGACCGCGCACAAGGGATTGAAGTTCTGAGCGCTCTTCTCATAGATGAGATTGCCGAGGCGGTCGCCGAGTCGCGCGTGCACGAGAGCGAAATCTGTTCGTATCGAACGCTCAAGTACGAAGTTGCGGTCATCAAATTTGCGAACTTCTTTGGGTTCCGAAGCGAGAGCAACACCACCATTACCGTCGTACATCAACGGAATCCCGCCATCAGCTATCTGAGTCCCCACTCCAGCGGGAGTGTAAAACGCAGGTATTCCGGCACCTCCGGCTCGAAGTCGCTCGGCCAACGTGCCCTGAGGGACCAATTCAACTTCCAACTCTCCGGAAAGGAACTGGCGTTCGAACTCCTTATTCTCTCCCACATAGGAACTCGTAATTCGTCGGATTCGCTTCGCGGCCAGAAGGAAACCCAACCCCCAGTCGTCGACTCCACAGTTATTACTGACCACCTCGAAGTCCGTTGATCCTCCAGCGACCACAGCGTTGATGAGCGCGCTGGGAATACCACACAGACCAAAACCACCGACCGCGAGCGACGCGTTGTTCTCAATATCGCGCACGGCGTCCGCGGCGGATTCGACGACCTTATTCATATCCCACCGATCCTTCGACTCAAATCAACCACTAGCACTTACGACACCGGTGAATCGAGCGTGGGCGCAAGTGCAGTGACCGTACGCGACGGACTGGGCCGTCCGAGAATGTTGGCCATCCATACACTGGTTCGACAAAGTACTTCGAGGTCGACACCGGTTTCAATTCCGAGACCATGTAGCTGCCACACCAAGTCTTCGGTCGCGAGATTCCCGGTCGCACTGCCGGCGTACGGACAGCCTCCGAGTCCTCCCGCCGATGAGTCCACGGTGGTGATCCCGTATTGGAGCGCCACCAGCGTGTTGGCGAGCGCCTGTCCGTAGGTGTCGTGAAAGTGCACGGCCAATCGATCGGTATGAAGTTCATGATTATCGAGCACAGTCAACAGTTCAATCACTTGACCGGCCGTCGCGACGCCGATCGTGTCACCAAGTGAGATGTCCGAACATCCCATCTCCGCCAGCGCCGTCGCCACTCGAGCTACTTGGCCGGGCGCGACGTCCCCCTCCCACGGATCGCCGAAGCACATCGAGATGTAGCCACGGACCGTGACCCCAGCGTCGTTCGCACGCTTCACGACTGGAACATAGCGCTGCAGCGCTTCTTCGACGGAGGCATTCAGATTCCGTTGGGCAAAACTCTCGGTGGCGCTCGCGAAGACCGCGACGTCGCGCACACCACATAACAGTGCTCGATCGAGTCCACGCTCATTCGGTACGAGCACCGGGTGTCGCCCGGTCAGAGGTCCGAGCAACTCGATCAATTGCTCGGCGTCGGCGAGTCGGGGAATCCAGTTGGCGGGGACGAAGCTCGTTAGTTCGATATTGTCCAATCCCGCGTCGATCAGTCTCCGGATGAACTCGGCTTTCACTTCAACGTCGATGAGTTGACTTTCGTTTTGCAGACCGTCTCGGGGTCCAACTTCGTAGATCGTCACGCGCTGCGGTAGTCCAGGGATCATGCTTTGCTGGGGAGATCTCATGACAAGTGTCCTTCAATTTGCGGTTCGACAATCCCGACGGGCACGTTGCGCGATAGGAAGTCGATGACGGAGGTGGCGAAGATATCGTTTCGATCACCGGCAACCATATGAGCCGCACCGGTGATATTCACGTACTCGCTGTGAGGGCACAAGGCGAGAAAGTCTTGAGCCCCTTCCTCGCTGAGAACGTCAGATTGTCCCCCGCGCACGAGGAGCGTCGGGATAGAGAGATTGCACGCGCACGCCTCAAGTCGCATTCGACGATCGTGCGCATCGATACGATGCTGGCGAGTCTTCGGATCCCAGTGCCATCTGAACTTTCCATCTTCCCCGAGACGTACGTTCTTCGCTAAGCCGTCCAGCATTCGGGGCCGTTCGCGGTGAGGTTGGTAGCTCGCGATGGCTTCGGCAACCTCTTCCAACGAGTCAAATCCCTCCGGCTTTTGATCCATGAAGTCCTTTATCTTCGCTACCCCTTCACGCTCCACGCGAGGGGCGACATCGATCAACACCAATGCCGAGGCTTCGAGACGATGCTCGCCCACCGCGACGAGGCTCGTGACGCCTCCCATTGAGGCGCCAATGAGTGCTGGCTTCGTTTTACCGAGACTTTTCGTGACCGCGAGGAGGTCCTCGACGCGAGAATCGAGACTATAGAGACCGTCCTCGGCCCAATCAGAATCACCGTGACCCCTCGCGTCGTAGATGACCACGTGATAGCCCCTCGACCCGAGCCTCTGACCCGTGTCTTTCCAGGCGTGACGAGTCTGACCGGCGCCGTGAAGAAGGAGCACGAGTGGACCGTCAGGGTTTCCCCATGAATCGCCGGCGATCGCGACCCCGCGGTGCCCCGTCCACGCATGCATGGGCTCTGGCACCGTCTGAAGTCTCTTCCCAGCGTTCACGAACTCCCCGTCTTTGATCGATTGATTACACCGTCGGCGATACGTCGGTCGATCACACTCTTCGATGGACCAAGAAGCTCGCCAAATACGAATTCGTAGTGTTCTCCCAATCGAGGCATCCAGCGTTCTACTCGCACCGGTGTCATCGAAGCGCGCCGCGGTGAACTGACGATCGTTCGTTCGAGCGCCGTCTCGTCATGTTCATCTCAGATCGTCCCGCGCGCAGATGGCCGTATTCGACGTCGCGAAAGAGCGGATTCCGGTCTCCAATCCCGTTGCAGAAATTGCGCATCGTGTCCTGATTCATCTGCTGCAGGAACGGTCCTTCGGGCTGAAGGTACGTCCCGACCATCGCTCGAGCAGATTCATTGCTGGCTTCGAACATCAAACCTTCGGGGGGCCATTCATCGAGGTTCACTGCCATGGATTCTGAGCGTATCATTAACATGAATCCGATGGCGTCTCGAGTCGCGGTGACCGACGCAAAGCGACAGGAGTCATCGGTTACGTCGTCCGAGAGTCTGTTGGAGGTTGCACGACTAACTCATTTCGGCGCTGCGGAATCGATATCAAATTGACGTGTCGAGCGCCAAAGAACGTCCCTTTTCTAGATTGTCTTCACCCAGGTCGCCGTTCGTTTTTCGAGAAACGCACTCATCCCTTCGCGGGCCGCCTCACTCGCGAAGAGCGACGCTGACTGTTCTTTCGTCCAATCAAACGCCTCATCCATTTCCATCGTAGGAACCGTCGTGGTCAGCTTTTTGGCGACCGCAATAGCCGTAGGCTCTCCTGCGAGTAAATCATTCACGATGTTTGTTACTTCTCCGTCGAGATCGCCGAGAGCAACCGCCTTGTTGATGAGACCCATTCCGACCGCCTCTGCCGCGAGAAATCGATTCCCTCGCAAGAATCCAGACTTCGCGTCCGCGAGCCGCATCTTTGGCAAACACACGACCGAGATCATCGCCGGTGCGACGCCAACCCGAACTTCGCTGAATCCGAATGTTGCCGTCTCGATCGCCACCGATATATCCAAAGCCGCAGCCAATCCGACTCCCCCGGCAATGCAGTGACCAGCGATCCGGCCAACGAACGGCTTCGATGAATTCAATATTCTCTTGAACAGAGAAGTCACGTCGAGAACGCTCTCTCCTGGCTTAGCTGCATCTTCTTTTGACATCTCTTTGAGATTTGCGCCTGCGCAAAATACCGAGCCAGAGTTGGTGAGCACCACCACGCGAACATCGGGATCATGTTCGATCTCGTCGATGCAAGCCACCACTTCACGGATAAGTCCGCCACTAAGTGCGTTACGACGCTCGTCGTCCGCGAGCGTTATCGTCATCACTCTATTCGAGAATGCAGTTTCGATGAATTCCATGGAAGTCCTCCTCAATAAATCAAATTCGGTTCGCACCACGCGACAGGTTGCGTGGAGGTTACATCGTCACTAACTGGGATCTCCCGCGAGGTGTTACCAATTCTTCGATCAAGGGTAAGGTGACGCTATGTGCCTTCTGATCGTCGCGTGGAAGGTTGATGAAACGTTTCCCCTGATCATCGGCGCGAACAGGGATGAGCGATATGACCGGCCGACTACTACATTCACCGCTCTTTCCAGCGGCCATCCGCGAGTGCTCGGCGGTCGAGACGAACTCGCTGGCGGGACGTGGCTCGCGGTCAGCGACAGAGGAATCGTGGCTGGACTGACGAATTTATTCTCCGTCGCAGGACCCGATCCGACCAAAAGAACACGCGGCGAACTACCTCTCAGATTGGTTCAATATTCCAGCGCCTCAAAAGGAGTCGCGGATCTATCCCGTCGTTACTCATCCAGCGCATACAACGGTGCGGCGATGTTTGTAGGTGACAGAGATTTTCTCTTTTACATTGAGCTCGGCACTAATCAAGATTTCACCGTCCTCCAAATGGATCCGGGAATCTACGTCTTGGAGAACGTTCCGCTGAACGCCACGTCGGCGAAAGTTGACTTTGTCAAGACACTCTTATCTTCAAAGATGGCGTCGGGCAGATCTCTTTGGTCGGTCCTACCCTCGGTCCTTTCCAGTCACGAGCTTCCGGCCTCAACAATCATGGATGGCGCTTCCGATTTGTTGCGTCCCATAAATGCGCCGTGCGTACATTCTTCGGGGCGGGGCACGCGCTCGTCCTCCCTCATCCGAGTGCCCGCCAATCGTTCGTCGCCAACCGAGGTTTCCATCGCAGACGGAGCACCCTGCTCAGCCGAATATGTCGACGTCAGTAATCGTTGGGCTGTCTAACTTCCGAGCGAATGTGACTTCTGGAATCGCTCAATCCATCCAAATGCGCAAATTGCGTCGAAGTTGAAGAATCCTGAGGGATCTAATAGTTGAGCGCTTGATCCCACGGTATAACTGCGTTGAAAAAACCGGGAGATCTCTTCTCGGCAAATTCGATGTAATCCTCGAGGTGCTCCCGCATATGTGTCTCGGCGAGATCTGGATCATGATTCTCGATAGCCTTCAGAATCCTCTTGTGGGCCTTCAATGTTGCTTTGCGGCGAACCAGCGATGACTCGACTCCCACAGAAGAACCGTCGACAATGCCGAGAAGTGACTCAGTGACGTAACCGAAGAGAGTGTTCCCGCTTGACCAGGCGATGATGTCATGGAAGCGTCGATTGATTTCAAGATGAAGTTCCTGATTGTCAATATTTTCTTCCATTTTTGTGATTGTCTCGCGAAGTTCCTTGAGCGATACGTCATTAATCCGCGATGCAGCGAGGCGACACATCATCGGTTCGAGACCAACTCGAAATTCAAATACGTGTCGAAACGGCGATTTGTTCACTTCCATCAGTAGGACCAGCGAACTCGCTAAATGCGAAGCGTCGGGTGTCGTGAGGATCGGCCCACCTTTAGGACCAGGTTTCAAGGTAATGACACCTTCGAATTCAAGGAGTCGAAGTGCCTCACGCAGCGTTCCGCGACCAATCTCGTACTTCTCAAGCATTACGTGCTCGGGCGGAAGCGAATCGCCTGCGATCAATTGTTCGGTCATTGCGTCACGAACGATGCGATGCGCCACCAACAGTGCCACTTTTTGTGGTCGGTAATTGCCAAATTTCTCGATTCACCATGGTACATGGGAAGTGCTCG
>Ga0208589_1000308_pt1 | contig 23758 bp, 13 predicted proteins | sample NGESurshal092012_2_FD_184486 | JGI IMG/M metagenome (GOLD analysis project Ga0208589, IMG submission 184486) | Arctic peat soil microbial communities from Barrow, Alaska - NGEE Surface sample F53-2 shallow-092012 (SPAdes) | ecosystem: Environmental > Terrestrial > Soil > Wetlands > Peat ...
CCCGCGCCGCCTGCTGCCCCGCCGGCGCGTGGACGACCCGCTCCGCAACCAGCGCCTCCGCCCGCTCAACCTCCGTCTGCAAGTCCTGATCAACCGGGCCAAGGCGGCGGCGGGAATGGTGGAGGCAACGGTGGTCGCGGCGGACGCGGCAACGGCGGCGCCCGGGGCGGACCCGCCCAGCCGGGACAAACGCCCGGCAATTGAAGAGCCGTCACAAATAGTGCGTGGACTTCGGCGAGGCGCGTTACGCGCCTCGCCTTTTTTTGTGCTTAACGATCGGCGCCTAATACCATCAATTCAGCACCAATTCCGCCCCTTCAACCTGATGCGGCGTCGCGCGGCCGAAAGCCCGCAAACACCATAGCCGAAATCGATCCAGGTAAAGGTAAATCACCGGCGTGGTATAGAGCGTCAGCAACTGGCTGAAGATCAGCCCGCCGACAATCGCGATCCCCAGCGGCCGCCGCAATTCCGATCCCGTTCCGCCGCGAACCGCCAGCGGCATCGCTCCCAGCAGAGCCGCCATCGTTGTCATGATGATCGGCCGGAATCGCAACATGCACGCCTGATAGATCGCATCGCGCGGCGGGATATTTCCGCGGCGTTCGCAGTCGAGCGCGAAGTCGATCATCATGATCGCGTTCTTCTTCACGATGCCGATCAGCAGAATGATCCCGATCAGCCCCATTACGTCCAGTTCAATGTGACAGACCATCAGCGCCAGCAGTGCCCCCACGCCGGCCGACGGCAGTGTTGAGAGAATCGTGATCGGGTGAACGAAACTCTCGTACAACATTCCCAGCACAATATAGACCGCCAGAATCGCGGCGATGATCAGGTACTTCTCGTTGGAGGTGGAATCCTGGAAAACCTGCGCCGTGCCCTGAAAGCTGCCGTGAATGGTGGGGGGGAGATGGATTTCCGCCTGGGCCGCATGAATGTCATTCACCGCGTCGGACAGCGATGCGCCCGCGATGAGATTGAACGAAAGTGTGACGCACGGGAATTCCCCCTGGTGGCTGACCGACAGCGACGTCGTATCCGCGCCGTAACGCGCGACCGCCGTCAACGGGACCAGGCCGCCGGATGTGTTGCGAACGTAAATGTCGTTGAGGCTGGTTGGGTTTTGCAGATAGCGCGGCGCGGCTTCCATGACGACGTGATATTGGTTGAGCGCCGTGTACATCGTCGAGACCTGTCTCTGGCCGAAGGCGTCATATAGCGTGTTGTCGATGACGGCCGGCGTGATGTGAAGGCGGGCCGCCGTCGTGCGATCGTAGGTGATCGTTGATTCCAGTCCGCGATCCTGCTGGTCGCTCTGAACGTCGGCCAGTCGCGGCAGTGTGCGGAGTTTATTCGCCAGAATCGGAGCCCACTGCATGAGGTCCGCGAGATTATCGCCCTGCAGGGCGTACTGGTACTGCGCGAACGACTGGCGGCCGCCGAAATTGAGGTCCTGCACGGCGCGGGGGTTGAAGGTGGCGCCGGGAATTCCCGCGAGCGAGCGCCGCAGGCGGGCAATGACCTGATCGACGGAAAGTTTGCGCTGATTGATGCCGTAGAGATTGACGAAAACATTGCCAGTGTTGACGGTCCCGCCGCCGCGGCCGCCGCCGCCGGTGAAACCGAGCACGCCGGAGACCGCCGGGTCCGCCGCGATCTTTGTCGCGAAGCGCGTCATCAGGCTTCTCATCGACTGAAAGCTGGTGTCCTGGTCGGCGAGAATCTGTCCGCTGATTCGCCCGGTGTCCTGCTGCGGGAACAGCCCCTTGGGGATGACAATATAGAGATAGATATTGAGCGCCACGGTCAGCCCCGTTGCCAGGAGCATCACCAGCGGATGCCGCAGCGCGATGCCGAGCGTCACTCGATAAAAGCCGTGGACGCAATCGAAAAGCCATTCCATGAATCGGTATACAAAGCCGTGGCGCTCCTCGGTCTTGGTCTTGAGCAGCCGCGCGCACATCATCGGCGTCGCCGTCAGCGAAACCAGCAGCGAGATGGCGATGGCGACGGACAACACCACCGCGAACTCCCTGAATAAACGCCCGACCAGTCCGCCCATCAGCAAAATCGGCAGAAAGACCGCCACCAGCGATGCGCTCATGGAGATGACGGTAAAGCCGATCTCCCTGGCTCCCAGTTGCGCCGCTTCCATCGGGGCCATGCCGGCTTCAAGATGGCGCGTGATGTTTTCGATCACAACGATGGCGTCATCCACCACAAAACCCGTCGCGATGGTCAGCGCCATCAGCGAAAGATTGTCCACCGAATAATTGCACAGGTACATGACGCCAAACGTGCCCACGAGCGAAACCGGCACCGCGATGGACGGAATCAACGTCGAGCGCCAATCGCGCAGGAACGCAAACACCACCAACACCACCAGCACAATGGAAATGCACATCGTGAACTGCACTTCGCGCACGGAAGCGCGAATCGTCGTGGTGCGGTCCATGACGACCGAGATGGTCATGGCCGCCGGAATCTCCGCCTGAAGTTGCGCGATGGAGTTCAGCACCAGGTCGGCTGTCTGGATGATATTCGCCCCCGGCTGGCGCGAGATGATGATCAGGACCGCCGGCTTGCCATTGGCCAGGCCGCCCGTGCGAACGTCCTCGACGGAATCAATCACGTCCGCGACATCGCTCAATCGCACCGCCGACCCGTTGCGATACGCAACGAGCAGGTCGCGGTATTGGGCCGCCTTCAGAAGCTGGTCGGTGCTGGAGATCGTCCATGCCCGGTCGTTGTCATAGACCATTCCCTTCGGGCTGTTTACATTTGCCGTGGAAAGAACGGTGCGCACGTCTTCAAGACTCAGATTCAACGCATTGAGCCGCTGCGGATTAACCTCCACGCGCACGCCCGGCAAAGCACCGCCGCCGACGTTTACACTCCCCACCCCTTTGAGCTGAAGGATTTTCTGCTGAATGATGGAACTGGCCGCGTCGTACATGTGGCCGCGATCGTAAATGTCGCTCGTGACCGCGAGGATGAGAATGGGCGCATCGGCCGGGTTCACTTTGTTATAGGTCGGATTGGAGGGAAGATTGCTCGGCAGGTTGCCGCGCGCGGCATTGATCGCCGCCTGCACGTCTCGCGCCGCCGCATCAATGTTGCGCGAAAGATCAAATTGCAGAGTGATGCCGGTGCTGCCAAGCGTGCTGGAACTTGTCATTTCGTTGACGCCGGCAATGTGCCCGAATTGCCGCTCCAGCGGCGTCGCAACCGCCGACGCCATCGTCTCCGGACTGGCCCCCGGCAGGTTTGCATTCACGCGAATCACCGGCGAATCCGTCTGTGGGATCGGAGAAACCGGCAACTGAAAATAAGCAATCGCCCCCGCCAGCGCCACCGCCATCATCAGCAGCGTCGTCGCCACAGGCCGGCTGATGAAAGGCGATGAAATGCTGGTAACGGTGGCGTTCATGATAATTTGAGAAAGGCTGAAAAAGCGTTCGGCTTTTAATATTCAGCTAATTGCACTCTTTCCTAGCTGAAAACTGAAAACTGAAAACTCATAAATCATGCTACAAACTCACCGTTTCAGACCGCGATTCTTCCATCGAATCCGAAGTCCCGCGCAACCAGTTTGCAATTCCGTCGAACCACAGATAAATCACCGGCGTCGTATACAGCGTCAGCGCCTGCGAAACGATCAGCCCGCCCACGATGGCAATTCCCAGCGGCCTCCGCAGTTCCGACCCCACGCCGTTGCCCATCGCCAGCGGCAGGCCGCCGAAGAGCGCGGCCATCGTTGTCATCATGATTGGTCGGAATCGCAACAAGCACGCCTGGAATATTGCGGCGCGCGGAGTCTTACCATCCTTGCGCTGGGCTTCCATCGCGAAGTCCACCATCATGATACCGTTCTTCTTCACGATGCCGATCAGCAGAATCAGTCCGATCAGCGCGATCACGCTGAAATCCTGGCGGCAGATCAGTAGGGCCAGCACGGCCCCGACTCCCGCCGACGGCAGCGTCGACAGAATCGTAATGGGATGAATATAACTCTCGTAAAGAATTCCCAGTACGATGTAAACCGTAATCAGCGCCGCCGCGATCAGCTTGGGTTCGCTGTTCAGCGATGACTGAAACGCCGCCGCAGTTCCCTGAAACCCGGCCGAAATGCTCGGCGGCATTCCCATATCCTTCTCCGCTCCGCCAATCGCATTGACCGCATTTCCCAGGCTCGCCCCGGGTGTGAGATTGAACGAAATCGTCACGCACGGAAACTGTCCCTGGTGATTGATCGCCAGCGGCGCCGGCATCTGCACCAGTTTGGTAAACGTGTTCAGCGGCACCTGCCCCTCGGCGCCTGCCATCGCCCCCGCGTTGCCGGTGCGGATGTAAACATCCTTCAGATCGCTCGGGTTTTGCCGGTATTGCGGGGCCACTTCCAGTACAACGTGATACTGGTTGAGCTGCGTGAACATCGTCGATACTTCGCGCTGTCCGAAGGCGTCGTACAGCGTGTCGTCGATCTGCTGCGGCGTGATGTTCAGGCGCGACGCCGTGTCGCGGTCGATCTCCACTTCCGTATGCAGGCCCTCGTTCTGTTGATCCGTCGCCACATCGCGCAACATCGGCAGTTGGCCCAACGCGCTCACCAGCCGCGGCGTCCAGTACGCCAGTTCGTCTGGATCGGGGTCTTCCAGGGTGTACTGGTATTGCGTGCGGCTCACGCGGTCATCCACCGTCAAATCCTGCACCGGCTGCATGTAAAGCTGAATTCCCGCCACCGCATCAAGTTCAGGTTGCAATCGCAAAATCACATCGCTTGCCGAAATCTTCCGGTCTTCCAGCGCCTTGAGATTGATCTGAATCCGGCCGCTGTTCACGGTCGTATTGGTTCCATCCACGCCGATAAAACTCGAAAGGCTCTCAACCGCCGGGTCTTTCAAAATCAGCGCCGCCAGTTTCTGCTGACGCTCGGCCATCGCCGTAAATGAGATCGACTGCGGCCCCTGGCTCACGCCCAGTATCACGCCCGTGTCCTGCACCGGAAAGAAGCCCTTGGGAATAACCAGGAACAGCCCGGCGGTCAGCCCCAGCGTGGCGACAAAGACCAGCATCGTTCCGGTCTGATGATTCAGCACCCACGCCAGCGTCCGCCCGTAGAAGTTGAGAATCGCGTCGAATAAATGCTCGCTGGCCCGGTAGAACCACCCCTGTTCCGAATCGGGCTTATATCGCAACAGCAGTTTGCACATCATTGGCGTGAGGGTCAGCGACACGATGGCCGATACCACAATCGTCACGCTCAGCGTAACCGCGAACTCGCGGAACAGCCGCCCGACCACATCGCCCATGAACAAAAGTGGAATCAGCGCCGCGATCAGCGAAACGCTCAGCGAAATGATCGTGAAGCCGATCTGCTCCGACCCCATCAGCGCCGCCTTCAGCGGCGAATGCCCCTCTTCAATGAAGCGCGTCACATTTTCAATCATCACGATCGCGTCGTCCACAACGAAGCCTGTGGAGATCGTCAGGGCCATCAAGGTCAGGTTGTTCAGGCTGTACCCGAGCAGATACATCACGCCAAACGTGCCGATCAAACTCAGCGGCACCGCCACCGACGGAATAATGGTGGCCGCGATGTTCCGCAGAAACAGAAACATGACCATCACGACCAGGCCGACCGTCAGCAGCAGTTCAAATTGCACATCCGATACGGAAGCTCTAATCGTGTTGGTGCGGTCGGTCAGGATAGTCACATCAATCCCGGCCGGGAGCGTCGCGGTGAGTGTCGGAAGCAACGACTTAATCCGGTCGGCCACCTCGATAATATTCGCTCCCGGCTGGCGCTGAATATTGACGATCACAGCCGGTTCGTTGTTCATCCACGCGGCTTGCTGCACGTTTTCGGCGTCGTCGATCACGTCAGCCACATCCGACAGCTTCACCGCCGCGTTGTTCCCGTAGCGAACCACCAGCGTCTTGTATTGATCGCTCGAAAGAAGCTGGTCGTTGGCCCCGATGGTGTGCGCCTGATCACGGCCGTCGAACGAGCCTTTTGCCTGGTTGACGTTTGCCGCCACCAGCGTGGCGCGAATGTCTTCCATGGTCAGGCCCAGCGAAGCCAGCCGCGTCGGGTTTACCTGCACGCGCACCCCGGGCTTCTGCCCGCCGCTGATGCTGACCAGCCCCACGCCGGTCAGCTGCGAAACCTTCTGCGCCAGCCGCGTGTCGGCGAGGTCTTCGACTTTGAACAGCGGCAGCGTTTTGCTCGTCAGGCCCAGCGTAAGAATCGGCGTGTCCGCGGGATTGATTTTGCTGTAGATCGGCGGATTGGGCAGATCCTTCGGCAGGTAGGTTCCCGATGCGTTGATGGCCGCCTGCACCTCCTGCTCGGCCACGTCGATATTCAGTTCAAGAGAAAACTGGAGCGTGATGGTACTCGAACCAAACGAACTGGTGCTGGTCATCTGGTTCAGCCCTGGAACCTGGCCGAACTGGCGCTCAAGCGGCGAAGTAACCGAAGACGCCATCACCTCCGGCCCCGCGCCGGGATAGAAAGTCACAACCTGAATCGTCGGATAATCGACTTCCGGCAGCGCCGAAACCGGAAGCTGCTTATATGCCGCCATCCCCACGAGCAGGATGCCGAGCATCAGCAGACTCGTGGCCACGGGCCTGAGGATGAAGGGTCTGGACGGGCTCAATCATTGCTCCGTGGCGTCCGGTCGGATGGCTCCGCCGCTGCGTCCACCGTGTATTCCGCGCCCGCCTCGCCCGCCGCGCCCGCTTCCGCGCGTACTGGGCTGCGTCGTTCCCGATCCGGCGTCGGTGGCGAATGTAACGCTCACTTTTGTGCCATCCTGCAGCTTGTCGGTGCCGTCGATCACCACCACATCGCCCGGCTGAACGCCGTTCACGGCTTCCCGGTCGCCCTCGACCGCGCCCTCTTTCACGTTCGTGACGCTGACGCTCTGATCGCTGCCCACGACATACACAAACGCGCTGCCGTCCGGGAGGTGCTGTATCGCCGCGCTCATGACGATTGTCTGGTCCTTCAATACGCTGGCTTCAAGGTGCGCATTTACAAACTGGTTGGGAAACAGCGCGTTGTCTGTGTTGTCGAATTTGGCCTTGACCTTGAACGTCCCGGTGGCTGGGTCCACCTCGTTATCCACCGCCACGACCGAACCGCTGGATAGCCGCTGCTGGTCGTTCCGGTCGTAGGCCTGCACCGGCAACGCAACTCCGCTATTCGGCGCTCCCGCCACCTGCTTGAGATCATCCTCCGGCAGCGAAAAGACAACCGAAATCGGAGATAGTTCTGTGATCACTGCCAGTCCGGTCGTATCGCTGGCGTGAATGATGTTCCCCAAGTTCACCATCTGCAGGCCGATGCGACCGCCTATCGGGCTGGTGATGTGGCAGTAAACCAGGTTTAGTTTGGCCGCATCAATCTGGCTCTGATCGCTTTCGACGTTGCCGAGGTATTGGTCCACCACCGCCTGCTGCGTGCCGATCTGCTGATCGGTCACCGCGCCAGCAGCGGATTTGTAGCGGTCCAGGTCTATCCGCGCGTTTTTCAAATACGCCGTGTCGCTGTCGAATTTTCCCTGCGCCTGTTCCAGCGCCACCTGATACTGGCGGGTATCGATATCGAGGATCGGATCCCCTTCCTTTACGGGCTGGCCTTCCTGGAAATAAATCTTCATAATCTGCCCGTCAACGCGCGAGCGAACGGTCACCGTGCTGAACGGCGTGACCTGGCCGAGCCCGTCGAGATAGATATGGATGTCGCCGCGCGTGACATGAGTGGCCACAACCAGCGCCGGCCCGCCGCCGCGCCGGCCCGCCGCGGGACTCGCCTGGCTGGGCGCGAGCCACGATTGAATCGCCGCCCAATGCTTCCAGCTTTCATAGCCGGCCGCCCCCATGATTCCAAAGCCGATGACGACCGTGAAAAACGTCATCAACCCGCCCGATTTTCCCGCCTTACCCCCAGCCTTGCCCCCAGCCTTGCCCCCAGCCTTGCCTAGAGTCGCGGCCGGAGGTTCAGCCAATTCTTCAAGTTTTTGCGTCAGTTGCGGGTTCATGGCAATCGCTTCCCAACATAAATCAAATTCACAACGCGGTCGAAGCCTTCAGGCGCCGCTTGCGCCCTCCAGCTTTGTTCTTCACCGCCAACGGACTTTCCGTCCGTGCAAAAAGAATCCGGAGTATTTCCGTACCGCGCGATAGTGTTGTGCGTTGTTTGGCAGTCAGGCCGCTCAATTCTGATTCCATGCATTGCTGTGTCGCCCGCCGCGCGGTTTGCAGCACTTCCTTTCCGCGCGGCGTAAGACCGATCTGAACCTGCCGCCGGTCCCAATTGCAGCCCGCGCGATCGAGGAGTCCCTTGTCCACCAGTCCGGCGACGATGCGCGAGGCGGTGGGGAGGGTGGCGCCGAGAAACTCCGCGATCATCGAAAGCGTGGCGGCCGGCGCCTGATTGGCCCGCACCAGAGAACGAAATTGCGCCAGCGATAACCCGCCGCGATTACTCCGCATCTGCCGCCGAATAAACCACATCACCGGCGGCACCGAGTCCAGTATCTCCCGTGCGCAGTGCGTCGGCGATGACGCTTTTATTGTAATCGGCAATTGTTGCATTAACTAATTATAGTGCGGGTCCGCCCACAAGCAATAGTTATTTGGAAGAGCCAAATAGTTTGAAGTGTTCAGTGTTCAGTTTTCAGCTACGATTGGGTGGCCTTTAGCTGAAAACTGAAAACTGAAAACTTCAAACTCCGCCACTTGGCGGTCCCAACCGATAAAGTGATTAGAATCAGCCACCCGGCTATAATACCTTTCCATTTTCATTAAAGAGGTCCGATTTTGGCTCGACCAACATTCCAAGAACTCTGCCGCCGGCGCGTCGTGGTACTCGACGGCGCCATGGGATCGAATCTGCAGATGCGCCCGCTCGACGTGAAACGCGACTGGCTCGGGCACGAGAACGCCTCGGAAATTCTGAACTTCAGCAGGCCCGATATTATCCAGGAAATTCACGAATCGTTCCTGGCCGTCGGCTGCGACGCCGTCGAGACCAACACCTTTAATGCCAGTCGAAATGACCTCACCGAGTGTGACATGTCCGATCGCGCCGAAGAGGTCAATCGCACCGCGGCGCAAATTGCCCGCCGGGCCTGCGATCACTTTGAAACCAGCGACCGACCGCGCTACGTCGTCGGCTCCGTCGGCCCCACGCGCAAGCTCATCAGCATCGGCGGCACCCACTGGGACGAACTATTGGAAAGCTTCGTCCCGCAAATGCGAGGCCTTCTCTCCGGCGGCGCCGATGTGATTCTCATCGAAACGCAGCAAGACCTGCTCGCGATCAAATGCGCGATTAACGCCGCGAAAATAGCGATGAAGGAACGCGGCCGCACCGTGCCGATCATGGTGCAGGCGTCATTCGACACTGATGCTGGACAACAGATGCTGGCCGGATCGGATGTGTCGGCGCTGGTCGCGGCGATCGAGTCCTATTCCGAAGTCATCTCATTGGGAGTGAACTGCGCCTTTGGGCCATTCGAGCTGACCGAAACCGTTCGCTCGATTTGCGCATCATGGCCGCGGATCGTGAGCGCCCTGCCAAACGCGGGCCTGCCCATCATGGACGAAAAAGGCCGCACGAGTTTTCCGATGACGCCGCCTGATTTTGCGCGCGGCATCAAACGAATGGTTGAGGAGTTCGGCGTCGGCATCGTCGGCGGCTGTTGCGGCACCACGCCGGAACATTTGCGCATGGTCGTCGAAGCCGTCGGCAATAAATCGCCCGCGCTGCGAACCATCAGCTACAAGCCGCAGGTCTCAAGCCTCATCAGCGCCACGGAAATCCGCCAGGACAAGAGTTATCTGATCGTCGCCGAACGAACCAACACTAATGGCTCGCGCCAATTCAAACGTTTATTGCAGGCTGAGGATTGGGACGGGCTGGTTTCTATGGCACGCGATGAAATACGCGAAGGCAGCCATCTCCTCGATGTCTGCGTCGATTTTGTCGGCCGCAATGGCATCAGCGATATGACGCAGATCGTGCGGCGATGCGCCATTCTTGCTCCGCTCATGCTCGACAGCACCAACCCCGATGTGCTCGAAGCCGGCCTCAAGCTCGCCGGCGGGCGCTGCGTGTTGAACTCAATGAACTTGGAAGACGGCGAAGAGCGCGTCGCGCATATCTGCGGCCTCGCTCGCAAATACGGCGCTGCGGTGGTCGCGGGCACCATCGACGAAGACAAGCTCAACGCCATGGCCCGCACCGCCGACCGCAAAATCTCCATCGCCAAACGCCTGCGCGATCTCGCCGTCGACAAATACGGCCTGCGCGACGGCGATATTATGTTCGACCCGCTGGTCCTGCCGATCAGCACCGGCATCGAAGAAGACCGCCGCAACGCCATGGAGACCATCGAAGGCACTCGCCGTATTTCCCAGCAACTGCCCGATTGTCACACAGTTGTCGGCTTGAGTAACGTGAGCTTTGGGTTGAAACCCGCCGCGCGCGTGGTGCTCAACAGCGTTTTTCTGCACGAACTCCGCGAGGCGGGCTTAACCGCGGCGATTGTCCACGCCAGCAAAATCCTCCCGCGCAATCGCATCAGCGACGAAATGTGGAACGCGGCGCTCGATTTAATTCACGACCGCCGCCGCGAGGGCTTCGATCCGCTCACGCATTTCATCGGCCTGTTCCCCGACGGTACGGAAGTCGCCGCCGCCGCCAAGGTGGAAGAAAACCTGTCTCTGGAAGACAAACTCAAGCGCCACATCATCGACGGCGAAATGCGCGATCTGATCGTCCATCTCGACGAAGCGCTCAAAACTCACTCCGCCCTGAAGATTATCAACGAGATCCTCCTCGAAGGCATGAAAGTCGTCGGCGAACTTTTCGGCAGCGGCCAGATGCAGTTGCCCTTCGTGCTGCAAAGCGCCCAGACCATGAAGAGTTCCGTCGCGCACCTCGAAAAATTCATGGAGAAAAAGGAAGGCTCCTCCAAGGGCCGCATTGTCCTGGCGACCGTCAAAGGCGATGTTCACGACATCGGCAAGAACCTCGTCGATATCATCCTCACCAACAACGGCTACACCGTCTTCAACCTCGGCATCAAGCAGCCGGTCGCGGAGATTCTCGCCGCCGCCAAGCTGAAGAAGGCTGACGCCATCGGCATGAGCGGTTTGCTCGTGAAATCCGTCGTCGTGATGAAAGAGAATCTTGAAGAACTGAACGCCCAGGGAATCAACGTTCCCGTCCTGCTCGGCGGCGCCGCCCTCACGCGCGATTACGCCGAAGAGACACTCGCCGAAACCTATCGCGGCCCGCTCCTCTATTGCCGCGACGCATTCGAGGGCCTGAGCGCCATGGACACCATTGCCGCCGGCAAAATAGACGAAGCCGTCGCCACGCAGCGCACACGCACGCAAAAGCGCAAACGCCTTCGCGAGCAGAGCCAGAAGCAGTACGGCGACATCATCGCCGGAACCGCCAAGGATATTGAACCCATCAAGCAGGATAATGCCGTACCGAATCCGCCATTCTGGGGCCGGCGCGTGGTGACGGATTTGTCGCCGCGGCATCTCTATCCGTATATCAATCGCACGGCCCTGTTCGTCGGTCAGTGGGGATTCCGCCAGAAGGGGATCAGCCCCGACGAATACGCCCGCTTGCTTGCGGACAAAGCCGAACCCGCGTTCAAGGAATTGCAGCGCCAGGCCGAGACGGATGGAATTCTGCAACCCAAAATCGTCTACGGCTATTTCCCGGTTCAGTCCGAAGGCGATGAACTCATCGTTTACCGCCCGGAGGATCGACCCAATGACCGGAAGGAATGGATGCGTTTCGGCTTCCCGCGCCAATCCGGCCGCCGCCAATTGTGCATCTCCGATTTCTTCCGCAAAAAGTCGAGCGGCGAGTTTGACGTGCTCGGCGTGCAACTCGTGACGGTGGGGGCCCGCGCCACCGAAGCCGCCGAGGAACTTCGCAAAGCCGACCGCTACCAGGAATATCTCTTCCTCCATGGCTTCAGCGTCGAATCCGCCGAGGCATTGGCCGAAATGTGGCACAAACGCATGAGACAGGAACTCGGCTTCGGCTCCGAAGACGCCGCCGACATGGCCGGCATGTTCCAGCAGGGCTACCGCGGCAGCCGCTACAGCTTCGGCTATCCCGCCTGCCCGAATCTGGAAGACCGGGCAAAAATCGTTGAGCTGCTGCGGCCCGAAGAAATCGACGTCGTGCTAAGTGAGAATTTCATGCTCGTGCCGGAACAATCCACCGATGCGATTGTGGTTCATCATCCGCAGGCCAAATACTTCGATGTCTGATGCGATGATTCATTTTTCGGGGAGTTTCGCTCCCGATGATTTGGTCGTGCGCCAAGTCGATTCCTCATGGCATGCGCCGCCTGAAGTCGTTGAATTGATCGAACGTGAATGGGCCGCTGCGCTCGCCAAACCCGGTCGCCTGCTCTTCGACGGAGAACTTACGCGGCTGGAATCGTGGCGGATCGAAGAATTAACCCCCTCTCCCTGTACTCAGGGGGAGGGCAGGGGTGGGGGTTCTTCTTCTTCTTCCCGTGTTCGACTGCATCTAGACCTCTCCCGTACCACTTACAAAACCTTCCTAGGCACCAACCTCACCCACACCGAACTCGCCGACCAATACGGCTCCAAAATTCTTGCCAACCCCATCGGCGTCAGCGCCGCCCTCCAAAGCACCGACGGCTTTCTCTTACTAGGAAGACGAAATTCCCGCGTCGCCTATTACCCCAACCGCATCCACCCCTTCGCCGGCTCGGTAGCCGAGCCGGATGTATTCGCCGCCATGCGCCGCGAACTGGCCGAGGAATTGCATTTCACCGACCGCGATATCACGGAAATCCGCTGCATCGGCATGGCCGAAGACAAACACCTTCGCCAGCCGGAGTTGATATTTCATGTGCAATCGTCCCTATCGCGGCGGGAAATTGAAGAGCGCGTGGATGCGACGGAGCACAGCGGGATTGTGGCAATCGGGGCAGACCAAAGGTCCATCGAACCATTGCTCCCCGCTCCTGAATTGACACCCATTGGCGCCGCGTCATTGAGACTTTGGATTCGGTCCTCGAAATAGGAGTCGTCATTTTTGTCTTTCCAACATCTTTCTCCTAAGATTTCCATTGCAATGGATGCTGGCATTATTGAGCGGTCTGCCCAGGCTCTTCGCGACGCGTCTCCTCCTGGATCATGCGTCGTGCTCTTTGGCTCGCGCGCTCGGGGTACCGATCGCGCCGATAGCGATGTAGATTTTCTCGTTATTCAGCCGGAGGTGACTTCCCGCATTTCCGAGGCGGCACGTCTTGCTCGTGTCCTTCGGCCGCTTCGCATAGCCGCGGACATTCTGGTCGTCAGCAAGGCCACCTATGAGGAATGGAAGGACACGCCGAATTCGGTCTTCTATGAGGCGGCACGCTATGGGCGGGTATTGGCATGACCCGAAATGAGAAGGGGCTTTTGCTCGTCCACAAAGCTGAAGAGGACATGCAGGTGCTCAATTTGCTGCGCAATCAGGCTACCTCAACCGATGCAATCTGGGGTTTCCACGCTCAACAGGCAGTCGAGAAACTGCTCAAATCTCTTCTTATTGGGCGAGGGATAGAGTTTCCATTCACGCACCGCTTAATGCAATTGCGCGATATGCTTGCGGACAACCGTTTTCAGCTTCCCGACGAATTTGAGTCATTATTGGACTTGACGCCGTACTCCGTTGAATGGCGGTATTCGGTGCTTTCTCCAGGCCCTAGCGAACCTCCCATCGATAGGACTGCCGTCTATCAACTCGTTGACGAACTCCGAAAAACGGTTCTGAACGAGCTTCGTGCGGACCCTCGACCAATTGAGTAGCGATTTTCCTTTTCCCTCCCCATCGCGTAACGTCTCCCCCATGTCTTTTCGCCCTGAATTAGATTTCGCCATCGAGTTGGCCCACGGCGCCGGCCGCATCGTTTCCGACCATTACGGCAAAGTAGACCGCCTCACCAAGCGCCAGGCCGAGGCCGTCACCGTCGCCGACCGGCAAAGCCAGGCCTTCATCGTCGCCGCGCTGCGCAAGAAATTCCCCGGCGACGGAATCGTCGGCGAGGAGAACGACACCGGCGACGCCATCACCTTCGATTGCCCCAACCCCATGGGCCGCAACTGGGTCATCGACCCCATCGACGGCACCAACAATTTCGTCTCCGGCCTCGGCAATTTCGCCGTCGCCATCGGGCTGATGGATGCCGGCCGGCCCGTGTTGGGCGTCGTCTTCGATGTCACGCGAAATCTGCTTTACTCCGCCGCCAAAGGCGAAGGCGCGTGGCTGGGAACCCAGCCGATTAAAGTGCTCCCCACCCCGGCGGGGGATAGCGCTCTGATCATGCTGACCAGTAACTTCCTCTACGAAGACGGCTCGGCTCCGAACTACCCATTGAAATGGCTGACGCAAACCAACTGGAAAGTACGAATGCTCGGAACCGCCGCGATTGAGTCGGCGATGGTCGCCTCCGGCGTCGCGCATGGCGCGGTCACCGTCAACGGCAAACTCTGGGATTGCATCGCCCCCGTGGCCATAGTTCTAGAAGCCGGCGGAATCGTGACGGATTTGAAGGGCGGCGAACTCTTTCCCTTCGATCTGCGCGATTACACCGGCAAGCGCGTCCCCTTCGTCGCGGCCGGTCCGGCGGCCCACGGATCGCTGGTCGCATACACACGCGAGGGTTGAGTCATACGTTTCAAGTATTTATGGCAAGCCGCCCGTCTTTCCCCCTCTCCATGTACTCAGGGGGAGGGGTGGGGTGGGGGTTCCTCCGTCTTGCCACAAGATGTGGTCACACCAGTCGAGTGAGAGTGGTAGGGCGAGCTGAACTGGCCAAGCTACAGTGATCGATCCTTCGAATCCAATTCCAGAATATCTTCGATCGGATTGCTGATCCCCCCGTAACGATCGCGTTTACCATCATTGAGATACAGAGCAACAGGCTCAACGCTGGCGAAGACCGTATCCTTGCCCAATCCGCCGACGATCACATTATTCGCCCCGCCGCTGTTGATGGAGTCGGCTCCGAATCCGCCACTGATGAAAAGCCCGGCGGTGGTGCCGTTGATGGTGTCTGCGCTGGTGCCGCCCCAGATGGCCGAAATATTGCTATTGATTTGGCTGTGTTCTCCGTCGCCAAGGTCTCCGCTGTCAGCGACGCCGTCGTTGGAGAGATTCAGACGATCGGTCCGGTGTGAGAAGTCGGCGATTGAATAGCCGGCGCCGCCGTCCAGTGTGTCGCTGCCGCGCGGCGCGGAATCGTAAAAGTCCTTCAGGGCGGGGATGAGCAGATTCGTGCCGGACCCGCCGACCAGCGAGTCCCCGTTGCCGCCGCCGATGAGTACGTTGTCAGACCCGCCGCCCACAAGCGTATCCGCTCCGCCGCCGCCCAGAAGCGTGGCCGGCAGCAGCACATTGGAATTGACGGCAATAAAATCGGGGCCGGAGAAGCCGTTTATGCGAATGCTGGCGACTTCATCGAGTGGGTATGTATTAACAATCGAGCCGTCAACGCTGACCTGAAGATTGGCACTCATGGCGTCCAGGCCAACAATGATGGTATCGGCCCCGCTCGTCCCCTGAACGAGCAACTCAGTCCCATTGAGAGACGCGACAATGCTATCCGCCGCCGGCGCCAGTGCGGCCGCCGCCGCGGCGCTAACCGCCGCCGGAGTGGCCGGAGGCGCGGGCGCGTCGAAGACTTCAAAAATATTCTTCATCGAATCGTTGGGATTGTATTGCGAAAAATTCAATCCCGCGCCGCCGTTAATAGTATCACCGTTTCCGGCGTTGAAGAAAACATCATTTCCGGCCCCGCCCATGAGCATGCTCGCCGCATCTCCGCCGACGACGGTGTCATTTCCACCGCCGCCGCTGAGTGTCGCCGAAGAGTTTCCGGCGTTGATGAGCATATCCTTCCCGCCGCCGCCGGAAACGCTAACCTGTGGCAGTCCAGCCCCGGCCATGAATGTATCCGCTCCTCCGCCAAGCGAAATATCCAGACTTCCCACCGACCCCATCGGAAACGACTCGCCCTGCCCGTTGACGAGCAGCGACACCTGCCCATTCTTGTCGATTCCCGCCGTGGCCATGTCGCCCGACGAGCTCCCCGTGGCCGACGCTGTGTTTGGCGTGGTCAGATTAAGCAATTCGAAGAGCACATTGCCGTAGGTTCCCGTCCCGCCATAGCCGGACTGGCTCTTGCTGAGGATGGCGTCGGGCTTACCATCGCCGTTGAAATCGCCCACGGCGGCGGTGTAGGTGTCGCTGCCTGGATAGATCGTCTCCTGCGGCAGGAAGGTGCCGTCACCATTGCCGATGAGGAACGTCACACCGAGGATGCCGATGTTGTCGGTCAGCACGTCGGGCTTTCCGTCGCCGGTGAAATCGGCGACGGTCACAAACGTCGGCCGGTTTCCAATGTCGAAGAACTGGGTCGCGTAGAACTGGCCGTAACCCTTGCTGAGAATCGAGGAGATCGTTCCATCCGAGTAATTGCAGGCCACGATATCCGGCCGGCCGTCGCCATTGATATCCGCCACCGCGATTGAATCAGGATGGTTTCCCACGTTCAGAGTAATGGGATCGTCGAATGTGCCATTGCCCTTGTTGAGATAAACGATGAGCGAAGAATTCGCCGTTCCCGCGATCAGGTCTGGATGGCCGTCGCCGAGGAGGTCCGCCGTGGTCAGTGTATAAAGTTTGGGGCTGTTGACGCTGAATTGCTGCTGCGGCGCAAATCCGCCCTGGCCGTTGCCGAGGAGAATGCTGATTGAACCTGACAAGCTCGTGGTCACCACATCCAGATTGCCGTCGCCATTGATGTCGGCCACCGACAGACTGTCGGGCCGGTAGGCGCAATCAAACGAAGTGGCGGGGCCGAACGTCCCGTCGCCGTTGCCCAGGACAATGTTCACGGTGCTTTCAACGCTGTCGATCGTATTGGCCGAGACGATGTCGATCTTCCCGTCGCCGTTGAAATCGCCGACGCCAATCAGTTTGCCCAGCGTGCTGCTTCCGCCGGCAGGCGAGACAATCTGCGGCTGAAACGTGCCGTCGCCGTTGCTCAGAAGCACGCTGATGGTATTGGAACCGTAATTAAGGGTGGCGATGTCGGGCTTGCCGTCGTTGTTGAAGTCGGCCTGGGCGATGAAAACGGGGCGGTTGCCCACGCGAAGACTTGAGCCGCCGAACGAGACGATGTTGCCATTCCCCACATCCGCGGGCGAGGCGTTGAGCAGACGGCGCGGCTCCAACTGTTCCAAAGCCGCGATCCCGGAATTTTCGGCGGGCCTGACCGTTCGTCTCACATTCACAAGTCCTCCAAGACTGCCTCTTGGGCTGAATTGAAGCGTCACCTATTAGTCACAGACGGCATCGGTCGTCGATTCCCCGCTTGAATCTTTTTCGTTGGCATCATAATCCTGCTCTTGAAATTGGTCATTGTGGTAATCTTACTCTTGTGCTAAATCTTTTCCAATGGGTCTATGCCACGGAGAGATTTGAAGGCAGAATAAGACTACCTGATCAACTACGAGCAAATTGATGGCTTAGATTTGAGACGAAGCTTCAATCCAATCCGGTCGCATCCAAATCCGGCTCCGGCACATTGGTCAGCTCCACATTTCGGTGGCGAACCTTGCGATAGCCGAGTTGATGGATGACTTCCAGCACTTCCGTCCAGGTGGGGTAGAGGCGTTTATTCACCTTTTTATAGGTCTCGATGGCCATCACGAACTCGAATTGTTCGCCGGTCATTTCGCCTTCTTCGGCGCATCGGCGGTCGTCCGAGAGCCGGCGCCCGGGGCCGCGGCGACGCTCAAAGCCGGTGTCGCCCTCCCGTCGCTCCCGAGTACTCACGCGGCGTTCGGGGCCGTTGTAGCCGGCTTCCGCGCTAGTCTTAATACGACGATCCGCGCCGACTCGCCGGTCCACAACGCTCTGACGCCGGTTGGGGCCTTCTTCGCGACGGCTTTCCAATATGGCCTGATCTTTCGACTGCTCAGTATCCATGCGACGGACCTCCAACCGGACATCGAATGGAATGACCGGCAACTTTAGGTCGCAGAGACAAGGGTTTAAGGGTTTAAGAGATAAAGGGCCTATACGTCTTGCGGAGGATTTCCCTAATTGACTGGCGATGACCAGAACCGATATAGTAATTGACGATGAAATCTAACTCCGTTCGGATTTTATCCTTGTTTTTTGCCCTTGCCTTCATGGGCGGGGCCGGAGTCCGCGCTTGTTCCGCCGCCGTCCCAGACTCTGTTTCCGACCGAACGGCCAGTTGTTTCTGCCACGGCATCTGCTGCGGTAGGGCTCATTGCACCTGCGCAAGCCGCGGCAAATCGCCGCAACCAATTGACTTGGCCACCTCCATTGGCCACGCGAACACGCAGGCGCTTTCAATTTGTTTCGCCGCGCCCTTGGTTCATCAAAGCCTTATCACACCGTCTTCATCCGCTCTCCAACCAACCATCCATGCCGGGCCCCCCGCCGATCCGCTGGCCAGTTCGTGTCTTCTCCTCATCTGACGTTTGAATGTGGGAAGGGGTCAATGCGCGCCTTGATCGGCGCACTTTGAACCATTAGCGCACCTTCATTCGTTCCTCTGAGCAGAACCATGTGGAAAAATTGGAAGATCATCGCAAGAGCCATGCTGGCTTTGTTGGCTGGCGGATGCGTCATCGCGCCGCCGGGTCTGAAGGACCAGCAAAAATCGCTGAAGGCCGCCGGCGCTCCCTACACACGTCCCGTCGGCAAGCGCGATCTGCCGTATGTTCCGTTCCAGCCGACCTGGCAACAGATTCTCCGCCGCGCGTTTCTCGCCGACGCTGATCTGGAAGTCGCCTACGACCAGTGGGCCGGAGCGGTGGCGAAAGTTTCTGAAGCCGGCGCCTATCCCAACACACCCGCGACCGTTGGCTTTAATTATCTCTTCTCCTCGGCGCAAATGACTTCCTGGGACCGCACCACGCTCACCATCGCCCCCGACGCCATGACCGATCTGAGCCTGCCTTCCAAGCTCTCAGCCGCGTCAACTGCCGCGCTCGACGACGCCAAAGCCGCTGCTCAAAGATTTTACGCCGCGAAGTTCGCGGTGCAGCGAAAGGTTTTGGTCGGCTACGCGGAGTTGGTGGCGATGGACCAAAAACTGCGGATACAGCAGGAGAATGTCGATCTGCTTGCCGAGCTTGAACAGGAAGCCCAGACGCGCGTTCAAGCCGGCGGCATGCAGCGCGAACTCATCACGTCCCAGGTCGATCTTCAAATGGCCCGCAATGAATTGCTCTCCATGCGCGCCCAACACGAGCAGATGGAGGCGGCGTTAAACGTATTGATGGGCCGCGACGCGGAAGCCGCCATTCTCGTCCCGCCGGAAATGCCCAATGCCCGGCCGCTTCCCGCCGACGACGGCACGCTCCTGACCGTCGCCGTCGATTTGAATCCCGAACTCGCAGCCCTCGCCGAGCAGGTGCAGGGCCGCCAGGACGCGATTCAAGTCGCAAAAATGCAATACCTGCCGGACATTAATCCCGCCGCCGCGATTACCGGCAATCTGTCGCAATCCATCGGCGCGATCGTGACGCTCCCCTTCACCTCGCCCAAGATCAACGCGCAGGTGCAGGAAGCCGAAGCGGCGCTGGCCGAGAGTCAGGCGTTCGCCCGCCAAACGCGTGAAAATCGAGCCGCTTCGTTTGTGGTTGCTCTGATCGCCCTGCGGGATGACGAGCGGGCTGCGAATCTGCTGCAAAACGAAGTTCTGCCCCGCGCCGCTGAAGCCGTGCAGTGGACGCGCGATGCTTACTCCGCCGGACAGGCTGGTTTTACCGATCTGATCGAAGCCCAGCGCATTCTCTTGCAGGTGCGCACACAAATCGTCGAAGCCCGCATGGACCGCGAAAAGCAACTGGCTCAACTCGAAGAACTGGCCGGCCGCGACCTCGGCACGCTCCAGCCGCTGCCGTTCTTCAAGCAGCGCCAACGCCCACTGCGTTTGCACGACGAAAAAGGGCCTTCCAAACCCCGCACGCAACCGTCGCCGGACGAAATATTTATCCAATGAGGACGCGGATGCACAACACTATGCACAACATCTGGGCGGTCACGCGAACGCTTCTGGCCCGCCTGCGCTTCATGGCGGTCTTCGCTGTCGCCGCTGTCGTGGTCGGCCAATGGGATTTGATCGTCAATCGCCTCGATCAATGGACGCGCCCGCCCATCGCGCCTGATTCCCTCGCCGCCAATTCCGACATCGAATATTACTGCCCCATGGACGGCACGATCCAGGATCACGGCGGCCCATGTCCCGTGTGCGGCATGCCGCTGGTGAAACGCCAGAAGGGCTTGGCTGCCAAGTTGCCCGACAATGTGCTGGCCCGCCTGCAAATCACGCCGCAGCGATTGAGTCTGGCAAACATCGCAACAACTGCGGTGATGTACATGGATGTTCAACCGCAGGTCAAAGCCGTCGGCGTGATTGATTACGACCAGACGCGATTGTTTGATCTCGCCGCGCGCCTGCAGGGCAGGGCCGACGAACTGTTCGTCACATCCATCGGCCAGAGCGTAAAAGCCGGCGATCCACTCTATTCGCTCTATTCACCAGACGCCTACACTGCGCTGCGGGAATATTTCCAGTCCCGCAAACGCGAAGCCGATCTCATGAAACAGTCGCAGCCGGAAATACTGGCCGACGCCACGGCGCTGCGCCTCGCCTCGGAGCGAAAGCTGATGCTGTGGGGAATTAGTAATGACCAGCTTGCGAAGATCGCCAGGCAATATGACATCGACGGCCAGGTGCCCGATCACGTCATGGTCTATTCCAGCGCCACCGGCGTGGTCACCAAAAAAGAATTGCGGCAGGGAGGTTATGTGCAGGCCGGCGACGTTCCCTTCACACTGGCTGATCTCAGCAGCGTCTGGATGAACGCGAAGATTTACGAGAGCGATGTGCCGCAGGTGCACATCGGCCAGGAAGTTCATGTGACGGCCACCGCTGCTCCGGGCCGGGTTTTCTCTGGCAAAGTAACCTTCCTTTCCTATCAGCTTGACCCCGATACCCGCACGCTGGATGCCCGTGTCGAGATTCCCAATGACGATTTACTCCTAAGGCCCGGCATGTACGCGACCGCGACAATCCAGCCCGCGCCAAATCACACGCTGGCCATTCCTCGAACCGCCGTCATCGACACCGGCTCGATGAAAATCGTCTACGTTCGCTCGTCTCCTGAAACATTCGACAAGCGTTCGGTCGAACTCGGCCCCGAGTCCGGCGATGAATACCCTGTAATCTCGGGCCTGAAGGAAGGCGATCAAGTTGTCACCACCGGCACATTCCTCGTTGATGCCGAAGACCGCCTGAATCCTCCTCCGCAATCCGGCGCAGCGACTCAGCCTTCCGGCAACCTGATGCGCGCCATGCCCGCCATGCCTGGGATGTAACATGATCACCAAAATCATTGAATTCTCAGTTCGCAATCGCTGGCTGGTGATCCTGGCCTGGGCGGGTATCGCCGCTTTGGGCGTCTTCGCGCTTTTCCACACGCCCGTCGATGCGATCCCCGATCTATCGGACAATCAGGTCATCGTCTACGCCAATTGGGAAGGCCGCTCGCCGCTGGAGATGGAACAGCAGGTGACCTACCCGCTCAGCGTGCAGTTGGAAGGCCTCGCCGGCGTGAAAACCGTCCGGGCCAGCAGCGATTTCGGTTTCTCACTCATCAATGTCATCTTTCAGGACAACATAGACCCCTACTTCGCCCGCCAGCGCGTGCTGGAGCGCTTAACGCTCGCCGGCGGAACGCTTCCGCCGGGCGTCACTCCCCAACTCGCCCCCGACGCCACCGCTCTGGGCCAAATATTCTGGTACACCGTCGAAGGGGGCGGCCAAAGCCTCGATTCCCTGCGGGCGATTCAGGATTTCAATGTTCGCTACGCCCTTGCGGCGGTTCCCGGCGTGGCCGAGGTCGGCAGCGTCGGCGGCTTCCAGCGCGAATATCACATTGATGTCGATCCCGCCAAGCTGCGCGCCTTCAACCTGCCCCTCAGCAGCATTTTCTCCGCGGTTTCCGCGAGTAATCTCAACGTCGGCGGCAAGGTATTACTCGGCGGGGCAAGCGAATACGTCCTTCGCGGCGTCGGCCTCCTCGACGGCGGCCAGAAGGGCGTCGATGAATTGGATCAAATCCCCGTCGTCTGGCGCGACGGCATTCCCGTCCGCTTAAAGGACATGGCCACCGTCCAACTCGGTCCCGCCTTCCGCCGCGGCGCGCTGGAGAAAAACGGCCACGAAGCCGTCGGCGGGGTCGTCATCATGCGTTTCGGCGAAAATCCGCTCGCTGTCATCGATCGCGTAAAAGCGAAAATCCGCGACATCCAATCCGGCCTGCCCACCGGCGTGCAAATCGTTCCCTTTTACGACCGCACCCGCCTGATTGAATCCGCCATTCACACTGTCACCGGCACGCTGCGTGAAGAAATCATTATCGCCTCCATCGCGATTCTGCTCATCCTCACCCACATCCGCTCCGCCATTCTCGTGTGCCTCACCCTTCCCATGGCGGTCGGAGTGAGCTTCATCTTCATGTATTTCCTCGGCATCCCCAGCAACATCATGTCGCTTTGCGGCATCGCCATCAGCATTGGGATACTTGTAGACGCCAGCGTGGTGATGGTGGAGAACGCCACGCATGTGCTGAAGGAGAAATTCGGCGATGAGCCTGTCACCGGCGACATTACTGAAGAGGTTTGCCGCGCCTGCCGGACTGTGGGCGGGCCGATCTTTTTCTCGGTGCTCATCATGCTCGTCAGCTTTCTGCCGGTATTTGTGTTTGGCGGCCAGGAAGGTCGCTTGAGCCATCCGCTTGCGTTTACCAAATCATTCGCAATGGTCGGCGTTTCACTGCTCGCCATCACTTTAACGCCCGCCCTGATTCCCCTCATGGTCCGCGGCCGCCTCAGCAGCGAGGAAAAAAACTGGATCGTCCGCAATTTCATCGAGATTTACCGGCCGCTTTTGTCGTTCGTCATCGATCGCCCGGCCATCGTCTGGTGGAGCACCGGCGTCATCGTCCTGCTCGGCACAGGATTTATCGGCCAGCCCTGGGTGTGGGCGATGGCCCTCGGCCTGGCGATGCTGGCGATAATTCTAGCGGTCAAAAAAGACGGCTGGACATTCTGGCTCCTCGTCGCCGCTCTCGGCTGGATTGTCTATACGAAACAAACGCCGCCTGACGCGGCGCTGCGGGTCATAACCGTCGGCGGGGCGATTCTGCTCCTCTCGTTGATCTTCCGCCATTGGCGCACTGCGGGTTTGGTCAGTTTGCTTTGCGTCGCGGTCATCGCGGATTCACGCTGGCCCAAGCTCGGCTCCGAGTTCATGCCCGAACTCGACGAAGGGGCCATCATGGACATGCCCATCACCGCGCCGCGCGTGCCGATGGGCGAAGCCATCGACGACGTGATGGTCCGCGACCGCATCCTGCGCACCATGCCCGAGGCGGAATCCGTCGTCGGCAAGATCGGCCGCGCCGACACCGCCACCGATCCCTCGCCGGTGGATATGGTCGAGACCATGGTCGATCTCCGCCCGCAGGCGCAATGGCCCAAGCGTAAATTGGAATTCGCGGATGCACTCGATCAGGCCGCCGCCGTCGCATCAATGTGCCAGCAACGCGGCTGGCTCGGCGGGCCTCTTCTTAGTCT
>Ga0208589_1000310_pt1 | contig 23725 bp, 16 predicted proteins | sample NGESurshal092012_2_FD_184486 | JGI IMG/M metagenome (GOLD analysis project Ga0208589, IMG submission 184486) | Arctic peat soil microbial communities from Barrow, Alaska - NGEE Surface sample F53-2 shallow-092012 (SPAdes) | ecosystem: Environmental > Terrestrial > Soil > Wetlands > Peat ...
CCCCGAAGGCCGCACGCGCGAACTGATCTCAGGCGCAACGAAAACCACCAACCACTACGACGGCCCCGGCGAAGCGGTCGCCTGGAGCGAATCGGCGGAAAAAGCCGTGCGCAACATCGCCGGGATTGACGGCGCGCTCCTTGCCACGCAGACCAACGGCGAAACGCCGGTCTTGCAGCTGCACGACCTGCAGGGCAATGTGATCGCCACGATCGGCGACAAAGCCGGGGAAACGAAACTGCTCTCCAGCTACAACAGCTCGGAATTCGGCGTCCCCAACGGCAAAACGCCGCCGAAGTTCGCCTTCCTCGGCGCGGTGGGCCTTGAAAGCTCGCTGCCAAGCGGCGTGATCACCTACGGCGCGACCTCCTACGTGCCGCAGACCGGCCGCGCGCTTCAGAGCGAAGCGGTTGAAGCTCCAGGCACAGGCGGCGGCTCCGGGGCGGGCGCTCCCTACACGATGCAGGAGGAACCGTGGAACATGCAGGGCGCCGCGCGCGAGGCAGCCGAAGCCCCGGGTCTTGAAGCCGCGCGCGAACAGACGGCCCTGGAAGCGGCGTTCAATGCCGCCCAAGACGTCGATCCGCATGAAATGTTCACGCTCGCCGACGCGCGGATCAAGGGCGAACAGTTCCTGAAGATCGCTACAGCGACGGAAATCATCAACGTGATCGGCTCGATTCCCGACGAAATCCTCGACAAAGTCGCGGGCCTGATCTGGGACAAATTCAGCGTCGACGTCGGCCTTGACTGGTACCACAAAGCCGGGCAGAAACTCGTCGAATGCTCCTACCTCTACAAGCAGGGATTCCGCCGCTGCAACTTCGGCTACACGAACACGACGCTCAACTTCTTGCTCTTCTCGGTGACGTTCGTCGATCTCGGCGACGCCCCGGAAGTGGAAAAGTGCGCGCCGCCGCTGATCCACCTACCCGGAAACCCGGTCATCTGGCGCTGTGAGCGGCTTGGGGAGAACTACTTGCAGACCTAAGCGTGGCTGAGACGCCGCGGGACGAGGTGGTCGCGCGGCCCGCTCCGTCGGGTTCAGTGTTTCGTCCTGACGGTACGCCGACGGCGAGGGCACGACACGACCTTGCGCGCAGTTACGCGACTCCCGTCCACGAATGTGAATGCCCCGGCGAAGGGGAACCCGCCGCGAGGACACGGCGTGGGAAGCAGGATGCCCCGCGGCTGGTAGGCGAGCGTCTGCCCGCCGACCCGTTCGAAATAGGTCAGACCTAGAGGGCCGAGCGTGACACTCAGCTCGACGATCGCCAGATCGGGCGCGCCTGGGACGCTCGCGACTAACGGAACTTCGATGTTGAGGCGCCCGCCGAACGCTCCACCGGCCGGCAGCAGCTGCGCCGGCGAGAGGATCTGAGTGTTGACTGGGCTTGGACCGGACACATAGAGGAGGAGCGCGATGTGGCCTCCTTGGTCGGGCGCGCGAGCGATCGAGATTTCACCGCTCTCGGTGACGATCTGCGTTCCAAGCTGAAGCTCGGCCAGCGCTTCGCCGCGGCCCATGATCGAGTTGGCAGGGCATCCACTAGCACCGGCCGCTTCGAGCGTCGCCGGCGAGCAGACCGCCAACCCCAGCCCGCTGAACGCGAAGCCGAGATCCGGTGGGTATCGCACTTCGGCGCCGGTGAGTGCCGGCGGGACCTGGCCGGGAGGCGCCCCGATGCGGAAGCTGAACTTGATCGTCGTGCGCGCGCCGAGCCGATAGGGGGAGAACGAAGCGTCCAGCGAGACGGATGGATCGGCGCCTGCCGGGGCGGACAGACAGAGCGCCGCCAAAGCGGCAGCAAGCGTGCCGAGGAGCGGGCCAACGGTTCGACGTGGGCTGCACACCTACTGGGTCAGTACGTGAGGCTGCCCGTGGTCTTTATGACAAGGGAGTAGTTGTCGCGGTTGAACGTCCCGTAGAGCTTCCCACGTCCGCGCGCGCGAGCGTACCGGCCAGTTCCGCCGGTCACGGTCAGAGTTCCCACGAAGCTTTCGTAGACGCCGTAGCCGTGGGGCGTGGCGCTGCCGTGCCCGGTGATCGACCCGCCGTTCGTGTAGATGATGAAGCTGCCCGTGAACGTCGTTCCGAGGTTCAGGTGCACGCGCATGCTGCCGGGCAGCGCGCCGGTTGCCTTGCCTTCGTCGAGGAGGCGCGATCCCAAGACCGAGATGTAGTGCAGATGGGCTGTGTCGGTGGCGTTCAGAACGCGCGCAGCGCGTGCGTCCGCGGGGGCGCCGCCGGCGTAAGCGGGCGCAGGGACAATCTGCGCGGCCACCATGAGGTAGCCGGCAGCGAGTACGACGCAGCGTGCCGCGATCTGCACGCGGCGCAACCGGTGGGTCATCTCAGGCTCCGTTCGTCGACTTCAGTTCTAACGCGTGACTGGCCGAGTCGATGCGCTCCGCCGGCCGCTGGAGCCGGCATATCTGTAGCTGCCCTGCCACCGAAGCGTCTCGAGCGGGCGTCGAATCGTGCCAGCGAGTCCTCGAACGCGGCGCGTGTGAAGTCGGGCCACATCTCCTCGCGGAAGACGAGCTCCGAGTAGGCAGCCTGCCAGAGCAGGTAGTTCGACAGGCGTTGCTCGCCGCCAGTGCGGATGATCAGGTCCGGGTCGTGTAGGTCCGGGGCGTAGAGGTGGCTACGGAAGTCGTCCTCGCTGCCGCCCTGGAAGCGCCTGGCGGCGTCGAGGATCTCTGCACGTCCGCCGTAGTTGAATGCCACGCACAGGGTGATACGACGGTTGGCCTTGGTCAATGACTCCGCCCAGTCGATTGCCGACGTCATCTCGTGCGTTACCTCGTCGGGCCTGCCGATGAAGCGCATGCGAACACCTTGCGCGTGCAGCTCGGGCGTCTCCCGCTCGATCCGTGCTGCGAGGGTCGCGATCAGCTCGCGGATCTCCTCCGCGGGTCGCGACCAGTTCTCGGTCGAGAACGAGTACACCGTCAGCTCCTCGATCTCCAGCTCGAGCGCATCATGCAGCGTTGCCTTGAGCGTGTCGGCGCCGGCCTCGTAGCCGGCCGAGACCGGCAATCCTCGCGCCCGCGCCCAACGACGGTTGCCGTCCGCGACGATCGCGACGTATCGGGCGCGATGCGCCCGTGAGCCTTCGGATTGCGCTGCCGCCCGCATCGCCTACGGCCTCATCTGCGGGGGAGCGCCATGGATGCGCACTCGCAGGCGCTTGGCAAGTCGCCAGCTGCGCATCACCGCGAGCGTCGGCGTGATCAGCGGCCACAGCTCCCGCTGTACACGGCTCGCGACCGGCCAAGCGAGCTCGCTGCTCGCGCTCGGCGCGGAGGTGTAGTACGCGGCCACGCCCGTCAGGGTCATCAGATGGTGGGCGCTCGCGGGAGCTTCGCGCGCACGTCGGGCCGCCTCCTGTGCGACGACGGCCAGGCGCTCTCCGAGTTCCGCCCTATCGTCGTAGTGCCTGATGTAGGAGAGCGTGTCGTCTGCGGTGTCCCGCTCGTAATCGACGACGCTGTCGAGCATCGTGCTGAGGACGCCCAAGGCGAGGTAGACGTCGTCAATCGGCTCGGCTTGCTCGGGCGTCGTGCGCGCATCTCCCGCGAGGGCGATCAGCGCATGTATCGCGAGCACCGACGAGGCGGCCCCGGCGAGGTACTCGCGCCACTGCAGGCCGGAGCCGTTCGCGGTCTGCTTTGCCCAGGTCTCCGCCTGCGAGCCGCCCGCGAGTGCAGCGACGTGGGTCAGCACCTCGGCTTCAGCGCAGCGTGCTGCGGCTCGACGCATCGCCGGCGCGAGCGCCCCCGCGGCTGGGAGGGTCGCGAGCGTCTGCTTGACGCTCGTTGCGAGCTCACGCAGGTATCCGCCGTCGGCGCCGGATGGATTGTGGTGGTAATAGTCCTCGTCGAGATCGGCCTCGGGATCGAGCGCGTCGGTAAATGCCCTGAACAGCAGACGGCCGTTGGCGAGCGGGTCCGGCGAGGGCAGCTCGGTGAGCGCATCGAGATAGTCGTACATCACCTCGAGCGCGACGATCGCGTGGAGTGTCGCCGCCCGGAGGCGAGGCGGTGTGAGCGTGGCGAGCGTTGCCGCGACCTCCGCAGCGAAGCCCTCCTCGTGCAGCTTCCGCAGCGCCAGCTTCCGGAGCCCGGGCTCCTCGATCCGTCTCGCGCGTGCTTCCCACCCCGCAAGCTCGGCGCGCACCTTCGGCGCGACTGTTGTCCAGTAGCGTGCGTTCGCCGTTACCAGCGCCCACCCGGCGGTCGCCAAGTCGCGACGGTCGTTGAATACTGTCGATCGCTTGCCGTGGCTATCGGATGAGACGCTGTGCATGCTGTCTACTCTTCCCCGAAGGCGAGCGCAGGCGGTACACGAGAGGCGAGATAGCCGGGAATCGCCGAGATCGTGAGCACGGCGATTACGACCAGCGCGAGGATCTCCAACGGGCGTCCGGCGGTGACCAGCGTGGCGACCGGGAAGCCGGTCACGTGTTTGAGATAGCCGTCGATTATCAACTGACCGTAGACGCCCCCAATGGCGCCGGTGGCACAGCCGGCACCGAGCATCACGAGCGCTTCGACCAGCAGCAGGTGCCGCAGTCGGGAGGGCCGGGCGCCTTCGAGCCGCAGTGAGGCCAGCGACACGCGCTGCTGCCAGATGTTCGCACCTAGAGCAGCGATCATCGCGGTGATCGCTGCGATCAGCAGCAGCGTCGCGATCTCGCCGAGCTGGCCGAGCCCTTCCCCGCCGGAGGACTCGATCCTCGCCGCCCGCGTGCTCGGCGTGATCACTTCGAGCCCGGCATCTGGTCCGAGCCGACGCTCGATCGCCGCTTTTGCCTCGGCGACGCCGGCGCCGGGCTTGAGATCGACGCCGAGGGCCGTGAGCGCCGAGGTCGCAAAGGCTCGCGTGTAGTCGCTGGTGCTCATGAAGATGACACCCGTAGGCCAGCCGAAGTTCGTGCTCGTGGCGGCCAGGCGGAAGCGGGCGCGACCGGTCGGAGTAGGTATGCGCACGAGGCCGCCGACCTTGACGTGGTGTTCGCTTGCGATCTGCTTGGAAAGCACCACCCAGCCGCCTTCGCGCAGGCGTGCGGCGGCAGCTTGTATCCGGCCCTGAAGAACCTGGCCTTGGAGCACCGACGCAGTCGCATCGGCCGGCCGCGCAATGACCCAAGGTCGCCGCTCGTCCCAGTCGAAGAAGCCTCCTTGGTAGGAGGCCACCCTCGAGACACTCGCCAGCGCTGCGACGCGTGCTGCGTAGTCGCGCGTGGCAAACGGCACCGTAGCCTGGTTGTCCTGCGGGCTGATCACCCATAGCTGCGCATTCTCCGAGAAGCGGTGGGCGACCTGTCCGATGCCGCGCAAGAGGTCGCTGCGCGCTCCGCCGAGCGCCATGCTGCCAAACAGCGCGACGGCGCCGGTCGCGGCCAGCGCCATCGAGCGAAGCGTCGTGGTGCGCAGCCCAGTCAGTGCGACGGGCAGGATTGTGAAGCGCTCATAGCGGCGCGCGAGCGCGCCCGCCGCGTGCACCACGCCTGCCAGCACCGCCGGGACCGCGAGCATCGTCGCCAGCGCCAAGAGCACCGTTGCGGCCAAAGCGGCCGACGGCACGAGCACGAACAAGGCGCTGGCGGTGAGCAGCAATGCGAGGGCGGTCGCCGTGAGCCGCTCGATCGTGCCGCGACTGAGTTGATTTCCCGGCGCAGCGTCGTCGGCGTAGACGGCATCGAGCGCGCGTCTGTGTCGAAGGTCGATGAGCGGCGTTGCGATCCCTCCCAGACAGGTCGCGAGCAATCCGCAGGCCAGCGCGATCAGCATCGGGCCCACGCCGACCACCGTCGAGGAACCGAGCGCAAACGCTTGCGAGAGATAGCCGGACGACTGGTGAAAGATCCCTGTCGCGAGCGCATACCCGGCCAGCAGCCCGACGGCAGACGCTGCGAGTCCGAGGCAGAGCGCCTGGAAGACGACCATCTGCGTGATCGCTCCGCGCCTGGCTCCGTCGACGCGAAGGTCGGCGATCGTCTGACGACGCTCCGGCGCCGTCAGCAGCATCGCGTTGAACGCGAAGAGGAATCCGAGCAGCGCGCTGATCGCCGCAAACAGCTGGCTCGCCTGATCACTCGGGCCAAGCGCCTGGTGCAGCAGCGCGAGGTCCTGGTCGGACCGCGCGACCGTTAGCGTTCCTCCCGCACGAGCGATCAGTGCCTTGCGGACCGAGGCTTCGGCTCCCGGCGCGGTCTCGATCAGGATGCGTGAGACGCGCCCGCGCTGCCCGGCCAGCGCCTGCAGCTCGGCGAGCGGCATGACAGCGATGCGCGCGTCGGCGAGCGCGCCCGCGGCCTCGTTGTCGAGGACAGCCGAGATCGTGCGCGAGGACCGGCGGCCGCGAAGCAAGAGCGACAGCCGCGCGGCGCTTGCGCCGCGCGTCGCGGCGGGAGCTAGCCGCAGCGCGTGGGCCGTGGCCGTGCTGAGGCTGATGCCACCGGCCGCGAGAGCCTGGCGCGGCAGCGTGTGCGCGAGGCCGTCGAGCGTGGCCAGGTCGAGGTCCGCTCCGGCGAGGTTGACCGCGACGCGGTGGCCGTCGGGTCCGACGAGGGTGGCGGTCGCTTCCAGCAGCGGCGCCGCCTGGCGGACGCCCGGGATCCGCTGCACTTCTGCGAGCAGCGATTCGTCGACGCCTTCGGGACCGCGAGCGCGCACTTGCAGGTTGGCCGGGCCGATTACGGCGTGCACGACTTCGCCGGCGGATCCGGCGATGCTCTGGCTGGCGATCAGCGTCGCCGAGACGAGCGCGACGGCGACCGCGACGCCGAGGCCGGCAAGCAACTCCTGTGCGGCGTGCACCCGAAGCCGGTTCAGGTACAGATAGACGAGGGCATACGGACCCATAAACGGGCGCGATCGCAGGTTGGGGCGCTCGCTCGCCGGCATGCGAGTCATTCCCGGCCGCTGTGGAGGCCTCGGACGGGCTCGCCAGCTCGCCCGGTTTGCTGCTCCGGTGAGGGCTGATCGGCGCCGATCAGCTTGCCGTCGCGCAACGCGTAGCTGCGGTCGGCCAGATCCAACACGGCTAGGTCGTGCGTAACGAGCACCACCGCGGCCTGTTGCTCACGTGCGATCGTGCCGAGCAGCCGCACGATCTCGCGTCCGCGGGCGCTGTCCAAGTTCCCGGTCGGCTCGTCGGCGAGGATCAGGCGGGGACCGCATGCGAGCATGCGGGCGATTGCCACCCGCTGGCGCTCCCCGCCGGACATCTCAGAGGCCGCGTGGTCGAGCCGTTCGCCGAGCCCAACTCGCTCGAGCCAGCGCTGCGCGTGTGCTTGCGCCTCGCGCATTCGCACGCCTCCGAGCAGCAGCTTGCGCGACGCGTTCTCGAGCGCCGTGGCTGTCGGCATCAACCTGAACCGCTGGTAGACGAACCCGAGCTCGCGCAGCTGATACTCGCTGATCTGCTTGTCCGAGAATGATGCGAGGTCGCGCCCGTCGTATCGGATCGTGCCGCTGTCGGGACGTAGCAGCGCAGCGACCATCAGCAGCAGTGTCGTCTTTCCCGAGCCGCTCGGACCGTGGATTGCGACCATCTCACCCGCCCGCACTTCCAGCGCGAGGCCGTCCACCGCGCGGATCTCCTCGCCTCGACCGCGATAGTGCTTGACGACGCCCTCAAGCCGCAACACCCGGCCCGCTACTCTCTCATCGCGGTCGGTCGAGGGCTCGCGCGCTCGCTGGCCGCACCACGCAGCTGAACTACGGGGGCGAGTTCCGCGGGCTGCAGCTCGCCGTGCAGTTCGCCGTCGGCTAGCGAAAGGGCGCGGTCGGCGCCAGACAGACAGGTCGTCTCACCGACGCTCATCAGCACAGCGACGCCTTCGTCGACGAGGCCGCGGAGCAGGGAGAGAATCCGATCACGGTCAAAGGTGTTGACGCCGAGCGTGGGCTCGTCGATCACCAGCAGCTCCGGCTGGTGCACGAGCGAGCGGGCGATGCCGACAAGTATCGTCTCGGCGATATTCAGCTCGCTCGGCTTGAGCGTCGCGCAGTGCGGTGCGCCTGCTCGCTCGAGCACCTCGTGCGCGCGCGCTCGAGCAGACGTTCCACGGATGCCGCGAATCAGCTGAGCCGTGACCAGCCGATCGATCACGAGCTGGCCTTCGGTCGGACGGTACGTCTTGCGGACGTAGCGGATCCGCTCGCGAAGACCCTCGCCGCCGCGAGCGTTCAGGTCACGCCCGTGCAGCGAGACTACGCCCTGGTCGGGAGTCTCCAACCCGGCGACGACGCGCAGCAGCGTCGAGCGCCCGGAGTTGCGCCGACCCCAGATCGCAACCAGTTCGCCTTGGCTCAGCTCGAGGGAGATCTTGCGCAGCGCGACCCGTTCGAGCCGGCCGCGGCCGTAGCGCTTGCGGACGCCGGCGAGCTCAAGCAGGGCCATTCCGGTCCCGATTCTCCACCGCGCTGAGCTCTCGTCGCGCGTACTCGATCCACGGTAGTTTGGCTTCCATAGCTAGCCGCACCTCCTCGGCGGCGAGGCGGTCGGCCAGCGACGCGGAAGTGTCGGGCACGGCGGGTCCCGTCTGTGCGGGGCGCGCCGCCGTTGCCTGTGCCAGGCACATCTGCTCGTAGCGGTCGAGCACGGCAAGTGCGGCGTCGGGCGCGAGCGCCGCGAGTTCGCGCGCGAACAGACCGGCGCGCCGGCGGCCCTCTTCGGCTTGGCCGATCAGGTGCTCCTCGTAGCGCCGAACCCCTTCCTCGGTAGCCCTGTAGTGCAGCCTCGGTTGCCGCGAGGCGGCGCGGGCTGGAGCTTCGCTCGTCGTTTCGATTAGCTCTCGATCGGTCAGGCTGTCCAGCGCGGTGTAGATCTGCGACGGGCTGCTCAGCCTCAGCAGCTCTCCGTAATTGCGTTCGAAGCGCTGAAGGATCTCGTATCCGTAGCTGGGCCGCTCGATCGTCAGGCCGAGCACGGCCCAGTTCACGGGCGAGCGCATCGCACCGGCACCCCAGTCCTTGACTGCCCTCCCAAGCATCGCCGCTCCCACGATACACCGAAAACGAAAGGGGGTAGATTCTGAGAGACGATGCGTCTATTCACGAAGTAGAACTTTCTATTTTGCGAGGCATCCGTTTGAATCTCATTCGAGGTCGCGAGGCGCCGCCATGGGCAGAATTCGGATCGCCGAAAGCCGTAATTGCGCGGCTTGTGACTCGATAATGGCGCTGATAACCCAACCGAGTTGCGCGATACTAGCCAACCGTCGTGCGGCACTCACCCGGCCAGGGGGTGAGCAGCCTTTCGCGTCAACCGACGACGGGATTCACAAACTAGAACCTTCTACCGCTGGGCTTGCGGCCCGTGCGCATCGTGAGCATGATGCGTGCAGGATGAGGAGGGGACAGTCAACGTGGCGGAGGTCGGCGAGCCGTGCCGTCCTGCCAACAGCCCGGCGTGATTGCGCATTTGACAGTGTCGGGGTGACAAAATCAGCTCACCCCGAGTACCTCCTTACGCGCAGGCGAAGCGCGCATCAAACGCAGTCCACTCAACGCGTGTGGGGCGCCTGAGCGCCCACGCCCAATTGTAAGGAACCCACCCTGCCATGCTCAGAGCAATACGCAACCACATCACCGCGCCGACCATGATCGCGACAATCGCGCTTGTCTTCGCGATGACCGGCGGCGCCTACGCCGCCAAGAAGTACCTGATCAGCTCAACCAAGCAGATCAGCCCGAAGGTGCTGAAGTCATTGCAGGGCACGGCCGGTAAGGCTGGGCCGGCAGGTCCCGCTGGGGCCGCTGGTGCCGTTGGGCCTGCTGGCACGCCTGGAGCTCAGGGTCCTGCCGGTCCCGCTGGGGCTGCCGGCGGGCAGGGCGAAAAAGGCGCCGCGGGAGCCGCGGGCCCCGTAGGCCCCAAAGGCGCTACCGGAGCGACCGGCGCGACGGGTACCTCCGGCTTTACCGAAACGCTACCTGCCGGCAAGACCGAGACGGGCACCTGGGACGTGATGTTCCTCGGCGCGATTAATTTTCCGACGGTCGAGGGGACGATATCCTTCCCGATCCCGATCAAGGGAGCTGTTGAAGGACCGGCCTTTGTGTTCAATTTGAAACAGACCGAAAAAGAAGAATTCGGGTCAAGCGGTTGCACCGGTAGCGCTACCGAACCGACCGCTCCGGCCGGGACGCTCTGCGTTTACACGCTGACCGAAGAACTCGTCGAAGTCGAAGGTGCGCTCGAAATAGGTCTGCGCCCGGCGATGTTCGAAGGCTACGGGCCGACTGGCACGTTCCTGACCGGGCTGGGCGCATCGCATGCTTCGTCGAAAGCTGACGTCGCCGGTACATGGGCGGTGACAGCCCCGTAGTAGGAGTGGTCGCCTATCGGCCGGGATCGCCCGGCCGACGGCGCACCATTTGACACCGGCCAAAACCACGACAAGAGCAGCAGCTCACGCGACCGCGGAGCAATCACAAGGAGCAGGCCATGTACCACGCATATATTAATCATAAACAGGGCTACGCTCGTTCGGTGAGACTGGGCGCCGTGGCTGGCGTGCTTCTTGTGCTGGGGCTTCTGCTGCCCGGTAGCGCCTTTGCTGCCTACGAACCGGTCGGGATCTTTGCCGGCAGCTTGACGCCACCGCTCGAACCGGGCGTATTTCCCGAAGAAGTGCAGCTGGGTAACGTAGGCGGCATGGCGGTGAACATCAACGGGGCAGGGGGTGTGCCGCCCGGCACGGTCTATGCGGTCCGAAAGTCGAATCTCGAAAAAGGTAAAACCACTGTCGCCCGCTTCGAACCGGAAGCAAATGGAAAACTGGCGTTTGTCGAGGCATGGCAAGTGACTCCTAAAGAAGAATCATACGAAAAATGCGGACCCGTGCTTCACGTCCCCTGCCCGGACCACGCCTCAGGCTCAGTTTCAGGATCTGACGTGGATGTCGATCAGACCACGGGCGACGTCTATGTGTACAGTCCACCGGAATCCGGTGTCGAAGGACTCGCGATCGACGTGTACAGCCCGGATGGATCCGAAGTTATCACGCGTTTTGGTGAACAAGAGACAGCCTGGGGTGAACCAACCGCCTCCACCCCAGAAAAAATACATGAGTCTAACTATCCAGGCGCGATCGCAGTGAACGGGGAAGGAGACGTATATCTTTTCGATCAAAATACGCCGGATGACTTCTACCATCGCCTGATGGAGTTTGTGCCACAAACAGCGGGTGACTACGAACACTATGTGTACGCGGGTGCAAGTCACGACCTTGGTGGGGCGTTTCAAGGTGAAGGGAATTTCCCAACACATCCCGTGGCCGATTCGGCTGGTGATATCTATGTGTCCGGGGAAGGCGAAGTGGAAGAGTATGACCCTGCGCAGTCATCCAAAGCTGTCTGCAAATTTGTTGAACCCAAAGGCGGTATCTCGGGATTTACGGCTGATCCCGCGAGCGGTGAAGCATTCTTTTACGACTACAAAAATAAACGTGTCCACCGGCTCAGCGCCTGTAATGCTAAAGGTGAATTTACGGAACGTGAATCGTTTGCTGTGAGTCCAGAAAGGGGCATTATTGAAGCGTTGGCGTTCGACCCCGTCCGGCGCTTTTCGCCGTCGCGCGCCCCCGGGGTGTTGTATGGGGCGAGCCCCGAGGCAGTGCCGCCCCTCGGCGGTAAAGGTGAACCGGGGCAGAGCTCTCTCGGTTATATCTTTGCCCAGGCGGCGGAAAGTCCTCCGGTGGTGAAGTCGGAGTCTGTGTCTGATGTGACGGGAACGTCGGCGGTATTGCACGCTCAGGTCGATCCCGCGGGCTCGGAAACGACATATGTCTTTCAATATGTCACCGATAGGACGTACACAGAAAGTGGTGAAACGTTTGCCGGTGCCGTGGAAGCTCCTACGGGTGGTGCTGTCTTGGGCGCCGGCCAGGCGGCTTTGAGTGCCATTGCGCCCTTGTCTGGGCTGCTTCCCGGAACGGAATACCGGTATCGGGTAGTCGCCAGGAGCAACTGCTCGTCGAATGAACCGACGAAGGTCTGTGAAGATGCAGGTGCTGCGCAGAGCTTGACGACGTTCCCGGTCGAAAGTGGGAGTTTGCCCGATGGGCGTGCGTTTGAGCTCGTGTCGCCGATCGATAAGAACGGTGGTCAGGTTTTGCCCGTGGAACCGGAGGTCAGCAGTTGCGCTCGGTCGGAATGTAAGCCGGGTGTGGCGTATTCGCGCTTTCCGAAGCAGAGCGCTCCAGACGGTGAATCTGTGGTGTATGAGGGTTCGCCTTCGTTCTCCAGTGGAGGGGCGGTCATCGAAAACGAGTATCTGTCGAAGCGCACCGGGTCAGGTTGGCAGACGACGAACCTCACGCCCTCCTTGCTGGAGAGCAAAGGATCTGGAGGCTATAGGGCGTTTGCTACCGATCTGTCGCGGGGCTTGCTTGAACAGGGAGCTCCCTCGTTGAGCTCCGATGCACCAAGTGAATACTTTGACCTCTACACGCAGCCGACCGAAACGCCTTCGGCGCTGACCCCGTTGATCAGCGATACGCCGCTGAATCACACTCCGCTGAATCGTCTCCCGGGGGATCACTTTGAACGTCTCGCCTTTGCGTACGGAGGAGCCTCGGCCGATCTGTCGCGGGTGTTCTTCGTGGCGAACGACGCGCTTACCGAACAAGCGGTCGGCGGAGCCGAAGCGAAGAACAATCTGTATGAATGGAAGGGTGGGCAGTTGCGGTCGGTAAATCTTTTGCCGGGGGCGAGCGAAACGACTCCGGAAGCGGTGTTCGGCGCGGGGTCATCCGCGTCGCACACGATCTCGAGCGACGGTTCCCGGGCCTTCTGGAGCTCGGGCACGGGTCAGGTCTATATGCGGGAAGCCGGTCAGCGGACCGTGGAAATCCCCGATCATGTGGGCAAATTCCTGACCGCGGCGGCCGACGGTTCGCTCGTGCTGCTGTCCGACGGTCGTGTCTATGGGCATCTCGAAGCGGAAGTTCCCGTCGAAGAAGTCGACCTGACGCAGGGCAAGGGCGGTTTCCAGGGCCTAGTCGGGCAGAGCGAAGATCTATCTCACGTCTACTTCGTCGACACCGAAATACTCGCCGAAGATGCCAATGGCCAGGGCGCTAAAGCGCAGGAAGGCAAGGACAACCTCTACTACTGGCACGAAGGCACAGTCGTGTTCGTCGCAGCGCTGCAACCCCAGGACAACTCTTCTGGACACCGGGAGGACTGGGTACCCGTGCCAGCCGAACGTACGGCTGAGGCGAGCCCCGACGGAGAATCGCTGGCGTTCAAGTCGGTAGCGTCGTTGACCGGGTATGACAACGTCGGCCCGTGCGAACTGCATAACGACGCGCCGTGTTCGGAGGTGTTCCTCTATGACGCGTCGTCGGGAGCGCTGACATGTGCGTCTTGTGATCGCAGCGGCGCGAAACCGCTCGGACAGTCGAACCTAACCGCTATCGTGGGGGGCAACGGGACGCAGCCACGTTATCTGCTCGATTCGGGGCGTCTTTACTTCGATAGCCAGGATTCGCTGACGCCGGCGGATACGAATCATGGCGTCGAAGATGTCTATGAGTATGAGCCGAACGGTATCGGCACGTGCCGGCGAGACGCTGGTTGTGTGGCGTTGATCTCCAGCGGTACCGGTGAAAGCGATTCGAACCTCTTGGCGGTCGATGCGAGTGCGAAGAACGTGTTCTTCACGACCCGCGATCGGCTCGTGCCTGCCGATAAGGATCAGCTGACCGATCTCTACGACGCGCGTGAAGGTGGTGGTATCAGTACCGAATCGGAAGCGGAATCCAAGGAATGCCAAGGCGAAACGTGCCAGGGTCGACAGTCGGCGTCGTCGTTGCTGAGCGAACCGCTGCCGGGGTCGCTTGCGTTCTCCGGCGCCGGTAACCTCATCGCACCGCCACCCCTGGTCAACCCATCGGTGAAACCCAAGGCCAAGACGTTGACGAGGGCGCAGCAGCTCGCGCGAGCACTGAAGGCGTGCAAGAAGAAGGCAAAGAGGCAGCGCTCTGCGTGTGAAAAGACGGCACGGAAGAAATATGGCGCGAAGCGCGCGAAGGTTGGCGCCAAGCGGGTCGTCGGCAACGGGAAGGCTGGTCGGTAATCATGGGATCCAAGTCAAGACTCATCGCTGCCCTAGCTATTCTCGCGGGAGCACTCGCGGTGGTTCCCGTCGCCCAGGCCGATTTCGGTCTCGTTCCCGGAAGTCTCACGGTGAGCGCGGTGAACAGCGACGGCACGATCGACACCCAGGCCGGGTCCCACCCATACGCGTTCAAGGTGCATTTTAACCTGAAGACCAACGAAAATGGTAGTAGTGAAGGTGGGGAACTTCGTGACGTGCTGGTAGACGTCCCACCCGGTCTGATCGGCAACCCACAGGCAATACCGGCCTGTCCGCAGGAAAGCTTCGAAGGCGGTGTCCCCGCTTGCTCGTCCAGCACCCAGATCGGGCAACTACAAGCGGTCGTCCCCGGGATCGGTGAGACCCTCGGTCCCCTCTTCAACGTCGTGCCGCAACCCGGCGTAGCGGCTCGTTTCGGATACAAGGGTGGTGCTACGGGACTAATCTCGATGCAATCGGCGTCTTTGCGAAGCGAAGAAGGTTACGGTGTCGAGGTCTCCGCGGCCGACATCCCGGTCGAAGTGACGTCGGTGACGGAGACGATCTGGGGTACCCCTGCTGATCCCGGGCATACACCGCAACGCGGCCCCGAATCTCAGGAAGGCGTACCGTCTGAAGCGCCGCTGCTGCCGTTCCTCACGCTGCCAACGTCCTGTCAATCCCCTCCAGAAATTACGGTCCGTGTCGATTCCAAGCAGAATCCGGGGGTGTTCCTCACGGAAACGGCGACCACACTCGACCAGAGCGACAACCCGATTGCGCTGAGCGGTTGCGAAGCGGTGCCGTTCTCACCGAAGATCCTGTCGGCGCCGACTACGCACGCGGCGGGTAGTGCGAGTGGACTCGACTTCGAACTGAAGCTGCCCAATCAGGGCCTGCTGAACCCGAACGGGACGAGCGAAACGGAGCCCGTGAAGACCGAAGTCGTGCTCCCGCAGGGAGTCACGGTCAACCCATCCGCCGCGACGGGTCTGGGTGTCTGCACCCCATCGCAGTACCACGACGCGAGTGCGACGTCGGGGCCCGCGCAGGGCTGCCCGGAATCGTCCAAGGTCGGCACGCTGGTCGCGAACACACCGCTGTTGAGCGAACCGATCGAAGGCTCGGTCTATCTCGCCGCGCCACACGACAACCCGTTCAACAGCCTGCTCGCGCTTTACATCGTCGCGAAGGCACCCGAACGTGGCGTGCTCGTCAAGCAGGCCGGGATGGTGCAAGCCGACCCGACCACTGGGCAGCTCACGACCACGTTCGACGGGCTACCACCGTTGCCGTACTCCTCGTTCCAGTTCGATCTGCGCGAAGGCCCACGCGCACCCCTGATCACCCCGCAAACCTGCGGTACCTACACCACCCAGGCAAGGCTCTATCCCTTCACCAATCCCAGCACCCCGATCGAACGGACAGCACCGTTCACGATCTCCTCGGGTGCTGGAGGAGGCGCCTGCGTGTCCAATGAAGCGCAACTGCCGAACACGCCGACCCTGCAAGCGGGGACGGTGACACCGGTGGCGGGAGCGTTCTCCCCGTTCGTGTTCAAGGTCGCCCGCGAAGACGGAACACAGCGCCTCGGAGCGATCACCGCGACGCTTCCCCAGGGCATGTTGGGGAAGCTCGCCGGTGTCCCGTACTGCACCGACGCGCAGATCGCAGCCGCAGCCGCGCGCAGCAACGAGGGCGAAGGCGCCTTGGAGCAGTCCTCCCCGTCCTGTAGCGAAGCGACCCAGGTCGGTGTCGTCAACATCACCGCCGGCGCGGGACCGGAACCCTACGCCGTGCAGGGCAAGGCATACCTCGCGGGCCCGTACAGGAACGCCCCGCTCAGCCTCGCGATCATCACCCCGGCGGTCGCGGGCCCGTTTGACCTCGGCACCGTGGTGGTCCGCGTAGCGCTGTACGTCGACCAGAACACCGCACAGATCCATGCCGTGAGCGACCCCATCCCGACGATCCTCGACGGGATCCCGTTGGACGTGCGCTCTGTCTCGTTGAGCATGGACCGGGCAGGCTTCACGTTCAACCCGACCAGTTGCGAACCCATGACCGTGAACGGGGAAGCCATCTCCACCCTCAACCAGACCGCTGGACTGTCAAACCGCTTCCAGGTCGGCGGCTGCGCCGGCCTGCCGTTCAAACCGTCGCTCTCCGCCACGACTCAGGGCAAGGCCAGCAAAGCCAATGGCGCATCTCTAGTCGTGAAGATCGCCGCGAAACCGGGTGAAGCGAACATCCGCAAAGTCAACCTGCAGTTGCCGGTGACGTTGCCCTCGCGTCTGACGACGCTACAGAAAGCCTGCAGCGAAGCGCAGTTCAACGCCAACCCTGCGGCCTGCCCCGCCGGGTCGGTGATCGGCAGCGCAACCGCGCACACCGCGCTCCTGCAAGCACCGCTGAGTGGGCCGGCCTACCTCGTCTCGCACGGCAACGCCGCCTTCCCCGACGTCGAGTTCGTGCTCCAGGCCGACGAACGCGGCGGCAACATCGAGATCGTCCTTGACGGCGCCACGCAGATCACCAAAGGCATCACCTACTCGAACTTCGAAACGGTGCCCGACGCGCCGATCTCGAGCTTCGAAACGGTGCTGCCGACGGGGCCGCACTCGATCCTCACCGCGAACCTGCCGGCGAGCGCCAAGTACAACCTCTGCGGTCAGTCGCTGCGGATGCCGACGACGCTGACCGGCCAGAACGGCGCCGTGCTCAAACAAAACACGCCGATCGCCGTCACCGGCTGCGCACCTTCGATCAGGGTGGCAAAGCACACGGTCAAGGGCAAGACCGCGACCTTCGTCGTCGGCGTGCCGTCGGCCGGCAAGCTCACGGCCAAAGGCGCCGGGCTGACGTCAGCCGCGAAAACCGTGTCCGCGGCCAAGAGCATCACGCTGAAAGTAAAACTGAACAAGAAAGAGCAGGCGTTCCTGGCCCGGCATCCTCACCGCAAGCTAAAGCTCCATGTCAAGCTGCAGTTCACGCCGAAGAAAGGCGCCAGATTGTCGAGCGCGGTAACTGTGCTGATCGGCTGAGGTGGGGAGAGGGGCGGTAGCTCACGGCGAGCACCGAGCAGCTTAAGCGTCGCTCGATCCCCTCTCGCGACGCTTGGGGATCCCGACATACAGGCACGCCAACTTCGTGTGTCGGGGTCGTAAGCGGACGGGCGCCGTGGCTCCCCCTAGGGCCGCGGCGCCTCCGCATGCTTATGAGTGGACAAGGGCCTCGTTCGTGGAACCGCGCAGGTGAAGGATTAGTACCTAATGACTAGAGAGAGCCGAAATACGCGAGCGAGACAGCCTTCAGGCGCTAGCTCAGATCGAGCCCAGCGAGGAGGCGTCGGTCATCATCATCGGAACAGGTTGCTCGCCGCCGCCGTCGACGCGATCGAGGAGGTTGGCTATGACCGGGTCACCGTCGCCAAGATCGTCGCTCGAGCAGGCGTCTCGCGGAAGACGTTCTACGACACTTACACCAATCGCGAAGAGTGCTTCTTGGCGGCGCTCGAGCAGACTTTCGGACAGGCGATCGCTGGAGTCGAGAGATGTCCCGAGGACGCACCATGGCGTGACGGCGTACGCATCGGGCTAGCTCGCCTACTTGCCGCGATGGACGCCGATCCAGCGTTGGCGAGGCTCTGGCTGATCGAGGCTCCACGAGGCGGCGAGCGAGTGCTCCAGCGCCGCGTGGAGGTCCTCCATGGCCTCGCCAGGAGAATCGATGCAGGCTGCGAGCAAGTCGTCGGTAGACGTGAACCTCCTGCGATGACCGCCGACGCTCTGGTGGGCGGCGTGCTGGGCGTTCTTCACTCGCGCGCGCTGCGCGTGAGGGACGAGTCGTTCTCGAGCTTGCTTGGCCCGTTGATGTACATGATCGTCCTGCCCTATCTCGGTCCTGCGGCCGCAGACGCGGAGTTGCGCGCCGCAACGGCGATACCTGCGCCGACGGCCAGGCGGCGACCGAAAAGCAATCGCAACGCCCGCGGCCGGCCGAATTTACGTCTGACTTACCGCACTGCGCGGGTTCTGGCGACGATCCTCGATGTTCCTGGTGTGAGCAACAGGGAAGTAGCGGATCGCTCCGGCATCAGAGACGCGGGCCAGATCTCGAAGCTGCTCGCGCGTTTAGCCAAGGTAGGGCTGATCGAAAATCGGGGTTCTCGTCAAGCGGGCGGCACCTCAAATGCTTGGTATTTGACAGGACGCGGAGAAGATGTTGTGCGCACGACGCACCCGCCCGAGCGACTGTTGACGTGAGTTGTCGCCAGAGCTGCGGCGCCATCCGCTCGACGGCCGCTTTTCGGTTGGGCCGACGAACCCCGCTCGTCGGCCCAAACCCACTGGCAACTTCGAGTATCCGCCGTATCTCGGCGGACTCGCCGCTTGACAGGAACCTGGTGAGTGTGCTTAGGTAGTCGACTTAGGCACATGACTAACCCACTTGCGACAGATGCCTTGCCAGGCGTGGATGGTTCTCCTTCGATTAGGGAGTCGAATGTTGAGGCGTTTTTGGACGCTGCGGAGCGGTTGCTGGTCCGCGAGGGCGCGGCAGGGATCTCGACACGGCAGCTCGCCAAGGAGGCGGGGCAGAATCACGGCCTCGTCCACTATTACTTCGGGTCGGTCGACGAGCTGCTGCTGCAGGCTCTGGAGCGGTTCACGAATCGTGTCCTCGAGCGCCAGCGCGCGATGTACGCAACGGACGTCTCTTTCATCGAGAAGTGGCGAGAAGCGGTGGCTTTTATCGAGGAAGACCTTGCGGCTGGCTATCCCAAGGTTTGGGCCGAGCTCGAAGCGCTCGCCTGGAACAAGCCCGAGTTGCGCGAGAGGCTGCACGATGTCAACGACAAGTGGCGCTCGCTGCTGCGCGACGCGCTCACCCAGGCGATCGACGAATACGGCCTCGATCAGAGGAGTTTCTCGGCGGAGGCCTGGGCGGCACTAGTGATGCAGTTCAACAAGGGCCTGCTTAACGAGCGCCTGCTCGGCTTCGACCGTGGCCACGCGGAGATGCTGAGCGCCATCGACACCTGGCTGCACTCACTCGAGGAGCGAAGCTGTGAGCACAACCACACGGAATGAGCACGCACCCACAGTGCTCGCGTCCGCGCCGGAGATCGGCCGCGATGGTGAGCAAAGTCGCGCCCGCGATCCCAACTCAGAAGGCTTTGTGGAGCGCGACGGGGAGCGCCTGTTCTACGAGGTCTACGGCGAGGGAGCGGAGACCGTTTTTCTGATCCCCACATGGTCGCTGGTCCACTCGCGTCATTGGAAGATGCAGATTCCCTACTTCGCGCGGCACTTTCGCGTGCTCACGATGGACGGTCTGGGCAACGGGCGCTCCGTTCATTCTCTCAACCCTCGACGCTACGATGCCGCGGAATTCGCCCGCGACTGCCTGGCCGTGATGGACGCCACCGAGACCGAGCGAGCTGTGCTCGTCAGCCTCTCCAGGGGCGCCCAGTTCCAGCTCGAGGTGGCACGGCTTGCCCCGGAGCGGGTGGCCGGGGCTGTGTTCGTCGGCCCTCTGTTCCCGTACACGCCGTCGCACTGGCGGTTCCTGTTGCACCCGCTGTCGCTTTCCGTCGCTCACTTTTTCTATTCCCGCTCAATTCCGCTGCCGGCATTCATCTATCGCTGGTGGGGACACATGAACCCAATCCACTGGCGCGAGGACCATCGCGAATTCACGGAGTGGTTCATCTCGCGCTGTTTCCCCGAGCCGCATTCGACGAAGTGCATCGAGGACGGGATCGGATGGGCGTTGGACGCCGACGGCGAGACGCTCGGAGCCACGGGATTCGGACATGTCCATCGCCGCAAGGACGTTCTACGCCGCCTGGCGGAGGATCTGGACTGCCCGGTGCTGGTGGTTTCTGGCGACCGCGACAAGATCACACCTCCGCGCGATGGCCGCGCGCTGGCCAGGCTCAGCGATGGACAGCTGGAGGTTGTGCGCGGCGGGGGCCACTTTCCGCACGCCCGCAAGCCAGTCCAGGTGAACCTGGCGCTGCGCGACTTCTCCGAGGAAGCCTTCGGCCGGGAGCGCACTCCGCGTGACCCCACGGTCTACCGGCCGGATGGTCGTCCCCGTGCGCTGTTCGTTTCCTCGCCGATCGGGCTTGGCCACGCTCAACGTGACATCGCGATCGCGCGCGAGCTGCGCTGCATACACCCCGATCTGCAAATCGACTGGCTCGCCCAGGACCCCGTCACACGAGTACTCAGCGCGGAAGGCGAGAGCATTCATCCCGCGAGCGCGCATCTGGCGAACGAGTCCAAGCACATCGAGTCAGAGTCCGCCGAGCACGACCTGCACTGCTTTCACGCGCTGCGGCGTATGGATGAGATCCTGGCCGCGAACTTCATGCTGTTCCACGACGTCGTGCGAGAGGATCGCTACGACCTGTGGATCGGCGACGAGGCGTGGGAGCTGGACTACTACCTGCACGAGAACCCCAGGGAGAAGCGCGTGCCGTTCGCGTGGCTGACCGACTTCGTCGGCTTCCTGCCGATGGCAGACGGAGGCGAGCGGGAGAGCTTCTTGACGGCCGACTACAACGCCGACATGGTCGACCACATCGCCCAGCATCCCGAGGTCCGCGATCTGGCGCTGTTCGTCGGAAATCCCGAGGACATCGTCACCGAGCGCCTCGGCCCGCAGCTGCCGATGATTCGTGACTGGACCGAGCGCCACTTCGACTTCACGGGCTACGTGACAGGCTTCGATCCTGCGGACCTCGGCGAACGCACAAAGCTGCGCGCCGAGCTCGACTACAAGGACGACGAGCAAGTCTGCATCGTGACGGTCGGTGGCTCCGGCGTCGGCGCCGACCTCCTGAGACGCGTGATCGCCGCTTTCCCGCAGGCCAAGGAGCAGGTCCCGGAGTTGCGCATGATCGCCGTCGCCGGCCCGCGCATCGACCCCGCGTCGCTCCCTTCATCCCCTGGACTCGAAGTTGTCCGCTATGTCCACAACCTCTACCGTCACCTCGCCGCCTGCGACCTAGCGGTCGTACAAGGCGGCCTGACCACCTCGATGGAGCTGACGGCGCAGAAGCGACCGTTTCTCTACTTCCCGCTACGCCACCACTTCGAGCAGAACTTCCACGTCCGCCACCGCCTGGAAAACTACGGGGCCGGTCGGCGCATGGACTACGACCACGCACCACCGGAGCAGATCGCCGCAGCGATTGCACAGGAAATCGGGTGCGACGTCACCTACAGCGACGTGGAGGTCGACGGCGCCGCCAGGGCGGCGACGCGCATCGCCGAGTTGCTCTAGTAGTTACTGAAGCGAATATAGTGCTGTCAATCAAAGGGGGCCATTTTGTCGTCGACTGTGTCGGATTCTGAGCTGAAGGCGCGTCACCGCGCGATGTGGGCGTCGGGTGATTACCCCTCGATGGTCGAGACGTTCCTGTTGCCGCTCGGCCCGACTCTCGTCGACGCGTGCGGGATCACGTCCGGGATGCGAGTGCTCGACGTTGCGGCGGGAACCGGGAACGCCTCGATACCTGCGGCGAAGGCTGGCGCGCAGGTGACCGCGAGCGACCTGACGCCCGAGTTGTTCAATGCGGGGCGCCGCCGTGCTGAACAGGAGGGCGTGGAGCTCGAGTGGGTACAAGCGGACGCCGAGCACCTACCGTTCGAGGACGAGTCGTTCGACGTCGTGATTTCCTCGATCGGGGCGATGTTCGCTCCACACCATCAGCAGGTCGCGGACGAGCTGGTCCGCGTCTGTCGTCGGGGCGGCACGATCGGGATGCTGAACTGGACGCCCGAGGGCATGATCGGCTCACTGTTCCGGACGATGGGTCCGTTCGCCCCGACGCCTCCGCCCGGCGCGTCCTCGCCGCCGCTGTGGGGCAGTGAGGACCATATGCGGGAGCTGTTCGGAGATCGGGTCGCTTGGCGCACGCTCGAGCGCGAGGTACTGGAGATCACCGCCTTCGAGCATCCCCGCGACTACGGCGAGCATTTCAAGGCGCGGTACGGGCCGACCATCGTTGCGCGCGCGAATGCGACCAGCACCGGCCGTGACGCGGAGTTCGACGACGCACTTGACCGCTTCTGCGACGAGTGGAACCATGGCACTGCCGAGCAGGCGCGCTTCGAGAAGGAGTATCTGCTCGCCGTCGGCACTCGGACTTAGGGGCGAGCGCGGGCGAGCCCTAGACGAATCCGGCAAGTTGCCGGAAGCCGGCCGCTTCACAGCAGTTGCTCTGTCGCCGCGTCGGCCGCGCCGTCGAAGTATCGATCGAGGACCTGAGCGAACAGCGTCTCCCGTGGGGCGGCCGTCGCGAACAGCGTCATCGACGAGCGAAGCTTGACGGCGTCGATCTCGCCGAGGATCTCGACTGCGCTCTTCTCCTTGAGCGCGAGCAGTGTTCGCGCACATTCGAGCAGGCGCGGACCGAGCACCGGATCGGTGGCATAGGCCTTCGCCTCCGCGAGCGAGGAGATCGCGTAGGTCCGAGCGTTGTGACTGTCACCGAGGCCGGCGATCTGCGGGAAGACGAACCACATCCAGTGGCTGCGCTTGTGCCCGGCGCGCAGCTCCGACAGCGCCCGCTCATAAGTCCCGGCCGCATCCTGGGCCGCGATGAAGCGCTGTAGGTCGTGCGGATCGTCTGTCAAAGCGGGTTCCATGTCATCGCCAACGTAAGCACGCGAAGTCCGCTGAGCGGGGCGCCAATGCCACAAGCCCGTTTAGCGCACCGCCCGCCGGGGTACCGGCAACGCGCGCCACTACCGCGTCGACTGCAGGCAGCGCAGGCCGAAGGGATGGAAGACCTCTATGCGAGGAGCGCCGAACTCGCGCCGTGATTGCAACTACATCTCGGCGTGACTTGATGTACGGCCGGTAGTTGTCACAGGACGTCGTCAGGGAAGCGAAGTTTGGCGATACTCCGGCGATGCCCGCCGCCGAAACCGCCGCCGAGCGCGCCGCTGCGCAGGTCGAGCCGGTCCGCGATCGACCTGGCGAGCGCTTCTCGCTGTGTGCTCGCACGTACGACGATCCGCCGAACGCATCAGCCCCGCATCTGCGCTTCCGGCGTGCCGCGCTGTCGTTCATGCGCTGGCAAGTCGAGCGAGGCGTGCTTGCGCCGCTCGACGCCGAGATCCCGGGCAGTCGCTGGTGGCGCGCCGTCAACGAGCGCCTGCTGCGCGACGGCTGTGAGATGGTCGCTCGCAGCAGCGGACTCGGCGGCGAGCCATCATCGCCTGGGATCGCGCTGTGGATGGACTTCGCCGCCCGCCCGACCGGCGCGAGCTGGTACAGAGCGCACAACGCGAGCATCGTCGCCGCGTATCTCGAGCACCGCGATCTCGCCGAGCGCGAGGGCGCCGTCGAGCGCTTCTTTATCAACGTCGTGCTGCTGCGCGTGCTCTATGCGCATGCGCTCGTCGCCGCGCCGCGAATGTCGCTCGGGCGCTTCGCACCGCTCGGCAGATTTCTCGGCGATCCGCGCCTCGGCATGGCCGGCGCGTTCCTCTCGCTGTCGCGCATCCTCCCGGCGCGCTATCCAGTCGCCGACGATCTGCGCACGTACGTCACCGCCGAGAACAACCTCGGGCGCCTGCTCGACTACGGCGTGATCCTGCCGCGGCTCGA
>Ga0208589_1000311_pt1 | contig 23725 bp, 22 predicted proteins | sample NGESurshal092012_2_FD_184486 | JGI IMG/M metagenome (GOLD analysis project Ga0208589, IMG submission 184486) | Arctic peat soil microbial communities from Barrow, Alaska - NGEE Surface sample F53-2 shallow-092012 (SPAdes) | ecosystem: Environmental > Terrestrial > Soil > Wetlands > Peat ...
CCCGCCGAGGCGGAGCCGGCCGACGCCGAGGCGGCCGTAGCCAGCCCGGCGGGCAGTAAGACGGCCAGGAACGCGGCAGCCGCCATTCCTGGAAGGCGCTTGGTGCGTGAACCGCGGATAATCGTCATAGCACGGCCTCCATTGCCCGCAGACAGTCGCGGCCGGTCCCACCCGGGGCGATCACTTCGCCCGTGCCGCAGTCATTAGTCAAACCCTGGACTCGCCGGGCTGCCAAGAGCCCCGCAGGGCAATAATTCGTAAAAGGCCGTCGACGCGGCCGTCCCCCGTCCGGGCCGCGCCCGGCAAATTGGCCACGGACAGGCCGGTGACCGGGCACGATAAGACCGTTATTTAACGAAGGCCCACGAAAAGGTCGTCCTCAGGCACCGGAGCCCCGGTCGCGTCCATCGCCCGGATGAAGCTCTCCTCGCCGAACACCCGCTCCCCGAGCTCCGGCGGGATCTTGCTGAACCACGACTCACTGATCTGGCTGGCGTGCGCGAGCAGCGCGGCCCGCTTGCGGGCTAGCACCGGGCGGATGTCGACGGTGGTCGTGATGCGCTGCTCGGCGGCCTCCATCTGCTGCTGCTCCTCCGGGGTGATGCGGTCGTCGCCGGGCACGTCCACGCCGGCCTCCTTCAGCGCGGTCCACAGTTCCCGCCACTTGCTGATCGGCATCGCGGCCAGGTACAGCTTCGCGGGGATGCCGGTGCGGGTCACCGCCTCGATCGCGGCCCGGCTGGCGTGCACGTGGTCGGGGTGCTGGTACGCGCCGTCCGGGTCGTAGGTGACGACGACCTGCGGCCGGAACCGCTCGATCAGCCCGCCGATCCGGGCCGCCACGTCGGCCAGCGGCACGTTGCAGAACGCGTCCGGCCGGCTCTTATAGTCCCACTCGACCATCCCGGAGTCGTGATAGCCGAGCAGCTCGAGATCGGTGACCCCCAGGTGCTTGGCGGATTCCCGGAGCTCCGCCAGCCTGATCTCGGCCACATCCTGCTCGCCGTGGCCATCGTCGCCGGGCTTGATCCCGCCGGGAGCGTCGCCGAACTCACCGTTGGTGCAGGTGACGACCACCGTGCGGACGCCCTCGGCGCCGTAGCGGGCCAGCACTCCCCCGGTACTCGAGGCCTCGTCGTCGGGATGAGCGTGCACTGCCATCAGGGTGAGGTTGTCCGCCATGAGTCCAGCCTGCCGGACCGGGATACGTCCTGGCAGGCCGGCCCGCCGTTTGCGCCCGCCGCGTAACCGGGCGCCAGGCGGTCTTAACCCCGTTCGCAGCTACGGCCGGGGCCGGCGCGGCTATCGTTATGCCCTGGTCCGCGGAGTAGCTGTCCGCGGCAGTCCAGCGGAAGGCCGGTCCATGAGCCACGGCAGCATGCGCCGGACGAAGCGGCGGTCCCTGATCATCGTGGCGGTCGTCATCGCGGTCGTCGTGGTGGCGGCCGGCGCGGCGGGTGGTTACGTCCTGCTGACGCGCACCCAGGGCAGCCCCCAGCAGACCGCCGCCAGCTACCTGAGTGACTGGCAGCGCGGCAGCTACGCCGCGATGGGCAAGGTCAGCGCGAACGTGCCCCGTTCCGGCCTGGCCACCCCGCTGCGGCAGACCGCAGCCGAACTCGGCGTCCGCCACATCCACCTGCGACTCGGCCAGGTCACCGAGAGCGGCGGATCGGCCCAGGCCCGGTTCACGGCCACCGACAGCCTGGCCAGCGGGCACGCCTGGACCTACCCCGGACGGCTCCAGCTGGTCACCCGGAACCGGCACTGGCGGGTGGACTGGAGCCCGACGGCCATCTATCCCCGGCTCCGGCCGGGTGAGCGATTCGTGCTGAGTGCCGTCTGGCCGGCCCGGGCCGCGGTGCTGGCCTCCGACGGCACCGACCTGAGCTCTCCGTCGGTGATCGGCCAGTCTGGTTCCGTCGCCTTGCTCACCGGGACCGTGGTGGCCGCCACGAAGGCTCAGGCCAAAGCACTCGGCGCCCCCCACCAGGCGGGTGACCTGATCGGCCAGGGCGGCATCGAGCAGGCTTACCAGGCTCAGCTGGCGGGCCGGCCATCGCTGACCATCCAGCTGGACGGACCCGGCAAGCGGGTGGACACCACGCTCGCGCGCTTCGCGGCCACTCCCGGCAAGCCGGTGCAGACCAGCCTCGATATGCAAGACCAGATGGCCGCGTCGGCGGCCGTGGCCGGCGCCGGGACGTCGAAACCCATCGACATGGTGGCCATCCAGCCGTCCACCGGCAAGGTGCTGGCCGTGGTGGAGCGTCCCGGCGGCTTCGACCGCGCCCTGGCCGGGATCTTCCCGCCCGGCTCCACCTTCAAGGTGGTCACCGCCTCGGCCCTGGCCGAGAAGGGAATGCGCCCGTCCAGCGCGGTGCAGTGCCCCAGCCAGGTCACCATCGGCGGCCGGACCTTCCACAACGACCAGAACGAGCACCTAGGCTCCACCAGCCTGCAGACAGCGTTCGCGGTGTCCTGCAACTCCACCTTCGCGATGCTCGCCTACCAGCGTCTGGGCGGCAGCGCGCTCGCGTCGATGGCCGCCACGTTCGGCTTCAACACTTCCCCCAATCTGGGCATCCCCGCCACGCTCGGCAAGTTCACCACGCCGCACCAGCCGGTGGATGTGGCCGCCGACGCCTTCGGCCAGGGCACGGACCTGGTCAACCCGCTCAGCCAGGCCAGCGTGGCCGCGGCTATCGAGGACGGCACCTGGCGGTCCCCGATCCTGGTCACCAGCCCGCAGCCCCGGCAGGCCAGCCCGTCCCACGCGATCAGCCCGGCCATCCTGGACACGCTGCGTCCGATGATGCGGGCGGTGGTGACCAGTGGCACCGCCGCCGGGGTCGGGTTCCAGCCCGGGGTCTACGGCAAGACCGGCACCGCGCAGTACGGAACCGGCAACCAGTCGCACGGCTGGTTCATCGGCTACCGCGGGGACCTGGCCTTCGCGATCCTGGTCGAGGGCGGCGGCTACGGGGCCAACAGCGCCGGGCCGGTGGCCAACGCGTTCCTGCGCAAGGTCTGACCCCACCCAGACAAGTACCGCAGGCGGGGCCGTCGGCCAGTCCTGCGCCGCAGGCGGGCCGCCGGTCAGCTCTTCTTCGCCGGCGGTGCCGCGAAGCTCACGGTGACCCGCTGGAAGCCCAGCGAGTGCATCATCCCGGTGAGCATGCTGGCCGTGTTCCGCTGCGCGTCGGCGAGCAGCGGGCTCTGCCGGGCCGCGGTCTGGATCTTCTGCTGGGCCAGGATGTAGACCTGCTGCTGGTTGTTGGGGTTGCCGGAGAAGAAGTTCCCGATCCGGTTCAGCAGCCCTTGCTGCTGGGCGAACACGTAGGACTGCTTCACGTTGAGCACGGCGGGCTCGAGCTGCGCCCGCGGCAGCCGGATGGTGACCGCCGTCCCGTTCGCCGTGACCTGGATAGCCGGGCTCTTGAGCTGGGAGAAGTCAACGTAGGCGATCTCGCTGCCCTGGCCCACGAACAGGGTCTGGCTGCCTTCCAGGAACGCCGGCAGCAGGTTCGCCTTCTGGGTCAGGTTCACCACGACCTGGAACGACCCGCTGGCCGCCTGGTACCGGCTCATGGCGGTGATCGACTTGAGCAGCACGGGCCCGCTGCGCACGGACGTGGTCTCCGCAAAGGGGTTGCGGAGCCGGGGCAGCAAGTTCACGGCGGCCAGCGCGATGATCAGCACCGCGACGGCCACGATGACCGCCGCGACCGCCACCAGCTTGCCGATTAAGCCATGACCGCGCGAGACACGCGACTCAACGCGCGGTTCCTCCGTCGTGGTGATGCGTGCCATGGTCCCTCCAAGCTAGGGGTCGGCCACCGCCAGCCAGGCCGACGCGGACCCTGTCCGGCTCCCCGTACCCCAGCGTGACCGACTCATTCCGTTAGGCCCGGGAGATCCGGGGCACTAACGGCAGCGGGCGGGGCTGGACCGAAGGCGGCGGTGGTAGCTGGTGAGTTGGGGCAGGCGAAGCAAGCGGGCGGGCCGGCGCCGGAGGTTCGGGCGGGCCGGATGCCTGCTCTGGATCCTCGCGGCGATCCTCATCGCGGTGTTGCTGGCGGTAGCGACAGGTGGATTCCGGCTGGGCAGCAAGGCGGGCATGAGCGGTCCCGGGACGGGCGCCGTGATCACACTCGCCGCCTGATCAGCGGAGCGGGCCGGCGGCTACCAGCCGTAGATGCGCAGCGGAAGCTCGTGCGACGGCAGCTCGTCGGGGCCCGGATAGGTGATCATCACGACCGTGTCATCCGGGTCGTGGCCCTCCACCGCCATGATCCCGCCGCTGCTGCGCGTGTCGCGGTACGCGGAGTGCGCCTTGAGTACCCGCTCGCACCGCTCGAAGTCCTCTTTACCGTCCGCGGTCCAGGTCACGTACTGCAGGCCGACGCCGCCCAGCGGATGACCCGCGTTGCTGCCCATCGCCCGCAGGATCAACTGCGATCCGCCCGGGCTGACCAGCAGCGCGGCGGTCGGGCTCTGGTCAGCGACCTGCATGGCGAGGAGTTCGGTGTAGAAGCTGACCGAACGGTCGAGCCGCTGTACGAACATGACAGCTGAGCCGATCCGGGCACCATGTGCCATCCGCTGACCTTCCCATCCGGTAGCTGGGCCTGCACCAAGTTTTCCTAGGACTACCCTGCCTGGACCCGGGACGTGACGGGTATCCCGAGCTCGACGGTGCGGCTGACCGTGCAGAGCCGGTCATGCGACTGCCGGACCGCGTCCGGCAGCACCGCCCGGGCGGCGTCACCGGCTTCTCCGGCCGGGAATACCACCCGGAAGGTCACGTCGATATCCGCCAGGTGGTTGCCCGCGGAGTCACGGACCTTTTCCGCTCCCACGTCCACCTCGAACGTTTCCGGCTCCGCCCGGCGGGAGGTCAGGATGTCCACGTCGATGGCGGTGCACCCGCCGAGGGCCGCGAGCAGCAGCTCCACCGGGGTGAAGCCGGCGCCGCCGCCGGTGCCGAAGGCGATCTGGCCGCCCCGGTCGTTACGGGCGGTGAAACGGCCAGCCGAGACCCGCTCGATGGACACGCCGCGGTGCGCGGAATCAGTCGCCATGGCGTCGACTCTGCCAGACCCCCCGGTGCAGCCATGTGAGCAGGTCCGGCGGGGCCAGCTGGCCGACCCGCCGCTGGTAGTCAGCCCACTCTCCGGCGCTGAGCTCCTCGCGCCCGGCCCCCGAGGTGCCCCGGCGGAAGAAGGCGGCGCTGCTGCGGAGCACGGCGGTCGGCCCGACGATGCGCCCGGCGGCGGCCCGCATCTCCTCGAACGTGGCCGCCCGGACCAATTCCGGCCAGGTCTCGCCGGGCACGGTGATCCCGAGCCGGTCCGCCAGGCGGCGCATCTCGCCGGCCAGGTCGGCGGACAGGTCGTCGTAGTGCACGAGCACGATGTTCGGCTCGGCGCGCCGCGCCCAGGCGTCGGTGAGGTGCCACAGCACCCCGGGCAGCGAGTCCATCTGCTGCTGAGCGGTGGTGTCCTCATGGATCCAGCCGATCAGCCAGTCGTGCAGCGGCGGGTGCGGCCGCGGCGGCGTGGCCGGCTCAGGCTGGCCGGTGAGCCGCCGCAACCGGGCCCGGTCGAGGTTGTTGCCCTGGTGCCAGAGGGATACGGCCATGTCGAGCGGATGCCTGCCCACCACGATGTAGGTGGCGCGCGGGTCGATCGGAAGTCCGTCCAGGGGCGTGTGCGACTTGATGAACCGGCGGTGCGGCTGGGCGGCGAGCCGGGCAAACAGCTCTTCGCGCGGTACCGTCAGCCGGTCCAGCCAGGGTGAAAGGTCGCCCAGCGCCGCGGGCAGCTGCGGGGTCTGGAACACCAGCAGCGCACAGATCATCTGCATCCAGGTGGTCCCGGTCTTGGACCGGGTGCTGATCACGATATCGCCGTCGCGGAACGGGAACCCGGACCACCGGGCGCTGTCCTCATCGGCCGACCGGTACCGGACCGGGGCAGCGGGCATTCGTGGATTGTAGCCGCGGCGGCCCCCGGGAGGCGGCAGGTCGCCCCCCGAGGGCCGGGTCAAACGGCCGCGTCAAAGGCCCGGTTCAAACAGCCGGTTCAAACAGCCGGTTCAGGCCGCGAGGTCGGAGTAATGGCTGGCGTCGCCCTTGCGGACGATGCTGGTATCGCCGTTGATCCCGATCGGGATGTCGCCGGCGATCGTGATCCGGTGCAGCAGCCGGGGCTGGTCGTCGTAGTCGGCGACCGCGTAGTGCTGGGTGGCCCGGTTGTCCCAGATCGCGATGTCACCGGGCCGCCAGGTCCAGCGGACGGTGTTCTCCAGCCGGGTGATGTGCCGCTGCAGCAGGCCGAACAGGTCGTTGAAGTCGGCCTTGCCCAGCCCGGGGAAGGACCGGACGAAGTGGCCGAGCAGCAGTGTGGGCTCACCCGTCTCCGGGTGGACGCGGACGACCGGGTGCTCGGTCTCGAACTCCAGGTGGCGGAATTCCTCCCGGTACTCCTTTTCCTTGACGTCGATGCCGCCGAGCTGCGGCCGCTCGGCCGCGTAGTCGTACAGGTTGGTGTGCACCGCCCGCAGGCTGCCGACCAGGGCCCGCAGCGCCGGGTGCAGCTGCTGGTAGGCCTCGGCGGTGTTCGCCCACACGGTTGTCCCCCCGTAGGGCGGCAGCGTGATGGCACGCAGCACGCTGATCGCCGGGACCCGGTCCACGAACGTCACGTCCGTGTGCCAGCTGTTGGCCTTGCCCTGCTCGGCGTCGATGGGCAGCACCGCGCCGCCGTCCCCGGCGACGGTGGGATGCGGCTTGGTCAGGGCGCCCAGCAGCCGGGCGAAGGCCCGCTGGTCGGCGTCGGTCGCGTGCTGCTGGTCACGCAGGAAGACGACCTTGTGCCGGAGCAGCGCGGCGCGGAGCTCAGCCACGGCCGCGGGGCTGACGTCGCCGCCGATCCGGATACCGCCGACGACGGCCCCGATAACCCCGCCCACCTGGGTGACGTCGACATGCTGGTATGAGCCATGACTGCGGAGAGCCGTCGGATGGTTCTGGACGCTGGTCATCGAAGAGCACCTTTCGGCTGGCTGGTTCCCGAAGGTCGGCGTCACCACCGCGCGCCACCACAGCACCGGGCGGGCCGCCCCGGGGTCTCTTACCAGCAATCTGCGCCCGCTCCCCGGTAATGTCAAGTATTCCGGTGGGTTAGATATGAAATAACGTAAACCGGCCCGCGGGACAGGACGCACGGACGGCCCGGCGGTCCGGGCCCCAGGGCATCGCGGGACGCCCCGCTCAGCCCAGGGCCGGCGGGAAGGGCGGAACAGACGGGACCGGGCGGTCAGGCGCCGGTGGCAGGCTCGAGCACGAACACCGGTATCTCCCGGGAGGTGCGCTCCTGGTACTCGGCGTACGGCGGGTAGGCCGCGACCGCACGCTTCCACCATTCGGCGCGCTCGTCCCCGGTCACCTCGCGGGCCACGAACTCCCCCTTGGCCGGCCCATCCTGCAGCTGGACCTGGGGATAGGCGCGGAAGTTGTAGTACCAGAACGGATGCGTCGGGGCGCCACCCTGGGACGCGACCGCCGCGTACCGGCCGTCGTGCTCCACCCGCATCAGCGGGGTCTTGCGCACCTTCCCGGAGCGCGCCCCGCGGTTGGTGATGACCACCACGGGCAGGCCGGTGTCACGCAGTGTCGTCGCACGTGTCCCAGCCGAGCTCTCATACTCCGCGACCTGGTCCCGGACCCAGGCGGCCGTGCTCGGCTCGTATTCACCCTCGATAGGCATACCGTTAGTCAACACCATGAAGCCAGCGGACCTGCGCGCGCATGCCGCGATCCGGGCCGAGCTGAGCCGCCTCGCCCGGTACGACGACCAGTCGCTCGTGCACGACACGTGGATCAGGCAGCGCTACGACTGCGGCTGCTACCCCAGCCTGGCGCCGGCCCGGAAAGCGACCGTCGAGACCGCCTGGCACGAGGCCGGTCACGCGGTCGCCGCGCTCGCCGTGGGCGCGAGCTTCAGCTCGGCCAGCATCCATCACAGCCCGGGCAGTGAAGGCCGGGTGCATGGCATCCGCGGCGGGGGCGAGCTGGCGTTCGTGGTCGACGCGGCCGGGCAGATCGCGCAGCGGCTGCGGGACTGGACCATGCTGGAGCGCGACGACGAACTGCGCGCCTGGCTGGCCCGGTGGAGGAGCGATGGCGGCGACGCGCGGCACTTCCGGCGGGCCATCACCGACGGCTACGGCCGGGACGAGCTGCGCGCCTGGCGGCGCAGCGAAGAGGTGCTGATCCCGGTGCGGCTGCAGATCCGTGACGTGGCCCGCGCCCTGCTGGTGCACCCACGCCCGCTCCGCTACGACGTGGTGGCGGCGATCGCCGGGGCAGCGGTCCGCAGGGAACAATCGCCCAGGGAACAAGCGGTCAGGGGACAACGGTGACGGGCCAGCGGCTGGCCCGGACCAGGTGCACGGCCAGGGAACCGACGAACCTGTGGCCGGCCTTGGTTGAGGCGCCCACGATCACCGCGTCGGCCTTGATCTCGTCGGCCAGCCGGACGATCTCGGCGTACGGGTTGCCGTCGCGCTCGACGAAGACGATGTCGATCCCCAGCCGGGCGCCCTGCTCCTCCGCGGTCTGCCGCAGTTCCGCCGCGACCTGGTCGTACGACTCCTGGATACCCAGGGTCGCGCCAGCGCTCATCCCGCCCACCGCGCTGAACGGCCGCACGTACAGGCAGACCAGCCTGGCCTGCTGCCGCCGGGCCATGCCCGCCGCGTACGCGCCCGCCCGCAACGAGGTATCCGAGCCATCTACACCGACCAGCAGAACGTCCGGCCCGTCCCGGTACTGATCCCTCACCCGCCCACGGTCTCACAGCGCCGCCAGCGGGGGACGATGGAGCCAGGCCGGAAACGCCAGGAAGGGATGGTGACATCATCGCCGTCGATGAGGAGCGGGACGGGGTATCGCTGACCAATCTCGGCGAGCCGCTGTTCCGCGGCGCAGAGGCGACCAAGCGCGACCTGGTGGACTATCTGGACGCGGTGGCTGCGCAGTTCATCCCGGAACTGCGCGGACGCCCGCTGTCGGTGGTCCGGGTCCTGCGTGGCCAGGCCCCGTTCATGCAGAAGAACGTGCCCAAGTACACCCCGCCGTGGGTGCGGACGATCCAGCTGTGGGCGGAAAGCTCCCGGCGCGAGGTGTCCTACGCACTCTGCGACGACCGGCGCACGCTGCTGTGGTTCGCCAACCAGCGGGCGGTGGAGTATCACCCCACGCTGAGCGAGGGCGGCCAGTGGAACCATCCCGATTACCTCGTGCTCGACATCGACCCGCCGTCGGCCGGGGAGTTCCGGCTCGCGGTCCTGGCCGCCCAGCTGGTCCGGGAGGCGCTCGCCGGCTGCGGCCTGGCGTCCGCGGTCAAGACCAGCGGCGCGAAGGGAGTGCACGTGTTCGTGCCGATCACCGGGGCCACGGCCGAGGATGCGGCGGCCGCCACCCGCGCGGTGGCGGCCCGGGCCGAGCGGCTCGACACCAAGCTCACCACCACCGCGTTCATCCGGGCGGACCGGGAGGGCAAGGTGTTTCTCGACTCCACCCGGGCGGGCGGGGCGACTGTGGTGGCGGCCTACAGCCCGCGGGTCCGGCCCGGTGTCCCGGTGTCCTTCCCGCTGCCCTGGGACGAGCTGGACCGGGTCACCCCGGCCGACTTCACGGTGCGCACCGCGGCCCGGCTGATAACCCCGGGGGCCCGCTGGGGTGGCCAGCTACCCCCGCTCCAGCAGCTTCCCGCCGACCTGGTCGCGGAGGGCCATACGATCCCGGTGGCCCGGGTCCAGGCCATGCACGAAGGCAAGCGGCGGGCCCGTGCCCGCCGCACCGGGAACACGGGCCCGCCGGCCGGCGATGGCTAGCGAGGACCGAGGCAGGCCCCGGTTACCGCCGATGGCGCCGGGGACCGAACCGGAACCAGCAGAAGGCCAGCAGCGCGATCCACAGCCACCACGTCGGGCCGAACCACAATCCGCCGAACCACGAGCCCCCGAACCATGCCCAGGGCAGCCAGGCGACGTGCCAGGCGGTGATCACGATCAGGATGAGCAGCACGATTGGCAGCAGCCTGGACCGCGGCCGCCCGGCCCGGGACCGCGGCGCGGGCGGATAGGCGCTGCTAGCGCGGGTACTGGGCTGGCGGCCACTTCCCGGCCGCGGATCGACGGGGGGCAGGTCGGCGGTGAGCCCGGCCAGGTCGGCGTGCGTCTTGGCGCTCATCGCCCGGCCGAGGCGGTCGTCCAGCTCGGCCTGGTCGAGGCGCCCATCCCCGTAGTGCTGGGCTAGCTGGTCGGCGACCTCGGCCCGTTCGGCGTCAGAGACCCGCATGGTGGCATCGGCGACGCGCTGGCGCGCGCCGTATCCCCGTGATTTCAGTGGCATGTTGATGCGGCCTCTCCGCTCAGCTGGCCCGGGATTGAAACAGGCCTGCCGCGATGGACTGGTCGGTGCCGTCTTCGGGGATAAGCAGCCAAGCCGCCAGGTAGACGGGCACGGCGGCCCCGCCGATCACGGTCAGCACGGCGAACGCGATGCGGATAAGGGTCACGTCCACGTCGAGGTAGCGCGCGATGCCGGCGGCGACTCCGCCGAGCATCCGGCCGTGCACCGGACGGCTGATCGTCCGGGAAGTCGCTGATTCGTAGGGTGGGTGCGGAGTCTGGTCGCCCGCTGCGGGGCCAGTCGTTGTGGTCATGGCTCCAGCCTGCGGCCGGGCGGCCGCGGCCACCATCGGGAACACCCCCGACCCGTCCCTGATTCGGATCGGCCAGGATCAGGGTTCTCCCTGATAGCCGGGCGGGGGCCGAGGGGCGATGATGGGGGTATGGCGGCAGGCACTGATCCCGGGCCGACCGCGCGCACTGATCCTGGGGCCGCGAACCCGATGAACACCGGCCCGGCAGGCACCGGCCCGGCAGGCACCGATCCCCGGGGCGCTGATTCACGGCGCCCCGATGCCCAGCGGATGGGCCGCCGCGGACGCCGGTTCGGGCGGCTGGGCGGCCATCCGTGGCGACGCCACCCCCCGGGCAGCGGGCCGCTGCGGCGCAGCCGCGAAGACCGGCTCGCGGGCGGGGTCGCGTCCGGGCTGGCCGCGCGCACCGGCCTGGACGTGACCGTGGTGCGGACTGTGTTCGTCGTCGCGGCCGTCATCAGCCTCGTCGGCGCGGCGGTGTACGTGCTGGCCTGGCTGCTGATACCCGCGGAGGGGTCGGACAGCAACATCGCCACCCAGGCGGTCACCGACCGGCGGGGTATAGCCCTCGCGGTGGGGCTGGCCTCAGTCCTCGTCGTGGTGCTGGTCATTGCCTCCGCGTTGCAGGCGCCCTGGGTCGGCACGCTGGCCTGGCCGCTGCTGATCAGCGCGGCAGGTCTCACCCTGATCTGGCGGAACGCCCCGCCGGACGAGCAGGCGGTGCTGCGGCGCCTGGCCGATCCGCTGCTCGGCCTGGCCGAGGGCAGCGGCAGCCGCCGCCGGCTCCTGGCCCGGGTGGCGATCGCCGCCGTGGCGCTCGCGTCCGGCCTGACGTGGCTGCTGACCGGGCGGCCGGACAGCAGCGCGCTTCGTGAGCTCGGCGGGCTGATCCTGGTGGTGGCGGCCATCGCCGTCGCCCTGGGTCCCTGGTGGGTGCGCATCGCCCGCGACCTTGTGGTTGAGCGGCAGGCCCGGATCCGGGCCGAGGAACGCGCGGACATGGCGGCCCGGGTGCACGACTCGGTGCTGCAGACGCTCGCCCTGATCCAGCGCCGCGCCGAGCACCCGCAGCAGGTGATCCAGCTGGCCCGGGCCCAGGAGCGCGAGCTGCGCGCCTGGCTGTTCGACGGCCCGGCCCCGGGGGCCCTCGACGGCCAGGACATGACGCTCGCGGGCGGGGTCCGGCTCATCCAGCAGGAAGTTGAAGCCCAGCATGAGCTCCCGGTCGAGGCCGTCACCGTCGGCGATTGCGAGCTGGATGATGACCTGCGCGCGCTGCTGGCCGCAGCCCGCGAAGCGACGGTCAACGCGGTGAAGTGGTCCGGTGCCCCGGTGGTCTCCATCTTCGCCGAAGTGGAGCCGGCTGAGGTGACGCTGTTCGTCCGGGACCGCGGCCGGGGCTTCGACCCGGCGGCCGTCCCTCCGGACCGCAAAGGCGTGGCCCAGTCGATCCACGCCCGGATGGCCCGCCGGGGTGGCACCTCGGCGGTGCGCACCTCCCCCGGCGCGGGCACCGAGGTGTCGCTGACCATGCCCCGCCGCACCTCGGAACACCCGGCGGGGCGCACATGACCGGCCCGTCCGGCCCCGGCGCTGCCCCCGCCCCCGACCAGGCCCGGCGCCCGCGCGTGGTCATCGTCGATGATCACGGGCTGTTCCGCTCGGGAGTCCGGTCGGAGCTGGGCGACCAGGTGGAGGTGGTGGGCGAGGCGGAGGACGTGGCGCCCGCGATCGCGCTGATCTCCTCGTGCCTGCCCGACGTGGTGCTGCTCGACGTGCACCTGCCGGGCGGGGGCGGGCAGGCTGTGCTCAGCGCGCTGCGAGGGGTGCAGCCCCAGGTGCGTTTCCTGGCCCTGTCCGCGTCAGACGCCCCGGAAGACGTGATCGCGGTCATCCGGGCCGGCGCACGGGGCTACGTGACCAAGACGATCTCCGGCCCGGACCTGGTGGACGCGGTCCACCGCGTCGCCGGCGGGGACACCGTGTTCTCCCCCCGGCTGGCCGGCTTCGTGCTGGACGCGTTCGCGGCCCTGCCCGGCGACGGCCCGGGGGTCCCGTCCCTTGACCCGGAACTGGATCAGCTCACCCCACGGGAGCGCGACGTGCTCCGCCTGATCGCCCGGGGCTATACCTACAAAGAGATCGCCCGCGATCTGTATATCTCCGTGAAGACGGTGGAAAGCCACGTGTCCTCGGTGCTGCGCAAACTCCAGCTCTCCACCCGGCATCAGCTCACGCGCTGGGCGACCGAACGGCGACTGGCCTAGGCTGACTGCTAGCGTATGGGCCGCCGGTTCTGGGCGGTATGGCCGATTTACGGGGGCTGGCGCGAGCCAGGGGTCGAACGCTGGAGGCATGGGTGGCTGAGGACTTCCCCGCGGGGTTAGCTGACCCCGGCTCACCCCTGCCCGGTAGTCCAGGGCAGGTCGCCAGCTACCAGATAGTCGAGGAGATCGGCCGCGGCGGCATGGCGGTCGTGTACCGGGCCCGCGACGTCCGGCTGGGCCGCTGGGTGGCGCTGAAGGTCCTCGCCGAGGATCTGGCCCGGGATGACGGGTTCCGGCGGCGCTTCATCCGGGAGTCCCGGGCCGCGGCCGCGGTGGATCACCCGAACATCATCCCGATCTTCGACGCCGGCGAGGCCGGCGGCGTGCTGTTCATCGCGATGCGCTACGTCGGCGGCCAGGACGTGCACAGCCTGCTGAACCGGGCTGGCCCGCTGCCGCCGGCCCGCGCCGCCGGAATCGTGGCCCAGGTGGCCTCCGCACTGGACGCGGCGCACGCGCACGGGCTGGTGCACCGGGATGTGAAACCGGCCAACATGCTGCTCGGCGGCCTGGCCGAGGACGGTTCTGAGGATCACGTCTACCTGTCGGACTTCGGTATCAGCAAGACCTCCCAGTCGACCACTAACCTCACCCTGACCGGGCAGGTCCTCGGCACCCTGAACTACCTGGCCCCCGAGCAGATCGAGGGGCGCACGGTGGACGGCCGCGCGGACGAATACTCGCTCGCGTGCGCGGCGTTCGAGATGCTGGCGGGCGAGCCGCCGTTCCGGCGGGATCAGAGCCTGGCGGTCATGTGGGCCCAGCTGTCCGCGCCCCCGCCCCCGCTGACCAGCCGACGTCCCGACCTGCCCGCCGCCGTGGACGCGGTCATGTTCCGGGGCCTGGCCAAGGCCCCCGAGGACCGCTACCCGAACTGCCGCGCGTTCGCCGCGGCACTGCAGCAGGCCTGCGGGATCAGCAGCGCCGACCTGCCCGCCCGGTCGGCGGTGCAGCAAGCGCTCGCGGGCGTTCCGCCTACCGGCGCGGCCAGCCCGGCCCTGGACCCGGATGCCCCTGGGCTGGACCGTGCCGAGCCAGCGGCGGCAGATGCGGGCCGGCCCCAGACGACTCCGGTCAGCCCGGCGGTCGGCTTCCCCTCCCCGCGGCCAGCGGCGCCCACCAGCGCCGATGCGGCCAGCCCGGTCCCGGCCGCCAGCGCCGACCTGTCCCGGCCGGCCCCGTCCCCCCGCGCTGATCCCTACGTGACCCCGTCCCGCAGCGCTGATCCCTACGTGACCCCGTCCCCTAGCGCTGATCCCTACGTGACCCCGTCCCCTAGCGCTGATCCCTACGTGACCCCGCCGGCCGGCGCCGGCCCGTCCTCTGTGACCCCGCCGGCCAGTCCCGGCCCGTCCTACGCGACCCCGCCGGCCAGCGCCGACCCGTCCTCTGTGACCCCGCCGTTCAGCGCTGACCCGGCCGGCCGGTGGCCAGCGGGACCACCGCCGCATCGACCCGGGCCGCCCCCTCCCTCCCGGCCGCAGCCGCCACGCAAGGGACGCCGCGGGCTGGTCCTAGTCGCCAGCGGCGTCGCCGTGCTGGCCGTGATCGCCATCGGTCTGGCGTTGCTGAAGCACCACCACTCCCTGGCGCAGAGCGGAACGGCGGGGCCCACCGTGGCTTCGAGTGCCCCCGCGGCCAGCCGGGCCGTCTCCGCACCCGCCACCCCGGCCACCGTCGTGCGGCGCTACTACGCGGCCATCAGCCGCCGGGCATACCGGCGGGCCTGGCTCCTGGGCGGTGACCACACCCCATCCAGCTACTCACAGTTCGTGGCGGGCTACAGCGGCACCGAGCGGGACGAGGTGACCATCCTCTCGTCGGGCGGCGATCAGGTGACGGCCAAGTTCGCCGCGCTGCAGACCGACGGCTCGGTCAAGTACTACCGGGGCAGCTACGTGGTCCAAAACGGCGTCATCACCTCGTTCAACGTGACACAGGTCGGCTAGGGGCGCCCGGGGGCCGCGGAAGTTGTGGCCGGGCAAAAGCGTTAGGTAAGCAGGGCCGGGACTGGCACTGTGGCGTACGGCCGTCCCCCCTCTTTCGTTTCGGTTCCCTGTTCCGCCATGGAGAATTCCGCCGTGACACCCTCGCTTGCCGAGCTTCAGGACCGGCTGCCCGGGCTGATGCTCCGCGATCAGCGCCGCCTCGGCCGCCGCGCTGAGCAGGCTGCCGCGCTGCCGGACACCGGCGCGCGGGAGAAGGCGCTGGCGAGGCTGCTCGCCGACGTGGACGCGGCCCAGGCGCAGGCGCAGGCCCGGCGCGACAGCGTGCCCGTGCTGCGCTACCCGCAGGAGCTCCCGGTCAGCCAGCGAAGGGACGAGATCGCTGCGGCCATCCGGGACCACCAGGTCGTGATCGTCGCCGGGGAGACCGGCTCGGGGAAGACCACCCAGCTGCCGAAGATCTGCCTGGAACTCGGCCGCGGGGTGACCGGGCAGATCGGGCACACCCAGCCGCGCCGGATCGCGGCCCGCACCGTGGCCGAGCGCATCGCCAGCGAGCTCGGCACCGAACTGGGCAGCACCGTCGGCTACAAGGTGCGCTTCACCGACACCTCCAGTGACAGCACGCTGGTCAAGGTGATGACCGACGGCATCCTGCTCACCGAGATGCAGCATGACCGGCAGCTGCTCCGCTACGACACGCTCATCATCGATGAGGCGCATGAGCGCAGCCTGAACATCGACTTCATCCTGGGCTACCTCAGGCGGCTGCTGCCGGGCCGCCCGGATCTCAAGGTCGTCATCACCTCGGCCACGATCGACCCGCAGCGGTTCAGCGAGCATTTCGCTGAGTTCGGGGCACCTGTGGTCGAGGTGTCCGGACGCACCTACCCGGTGGAGGTGCGCTACCGGCCGCTGGCCGACACCGGCGACCCGGACCAGGAACCTAAGGACCAGGTCCAGGGCATCCTGGACGCGATCACGGAGCTGAGCGCCGCCGATCCCGGTGACATCCTCGTGTTCCTCAGCGGCGAACGGGAGATCCGGGACACCGCTGACGCGCTGGACGGCCGGGATGGCCTGGAGGTCCTGCCGCTGTACGCCCGGCTGTCCGCGGCCGAGCAACATCGAGTGTTCGACAGGAAGCCGGGTCAGGCCAGCCATTTCTCCCGCCGGGTGGTGCTGGCCACTAACGTCGCGGAGACCTCGCTGACCGTTCCGGGCATCAAGTACGTGATCGACCCGGGCACGGCGCGGATCTCCCGGTACAGCCAGCGGACCAAGGTCCAGCGGCTGCCCATTGAGCCGATCTCGCAGGCCTCGGCGAACCAGCGGAAGGGCCGTTGCGGCCGGACATCGGACGGCGTTTGCATCCGGCTGTACAGCGAGGAGGACTTCGAGAGCCGCCCCGAGTTCACCGACCCGGAGATCCTGCGCACCAACCTGGCTTCGGTCATCCTGCAGATGGCCGCGCTGGACCTGGGCGACATGGCCGACTTCCCGTTCGTCGAGCCGCCGGATTCGAGGAACATCGCGGACGGCGTGCGGCTGCTGGAGGAACTCGGCGCGTTTTCCCCGGGTCACCAGCCTGGCCTGGGCCGGACCCGGCTGACCGAGGTGGGCCGCAAGCTGTCCCGGCTGCCGGCCGACCCGCGGCTCGGGCGGATGATCCTGGAGGCCGGCCGGAACGGCTGTGTCCGCGAGGTGCTGATCATCACCGCAGCGCTGTCCATCATTGACCCGAGGGAGCGGCCCGCCGACGCCCGGCAGGCCGCGGACGAGATGCACGCGAGGTTCGCGGACCCCGGGTCGGATTTCCTGACCCTGCTCAACCTCTGGGACTATCTGCGCGAGCAGCAGAGCCAGCTATCCGGGTCGGCGTTCCGGCGGCTATGCCGCCGCGAATACCTGCACTACCTGCGGGTGCGCGAATGGCAGGACGTGTACGGCCAGCTCCGGCAGGCCACCGCGGATCTCGGCATCCAGTCAGGCCGGGAGCGCCGCAGCGCCAGCGAGCCGCCCGGGCAGCCCCCCGGGCGGCAGAACGGCCAGGGACGGCGGCGGCCGGGGCGGGGCCGGCCGCGGGCCGGCCGGAGCATGCCGGCCGCGGCCCCCCAGGCTCGGGCCGGGGACAACGGGTCCGAGGGCCGGTACCCGGCCGAGCTGGCCGACCGGGTGCACATGTCGCTGCTCGCCGGGCTGCTGTCGCACATCGGCATGCAGGACACGGACAGCCGGCCACGCGGCAAGCGGCGGCCGCTGACCGAGTTCGCCGGCGCCCGCGGCGCGCGGTTCGCCATCTTCCCGGACTCGGCGCTGGCCAGGAAGCCGCCGCAGTGGGTGGTCGCGGCCGAGCTGGTAGAGACGTCCCGGCTGTGGGCCCGCGTCACGGCCCGCATCGAGCCGGAATGGGCCGAGGCACTGGCGGCGCACCTGGTGCGCCGTAGCTACAGCGAGCCGCGCTGGGACGCGAAACAGGGCGCGGCAGTAGCCACCGAGAAAGTCAGCCTGTACGGGCTGCCGATCGTGGCCGCCCGGACGGTCATGTTCGGCCGGATCGACCCGGCCGCGGCCCGGGACCTGTTCATCACGCACGCCCTGGTGGAGGGCGACTGGCGGACGCACCACGCGTTCTGGGCGCATAACCAGCGGATGCTGGCCGACGCCGAGGACCTGGAACGGAAGGCCAGGCGGCGCGGGATCGTCGCCGACGACACGGCCCTGTTCGAGTTCTATGACCGGCGGATCCCGGCCGAGGTGACCTCCGCCCGGCACTTCGATACCTGGTGGAAGAAGGCCCGCCCGGCCGACCCTGGCCTGCTGGACCTCTCCCCCGGCGACCTGATCCGGCCGGCGGCTGAGGACATCACCGCGGACGACTACCCGGCCCGCTGGGCCGACCTCCCGGTGTCGTACGAGTTCGCGCCCGGTGAGCCGGACGACGGGGTGACGGTGGACATCCCGCTGGCCCGGCTGAACCAGGTGAGTGCCGAGGAGTTCAGCTGGCAGGTGCCGGGGCTGCGCCAGGAGATGGTGACCGAGCTGATCCGCTCGCTGCCCAAGCAGCTGCGGACCACGTTCGTGCCGGTCCCCGACACGGCCCGGGCGGTGCTGCCGAAGCTGGGCCCGGGCCGCGGGGACCTGCTCGACGCGCTTGGCACCGAGCTTTCCCGGCTCGGCGGCGTGCACATCCCCCGGTCCGCGTGGGATGAGTCCCGGCTGCCCGCCTACCTGCGGATCACCTTCCGTGTGGTGGAGGACGGCCGGGTCCTCGCGGCCGGTAAGGACCTGGACGAGCTGCGCCGCCAGCTGCGGCCCCGGCTGCAGGCCACGCTGAGCGAGGCGGCCAGCGGGATCACCCGGACAGGGCTGCGCACCTGGGACATCGGCACGCTGCCCCGCGTGTTCAGCCAGGGCGAGGTCCGTGCCTACCCGGCGCTGGCCGACACCGGCGACGCGGTGGACGTCCGGCTGTTTGAGACCCGCGCCCAGGCTGACGCGGCCATGCTGCGCGGCACCCGGCGGCTGATCCTGCTCCAGGTACCCTCCGGTGCCCGGGCCGTGGCCAGCCGCCTGCCGGTCAGCGCCAAGCTGGCCATGAGCCGTCACCCGTACCCCGGCATGGACGCGCTGCTGGAGGACTGCGCGGCCGCCGCGGCGGACCAGGTGATCACCGAAGCGGGCGGCCCGGCCTGGGACGAGGCGGGCTTCGCCCGGCTGCTGGAGGCGGCGCGCGCGGCACTTGCCGCCCGCACTGCGGACGTGGTCGCGCTCGCCGCCCGGGCCCTAGGCGAGGCCCACCAGGTCGAGTCGAGCCTGGCCGGGACGCCCAGCCCGCCGGTCCGGGCTGCGTTCGCCGACCTGCGCGGGCAGCTGTCCGGGCTGGTCCATCCGGGGTTCGTCGCCGACACCGGGGCCCGCCGGCTGCCGGACCTGGTCCGCTACCTGCGGGGGATGAGCCGGCGGCTGGAGAAGATGCCGGAGTCGCTGATCCGGGACGCCGAGCGGATGACCGTGGTCCAGGAGGTGACGGAGGACTACGAGCAGACCCTGGCCGACCTGCCGCCTGCGCGGCGGGGCGATCCCGACGTCCGCGAGGTGCGCTGGATGATCGAGGAACTGCGGGTCAGCCTGTTTGCGCAGACGCTGGGCACCTCCGGCCCCGTGTCGCAGCGCCGGATCGAGCGTGCCCTGGATCAGCTGCACGGCTAGCTGGCCGGCCAGATCGGCGCAGGCCGTGCGTCAATAGGGGCAGAGCACACCGCGACCCGGGGAGCTGACCGATCATGGGTGACCTGCTGACCGCGGATGGCCTGGCCCGCTTCAGCGCGGCTGCGGCCGCGCATGTGGGCGACGAGACCGTGCCCGGTCTGGTGGCCCTGGTGGCGCGGGGTGATCAGGTGCATGTGGAGGCGCTGGGCTCGCTGTCCGTCGGCGGCCCCGCGGTCCAGCGTGATTCGCTGTTCCGCATCTCGTCCAATTCCAAGCCGGTGACCGGCGCGGCCACCCTGGCCCTGGTCCGGGAGGGCCTGCTGGCTCTGGACGAGCCGGTGGCCCGGCTGCTCCCGGAGCTGGCCGCCCCCCGGGTGCTGCGCCGGATGGACGGCCCGCTGGACGACACCGTGCCGACCAGGCGCCCGATCACCGTCCGCGACCTGCTGACGTTCACCTTCGGCTTCGGCCTGACCACCGAAATGTTCGGTGCGGACCCACCGTGGCCGGTCGTGGCCCGGGCCGGCGCGCTGCACCTGTCCACGATCGGGCCGACCAACCCAGCCGAGCAGCCTGGCCCGGACACCTGGATCGCGGGCCTGGGCTCCCTGCCGCTGCTGGCCCAGCCCGGTGAGCGCTGGTTCTACAACACCGGCGCGTCAGTCCTCGGTGTCCTGCTCGCACGGGCTTCGGGCCAGCCGTTCGCCGACGTGCTCCGGACTCGCATCCTTGAGCCGCTGGGCATGCGCGACACTGGTTTCTGGGCCCCGGACACCGGCCGGCTCGCGTCCGCATTCCGGTCCGCGCCGGGTGGTGGGCTGGAGGTCTGGGACAAGCCCGGTGGCCTGTGGAGCGGGCCGCGGGCGTTCTGCGACGGAGCCTCCGGGCTGGTTTCGACCGTCGATGACCTGCTCGCCTTCTCCCAGATGCTGCTGCGCGGTGGAGACACGGTGCTGCCGGCGAGCCTGGTCGCCGAGATGACCCGGGACCAGCTGACCCCGGCCCAGAAGGCGCACGGTGGCCTCGGCCCCGGTTTTTTCACCGCGGTCGGCTGGGGCTTCTGCACCTCGGTGGTCACCGCGGGGCCGAGGGCCGGCGCGTTCGGGTGGGCCGGCGGGTTCGGCACCACCTGGCTGGCCGACCCGGCGCAGGATCTGACCGTCATCGTGCTGACCCAGCGCATGTTCGACGGCCCCGGACCGCCGCCGGTTCACGACGCACTGCAGGCGGCGGCGTATGACGCCGTCGGCTGACCTGCGCAGGCCAGCCGCCCAGCGCCAGCCCAGCCCTACGGCACCGCCGCCGGGCCCATGCCGCTGGCCATGCAACGATGCGCGGCCCACCCGTGGTCTTTAGGGACGAAGGGGGTGGCCCATGGACGAGCAGGCGGCTGAGGAGTTCCGCGAGTTCATGCACGGCCGGTGGCCGAGCATGGTCCGACTCGCGTACGGGCTCACCGGCGATCAGGGTCACGCGGAAGACGTAGTGCAGGCGGCGTTCGCCCGGGCCTACGCGCCCTGGCCAGTAGTCAGGCGGAGCGGTAACCCGGACGCCTACGTCCGCCAGATCGTGGTCAACGAGAGCCGGAACCGGTTCCGCAAGCGCCGGGTGGCCGAACGGCTCACCGACCAGCTGCCGGAGCGGGGAGTGGCCGACGCGACCGGCCACCACGACGAGCGGCTGGCGCTGATCGCGGCGCTGCAGCGGCTCGGGCCCCGGCAGCGCGCTGTGGTGGTGCTGCGCTACTGGGTGGGACTCACCGAGACCGAGGCGGCGGTCACGCTGGGCTGCTCGGTCGGGACGGTGAAGAGCCAGGCCTCCCGGGCCCTGGCCGCCCTCCGCGCCAGCACCGAACTCGTGGATGGGGGGCTGTCGTGAGCATCAGCGACGAGCACGACCTGCAGGAGCGGCTCGACCAGGCGTTCCAGGCGATCACGCCGCGGACCGCGCCGGTGGACCAGGCGGTGCGCAAGGGCAGGGTGATCCGGGTCCGGCGACGCATCGCGGCGGTGGCAGCCCCGGCCGTGGTGGCCGTCGCCGTGGCCGTCCCGTTTCTGCTGCATCAGGCAGCCACCCAGCCGGTCCTGAACCAGTCCCGGCACCATCACGTGACCGTGCACCCGGCGGGGCCGCACGCACCGGCCGGGCTGATCGCCTCCGGCACCGTGGACGGCCAGCCCTGGCGGGTCGCGGCGGACAAGCCGGGCACGGCCGGCGCCAAGCCTGGCAGCCAGTGCTTCATGGCGCTCTCCCTGCAGGACTGCTTGCCGGTCACCGCACCGGACCGCACCCACCCCGTAGCGCTCACCAGCGTTTCCAACGGCCCGACCGACGCGGGCTACGGGCCGGTGAGCGCGGCGGTCAGCTACGTCACGGTCCGGCTGGCCGACGATGAGGTGCTCACGCTGCGTCCGGTTTCCGTCTACGGGACGCGCTTCGTGGCCTATGCCGTCCCGCAGCACCTGGCGGTCAGCAGGATCACCGCGTATTCGGCGCACGGGGAACTGGCCACGGCGATTCCCTTCAACGACCCGGAGGGGTCCGCGATCCTCGGCCTCTGGCAGCAGCCAGGCCAGACCGGCCCCGGCCGCGTCACCCGACTGGTTGGCTCCGGAGCAGTGCGGGGCCGGGCCTGGTCGGTCACCGCGTACGTAGGGCCCTGGGGCGACTGCCTGCTCATCCGTGGTGTGCGGGATCTAAGCAGCGGGTGTGTTCCGCTCTCCTCGATGCGGGGCACCTCGGTGGCGGGCTCGACCAGCGGTCCACCCGAGGTGGTCTACGGATCCGCGGCGGCGGACGTGGAGCACGTGGTCATCACCCTGCGGGGCGGCGGGACAATCCGGGCCCAGGCGGTCCCCGTGGGCGGCCAGAAGTTCTTCGCGTTCGCGCTGGGCCACGGCCAGCACACGGTCCGCTGGCAGGCCTACGACGCTGCCGGGCACGAGACCAGCTCGGGGCCCATCATCATGCCGTAGGCGGGTCAGCAGGACGCGGCTCCGGGGCCCGGGTCGCCAGGCTGGGGACTAACGATCTCTAATGGCGGGGGTTACAAAAGGGCGTGAGGTCCAGGCGGGTGCTGGCGAGGAACCCTTCGAGGAGGGCGGGCCGGGCCAGGTTGGCCAGGGAGCGCTTGAGATGCGACCATACGAGCTCGACCGGGTTCAGCTCGTGTGCATACGGCGGCAGCTGGCAGACGGTCAGCCAGTCCCGGGCCTCGAGCAGGTCGGTCATCGCGGCGCTGACGTGGGACTTGAGGTTGTCCCAGATGAGCACCAGCGGGCCGGCAAGCTGCTGGTGCGCGGCGTCCAGCAGAGCGGCGTAGTCCGTTCCGGTGAACCCTTTGCGCGGGTCCTTGGCGCGGCGGCGGTTCTTGTGCACGCGGTAGATCAGCCGGGGCTGGCAGCCGGGCTTGATGGCAATCAGCGCGGCCAGCGATACCCGCTTGTTACTGCCGCCGGTCACCCTCACCACCGGGGTGGTGCCGTTCTTTTACCACCGGCCATGTCTCCTCCCGCCAGGCGGCTATCCGCGCCTCATCCCAGCCCTGCAGGGCGGGCCCGGCATCCAGCAGTGCCTCCAGCTCCCGCAGCTGGGCCGTGGTGACCTTGCACTTCGCACCGCCGGCGCCTTTGGACGCGAGTGCGGCCCGGCCCCCGGCAGCCAGCGCCCGGCGCCACGGGTTCGCCGACATCCGCGACACGCGGAAACGCCGGGCCACCTCCCGGTCACTGGCCCCGCCTCGATTAACTCCGCCGACGCCAGGCGGACCTGCTCCCGGCGGGCCCGCTCAGCCGCGTCCAGCCCGCCACCATCCGGGTACCTCATGCTTCCGGCATACCGCACAGAACAGGCCGGCCGTCACCAGCTCAGTAACCCCCGCCATTGGAGATCTTTTAGCTGGACAACTGCGGGTTCAGAGAATGGCGTAGGGCAGCGTCAGCGTTGCTGCGCCGCCGGGGCTTGCTGGGGTTCGGGAGCTGTTCTGGCGAGGGAGCAGATGCCGCCTGGCGGCCAGCTCCCGGACCGCTGTGAGTTGCCCGCTGCGGAGGCAGGTGACCGCCGGAGCGCCTGTTGCGCCGTGAGCTGCGCACCTGGGCTCCGATGAGGAACAAGGACACGAAAGCGCTGCCGAGCGCCCCCAGTGCCAGCAATCCCCCCACCGAACCCCCGGCCAAGAGGGCCGCTACGATTGCCAGTGCCGCAAGTAGGCCCGTGCCAATGATCGCGCGTTCGCCCGGCGTCAGGTTCGCGTCTGCCGGAGGACTGGCCTTTGCCGGTCCGGGCCTTACCGGAGGCGGCGTTGTGGCCAGCCCGGCAGGGATGTCGGCGGTAATCAGGGCCAGTTCGGCGTAGGTGCGCGAAGCGAACGTCTGGCTGACCCTCGCGTCGAACTCATCCTTGGTCACCAGGCCATGCACGTATGCGGCCTTGAGCGTGCCGACCACGTGCTCGCGGTCGGCGTCGGACGCCCGCAGGCGGCCACGGCCGCTGTCTGATGCCATCT